>Ga0214473_10001210_pt1 | contig 34901 bp, 28 predicted proteins | sample RVTome_7_FD_203509 | JGI IMG/M metagenome (GOLD analysis project Ga0214473, IMG submission 203509) | Soil microbial communities from uranium-contaminated site in the Upper Colorado River Basin, Wyoming, United States - RVT98D197 | ecosystem: Environmental > Terrestrial > Soil > Contaminated >... | reverse complement strand
TCATCCGGTCGTTCTGCGATTCCATGAAGCGCTGGAAATCCTGCTTCTCTAGGTCGTACAGGGCCTGCTTGAAGCTCAGGGAGATCTTCTTGGCCTTGGGGTTCAGCCGGATGATCTTGGCGTTCCGCTCGTCGCCGACGGCGAAGGCGTCGGAGGGTTTTTCGAGCTTCTTCTCGTCGAGTTCCGAGGTGAAGATGACCCCCTCGATGCCCGGGATGATCTCGACGAAGGCGCCGAAGTCCGTCAGGCGGACGATCTTGACCTTGACGATGTCGCCGGCCTTCTGGCGGCCGAAAAAATCCTCCCAGACGTCCCCCTCGAGCTGCTTCATCCCCAGGGAGACCTTTTGCTTGTCGACGTCGATGTTGAGGACGAGGGTCTCGACCTCCTGGCCGGGCTGGAGCTTCTCGGACGGGTGCTTGACCCTCTCCCAGCTGATGTCGGAGATGTGGACGAGCCCCTCGATGCCCTTCTCGACCTCGACGAAGGCGCCGAAATCGGTCAGGCTGGTGACCACACCCTTGACCCGGGCGCCGACGCCGTGCTTCTGCTTGAAGGTTTCGAGGGGGTGGGGGGAGGCCTGCTTGAGGCCGAGGGAGATGCGCTTCGTCGTCGGGTTGACGTCGAGGATGCTGACGACGACTTCCTGGCCCGGGCTCAGGACCTTCCTGGGGTGGACGAGCTTGCGGGACCAGGTCAGGTCGGAAATGTGGACGAGCCCCTCGACGCCCTTCTCGAGTTCGACGAAGGCGCCGAAGTCGGTCAGGCTCGAGACCTTCCCGGCGATTTTCTGCCCGGCCTGGTATTTCTCGGCTATGTTCGCCCAGGGGTCGGGCGTGAGCTGCTTCAGCCCGAGGGAGATCTTCTCGTCCCTCTCGCTGAAGTCGAGGACGACGACCTCGACCTCCTGGCCGGCGCTCAGGTGCTCGGCGGGATGGGTGCTCTTGCCCCAGGAGATGTCCGAGACGTGGAGAAGGCCCTCGATGCCGCCGAGGTCGACGAAGGCACCGAAGTTGGTCAGGGACTTGACCTGCCCCGTGAGCTTCTGCCCCTTGACCAGGTTCCCGAACACCCGCCTCTTCTTCTCGTCCCGTTCGTTCTGGAGGAGGAGCTTGCGCGACAGGACGGCGTTCTCGGTCCTTCGGTCGAATTTCATGACCCGGAACTTGAAGGTCCGTCCGAGGAAGGCGGAGGCGTCCTTGACCGGCCTGATGTCGACGTGGGATTCGGGCAGGAAGGCCGGGATGCCGACGTCGACGTTGAACCCGCCCTGGGTCCTTTCCGTGATCGTGCCCGTGACCGTCTGGCCGTTCTCGAAGGCCTGGCCCAGGTTCTCGATGGCGCGGAGGCCGTCCGCGCGCTTCTTGGACAGGACGAGGTAGCCGTCCTTGAGGTCGGTCTTCTCGAGCATGGTCTCGACCTCGCTGCCGGGCCGCATGTCCGCGAGGGCCTTGGGGTCGGTGAAGTCCTCGTTGGGGATGATGCCCTCGGCCTTGAACCCAATGTCCACGAGGACATAGGTCGGGGTCCTCTTGATGACCCGCCCCTTGAGGATCTTCCCCATGGTGATTTCCTTGGTACTGAACTGGTAGCGGTCCAGCAGGTTTTCGTAGTCTTCGGACGACATTTTGTCATCGCGGTTCGGCTGTTTGATCGACTCGGTCATGGCACATTGCTCCTGAAAAGGAAATTCTGAGGCAGCCCTTCTCCAAGGGTCCGGAAAGAACGATTTATACTATACAAGAAACCTCGCGATGTCAACTCTAAGTCAAGGCCTTGTCTACACTTAGGGACTAAGCGTCAGCGGCCTTTTCCTCCTGCAGGATCTTGGCTATCTCCTCCTCGGAGGGAAGCTCGTCGAGGCTGTTGAGTCCCAGGTAGAGAAGGAACTCGTCGGACGTCCTGTAGACGAGCGGGCTGCCCGGCGCCTTCTTCCGTCCGACGATCTTGATCAGGCTCTTTTCGAGGAGCGTCTTCAGCGAGGAGGTTGAATCGACGCCCCGGATCCCCGAAATCTCGGCCTGGGTCACCGGCTGGCGGTAGGCGATCGCGGCCAGCGTTTCGAGCCCGGCCGACGACAGCCTGTTCTTGCGCTCGATCTGGAGGAGGCGCCGGATTTCCCGGTCGAAGGCCGGCTTGGTCGAGAACAGCCAGCCGCCTCCGACATGGACAACCTGGATGCCGCGGCCGTCCGCAGCGGTGTCCGCGACGAGCTCGTCGACGGCGGCCTGGATGTCGGCGGCCGGGACGCCCTCGACGACGGCTTGGATCCGTTCCAGGGTCAGGGGCTCCTGGGAGACGAAGATGAGCGACTCGACGATGTTCTTGAGTGGGCTATTCATGATGATCCGTCCTGTGCGCGTCCTTGCGGAGCCAGACCCGGATGGTCTGGAAGAGCTCGTCCTGGACGGCGACCGCCACCCGGGACTTGACCAGCTCGAGGATGCAGAAAAAGGAGACCAGGGCCTCCTCGAGCGAGGCGTTGGCCTCGAAATACTCGAGGAAATCGATCATACGCCGTTCCCGGAGGAGGCCGACGAGCTCCTTCATCTTGACCTCGACCGAGACGTCCCGGCCGCGGATCGTCCGGGTTTCATCGGCGGACCGCCGCTTCATCATGAGGAAGAACGACTCGGCGAGGTCGAAGAGCGACAGCTCCACGGGTTCGAGCTCGCTTTCGCCGTGGAGAGGCGGGATGAAATTCCTCTTCCACTGGAGGATCTGGCCGTCCTCCCGTTCCCGGAGGAGGGAGCAGGCGGCCTTGATCTTCTCGTATTCGATGAGGCGGTTGACCAGGACCTGGCGCGGGTCCTCGTGCTCGGCCATGTCGGTCTCGCGGGGCAGGAGCATCTGGGACTTGATGTAGATCAGGAGCGCGGCGACGAACAGGAACTCCGCCTCGCGGTCGAGATTGATCTCGGTCTTGTGGTCGAGGTAATCGAGGTAGTCGCGGGTGATGGCGGCGATGGGGATGTCATGGATGTCGATCTTCTTCTTGCGGATGAGGAAGAGGAGGAGGTCCAGGGGGCCTTCGAAAACGTCCAGCCGGACCTGGTAGCCCTCCGGAGTCTCGGCGGGGAGGGCCGGGGTGTCGTCCGTCGCCTGTTCAAGGGAGATTGCGTCAGCTGCTGTCATGCTAGAGAATAACGAGCGTGAAAATCGCCAGACGGATGGGATAGATGATGACTTCCAAAACGCGCAGATAGATCAGGGCCAGAATGATGAAGAACCCGTAAGGGCGGATGCGGTCGAGCTTCTCCGCGCCCCGGTCGGATAGAAGCCCGGCTAGTATGCCTCCTCCGTCGAGGGGCGGCACCGGGATGAGGTTGAAGACCGCGAGATAAGCGTTGACGAGGATGGCGAAGAACAGAATGAGAGCCAATCCTTCCAGGGGGAAAAAACCGCGCGGGAATTTCTGCTGGTAAATCAAGAACCCCCGTAGGAAGCCGGTGAGTCCGGGGCTCAGGACCTTCAGAACGAGAAGAAGGAGGAGCGCCGCTACCGCGACCGTCACGTTGGAGGCCGGGCCAGCGAGGGAGATCCAGAGGTTGTCCCGGCGCGGGTTCTTCAGGTTGTGGGGGTTCACGGGAACGGGCTTAGCCCAACCAAATGCGGGGGCGCCGATGACGACCAGGATAATCGGCAGGAGTATGGTGCCGAACGGGTCGATATGGACCTTGGGATTCAGCGACACTCGCCCCATGGCATGGGCCGTCGGGTCGCCCATCTTCCAGGCTGCCCAGCCGTGAGCAGCCTCGTGAACCGTGATGGCGAACAGGACCGCGAAGAGAGTGACGACAATAGACAGAATATCCATGATTCACCGAACATCTTTTATAGCACACAAACGGAAATGAGTAAACCGGGTGCCGGCGCTCAATCCTTGAACGACGGGTCGTGGAAAACCTCCCGGCCGTCGAGGAGGGTCAGCAGGACCTTGACCCGGCCGATTTCGGAAGCCGGGATCTTGAAGAGGTTCCGGCCGAGAACGATGAAGTCGGCGGCCTTTCCGGGCTCGAGGGAGCCGCGGGCTTTTTCGTCGTGGCTGAGCCAGGCGCCGTTTATCGTGTAGGCCCGGAGCATGGTTTCCAGGTCGACTTTCTCCTCGGGGATCCAGGCGTCGCCCGGCGGGTCGTCGGGTCCTCTCCGCGTCAAGGCGACCTGGATGGCCTCGAGGGGGTTCATGGAGGATACCGACCAGTCGCTGCCGCCGGCGATGATGGCCCCGGTCCTGGCCACGCTCCCGATGGGATAGAGCCAGCGCGAGCGGCCGGGGCCGAGGATCGGAATGGTCAATTCGGTGATGTAAGGGTCGGCATAGGCCCAGAGCGCCTGGAAATTGGCCGCGACGCCCAGTCGCTTGAAGCGCGGGATGTCGGCGGGGTCGATGAGCTCGAGGTGGGCGATGTGATGGCGCAGGTCCCTAAACCCGTTGGCCCGGCCCGCGGCCTCGAAGGCGTCGAGCGACATGCGGATGGCCCGGTCGCCGATGGCGTGGACGTGGATCTGGAAATCCGCCGCGTCGAGGGCCGCCGCGAGCGTGTTGAAGGCCTCGGGCTCGAGGAGCGGCGTTCCCCGGTCGCCCGGACGGTCGGCGTAGGGTTCGAGGAGCGCGGCCGTATGCGGTTCCATGACCCCGTCGGCGAAGATCTTCGCCGCGGTCGACTTCAAGCGTGCGCCGCGGTAGGCCTGGCGCAGTTTGACCAGCCGCTCGACCTCCTCAGTCCCCTTGCCCGTGTCCACGTGGAGCGAAGCCAGGACCCTGATAGAGAGCTCGCCGGAGCGGTCGAGGGCCGCGTAGGCGTCGAGGATCTTTTCGCCGGCGCTGGCCTCGATGATCGAGGCGATGCCGAATCGGTTGGCCAGCAGGAGCCCGGCCCTCAATCCTATGAGTGAGTCCTCGAGGCCGAGTTCCGGGACGAGCTTTTCGACGAGGCCGGCCGCGCTCTCGCGGAGAGTCCCCGTCGCCTCGCCGGTTATAGGGTCGCGCTCGATGCGGCCGCCAGCGGGGTTGGCGGTGTCCTTGGTGACGCCGGCGAGCTCGAGGGCGCGCGAGTTCGCCCAGGCGGAATGGCCATCGGCTGAACTCAGCACGGCGGGACGGTCGGAGACGAGGGCGTCGAGGTCCTCTTTCCGGGGATTGGCCTGGGGAAAGACGGGGAGGTCCCAGCCGCCTCCGGTCACCCAGGGCGCGCCGGGGTTCGCCGCCGCGTAGGCCTTGATCTTCTCGAAGACCTCCTCTTTCGTCCGCAAGCCGTTCAGGTTGCACAGGCCGAGCTCGACGCCGCCCGTGACTAGGTGGATGTGCGAGTCCTGGAAGGCCGGCAGGACCATTTTTCCGCCGAGGTCGGCGACGACCGTCGAGCCGCCACGCAGCCGCAGGGCGCCCCGGTCGTCGCCCACGTAGAGGACCTTCCCCTTGGCAACGGCGACGGCCGTGGCCCAAGGTTGGGCTGCATCCATGGTGTAGACGGCGCCGTTGGTCAGCAGGAGGTCGGCCCGTTCGGCAGGCCGGCCGCCCTGGCACGATACGGCAATGAGGGCCGCAACGATGGCATTCTTCGCAAGACGCATGCGGGCATTATATAAGGATGACCGGGTCCGGACAATACGCGGCTTCAGAGGACCGGGAGATAGCGCCGGATCTCGTAGTCGCTGACCTGCTTGTCGAACTCGCCGGAGACATTCTGGCCGTATTCCTCGACCTCCTTGAGCTTGTTGGCGATGAGCTTCCCGAAGATGTGATCTCCGAGGGCCTCCTTGACCACGGCGCTCTTCGCCATGACCCGGACCGCCTCCTCGAGGTTGCGGGGCAGGACCCGGATCTCGAATTTTCGCTGTCGGGTGCCGCTCATGTTGTAGATGTTCTCCTCGACGGGGTCGACGAGGTCGTACTTCTTCCGGATCCCCTCGGCGCCGGCCGCGAGCATGACGGCGAAGGCGAGGTAGATGTTGCAGGCCGGGTCGGCGGCCCGGAGCTCGGCCCGCGTCGCCAGCTCCTTGCCCGGCTGGTATTCCGGGACCCGGATGTAGGCCGACCTGTTCCTCTGGCCCCAGGCGATGTAGACAGGGGCTTCGTAGCCCTCGATGAGACGCTTGTAGGAGTTGACCCACTGGCTGAGGACGGCCGAGATCTCCCGGGCGTGGGTCATGAGTCCGGCCATGTATCGCCGGGCGAGAAGGGAGAGATGATACGGCCCGTTCTTTTCGAAGAAGAGGTTCTTGCCGTCCCGCCAGAGGGACTGGTGGACGTGCATGCCGCTGCCGTTCTGGCCGTTGATGGGCTTGGGCATGAACGTGGCGTAGAGGCCGTGCATCCGGCAGACCTTCTTGACCATGTAGCGGAAGATCATGGCCGTGTCGGCCATCTCCACGGCGTTGAGGTAGCGGAGGTCGATTTCGTGCTGGCTGTGGGCGGCTTCGTGGTGGTCATACTCCGTCGCGATCCCCATGCGGTGGAGGAGGAGCTGGATCTCCTTGCGGATCTCGCCGTACCGGCCGGTGAAAAAGTAGCCGCCGACGTCGGTCAGGGCCGGCGCCTCGCTCGACGGAAAGATGAAGAATTCGAGCTCGGGTCCGCACTTGAAGTCGTCGATGCCGAGTTCCCTCTTGGCCCGGCCGAGGACACGTTTAAGGATGGCCCGGCTGTCCCCTTCGTAGGTGGAGCCGTCGGGCGTCAGGATGTCCCCGAACATGACGGCCTCCCTCCAGGAGACGCCCTCGGCGAAGCCCTGATAGGTCCAGGGCAGGACCCGAAAGGTCCGCGGGTCGGGCTTGATGACGAGGTCGCTTTCCTCGATGCGGACGAACCCGGCGACCGACGAGCCGTCGAACCCCTTGCCCTCCTTGAACGCCGCGGCGAGCTCGCTCGAGGGAATGGTGAAATCCATCGGGCGTCCCAGGATGTCCGGGAAGATGAGCCGGATGAACTGGATGTCTGTCGCGGGGTCCCGGATGACGGCGAGGACGTCTTTCTCGTCCCTCGTCCCGAAGGCCTTGAAGGTTATAGGTACCGCCTGCTGAGCCATGTCGTCGTCTCCTTTCACCGGGACGGGGGTCCCGGGCCGTTTCTCTTAATGCCAATTAATTAAGACGAAAACAAATCATTTGTCAATATAGTAAAATAAAATATTTACATTTACGTTTATTCATGATAAATGAGTGGATAATTAGGGGTGCCGCCCATGATCGACGAGCTGGACAGGAAGATCGTCCGCGTCCTCAACGCGAACGGCCGCAAGAGTTTCCGGGAGGTGGCCAAGGACCTTGGCACCTCGGCCACGGCGGTGATCAACACCGTGAGAAAGCTCGAGGCGGCGGGGGCGATCAGGGGCTATGTCCCGGTCGTCGACCCGGAATACTTCGGCTTCCACCTCGCGGCCATCATCGCCGTCCGCATCTCCCGGGGCAAGCTGCTGGAGACCCAGAAAAGGATCTCCCAGGACGCTCACGTGGCCGCCGTCTACGACGTCACCGGGGACTGGGATTCCTTCATCATCGGGCGCTTCACCAACCGCGAGGACCTCAACGGGTTCATCAAGAAGCTTCTGGCCATTCCCTACGTCGACCGGACGGTCACCCACATCGTCCTGAACGTGGTCAAAGATGACCCCCGGGTCGCCGTCTAGGGGTCGAGCCGGCGAAGTCCTTGACAGGCGCCGGCGTTGTGCCATAATCGATTCTTAAAACCCGCGAAGGAGAAGGCGATGGCGAAAACAGCCCATTTCCCGATCGGCCACCACTACATCGTCGAGGCCTCCGGCTGCGACCCGAAGATTATCGGGAGCGTCGAGAAAGTCCAGCAGATCTTGGTGAGGGCGGCCGAGATCGCCGGCGCCCACGTCTGGTCGATCTCCTTCAACAAGTTCCCGCCCATGGGTGTCAGCGGCGTCGTCGTCATCTCCGAGTCGCACATCTCGACCCACACCTGGCCGGAGATGGGGTACGCGGCCCTGGACATCTACACGTGCGGCGCCAAAGTCCGGCCCGACAAGGCCGTCGTCTACGCGGTCGAGGCCTTCGGCGCGGAGACCTCCCACATCACCGAGATCACCCGGGGGATCGATGAGGGCGACGCCGTCTTCTACCACAGCTTTATCACCTGGGAGGAGCGCCTGAAGAAGGCCGGTCAGAAGAAGGGCCGGGAGAAGGACAAAGAAAAGGGCTAGGACGGGACGCCGATGATCGTCGAATTCAGCGTCGTGCCCATCGGCCGGGGGGAAGCCCTGTCCGGGCTCGTCGCCCGGGTCGTGGCTATCGTCGACAAGAGCGGCCTGCCCTACCAGTTGACCGCCATGGGGACCATCGTCGAGGGGGATTGGGACGAGGTCTTCGGCCTCATCCGGCGGTGCCACGAGACCATGCGCGGCGAGGCCAACCGTGTCACCACGCACATCACCGTCGACGATCGCGAAAAGGCGAGCGGCCGGATCAAGGGCAAGGTCGCGGAAGTCGAGGCCGCCCTGGGCCGCGCGCTCAAAAAATAGCCCGCCCGAGGTAAAACTAATTTACATCCTGTAAACTGGCTTGCCCGTCCGGCCGGTCCGGCATCGGAAACCGCCACTTTTCCAAGGGAAAGAAAAGTCCCGCGCTTGGCATAGAATCGGCTCTGTCTGGGGCAGCGGTCGGAAAATGATGTTATAATGAGGCTGTCCGTGAAAAGAGCGACCCTCGGGATCCTTATCCTCTCCTTCCTGGCGGCCGGGGCGGTCTTCGGCCTGCGGGGGGCGAACCCTCAGGACAACGGGGCTCCCGAGGCCTTCGTCGGCCACATCCAGGGACTTCTCCAGAGAGAGGATTTTCCCGCCTACCTCGAAACGTTCACGCCCGAACTCCGGGCCGTCGAACAGGACCGGCTGAAGAAGTTCTTTGGCGAGCTCAAAATGACCGACGTGTCGCTGCGGACCGCCGGCATCAAGCGCGGCGAAGACGGCCTCGTCCGCGTCTTCCTGCAGGCGTTCTACCAGAACGCCCATACGGCCCTGATCGAATCCTGGGCTCTGACCCTCGAGAAGCGGGCTGAGGCTTGGGCCGTCGTCCGCAAGAACGTCACGGGGACCATGACCACCCTGTACAAGGTCCGCATCCCGTCCGAGCGCTTCGAGCGCGCCCGCCGTGTCGAAGTCACGCACCAGGATATCCGCATCGCCTTCACGGACGCCGCCGTTTTCTACGACAACATTCCCGGTCTCGAGACCGCGCTGGTCATCGTCGGAAAGGGCACGGTCGATTTCTCGCCCGCCGACCCGAACGAGCGGCACCAGCTGGACCTCCTCTACAAGAAAAAAGAGCTCCAGGACCACATCGACTCCCTCTATCTCCGGTGTTCCTCGAGTTTCTTCGCCTCCAACATCGTCGTCGAGAGGGACGACGTGTCGCCGGCCGTGTCGCCCGAGGAGCGGGACAAGGCCGCCGCGGTTTTCTCCCGGAACTACCCCCGTTCGTTCACTATCGAAAACTCGTTCGACCGGAACCTTCTCTCCTTCCTACCCCAGGGCGACGAGGCCGTCCTCGAGTTCAAAGCCCGCAAGGCCGGAGAGCTGACCTATATCTATTCTCCCTTCTCCGAAGACGAAGTGAACCTCTTCGACCGCGGGAAAGAACGGGTCGTCAGCCTCTACAGCCCGGAGCGGGCCACCCCCCCCCCGCTGAAGAGGTTCTTCCTTTCCTTCGAAGAGAAATTCGACATCAGCTCCTACGCGCTCGACCTCAGCTACTCGCCCACAACGTCCTATCTCTCGGGCAAGGCCCGGATCGAGGTCGTCCCTAAGGTCGACCTCCTCGACAGCCTCAAGTTCCGTTTCAACCCCGACCTCGAGATCCTGAAGATCGAGGATGAAGAGAACCGGGAGCTCTTTTACACGCAGGACAAGCTCCGCAAGATCCTCTACGTCTATTTCCTTTCCCCGCCGGCGCCTAAGACGCAGACTGCGATCGAGGTCTTCTACCGGGGGCGGATGCTCCCGGCGGTCCTGTCGACGGACGTCATCGCCCAGGCCGGGGTCAACCAGCCGATCCGCTTCAGGCCCCGCTACGAGACGTACTTTTTCTCCCATGCGGGATTCTGGTATCCCGGGCCGGCGGAGGAGGACTACTTCCTCGCCCGGCTGACCCTCGTCATCCCTCCTGAATACAAGTGCGTCGCCAACGGCGAGATGGTCGCCGCGGGCCGCTTGGACGAGATGGGCGATGTCGTCGAGATCGAAAAGGCGGGCAACGCCGTCTACACCTTCGAATCCCGCTCGCCCGTGAAGTACATGTCGTTCATCGTCGGCCGGCTCGACCGGTATAAGGAGCGGGCGGGCCCTGTGCCCCTCGAGCTTTTCGTCGCGTCGGAGGTCCTGGACCGGCAGCCGGGTCTCATCGACCAGGCGGCCGACATCCTCGATTTCTACGTCAAGACCTTCGGCCCGTTCCCCTACGAGAAGCTGGGGATCGTCCTGAGGCTCTGGCCCGCCTTCGGAGGCCACAGCCCGGCCTCCTTCATCGTCCTCAACCAGGTCCCCTGGCTCGGCGACACCGGCTTTCCGGCGCCCGTCGACACGCCCGTCGACCTGTCGGAATGGGAGGAGTATTTCCTGGCCCACGAGATCGCCCACCAATGGTGGGGCCAGGGCGTTTCCTTCGAATCCTACAAGGATCAGTGGCTGAGCGAAGGCCTGTCCCAGTTCGCGGCGACTTCCTACCTGCGTCGCACGTACGGGGAGAGGGATTTCGCCGCCATCCTGAAAAAATTCGCCCGTTGGACGGAGAAAAAATCCTTCCGGGGCCCGATCGTCCTGGGTTCGCGCCTGAGCTACTACGATTTCCAGGCGTACCAGTCCATCGTCTACAACAAGGCGGCCATGGCCCTGTTCATGCTCCAGGACCTCCTCGGCCGGGAGACGTTCGAGGCCGGGCTCCGGGCGTTCTTCGAAAAATACAAGTTCCGGGCGGCCCGGACGGGCGAGTTCATCACCGCTATGGAAGCCGCCTCGGGGCGGGACCTGAAGGCCTTTTTCCAGGGCTGGTTTTCTTCCTACGAACTGCCCGAGGTCCAGACGACTTGGACCGAGACTCCCGTCCCTGAAGGGGTTCGTCTCGACATCCGGGTGAGCCAGGTCAAGGGCCGCTTCGTTTTCCCCCTCTGGATCGAGTGGAGCCGCGCCGGCGAGTCCGGCCGGAGGATGTTCGTTGTCGACGAAACGACCGAAGAGGTCTCCCTGACCCTGCCGCGGCGGCCCAATAGGATCCGGTTCAATCCCGACAAGGCCGTACCCGGCAAGTTCTATTAGACGAGCCGGGAGGGCTCCCGGCGGCCCCGGTCAGGTCGGGAACCCGCTCGTGTCGATGCGGAGCCGCTTGATCATCTCGTTGAGCGTCGTCGGCTTGACCCCGAGCAGCTTGGCGGCCTTGTTCTGAACCCCCTTCGTTTTCTTTAGGGCGGCGAGGATGATTTTTTTCTGGAAGGCCTGAGTCCGGTCCCTCAGGTCCAGGGACTCTTCCGAGGCGATGAGCGCCTCGTCATCGACCGCTCCCTCCCGGAGCAAGAAGGGGGGGAGGGAGGCCCGGGTGATGACCTTGGAGCGGGACAGAACGATGGCCCGTTCGACGAGGTTCTCGAGCTCCCGGACGTTGCCCGGCCAGTCGTGGGCGTCGAGGATCTCGAAGACGTCTTCGCTGACCCCTTCGACCTCCTTGCGGTTCTCGCGGGCGTAGATCTCGACAAAGTGCTTGACGAGCTGGGGGATGTCCTCCTTCCTCAGGCGCAGGGGCGGAACCTCGATCTTGATCACGTTCAACCGGTAGAAGAGGTCTTTGCGGAAGAGTTTTTGGGCGATGAGTTCCTCGATGTCCGTGTTCGTGGCCGCGAGGATCCGGACGTCGACCTTGATCGTCTGGGTCCCGCCGAGCCGCATGAATTCCTTCTCCTGCATGACCCGGAGCAGCTTGGCCTGTGTTTCGAGGCCGATGGAAGAGACCTCGTCGAAGAAGATCGTCCCCGTGTCGGCGACCTCGAAGAGGCCCTTCTTCAGGGCCACGGCGCCCGTGAAGGCCCCCTTGACGTGCCCGAAAAGGTGGCTTTCGAGAAGGTCGGGCGGGAGAGACCCGCTGTTGACCGTGATGAAAGGGGCCTCGGCCCGGTTCGAGTTCAGATGGATGGCCCGGGCGACGAGCTCTTTCCCCGTTCCGCTCTCCCCCTGGAGGAGGATCGTGCTCCGCGTCGGCGCGGCGGCCTTGACCAGCTCGAAGACGCTTTTCATGGCCTGGCTCTTGCCGATGATGTTGGCGAAACCGTAGCGCTGGCGGAGCTCGTCCTTGAGGCGGATGTTCTCGTCCTGGAGGCGCTTGCGCTCGACGGCCTTCTCGATGGCCAGGAGGAGGTCGTCATGTTTGAAGGGCTTCTGGACGTAGTCCAGGGCGCCGATTTTCATCGCCGAGATGGCCGATTCGACCGAGCCGTAGGCCGTGATGATAATGACCGCGGCCAGGGGGTCGACCTTCCTGATCCTCCGGAGGACCTCGATTCCGTCCATCCCCGGCATGAGGAGGTCGAGGAGGATGACGTCGAAGGACTGGGAGGGGAATTTCTCCAGGGCTTCTTCCCCTGAGGCCGAGATCTCGACCTCGTAGCCCTCCGACGTCAGGAGCTGGGCCAGGACGTCGTGGATGACGGGTTCGTCATCGATGACGTGGATGATGCCTTTACTGCTCATGGTTCATGTCCTGAGGATCGGGGATTTCGGGTTCCGGGAGCCGTCCCGGACGACCGGCAGAATGATCGTGAACGTGGCCCCCCGGCCGACTTCGCTCTGGACCCGGATGTGGCCTTCGTGCTCCTTGACGGTGGCGTAGCTGATGGACAGGCCGAGTCCGGTCCCCTTGCCGACCCCCTTCGTCGTGAAGAAGGGGTCGAAGATGTGGGAGAGGTGCTCGGGCTTGATGCCCGTCCCGGTGTCCGAGACGCGGACGACCGCGGCTTCGTTCTCCTGGGACAGCCGGATCCGCAAGTCGCCGCCCTGGGGCATGGCGTCCAGGGCATTGAGGATAATGTTGATGAAGACCTGCTGGAGCCGCTCGCCCTGGGCGTAGAGCGGCGGGACGGGCTCGAGCTCGAGCACGAGACGGATGTTCATGTTCTTCAGCTTGTGGTCGATGAGCGACAGGATCTCCTCGATGCTTTCCTTGAGGTCGACGCGCTGGAACGAGGCGTTGGACGGATTGCGGGCGAACGTCAGGAGGTTCTTGATGATACGGGCGACCCGGTCGGTCTGCGCCTCGACCTTCTCCAGGATCTGGGCGTAGTGGGTGCCGGCCAGCGTTTTCTGGAGCATCTGGATGTAGCTCGAGATCCCCGTCAAGGGCGTGTTGATCTCGTGGGCGACGCCGGCCGAGAGCAGTCCGATCGAAGCGAGCTTTTCCGAGGTCAGAAGCTGCTGCTGGAGGAGGATCTTGTCGGTGATGTCCTCGAAGACGATGATGGTCCCGTAGGCCCGGAGGGTGTTGTCCAGGAGCGGCGTCCGGGCGATGTCGAAGACCTTCTTCCCGCCCCCGGCCGTCTCCAGCGTGATCTCGCTCAGAAGCCGGAAGTCCTGCTGGGTTTCCGGCGGGAACAGGGCGCTGAACGTGGTCGGGCCCAGGACGTCCCGGAGCCGATTTCCGATGGCCGCCTCTTTCCGGACGGAAATCTGGTCCTCGAGGACCCTGTTCCAGCCGATGACGACGCCGTCCTCGTCGATGACCGAGACGCCCACGGTCAGGCTCTCGATGATGTTCTCGCTATAGTCCTTGAGCCGCTGCATCTCCATGGTCCGGACGGTCTCGCGGCCGTAGAGGTCGGCGTTCTCCAGGGCCAGGGCCGCAGGGCCGGCGATCGTCGTCAGCAGTTCCCAATCCTCCCTTGAGAAAAAGGACCCGTCCTGTTTTTTGCCCATGACCAGGCAGCCGATGACCTTGTCCTCCACCTTGAGCGGGAGGATATGGTAGAGCCCCAGGGCCGAGAGCTTTTCCATCGCCGCCCGGGCCGCTTCCGACTCGGAGGAGGAAACGAACGACAGGGTGTCCTTTTCCCGGAGTTCGCGGACGAGCCAATCGTCGAACGGGACCTGGACGGGCCTGGCCATCTCCTCGCCCTTGGCTTTGAGGACCTTGAAGCCCGACGGATCGTTTTCGTCGGCCAGGAGAAGGGCGAGAGTTTTCAAGGAAAGGGCGTTGGCGATGGCTTCGAGGAGGGACTGGGCGAGTTTCTGGAGGTTCCGCTCGCGGCTGAGCTCGCGGATGATGGACAGGAGCGTCCTCCGGTATTCGTAGCTCCTTTTATAGATGGCCCTGTCGAGGAGGTTTTGGAACATCTTTTTGAGCGGCGTGAACAGCGTCGCCCCGAGAACGATGGCCAGGATGCCGAGGATGATGGCGTTGAGGCGGTTTTCCGAGAAGAGCCGGGTCCGGGAGCTGACGAAGAAATAGACGAAGGCGATGACGAAAAAGGAAAAGATCAAGGTAGCAGCCTTTTTCAGGAGGACCTCGATGTCGACCAGCCGGTAGCGGGAGATGGAATAAGAGAAGGCCAGGGGGACGAGGGCCTGGAGAAGGACCGTCAGCTCTGCGCCCGTGGACGGGCGTCCGCCGGCGATGAAGGGCACGAGGTAAAAGACCGTCGACGGCAGGACGCCGAAGGCCATACCGTAGACGATGATCCGTAGCTGCTTCTTGACCAGGATCGTCGGCGCCCGGAGGGTGCTATGGGCGAGGATCCCCAGGGTGACGAGGGCGAACACAACGAAGTGGAGGAGCTCGAAGCGCTCGAGCCCGTCCTGGTAGCGGAGGATGGCCGCCTCGCTCCATTGGGGAGGGAGCGGGATGTGGAAGCGCACGCGGGCGAGGGCGAGGAGCGCGGCCGGGGCGTAGAGGAAGGGGAGAACATTGGAGCGGTTCTTGAGGAAGCGTTTCCGCAGCGGGAAGATCATGAAAAAGTGGAGGAGGAGGGGCGGAAAGACCAGGAAGCTGACCTTGTCCAGGCCGTAGAAAACCATATCGAGCGGAGTCATCCTGCCGGTCGGGGAGAAGATGCAGAAAACGGCGAAGGCCAGGGCTAGGAGGTAGAAGAAAATGTAGGGCCGGGACACCTGGCCCTTCGAATTGAAGAAGACGACGAAGCCGATGACGAGAGTGGCCACGCCGACGAGGACGAGATAAAAATAGATGGGGTTGGCGCCCCTCTTGCGGAGATTGAACGTGGGATAGATCTGCATCCCCTCTTTGTTGATCTGGTAGGTGACACTTTGGTCGGTCGCAGCGGCCTGCCAGAGGTTCTTGAGGACGTCGATCTTCGTCCGCACGGGCACCTTGTTGATGGCCGCGAGGATGTCCCCCTTGCGGATGTTGACCCGGAGAAACGCCTCGCTCGTCGGGTCGACGCTGACGGCCCTGAGGCCGCTCGATGTCTCCTTCCAGGTGATCCCGTCCGTGACGTCCTTCCAGGTCGCTTTCCGGTAGACGTTCATCATCCCCAGGACGAGGACGGCAAGGACGGGGACGAGGATGAAAATCAGGCGCTTTTTCATCGGCCCCGGCATCCAAAAAATTGAATCCGAACCATAAAAAAAAATCCCTCAGTTTAGGATATGTCGCGACCCGGCCCGGATGGCCCAAGAGACGGAGCCCTGGCCGAGCATTCGCCGGACCGCCGGGTCCTCCTTGAGGCCTAGCGGGTTCGTGCTCCGGGACAGGAACGAGCCCATGTAATCGTAGCTGGGTTTACGGACTTCCTGGGGAGGCGGCTCCTGGGCCGACTGCGACGGTAGGGGCCGCATTGCCGGTGCGGCGAGAAAGAGACCGAAGATCGCTCCGGCAAGCGCTCCCGAGACGGCCTTCGTGGTTCTCCTCACGGCATTAATAATTAACCCTTATCCCGGCGTTTGTCAACAGCCGCAATGTGCCCCAGGCCTGGCAAGGCCAGGCCTGGGGCACATTGCAGTAGTACTCGGCCGTAGATAAAAAACACGGCCGAGTGCAGCGGCAGGGGCCCCCGGCTTGCCTGGGGATCAATTTCCGCAGTACTCGGCCGTAGATAAAAAACACGGCCGAGTGCAGCGGTAGGGGCCCCCGGCTTGCCTGGGGATCAATTTCCGCAGTACTCGGCCGTAGATACAAAACACGGCCGAGTGCAGCGGCCGTCCACGGAAACCGCAGGTTTGACAATATTATTGCCCTAGAATAGGCTAATTGCGACTAAATCAAGAGGGAATTCGCAAAAATGCCTTACTACCAGTGCCGAATCGCCGGCGAGGACGGCCGGGTCGACGTCCGGTCCGTCCTGACGCCGTCGGCCGAGGAGTGCCGGAAGGCCATCGAGGCGGAAGGCGCCCTCGTCCTTTCCGTCCGGCGCGATTGGAGCAGGCTCGGAGGCCAGGGCCTCCGTCTTGGGCGCAAGGTCAAGGACCGGGACATCATCCTGTTCAACCAGGAGCTCGTCGCGCTAATCAAGGCAGGCTACCCGATCCTCAAGAGTCTCGAGGTGATCTCCGCCCGGGCTAAGAACATTTTCCTCAGGCAGATCCTGATCAAGGTCGCCGAAGAGGTCAAACGGGGCAAGGCCCTGTCCGAGGCTTTCCTGCCCTACGAGAAGCTGTTTTCCCCGGTCTACACGGCCAGCCTGATGGCCGGGGAAAAAGGCGGCAACCTCCCGGGGTCGATCGGCCGGTACATCCAGTACACGAAGGTGGTCACCCAGACCCGGGCCAAGATTAAGTCGGCCATGACCTACCCGACGATCCTCATCGTCTTCTCCTTCATCCTCATGGGCATCCTGGTCAACTTCGTCCTGCCCCAGTTCGCGGATTTCTACAAGAGCTTCCAGGCCGATATGCCCCGGATCACCCGGATCATGATGTCCTTCGCCACGGCCACGAGCCGGCGGTGGTACGTCATGGTGGCGGCGTTCGCGGCGCTCACTTTCCTCCTGGCCAGGCTGCGGCGGCGGCCGGATTTCCTCTACCAGATGGACAGGGTCAAGCTCCGCGTGCCCTTCGGCCGGACGATCTGGCTCGAGTCGGGCCTCAGCCTCTTCAGCCGGACCCTCGGCCTCCTCCTCGAGGCGGGCATCTCGCTCCTCTCGGCCATCGGCATCGCCATTCAGGCCGTGCCCAACGCCTGGCTGGTCCGGCACATGCAGGACGTCCCTGACCACATCAAGAACGGCGAGAGCCTGTCCGAGTCCCTGGCCAAGGCCGGGACGTTCCCGGCCCTGGCCCTGGACATGGTCCGTATCGGGGAGTCGTCGGCCAACCTCCAGGGCATGCTCGGGGACATGGCTGACTTTTACGACGAGAGCGTTCGTGGTAAAATCGAAACGTTGGTCAACCTGGTCGAGCCCGTTGTCATCATTTTCATGGGGCTCGTGGTGGCGGCGATGCTTCTTTCGGTGTACATACCGATCTTCAACATCATCCGGATCGCCCGGTAGGCGGCCCGAAAGGCGCGGGACATGAGCAAGGATAGGCTGGATAACATCGGCGGCGAGGAAAAGGCCACCCGGGCCCTGGCCGAACGCTACCGCGTTCCCTACCTCGACCTCGAGACCGAACGGCTCGACCGCAACCTCATCCAGTCGTTCCCCGTCGAATTCCTCCACCGTCTCAACTTCGTCCCCCTCGGCGACGAGGGCGGCATCATGAAGATCGCCGTCGCCGACCCCTCCGACATCGCCTCCATCGACGCCATCGAAGCCTTCCTGGGGAAAAAGGTCAAGGTCTTCGCCGCCTCCAAGCGGGCCATCCTCGAGGCCCTGAGGAAGAGCGAGACGGCCATGCAGGTCCTCCGCGACGCCACCGAGGGCTTCATCACCCAGGTCGTCGAGCGCGAGAGCGGGGAGGAAGAGGACGTCATCTCCATCGAGAAGCTGGCCGACCAGGACGGTTCGATCATCAAGCTCGTCCACACGATCATCTTCACCGCCGTCCAGAAGCGGGCGAGCGACGTCCACATCGAATCCAAGGACGACGACGTCAAGATCAAGTTCCGGATCGACGGCGTCCTCGGCGAGGCGATGGAGGCCATCGACAAGAAGTTCCAGTCGCCCATCATCTCCCGCATCAAGGTCATGTCCGACCTGGACATCGCCGAGCGCCGCGTCCCCCAGGACGGCCGCTTCCGGCTCAAGATCAAGGACAAGACCATCGATTTCCGCGTCTCCATCATGCCCTGCATCTACGGCGAGGACGCGGTTATCCGCATCCTCGACAAGGAGATGATCACCCAGGCCATCCGCGAGCTGCGCCTGGACGTCCTCGGCTTTTCCGCCGAGATCCAGAAGAAATTCCGCAAGTACATCGCCCAGCCCTACGGCATGGTCCTGGTCACCGGGCCGACGGGCAGCGGCAAGACGACGACCCTCTACGCGGCCCTGACGGAGATCAAGTCCCCGGAAGACAAGATCGTCACCATCGAGGACCCCGTCGAGTACCAGGTCGACGGCATCACCCAGATCCCCGTCAACGAGAAGAAGGGCCTGACCTTCGCCCGGGGGCTTCGCTCCATCCTCCGCCACGACCCGGATAAGATCATGGTCGGCGAGATCCGCGACCCCGAGACGGCCCAGATCGCCATCCAGTCCGCCCTGACCGGCCACCTCGTTTTCACGACCGTCCACGCCAACAACGTCTTCGACGTCATCGGGCGCTTCCTCCATATGCAGGTCGATCCCTATAGCTTCATCTCGGCCCTCAACTGCATTCTGGCCCAGCGCCTGGTCCGGGTCCTCTGCCCGCGCTGCAAGGTCTCCGTCCGCTACGGCGCCCCGCAGCTCGCGGAGTCGGGCATCAACCCGGCCCGGCACGAGGAGACCGATTTCTTCGAACCGAAGGGATGTTCCGAATGCAATTTCACGGGCTACCAGGGCCGGACGGCCATCGCCGAGATCCTCGAGCTCTCGGACCCGATCCGGGAGCTCATCCTCGAGAAAAGGCCCCTCTCCGAGGTCAAGAAACGGGCCAAGGCGGAGGGCATGGTGTTTTTGAGAGAAGTCGGCTTGGACAAGGTCCTGGCTGGGATAACCAGCCTCAAGGACCTGAACAAAGTGACCTTTGTGGAGTGACCGCGTGACGCTAGGGAAACGACTCAAGTCCCATTTCCAGGACCGCCTGCTGCCCGACGCCGTCTTTCAGCTCTCCCCGGCCTTCCTAAGCGGCATCCGCGTCTCGAAAAAAGACGGGTCGGTCAGGGGCGGGTTCGTCCTGCCCTTGCGGGAACGCCCCCTCAGTCCGTCGTTCGACCGTCCCAACGTGACCGACCCCGCGGTCCTCGAGGAGGCCGTCGCCCAGGGAATGAAAAATCTGCGCCTCTCCTCCGGGTCGGCCGCCCTCCTCGTCCCCGAGCCGTCCGTCCGTGTCTTCGTCCTGAGCGTGGACTCCTTCCCCGGCTCCGGGAAGGAGAGAGACACCTTCATCCGCTGGCGCATCGGCAAGCAGATGCCGCTCATCCCCGACGACGCCCGCATCGACTACGCCGTCACCCCGGGCCGGGGCGTCCGGAAGATCATCGTCGCCATGGCCCGGCAGACGGTCGTCCGGGAGTACGAGTCCCTCTTCGAAAAGGCCGGGCTGAAGCCGGTTCTGGTGACCGTCCCCTCCCTGACCCTGGTCAACCTGGTCGGACAGGCGGGGCCGTCCAACGGCATCCTTCTCAACCTGGAGGACGAGACCCTGACCCTCCTGGCGGTCATGGATTCCGGTTGGGCGCTCTACCGTCAAAAGGGCGTCGGCGCGCCCGGCGGGCCGGAGGCGGACGAGCGCGCCGATAATATCGTCAGGGAAGCGGAAAACACCATCCGCTTCCTCGAGGACAAGGAAAAAAAGCGGATCGAGAGGCTCTGGGTCCGCACGGCCGTGGCCGCGGAAAGACCGCAGCTCATGGACCGGTTGAAGGACAGGATCGACCTGCCGCTCGAACCCGTTGTCTATGAGGCGCCCGAGGCGTGGAGCGAGGCCCAAAAAGCCCTGCTCGCCCCTCTCGTCGGACAGATCCTATGAAAGAACGTATCACGCTCAACCTGAACCTGGCCACGAAGCCGCGCCGGAATCGGCGGCTCTACGCCGCCCTGGCCCGCGCCCTGGGCTTCCTCCTCGCCGTCCTCGCCGCCCTGAGCGTATTCGTCGTCCTGAAGTACGGCGGCGAATCGGCCCGGCTCAGGGCCTCGATCGCCGAAAAGCAACGACTCCAAGGAGAGGCCCAGAACGATGAGCAGCGCTTGAAGGCCGACATCGATAAGGAAGAGCGTCTCAGCCGGACCCGGGTGGACCTCGTCAACGGCATCATCCTGAAGAAGACCTTCCTTTGGACCTCGCTCTTCTTGGAGCTCGAAAAGGCGCTCCCCGGGCCGAGTTACATCACGTCGCTCAGCCCGGGCTTCACGGCGGACGGCGCGATCACCATGCAGATGCGGGTGACCTCGCGCAGTCTCGACGACCTTCTCGCGCTCATCGACAACCTCGACGCCCAGGGCTTTAAGCATATCCAGGTCGGCGGCGAGTTCAGGAACGAAGACGGCCGGCTCATCACGGAGATTTCCCTGACCTATGAACGCGCTCTTTGACCTGTTCAACGACACGGAGCGGCGGACGCTCGGCCGGCTCGGCCTGGCCGCGCTCCTCGCCCTGGTCGTCTTCCTCGTCCTGTTCGCGCGGATCCGGGGCGGCCTCGAAAGGGACAGGGGAGTGGCGTTGCGGCTCCAGGATTCCTACGGCCGGGCGGCCAAGGCGCGCGACGAGGCTAAGGCCGAGTGGCAGCGATGGGAGGAAGCCGGCCGGGACCTCGAGGAGCTTCGGACGGGCTTTTTCTACGATCTCGAGGGAGGCGTCCAGGCCCTTCGCCTGGACCTTCAGCAGATATTCGCCCTGGCCGGGACGACCATCACGGACCTCGGCTACGGCTATTCCGACATGGAGAAGGAACAGGTCCGGAAAACGGTCGTGACATTCACCTACACCGGTTCTTACGCGGGCCTCAAGAAGCTGTTGGCCGTCCTCGAAGCGTTCCCCAAGTTCCTGGTCATCGAGAGGATCGAGTTCTCGAGGACGGGGTCCGAGGGCGAGCGTCTCAGCGCGAAACTGGCGGTGGCGGGGTACTATGGCATTTAGGAAAGCGGTGATCGCGGGTCTTGCCCTGGGCTGGGCCGTGTCCCTGTTCGCGGCCCAGGAAGCCCGGAAACCCCTCGTCCGCAAGGACCTCCTCGTATTCGGCAGCGGTGAGATCGCGGCGCCGGTCCGCGACATCTTCCGACCGAAGACCGCCGTGTCTCCCGCCGTCCGCCGGGCCGGCGAGCCCGCCGTCAAGTCGGCGGCCGTCTCCCGGCCGGACGCCCCACCGTCCTTCACTTTAAACCTCAGCTACGTCGGGTCCATCAAGTCCGGCGGGCAGACCATCGCCCTCGTCCTCCGCAACGGCCAGGCCGTGTCCGTGGGGGAGGGCGACGAGATCGCGCCCGGCTACAAAGTCGTCGGGGTCACCGCCGAAGCGATCGTCATCCAGGGCCCGAATTCGGAAAGAAAGACGTTCCCGCGACAAGGAGATCGGTCATGAAAAAATACGCCCTGATCCTGGTCCTGGCCATGGCGGCCGGGGCGTGCGCGACGCTCAGCCAAGACTACAAGCAGGGCGTCGAGGCCGAGATGAACCAGAAGTACGACCAGGCCGTCAAGTATTACCAACAAGCGGCCCTGGACCACCCCAACGACGCCGTCTACCGTCTGGCCCTCGTCCGGGCCAGGGCGTCCGCCAGCCTTTTTTATATCCAGACGGCCAGGAGCCTGGTCGCCCAGAACAAGCGCAAGGAGGCCGAGGTCGACTATAAGAAGGCGCTTTTCTTCGACCCCCTCAACCGCGCGGCCGCCGCCGAGCTCAAGGTCCTCATCGCCCCTCCGCCGAAAGCCGAGAAAAACGTCCAGGAGAAGCTCGAAGGCCCGGTCAGGCTCAAGGGCTCCGGCGAAGCGCTCAACCTGAGCTTCCGGACCGAGGTTTCCCTGCGCTCGATCTTCCAGACGCTGGGCCGCGTGGCCAACGTGAACTTCCTTTACGACGACACCTTCCGGGACTCCAACCTGGCCATCGACCTGACCGGCAAGGACCTCCAGCAGGCCGTCAATTTTCTCTGCGTCGCCAGCAAGAACTTTTCCCGGACGATCGACGAGAAGACTGTCATCATCGTCCCCGACAACGTCCAGAAGCGGATGCAGTACGAGCTCAACGCCATCAAGACCTTCTACCTGTCCAACATCGACGCGAGCGACGTCCAGATGCGGCTGACGCAGATGGTCAAGACGATGTACAAGGTCCCGTCCATCCAGGTCGACAAGAACCTCAACTCGGTCACGATCCGGGACACGCCGCAGGCCGTGGCCCTGGCCGAAAAGCTCCTCCGCCTCTGGGACAAATCCGTGGGCGAGGTCGTCATCGACATCGAGATCATGGAAGTCAACCGGATCCGGCTGAACAAGCTCGGTATCGACCTCAGCAAAGGGATCCTGGGCATCCGCTTCAACCCGGCCGACGGCTCGATGACTGACGACGGCTATTTCCCGATCAAGGGGCTCGACCTCGGGGACCTGGCCAACTACCAGGTCACCGCCCCCTCGGCCATCGTCCAGTTCCTCGGCAGCGACTCGGACACGAAGATCATCGCCCAGCCCAAGATCCGAGGCCTCGCCGGCGCGAAGCTGGAATACGTCGTCGGCCAGAAGGTGCCCATCGTCAATTCGCAGTTCGCGGCCATCGCCGCGGGCGGCCTCCAGACCCAGCCCATCGTCAACTACACCCTCACGGACATCGGCATCACCATCAAGATGACGCCCCGGATCCATCTCGAGGGCGAAGTGACCTTGGAGATCGAGCTCACGATATCTTCGATCGCCGGAGAAGGGATCGCCGGCATCCCGATCATCGCCAACCGCGAGATCAAGAACACCGTCCGGCTCAAGGACGGCGAGACCAACCTCCTGGCCGGCCTCCTCCGGGACGAGGAGCGCTTGGTCAAGGGGGGAATTGTCGGCCTCAAGGATCTGCCCCTTATTGGGGGGCTTTTTTCGACCAGCCAGAAGACGATCGAGCAGACCGACGTCATCCTGACCATCACGCCCCACATCATCCGCTCGATCCAAATCAGCGACGAGGACACGAAGCCCCTCTGGGTCGATCCCGACAACCTCTCCGGCGTGACCGGCGCGGGCGGCGCGCTGAGGGACAGCCGCGAGGAAGCGGCCGTCGCCGAAGAGCCCCCCGGCCAACCGGACGATGCCGAGGGAAGCGTCGTCTACCTCTCGCCGGCGAGCTTTGAAGCCCCCCGCGACCGGGAGTTCCGCATGAACATCGAGCTTTCGAGCGTGAAGGAGATCGGAAACGCGTCGCTCGTCCTCACCTTCGACCCCCAGATCCTCAAGCTCAAGGACGTCCTTGAAGGCGGCGGCCTGCGGCAGCTGGGCGAGAAGGTGCCCTTCCTCAAGCACATCAGCGGCGGGACGTGCACCATCGGCTTCTCCAGCCCGCCCGGCGGCCGCGGCTTCAAGGGCCGGGCGGTCCTGGCCGTCCTCGTCTTCACGTCCGTGAATCCTGGCCAGACGTCCCTGGGCTTCACCAGTGCGACGGCCGGGAGCCCGATGGGACAGGCCATCGTCCTGCAGACAGGCGAAGCGAGCGTCAACATCCGATAGGGACGCATGATCCTCGTCCTCTCGGGGCCCGTCCATGGGGGCAAGACGACCTTCCTCGAAAGATCCCTCGCGTGCTGGACGGCCCGCGGGCTCGCCGCGGGCGGATTCCTCAGCGTCGCCGTCGTCAGCGCAAGCGGCGCGACGGGCTATGACCTCCTCGAACTCAAGACCGGCCGCCGATATCCCTACCTACGGCGGGAGGGGGAGCCCGACGCGGAGCGGATCGGCCCGTTCTTTTTCGTGCCCTCGACGCTCGAGCAGGCCCGGTCGATCATCCGTGAGGCCGACCCCTGCGAGCTCCTCATCGTCGACGAGGTCGGACCCCTCGAGCTCCTGAGCGGCGGGCTCTGGCCGGCCCTCCGGGAGGCCTTGTCGCGCCCCGGCATGAGATGTCTCCTCGTCGCCAGGGAGGAGATCCTCGAGGATCTCGTCGCCGCCCTCGGTCCCGGCGTCCCTCTCATCTTCGACGTCCGCGACCCCAATGTCCAGAAGCTCATGGACGGAAGTCTCCTCGGTACGGTCAAGAGCGATGACGGTCAAAGCTAAGTTTTTCGCCTACTTCCGGGACCTTTTCGAGGGTCGCGAGCGCGACGTCGTCATCGCCGAGGGCGGGACGGTCCGCGACGCCCTGTCCATCCTCTGCGACACGCCCGGCCGCCGCCTCGAGATCTTCGAGGGCGATTCTCTCAAGCCCCACCTCGTCGTCATGGTCAACGGCATTCATGTCGGATCCCTCAACGGACTGGACACGCCGCTTGCGCCGGGCGACACCTTAGCTATTTTCCCCATGCTCGGCGGCGGGTAGGCCTCAGGGATCATCCTCGCTCGCTGCGGTGATTCTTAACGCCGGTCAGCGCCCCGGACTTGGCGCCAAAACAACTCGCTTGGCGTGCGCTACGCCAAGCTCAAACACGTTTTGGCGGTTTCCCCTGAAACTCTCCTCGTCCGGCACGCTGCCCGACTAAATCACCGCTTATGCTCGCTCAGATGATCCCCTCGGCCTTGGTTATCAACGGATGCTCGGGGCGCGCCACTCCGTCGGCCGCGGGACGCCGCCCGGGCCGTGATGGGGACCGTGCATAGCCCCCGTAGCGGAGGAGGACCCATCGGTTTGTCGATGGGCGAACCGCCGGGACTGGTTCCCGGGGGGCCGGGGGAGATGCATGGCCCCCATCATGGCCAGAACGGGTGGCGTCCCGGACGTCCGTTTCTTGCGGGCGATACGGTGTTCTGGTATCTTAAGGGCCGAACATGTCCGAATTCCCCATTTCCGGATACCATGGCCGGGTCCTCGTCGCCGACCTCAGCCGGGGAGAAGTGCGGACCCTGCCGCTCGACCCCGGCCTGGCGCTCGATTACCTGGGCGGCAGGGGGATGGCGACCCGCTTCCTTTACGATACGATCGACCCGGCCTGCGACCCGCTCGGCCCCGACAACGCGTTCGTCATCGCCGCTTCGCCGCTCATCGGTTCTAACGCCCCGACGGCCGGCCGCGGCCACATGGTCTTCAAGTCCCCGCTCACCGGCGTTCTGGGGACATCGAACTCCGGCGGGACCTGGGGGGCCGCTTTCAAGGCCGCGGGTTTCGACGTCCTTGTCGTCAAAGGCGCGTCCGCGACGCCGGTGATGATCGACATCTCTCCCGGCAAGGCCGAGATCCTGCCGGCGGACCACGTCTGGGGCAAAACGACCCACGAGACCAACGACGTCCTGGCCGCGGTTTCCAAGCCGGGTAACCCGGCCCGGGTCCTGTGCATAGGGTCGGCGGGGGAGAACCTCGTCCGCTTCGCCGCCGTCGCTAACGACCGCAACCGCGTCTACGGCCGCTGCGGCCCGGGCGCCGTCTGGGGCAGCAAGAAACTCAAGGCCGTCCGCGTCAGGGGCAAGGAAAAGATCGCCGTCGCCGACAAGGAAAAATACCGGTCCGGCCTCGACCAGGCCCTTTATCTCATGAAACAGGCTCCGGTCACGAAGCGCCTGCTCCGCGACCTGGGCACGGCGGGCCTCGTCGAGCTGATCAACCTTATCGCCATGCTCCCGCACAAGAACTTTCAAGATTGCCTCCACCGCGACGAGGACGTCGAGAGGATCTCGGGAGAGACGCTGGCCAAAACCCTGCTCGAAAAAGCGGGCTCCTGTTATCTCTGCCCGATCGGCTGTCAGCGGCACACCCGCGTCGCCGGTCGGGACGGGGGCGAGGAGCGCGGCGAGGGTCCGGAATACGAAACGATGGTCCTCATGGGTCCCCTCTGCGGCATCTACGACCTCGGGGCGATCACCCGGGCCAACTACCGCGCCAACGAGCTCGGCCTGGACACGATGAGCTTTGGCGGGACGGTCGCCTGCGCCATGGAGCTCGCCGAGCGCGGCCTCATCGGCCGTGAAGAAATGGGCGGGGTCGGCCTCGCCTTCGGAAGCGGGGAAGCGCTCGAATCCCTGGCCGGGATGACCGCCCGCCGCGAAGGCTTCGGCGCGGTCCTGGCCGAGGGCTCTTACCGGTTGGCCGCCGGTTGCGGGCACCCCGAGTACTCCATGACCGTCAAGAAACTCGAGATCCCGGCCTACGACCCGCGGGCCTCCACCACCCAGGCCCTCGGCTACATGACCTCGCCTTCGGGGGCCTGCCATCTCCGGGGCGGATACGCCGTCTCCCTGGCTTTCTTCGGCGGGGCCAGGGAGATCCCCCGCTTCAGCCTCCTCCAGTCGCCGATCGCCATCCGGAACATGCAGAACGTCGGCATTCTCCAGGACAGCCTCGGCGTCTGCCGCTTCACGGGTTACGCCTTCTCCTCCGACCCGTGGGCCCGGATGGTCGGCGGCATCACCGGCCGCGATTTCTCGGTCGCCCGGCTGGAGGAGATCGAGAACCGCGTGGCGACGCTCGAGCGGCAATTCAACATCGAGGCCGGCGTAACGGCGGAGGACGACGCGCTCCCCGTCCGGTTCGCCGACGTTCCCATCGTCGTCGAGGGGAAGGAGCGGCGCGTCTCGCGGGAGGACCAGGAGCGAATGACGCAGGACTATTACCGCGTTCGGGGCTGGGACACGCAAGGCCGTCCGACCCCCGGCCTCGTCCGGTCCCTTCGGGTCGAGGAGAGCAAGAGATGAGCGCCCAAAAGTGGCAAGCGACCGGGGAACTCCTCGGCGAGTTCCGGGCCCTGGGGCGGGCCTCCCTCCTTTACGACGTCCAGGACAGCCACAGCGGGAACATGGCCGTCCGCCGGACGAACGAGCGGGGGGAGGACGAGATCGTCATCACGGCCACCGGTTCCCAGAAGGGCGACCTCGAGCCGAGCCAGATCTGCTTCCTCTCGGCCACGGAGACGGACTACGGCTATTACAAGGCGTCCTCGGAGACGGACATCCACGCCCGGATCCTCAGGCTGCCCGGCGTCCGGGCCTCGATGCACGCCCACGTCAAGGACTTGACTTTGGCGACGCTCGACGACGAACCCAAGCCGGCCCGTCCGCCCGATTTCGTGCCCGTCGACCCGCTCGCCTTCCACCACCTCGGCAGCGCCGTCCCGGTCGATTGGTTCGCCGTGCCGAGCGGCTCGCCGGAGCTGGCCAGGGTCATCCCCGAGCGGCTGGCCGGCCATCCTCTGACCATCATCTTCGGGCACGGCGCCATGGCCAAGGGCAGGAACCTCCGGGAGGCCTTCTTCCGGCTCTGCGTCGGCAACAACGCCGGGGCGGTCGTCCGGGCGATGGAGAGGCTCCGCATCGATGTCGGCGCCGTGCGCCGCGCGGTCACGGCCGACCCCGGGAGCTCTTTCGCCGGCGCGCCTCCCCCTTACGAAATCGAGGGCGACGACCGCTCGGATTTCCGGGAGGAGGAGGAGATCCTCAAGGAATTCGTCAAAGCGGGCCACAGGATCTTCGAGTCCCGCCTCTCGCCTTTTCACACCGGTTCGATGTCGGTCCGCGGCGTGGACTCCATGCTCTACGCGCCCAAGGCCTCCATGCCGCGGGACGTCGGCGGGCCCCTGCTCAGGGTCGCGCTCGCCGCCGGGCCGGCCGACGACCCCGAGACGGCGCTCCACAAGGCGATCTACGCGACGAGCGACTTCCAGACGGTCATGCACTGCCACGTCCCGGAAGCCGAGGCCTCGGCCCATTTCGTCTATCCCGGCGAAGACGCGCCGGCCGACCGCATCATCCCCGTGGATGCCGAGGGGACGTTCCTCTATCTCGTCATCCCCGTGCTGCCGCCGAAGGTCCGGACGGACGAGCTCGTCCGCTTCCTCCACGATTACAAGGTCGCGGTCGTCAGGGGAGGAGGCGTCTGGGCCGTCGGAGGCCAATCGCTCTCCGAGGTCCTCCACCATCCTTCTTCGCTGCGCGAGATCTGCCTCTACAGGATCGGTGCCGTCGAACGCGGTCTCGACCTCCGCCGCATGGAACCCCAGAAAGCCAAGCGCTGGTGACGTCGGCGGGGCCTTCTCTCACCCCTCCCCCCTTTAGGGGTGAAGCATCACCCCACGAAATCACCCCCAAAGGGCATTGCCCGCCTCCGTACTTCAGCTATTCTGAAAGGGAAAAAACGGACAGGTCTGGACGTATCGATGAACCGTAATCTCAAGGAAATTCTCAACCCCTCGGGTCCTTCCCCGAACCCGGGCGGCGGCTCCGGTCCGCTGGCGAACTTCGGGCCGCGCAGGATCCGGACCAAATTCTTCCTTCTCTTCGGTCTCCTGATGGCGGGCTACCTGGCCCTGTTCATGGTCCTGAGCAAGGAGCGCGGCATCATGCTCGTCGCGGGCCTCGCCGCTCTCGCCCTGGGCGGATTTTTCGTTTTCCTCATCGGCGGCATGATCACCCGGCCCATCGTCCAGATGACGAGGACCGCGGAGAGGTTGGCCAACGGCGACCTCAAGCAGAGGGCCCGGATCTACGGCCGGGACGAGGCCGGGCTTTTGGCCAGGACCTTCAACGCCATGGTCGACGGGCTGGAGAAAACCTTCCGCGAGCTCGAACTCCGCAACCGCTCCCTCGAGGACGAGTCCGCGAAACGGGCCGTTCAGATGGACAAGAACGACGCCGAGCGACTCCGCGTGGAAAAGGAGCTGCGCCTGGCCAGGATCGAGCTTGACCGCCTGGTCGACAAGAGGACCGAGGAGCTCTCCCAGGCGAACGACGAGCTTCACGGAAAAGTCTTGGAGACCCGCCGCTCGGAGGATTACCTCCAGAACAGCCTTGACCGGGTGGAAAGGGCCCTCGAGGGGGTTTTCAAGGCCCTGTCCCTGACCCTCGAGATACGGGACCCCTACATGGCCGGACACCAGCACCGGGTCTCCAGCCTGGCCGTGGCCATCGCCCAGGAAATGAACCTGCCCTGGGAAAAGATCGAGGGGCTCCGGCTCGCCGGGATCATCCACGACATCGGTAAGATCGCGGTGCCGACCGAGATCATGACCAAGCTCGGCCGTCTGACTAAGACGGAATTCAAGCTCATCAAGGACCACCCCCGGGTTGGCTACGAGATCGTCAAGGACATCGCCTTTCCCTGGCCCGTGGCCCACATCATCCTCCAGCACCACGAACGGCTGGACGGCTCGGGCTATCCCGAGGGACTCGTCGGCGACGCCATCCTGCCCGAGGCCCGGATCCTGGCCGTGGCCGACGTCGTCGAAGCCATCTGCTCCCTCCGGCCTTACCGGCCTGCTCTCGGCCTCGAGAAGGCGTTGGAGGAGGTCCGCAAGGGCCGGGGAATCTGCTACGACACCCGGGTGGTCGACGCCTGTATCAAGCTCTTCCGCGACGGCCGCTTCTCCTTTAAAAAAGAAGCGGAATCCGCCGTCTATCAATAAAACCGCCTCCACCGCAATTCTGCTGGTTGCTCCCAAGAGCCCGCTCCCTGCCGCTCCATTCCTATAGAATGGCGTGAATTGTCCAGATCTTGACTTACTTGAATCGCTGGGTTACTCTAAAGCTGCAGGAGTAGGTTGATGGGCGTGTCTCGGACCTTCCTTCCTTCCTTCCTTCCTTCGCGGGCTCTAAAACCGGGCCTGGAAGCATCCTTACCGAAGAAGCTATTGGGTATCGGCATATATTACGATATCCCACGAGGAATACACCTCATTTTTAGGGGGGAATGATGTCTTTAATGAACAGGCTTTGCTCTTCGCTGGTTTTAGTCCTTGTTTTATCGATATTTTTTCTTTTCTTCTTTAGTGGTCGCGCCCTGTCTGACGTTTTACCGATAAATAAGACCAGCAATGTTAACTTACAGGAAAGCCATGACGTTTTGTCAAAAGCCGCTGATTATTGTGAAAAACTGAAAAACATCGCCCTATTTTTCATCTGCGACGAAGATATAACGGAGATCATCTATGATCCTTATCGGATTCTTGAGGAATCGGGAAGAAGGTGGAATAGTATCGTCAGTCGCTACCTATATGACTATCAGCTGATACGCAAGGACGGCAGCATAAGGGAAAGCCGGACGCTGCTGCGAGCGAATGATAAGCGTGTGAAGAAAGAAAACGCGAATCTGGAAACGAAACGGTTTTGGTATAAGTATATTGTTTTTGGCCCACTCGGAATGTTCGAAAGAGGTTCACAATCTCTTCATTCCTACACCTTTGAAAAAGAGGTGAGATTATGGGGCAGGCCTGCGATTATCATCAAAGTCGCCCCTAAGAATCAGGTGAAAGCCGCCTGGCTTTATGGCCGGGTATGGCTTGATAAGGATAACGGAAGCACTTTGAAGGTGGAGTGGGAAGGAGAAGCCATGAGCGACTTCGGGACGATTCGAGAAATTGCAAAAAACTTGAATGCGAAACCTATCTTTAAGCATTTCGCCGAGTACGAATACGAAAAAAACGGAATCCGATTCCCCAGTTTCTTCGGCATCAGAGAAGAATACGAGCAGGTCCGGCCGACTTTCGTGGGGAGATATAAGCTATTAAAATCTGAACTTAAAGTTATTTACCAAAACTACAAATTTTTCACTGTAGATACCGAGGTAAGATAAGCTGGATCAATCATCCGCATCAGACCAGAGCTTGTGGCGAAGAAAGTGCGGTCTCCTAATTCTCGGAAGCGCAATTGCGAGTCGTGTCAAGATTTGTTCATAATTTCGTTGCCATTGTAGCTCTCTTCAGCTCGCAGCCTAAGCCGTCAGGAAGCTGCGGTTTCGCTCCTTGGCTTCCGGGGCAGTTCACCGTCTGATGGAGCTCTCATGGGACCACCGATCTCCAGAGGACTTGATGAGAGAGCTGGCTTTCAGGAGGACCCGCGAGTTGCCGGCTTCGGTGCATCCTCGGTCCTCCGTTCGTTGACTTGAGGGGGGGATTCCGCTAGAATTTCTTGCACCCTGGCGGCGTAGCTCAGTTGGTTAGAGCATGCGGCTCATATCCGCAGTGTCGGGGGTTCAAGTCCCTCCGCCGCCATGTCCTCCTGATTTCACTTTCATGACCTAAGCGCGAAGATGGCACGACAACGACCCGCGGTGCGGCTCCTTCCGGCCTTGCTGGCGTCCGTCCGGAAACTGGGAACGATCGTCGCCGGCGACCGGGTGCTCGCCGCCTGTTCCGGCGGGCCGGATTCGGTCGCCCTCGTCGCCCTTCTCCTGAAGCTCCGGGAGGAGATGTCCCTCGAGATCCACCTCGCCCATTTCAACCATCGGCTGAGGGACGAGGCCGACGAGGACGAACGCTTCGTCCGCGCCCTCTCCCGGCGCTGGACCCTCCCGTTCGTCTCGGAGTCGGCCGACGTCAGGTCTCACGCGGCGAAAAAAAAGCTCAATCTCGAGGAAGCCGGACGCAACCTCCGCTACGACTTCCTGCGGCGGGCCGCGGCCGGGGCCGGAGCGACGAAGATCGCGACGGGTCACACTATGACCGACCAGGCCGAGACCGTCCTCATGCGACTGATGCGCGGGACGGGCCTTTCCGGCCTCGCCGGGATCGTCGCCGTCGTAGTCGGCAAGCCCTGTCCTGTCGTCCGGCCGCTCCTCGGGATCGCCGGCCCGGACCTCCGTGCCTGGCTCGCGGCCGAAGGGATCCCGTTCCGCGAGGACGCGTCGAACCTCGACCGCCGCTTCCTCCGCAACCGCATCCGGGCCGAGCTTCTGCCCGAACTCGGATGCCGTTACGAGCCCCGGATCGTCGCCCACTTGGCCCGGCTGGCCGCGATCGCCGGGGAAGAGGACGAGCTCCTCGGAGCCTTCGTCCGCGAGCTCGCCGACGAGTTCATCGTCCGGAAGGGCCGGCAGGCCTCCCTGGACCTGAAAACGCTGCCCCTCTTTCTGCCCGCCCTGGCCCGCCGGGTCGCCCGGGAATACCTCCGGGAGCTCCAGGGCGACCTGCGCGATATCTCCTACGAAGACGTGGAATCGCTTCTCTCGCTCGGCGAGGGAAAGGACCTGCCGCTCCGGAAAGGGCTCGTCCTGCGCCGGGAAGGGGGCCGGGTCGGGCGGAGAAAGGACAGGACGCCTTCGAAGGCCTACGAGATCCTCTGGGACGGGCGGGGCGAGGTCGTCGTCGCCGCGGCGGGAATGGCCTTCCGCGGAACACGCCGGAAAGCGGAGGCGGGGCGCTCGTCATTCAAGAATGACGACCGGACCGGCGTCGACCTCGATCCGGCCAGGCTCGAGTTTCCGCTTGTCATTCGGAACCGGAGGCCGGGAGACCTCTACCGGCCCCTCGGCGCCCCGGGCCGGAAGAAACTCAAAGAGATTCTCAGGGCCAAGGGCGTGCCCGTCGCGCGACGCGACCGCCTGCCTGTGTTTCTTTCCCGCGGCGAGATCGTCTGGGCGCCGGGGCTTCCCGTCGGCGAGAAATACAAAATCACCGGAGCGACGATATCCGTCTTTTCCATCCGCCTGAAGAAGGGCCAAACACGCCGCGGGCGGGGCCGGGCCTCCGGGGCCTAGCGTCGATAGAGGCTCAAGTAGGCCCGGACGATCCTTTCGCCCCAAAGCATGGACACGAAGGCCGCCGGGGCGAGGAACGTCCCGAAGGGCAGAGCGAACTGGAAATCCTTGCCGCGGCGGAGGATGAAGTAAACACCGACCAGGGCCCCGACGAACGAGGCTAGGATGAGGGTCAGGAGCGTCCCCGTCAGCCCGAGGTAGGCCCCGACCATGAGCAACATGGTCACATCGCCCATGCCCAGCCCCTCTTTTTTACGGATGAGGAAGTACGCCCCATAGACGAGGAGCAGGAACCCCGCCCCGGCGACCGCCCCGACGAGCGCGCCGCGGAAGGTCAGGTCGTCCCTGAAAAACGAATAGGCGAAGGCGAGGACGAGCCCGGGCAGGGTGACCGCGTCGGGCAGGATCTGATGATGATAGTCGATGAACCCGAGGACGATGAGGGCGCTCGTGAAAACACAGCCGGCGAAAAATTCGAGCCCCAAGGCGCGGCCGGAGTTGAAAAAGACGAGCACGAACCCGAACGCCGTCAGGGCTTCGACCGCCGGGTAGACGGCCGAGATCTTCCGGCCGCACTTACGGCATTTGCCGCCGAGGACGACATAGGACAGGACCGGGACGTTGTCGTAGGGCTTGATCCGGGCGCCGCACCCGGGGCACGACGACGGCGGCCGCATCAGGCTCAAGCCCCGCGGCAGCCGGTAGATGACGACGTTGAAAAAGCTGCCGAGGACGAGCCCGGCGACCGCGATAAAAATGACCGTCATCGTCTCCATGGGCTGGTCACCGTTTTAACCTTTCCCGTCGCCGGGTCGTAGAGGTAGTCCTCCCCGTCCATGTCCTTCGGGACCTCTCGGAGGAATCCCGTCCGGAGAAGCGTTTCGAGGTCGATAGGGGAGCGTCCGAAGCGCTCGCGGTACTTCGCCGCGGCGTCCTCGAGGGCGGCCGCGTCGATCGCCGCTTTGACGTTGTAGAGATGGTTCGAGGCGATCTTTTTCGTCCGTTCGTCCGGGGCCCTCTTGTAGATGTCGAGCCAGGTCTCCCACGACGTCCGCAGGTCGCCTTTTTTGAAAATGGCGTTGGCCCGGAGCCTCTCGACGAATTCTGGGGCGCCGGGGATCTTCATGCATTGCTCGAAGTACTTTTCGGCCAGGGGGAAGTCCTTGAGGGTCATCATGGCCACGTGGCCGGCGTTGAACGGGTAGACCCATTGGTCCGGGTTGTTCGCGGCGCCCCGGTCGAGGATGGAAAATGCCGCGGCAGGGTTGCGGGCTTCCTGGACGGCGATCAGGGCGCCGATCTCGTAGGGGTCCTGATAGCGCGGGTCGAGCTCGTTGATGATGGCGAAGATGTGGTCGAGGTGGTCGAAGCGGTCGTCGATCGTCGGCGTGCTGTAGTATTGGATGGCCCAGAGGTAAATCGCGTCGGCGGCCAGGGCCCGGTAGCCGAACGTCGCGTACTTCAGGAATTTTCCGGACGGGATATAGATGATGGACGACCCGGGGAGCTTTTCCCGGGCGACCTTGTCGGTCCTGACCTTGAGCGCCGCGAAAGCGGCCGCAGTCGCCATGAGGAAGGCGACGAGAAGTAGCGTCGTCGCCTTCCTCATGGGGACAAGAAGGAGCGTCGCCGTGCCCTTTTTCGCGGACGATGTTTTTGCCATGTCTGATACCGCCGCCGGCCCGCCCGGTCAGATGAAATCCCGGCGCCTGAAGACGAGGACGGCCAGGCCCAGGATGAAGGCTGTGTAGCAGACGCCGTAGAGAAACGAGGAGAGGTAGATCCCCGGCGGGATGGGCAACCCGTGGACGACCTCCGTTCTGAAGTTGAAATTCTCGAGGTCCGGAAGGACGGTGTAGAGGGTCCGGACCAGGGTCCTCCCGGCGCCGGGCGTCATTTTCTTGAGGATGAGCTCCAGGCCCCAGGAAAGATGCCCGATGAGATAAAAGGCGAGGGCGAAGAGCGAGCTCAGGATGGGCGTCGAGAACGAGGAAAAGAGAATGGCCACGGCGGTGACGAGGACGAGCTCCAGGAAGATGTAGCCGACGGCGACGAGGAGCGTCCCTTCGACCTTGAGAGTGTGGGCGTAGACGATGGCCAGGAAGATCAGGGACATGAACAGGGTCATGACGAAGAGCGTCAGGACGAGGCCGAGGAACTTGCCCAGGATGAACTCGGCCCTGTGGAGGGGCTTGGAGAGCAGGGTTAAGATCGTCTTCTTGTCGATCTCCTTGTAGACGAGTCCGGTCCCGATGAGGATGGCCATGAGGACGCCGAAGAGGGAGATCGAGGCGAGCCCGACGTCCTTGATGATCTTGACCCGGTCGCCGACCGTCAGGATGGCC
>Ga0214473_10001209_pt1 | contig 34903 bp, 30 predicted proteins | sample RVTome_7_FD_203509 | JGI IMG/M metagenome (GOLD analysis project Ga0214473, IMG submission 203509) | Soil microbial communities from uranium-contaminated site in the Upper Colorado River Basin, Wyoming, United States - RVT98D197 | ecosystem: Environmental > Terrestrial > Soil > Contaminated >... | reverse complement strand
AGGCGGCGCGTTCGTCGCAGTAGTTGTCCGGCGTCCAGCGCGGTTCGGCGGCCGTGAGCTTCGTAAGATCGATCTGGGCTTCGGCAAAAAGGACTGACCAGTCGGTGGGTTTCGCGGCGGTGGACGTTGCGGTCTCGTCCTCTCGTTGTGGCGGATCGACGGCCAGCCCGGTCAGGCGTCCTTGGGGATCAAGAAACACCGTGGCCATCCCGGAGACTTCCAGAGGAGGCTGTACGGGGCTGACACGGTCGTGTGAGGATGGCGGGACCAGTGGACGGGGACTGGTCCGATACCAGAACCGCACTGGCGAGGGGCGCCATTCGGCGATTTTGTTCCAGCGATCCAGGGACTTGTCGGTGTCCTCGACGTGCCGGAGGCGCCACCCATCGCCGACAAACCCATACGCCGTGTCCACAACCGGACCCTTGTGTCCCAGCTTGGTCAGGATTTCCGCCGCCCGGTCGGCGAGGGCGGCCGGCGGCTTGGGCATTGGAGCCAATCGGACCAGCGACTGCGCTCGGTTAAGAGGCACCAGGGCGAACGCTCCGCCGATGATTGCGATAAGGCAGGCGATGGCCAAGGCGGGTCGCATTCCGCCGACTTCGCCTGCGTTGGCGACCATTTCGGGAGAGGGCGTTTCGCCCGCTGCAAGGGCCGCGGCGAGCGGGTCGCCGCCAGGCAATGCGGCGGCGACGGCGAGGGCCGAGGACGGCCGGGCGGTGGGGTCGGGTTCGAGGCATCGAAGGATGACCCGCTCGACGGCGGGATCGAGGTCATCGGTAAGGGTTGAGAGCGTTGATGGAGCCGAGGTGCGCGAGTGTTGAAGCTGCTCGCGGCTGGTTCCCTCGAACAACCGTTTGCCGGTGAACAATTCGCTGAGGACCACCCCGAGCGAGTAGATGTCGCTTTTGACCGAGACGCCCCGACCGGCGAGCTGCTCCGGGGACATATAGGCCGGGGTCCCGGCGTAGACTTCCTTACCGGTGAAATCTTCTGCGAAGCCGGCCAGCCCGAAATCGGTGATCCGCACGCGACCCTGTCCGTCGATCATGACGTTGTGGGGCTTGAGGTCGCGATGGAGGACGCCCTTGTCGTGGGCGGCGGCCAGTCCCGCGCAGAGTTGTCGGGCGATCTGCAACGCCTTTTCCTTCGATGGTCGGCCCATGCGCCGCAGAACGGCGGAAAGGTCTTCGCCGTCCACATATTCCATCGAGATGAAATGCTGCCCTTCGGTCTCGCTGATGTCATACACGCGGCACACGTTGGGATGCGAAACCTGCCGCGCGACACGCACCTCGTGCAGGAAGCGTTCGAGTTTCTTGGGGTCTTGGGAAAGAGCTTCGGGCAGAAACTTGAGGGCGACGGGTTGGCGAAGTTTCAGATCGTCGGCGCGGTAGACCTCGCCCATGCCGCCCTTGCCGAGCAGGCCCACGATGCGGTAGCGGTCGGCGAGCATGGTGCCGGGGGTGAAGCGGGCGTTGTCGATGGAGTCGGAGGAGCTGGAGCCGAACCCGGAATGGTAACTCGCTTCGGCGGGCTTGGGCGGAGAGGTCATCGTCGGAATCACCCCGGCGGCCGGAACGGGGTTGGCGCAGTAGGGGCATACGCGGCTGTCCGCGGGGATTTCACGGGAGCAGGATGGGCACTGACTCACGGACAACTCCGGCCCGGAAACGACCAATCCTCGGCGGGACGGTTACTCTTCGTCGAACACCGAAAAGCCCTTGGCCGGGATTTCCCAGTTGGCCCTTTCTTGAACAACTTTTTCGGCCCAACCGGCGATTGTACTGTGACTGAGCACCCCGTCCAAAGCCACTTCCGCCTATTCCTTGCGGTCTTTCGCGGCATTTGCGCGCGGCACGATCAAGTGGCGGTTCAACGTAAACGCCGGTCGGGCGTCTTGCGACGTGCCCCTCCGCTCTTGTGTCCTCCCCCTTTTGAATCGCCGCCTCGAAGAGCATTCAGCCCCGTTGCAGCAGCGGCGGTGGCACGCCGAACCGCTGGATATGACCGAGAATCGTAATACGTCTAGCACAAACTCGGACATTGAGTAGCGATGCCGCGATAGGGATTTGTCGAAGCACCGGCGGACAATCCGCCAGTGGCACCCTTTCGAGCGATACACGAATACCGAGTTTGCGCTGGCTTCGACCATCACCCAGAGCGGCAGCGAGAAACCCGGATCAAGCACCCGGGATTTCCCGGAGAAATCCTACAGCAAATGCCGCAGGAGTTTGCCGGTCGGTGATTTGGGGAGGGATGGGCGCGGCTCGAAGACGCGGGGGATCTTGTGCGCGGAAAGGCGTACACGCAGGAACGCGCGAAGCTCATCGGGGGCAGGAGGCGCCTGCGGGTCTTTGGGAACCACGAACGCCCTCAGCCGCGATACGGTGTCGCTGACCGGCACCGGCTGAACGGCGCATTCCTCGACCTGCGGGTGCTGACACAAGGCGGCCTCCACCTCCAGCAGGTTTACCTTGAGCCCGCCGACATCGACGATGAGCTTCAAACGGCCGGTGATGGTCAGCCGCCCGCGATCATCGAGTTTTCCTAAATCGCCGGTCAGAAAAAACCCGTCGCGCATGTCTTGGGGACGCTCCCAGATCGGATTTGGCGTCGGAGTATCGCCGCTCTCAGCGCCTACTTGAATCGTCTCTCCGAAACGAGAGACGCGGTTGTCGTCGCTCTCCAGAAGGTACCCGTCCAACATGGAGGGGGCGGCGACGGCGACTTCGCCCTCCATGCACGGGGGCAAGGGTTGATCGAGTCGTCGCGAAACCGGATCGACCACGCGAATACGCACGTCATGCATGGGGAGGCCGACGCTTTCCGGGTCGTGATCGACCCCGTGCGGATCGTTGAACGTGACCGACCCGATCTCGGTCATGCCGTAGAGCTGACCGATGCGCACGCCGAATCGTTCGAGGAACCGGTCGAATACGGAATGCGGCAAGCTCGCCCCGGCCGCATACGCCTGTCGAAGCGCGGGGAAGGGCACGTTGTCTTCGCCGAGTTTGGCGAGCATCTCGAACATGGTGGGCACGCCGGGGAACACCGTGATGCCGCCTCCGGACAGTCGTTTCATGACCCGGGCGGTGTCGAGGTTCCGACACAGTTCGACGGTCGCTCCGGCCCACACGGGTCCCAGAAGCACGTTTTCCACGCCGTAGGAATGACACGCGGGTGTAAGCCCCAGCACACGGTCATCGGATGTGAGTCCGACGGCGTCGGCGACGTTGCGAGCCACGGCGTCGAGAGAGGGTCCGCTGCGGCGGACGATCTTGGGCACTCCGGTCGTTCCGGAGCTTTGCAGAAGCAAGCCCGCCGTTTGCATGGCAGTACCTCCACCATCGGAATCCGGAACGCAGGCAGCGGACGTATCCGTAACCCGGGCCGAAGGAGAATCCGTATGGCGGGCCGCGGGAGTGTCCGTACCGCGAGCGCCAGCAAGCGGTCCGACCCTTTCGCGTAAGGCGTCCCCCCACGGAATCGGCGAGGCCTCAAACTCCCGAAGCCTCAACGACGCCAGAGCTTCCACGGCGTTCTTGTGACCGATCAGGGCGCAGGCACGGGAGCGATTCGCCGCTGATTCCAGTTCGCATTCCGCCAACGCCGGATGAACGGGAAAGACAGTCAAACCGGCCCTTAGACCACCCAGGAATCCTACGACGAACTCCAGGCTGTTGGGATGGCAAAGCATGACCACCGAACCCGGAAGAAGCTCGCGGCGCAGTGATTCCGCCAGAGTTTCGATAGAATCAAGCAAGGTCGCATAGGATAATGTGCGTCGTTCACTGCACGGATCAACCTCGACGAACGCCGCCGCCCGCGGGCGACGATTCGCATGATCGAGCATTCGTTGGATGACCTGTAGCGTCATGGCGTCTAGGAGCCGCCGGTCGGACCCGCCGAAGACACGCATGAGCTCGGAGAGGAATCGCCTACGCCGACGGCTTCGTCCCCGCCCGATGACCTCGGTCGCGGCGTGCCGAAGGCGGGCGGCGAGATTCGTTCCTTTCCCATCGAGGCCGAAACGAGGGTTTTCCCCTGGGAATGTTCGATCAATGAGAAGCGTTCCCGGCGCGGGACCACGGCGACGTGTTCGTTGATCTTGATCAACCCCTCGAACATCTTCATCCGCCAGCGAAGCGAAAAGACCGGCTTGGGAAAGACGTGACCCGCGAGCACGGAAATCACCGCCCCATGAACATTGAACGGTCCCATTCCATGGAGGAATAATTCACGGAACGAGTGACGGTAATAGAGATTGATGAGCTTAAAGAAGATCGATGATCCGGCGGACACGAGATGATCGTACTTCCGCCGCGCGACGTCCGGGTCCATTCGACCATGAAGAATCCGGGTCAGGCTGCCTCCGGCCTCGACCGCCCCCATCATTCCCAGGCACACGCCCGTGGAGAAAATGGGATCAAGAAAGAGGGCCGAATCCCCGACCAGGAAGTAACCCGGTCCCGAATAGGGAGCGCAGGTATAACTGAAGTCGGCGATGACGTAATTGGTTTCCGGGAACCTGGCGTTTTCCGTCCGTTCCGCAATGAGCGGGCATTGCGATATCCCCCACGCCAGCATCTGATTGGCGGGCACGTTGACTCGCTTCGCCGCCTCCGCGTCCATCACCAGCCCGACGCTGGTCTTCACTTTATCCAGGGGAATGATCCAGAACCAGCCTTCGTCGCACATGGCCACCGTGGGGTGACCTTCCTCTCGGCCGGTGAGACGTTTGACGTTAGTGAAGTGGCCGAAGAAAGCCACCTTGCGATGACTGGGAAAGACCTTGCGTTTTTCGAGTTGCCGGCCTAGGACGCAACCCTGCCCGGTGGCGTCCAACAGCCATCTGGCGCGCAGCCGCGTTCCCTCATCGGTTTCGATTTCGACGTCGCCATCGGTGAGTTTGAGTACGCGGCGAACGCCGGTGTCCTGTACGATCTCGGCGCCGGCCTCTCGCGCCGATTCCAACAACATGTTGTCGAAGACCGCCCGTTCGATGTTGAAGGTCTCGTTTTCTCCGCCCACCAGGCCGATGGAGAAGTTGAAGCGCGTCGTGTTGAGAGAATTGCCGATGCCGAACTCCGCCCCGAATTTTGGGGTGTGCGCCAAACGTCTCAGGTTGGGGAGAAGGCCCAATTCGCGGATCAACTCAAAACATCGGGGCAGAAAGGACTCGCCGATGTGAAAACGGGGAAACCGCGTTTTCTCCAGGACGAGGACCCGAAAACCCTCTCTAGCGAGCACCAGTCCCGCGGTCGAGCCGGCCGGTCCGCCGCCGATGATCAGCACGTCATAGGAATGGTCCGGTGAATTCATGAACGAATCCGCCTTTCGATGGAGCATCGCCAGGCCGCTGCACCATCACGATTCTCATCGCCACGGTGCGGACACGGCGGTCGATTGAGTTTCCGGCGTTGACGGTCGCGGTTCCCTCTGAGCCACCCTCGAATCCGCAAGACTCTCATGGCCACCACTCGCTGTCCATGGCGGAACGGATGGTCTTGTGGCCTCGTTGGCTCGTAGCCTATCGTTGAGCGTTTCCCACCGCCACATTGTCAATCAGCCGCGTGGACCCGATGCGAATGGCCGCGCAGATTCGAGCCGGACGATCCACCACGGGCAGGACTTCCAGGGTTTCCGCGTCGACTAGATCAACATATTCAATCGTCGCCGGACCGGCGGCAAGAATCGTTTCGCGGATTCTCCGCGTGACCGTCGAAGCGTCACGTTCTCCCTGCTGCGCACGTTCGACGGCGGCGAATAACGCCCGACTCAAACTTGCCGCCTGCTTTCTTTCCATCGGAGATAAGTACGCGTTGCGGCTGGACAGGGCCAACCCGTCCGCCTCGCGCACCGTGGGACAAACCACAATTTCGATGGGGATGTTGAGGTCGCGGACCAGTCGCTCGATTACCTTGAGCTGTTGATAGTCCTTTTCGCCGAAGAAAGCCCGATTCGCGGGCAGAATATGAAACAGCTTGGCAACCACCGTGGCCACCCCGTCAAAATGACCCGGTCGATGCGGCCCACACAGCCCCTCGGTTAAACCGGACACGTGAACCGTGGTTTGCGATCCGGGCGTATACATCGTCTCGACGGATGGCGCAAACACGAAATCGGCCTTTTCCCGGCGACAGGCCTTCAAATCCGTCTCCCGTGGCTGCGGATAGCGAGAGAAGTCCTCCCCCGGGGCAAATTGGGTGGGATTGACGAATATCGTGACGGCGGTGACGTCGCATCGCTGACGTGAAGCCCGGATCAAAGAGAGGTGACCCTGGTGAAGCGCTCCCATGGTCGGTACGAGCCCCACCGCCCGACCCGCCCGCCGCACTTCTTGAACCGCCCGTCGAGCGGCCTCAATGTCCTCATACACCAGCATGAAGAACGGCCCCAAGCCCCGACGATCGACCCGTGACAGGGGTCACTGTACCCGTAACCGCCGATAATACAAAATGCCCCTAGGCGACGGGGGCAGGGCCTTGGGTCTGCCTTTGCGGAGCCTGGTGTCTAACGATCCTTCGACGGGCGTGTCTATCCTGATGCGATCGAGCGTAACGGACAATGCGGTGGATGCCACGACGGATACGCAGCAGGTCGCGCTCGTCCGCCGCGCGTTGGCGGGTGACCGCGAGGCCTTTGCCCAGTTGGTGCGGATATACCAGCGACGGGCCGTGTCGGTGGCTTACCGGCTGCTGGGAAATGGCGAGGACGCCGCCGATGTCAGTCAGGACGCCTTCGTCCGAGCGTTTCGTCATCTGTCGCAACTGGATGATCCGTCGCGCTTCGGTCCCTGGTTGATGCGCGTGGTGACGAATCTCGCGCTCAATTACCGACGTTCGCGGAGATTACGACTGGCCGCCCCGCTGGATGAGGCCATCACCGCGACCGGCGAGGGGCGGCATCCGGGCACGGGAAGAAGGGCCCGCACGCAGGAGGAAGACGACGAGCGGGGTCCGTTGCCGCGTGAGCTGCACGACACCGTGAGCCGGGCCATGGAAACGCTGCCCGAGAAACAACGGCTGGCCTTGATCCTTTTCAGCATCGAGGGCATGCCCCAGAAAGACGTGGCCGACATACTCGATTGCAGCATCGAGCTGGTGAAATGGAACGTGTTTCAGGCCCGCAAGAAGCTGAAAGAACAATTGGCGGAGTATTTGTGACGGACCGCCGATTCCCAACGCACGCAGGGATGATAAGCACGTAGCGCCATGACCGACGCACCGATCAATTCCAACGATCCGCTCTTCGCTTTCAGCCGCGGGTTGGACGGCGACTTGACCGATGCCGAGCGCGCTGTTTTGAGCGCAAGGCTGGCGGCATCGGCGGAACTGTGCGAAGAGGCCGACGCGATCCGCGCTCTTGACGGCCTACTGAAGCGCTGGGCGAACGAACCGATCGAGATGGACTGGCACTCCCACGCCGGCCATACCGTCGAACGATTGGGCGAGCCGCGCGATGCGGAGGCTCCGTCGGACGACGCACAACTATTGCACAGCCTGCTGTGTCGTTGGAACCAACCTCCCGCGGAACTCTTTGAGGAAGACCGCTTCGCCGCGGACGTCATGGCGCGTATCGAAACAGAAACGCCGACCTCTTCGACAGGGGGTCGATATTGGCGCATCGGATTCCCGCTGGCCGCCGCGGCCGCGATTCTGTTGGCCATGCTTCCGATGCTACGAATGGCGCGGATTCATGACCCGATTCAAATCGTCGTCTTCGCACGCGAGGAGGTGTCGGACGGGACCGCGGGATCGGCGGGGGTCGATTTAACGGACAGGAGAGTCGTCGTGGCGTTCGCGCAAGCGGCGCCGGCGGGGTGGACGCCGGAAGAGGATGGGGTCGGATTGGGATACGTCGGGTCCGGCGATGAGGACGAGGGCTGGTCACCGGACACGGCGGTTTACATTCCGTGACGACGGGGGGGAACGATGAAAGGGAGTATGACATCCATGTGGTTGACCCTTGGCATAACCGGCGCAGTTCTGGCGGCCTCCGCCACGGAGCAGGACGCCCGCGCATTGATTGAGCAGGCGCTCAACGAGCCGACGACGATCACGCTGGAAAAGATTCGCCTCGGCGATGCGGTGACGAAGCTCTCCGAACAGACCGGGGTTTCCGTGCGCATTCCTCCGGAGGCGCTGGCCTTCGTCCCGTACGGGGCGGACACCATGATCGAAAAGGTTGAGATCGCCAACGTTCCGCTGCGTCAAGGTCTGCACGAACTGTTTTCGCCGCTGGGGATGGACTTCGCCGTGCGCGACGATCACGTGGAGATCAGCCCGAAGCCCGCGCTTCGATGCCTGGGGCGACAACCGACGTGGGCGGAATTGGACACGCTCCACTGGTTGTCTTCGATTCAACCCGGCGCGGACGAAGAAGCGCGCAAGGCCTTGATCGCCCGCACGCAGTTGCGAGTTCCCATGCCCGATGCGCGAAACGCCTTGCGATCCCTTTTGGAAACCGTCGGACCGGGGCCGGGCGATGAGGTGTTGACCGTGGCCTGCGACATGCTCGGCTGGGCGTGGTGTTTGTCGGACCAACAGACCGTCATCGTTCCCAAACAGGAACTGGTGCAGCAGCAGTTGCAACGGCTGGTATCGCTGCGTGTCAATCATCGCCCGCTCATCGAAGTCCTTCAGACGCTGGCGGACAAGCTCGGACTTCAGATTCGCGCCGAACCCGGATCGCTCAGCGCCTTGTCGACTCCCATGCGGCAGAACTTCTCGCTCAACGTCAATAACCGAACGGGAGCGGAAGTGCTGGAGATGATTACGGCCTACACGGGTTTGGGTTATTACATCGAGCCGGACGGCGTGGCCTTCTATCCCGGCGCCGCCTCATCACGATCCCTGGAGACGAGCGGCTCGCCGGGACCCGGTTCCGCGGAACCCGGCGTGCCGGGGGGGGCTGCCCGCCCGTCGGGGGATCCCTTCGTGGCCAAAATGGTCGTGCCGCTCAGCGACGGAAAGACGATCGAGTGGCTGATTCGCCTGTCGGAATTGCCGGAGGATCTGAGACAGATGCGCCAGGCTGATATTGAGGAAATGATTGCGACGATACGTGCTCGTCCTCACCCGCCTAGTGGGACGAACGGGGGGTAACAGCAAACCGGAATCAGGAATGATGCGGCTTAATCTTTCCGCATGACATCAGCCACGCGCAACAGCCGTTCCAGCAGTGAATGCAATTGGGGAAGCGGATACACCGTGGCCGGGTCGCTTTTGGCATGGTCGGGATCGTCGTGGACTTCCATGAACAGGGCATCGGTCCCCGCGGCGACCGCCGCCGCCGCCAGCGTGGGGACAAACTCGCGCTGTCCGCCGCTTTGTTTCCCCGCGCCGCCCGGAAGCTGACAACTGTGCGTGGCGTCAAAGACCACCGGGGCATAGCGCTTCATCTTGGGAATCGCGGTCATGTCGTTCACCAGCCGGTGATAACCGAAAAACGTGCCGCGCTCGGTAAATAGAAAGTTTCGGCAACCGGCCTCGTTTAGCTTCGAGGCGACGTTGCCCATTTCTTCCGGCGACAGGAATTGCCCCTTCTTGACGTTGACGCATTTGCCGGTCCGCGCCGCCGCCACCAGTAAGTCGGTCTGCCGGCACAGGAAGGCGGGGATTTGCACGCCGTCGAGCACCTCTCCCGCGGCGGCGGCCTGCTGCGTTTCGTGAATGTCCGAAAGAACGGGCACGTCCCATTCCCGTCTCACTTTTCCCAGAATACGAAGTCCCTCCTCCAGCCCCGGACCGCGGAAGCTGGCGATGCTGGAACGATTGGCCTTGTCAAAGCTGGCCTTGAAGATCAACGGCACGCCCAGCTCGGCGCATACCCGGCGGATCGCCTCGGCGAGCTTTAAGGTGTGTGACTCGGATTCGATCACGCAGGGTCCGGCGATGAGGGCCAAATGGGCGCCCCGGCCGATTCGAACCTTCCCGATGTTGGCCTGTTCACAAGTCATGCTAGACGGAACGGAGACCGCGAATCGACAGACCAGATGACGCGACGCTCACGGGGGATTATTCTATCGCGGGTGGGCGGAGGACGCGACAGGCGCGCCGATGAAGCGATGCGTTCGCGGTACGCGGTGTTGTAAAGGGCTGGGTGGCTGGAAATGGAGGCGGTATGAGCATGGGGCTACTAGATGGTCGTAAGGGACTGGTATTCGGCATCGCCAACGATCGCAGCATCGCCTGCCACATCGCCAAAGGTCTGATGGAGCAGGGCGCTAGCTGCGCGTTTCCCTATCTGCCCGGCGAGAAGAACGAGCGCCGTGTGCAGAAAGCGCTGGAGGATATCGGCGTGACCGGCGGCTGGCTCCTCCCGTGCGACGCCTCGCGGGACGCCGACCTCGACGCCACGTTCGCCGCCGCAAAGGAAAAATTCGACACCCTCGATTTCGTCGTTCATTCCATCGCCTTCGCCGATCGAACCTATCTGAAGCCCGGCAAGTTCCACGAAACCCCGCGCGACGTCTTCGCCCAAGCGCTCGACATATCGGCTTACTCCCTTGTGGCGATGGCGAGGCGTGCGAAAGCCATGATGCCCCGCGGCGGCTCGATCATCACCATGACGTATTATGGGAGCGAAAAGGCCGTCCCCGGCTACAACGTGATGGGCGTGGCGAAGGCCGCCCTCGAAGCGTCTACGCGATACCTCGCTCTGGAGCTTGGTGAGTTCGGCATCCGCGTCAATTCCATCAGCGCCGGACCGATTCGGACGCTTTCCTCGATGGCCGTCGGCGGCATTGACGAGATTTTCGACTGGGTATCCAAGAAGGCGCCGCTTCGCCGCAACATCAACGCGGGCGAAGTGGGCAAGACGGCCGTGTATCTGCTGAGCGATCTGTCCAGCGGCGTCACCGGCGAAAACCTCTTCGTCGACGCGGGCTACAACATCGTCGGATTGTAGCGAGCCGCAAGGTTCAGCTTGCGCGATCGTTCGACCCGTATCGAGGCGAGCCGCCATCGAAACACGTACCGATGAACTCGGTTGGTCGAGCGGTTGTTCGCAGGAATCCAATCTCGACGTTGGCAAAGGGACTTCACTCGCGGACCTGCCTCCTACGGCGCACCATGACCAAAACGCGTGACTGGCTGGGTTTGAACTCCTCGACGGTCGCGCTCCTCGCGGCCATCCTCCTGGTCACCGCCAGCACCGAGCTCTGGTCGCCGCTGGTTCCTGAATACCTGAAGGCCCTGCGCACCCGCGCCCTAGCCGGCGAGGCCTGGACCATCCTGCTGATCGGCCTCTACGGCTTCTATCGTGACGCCCTGGAAGCAATCAACTACTTTGTCGGGGGGGCGCTCTCCGCGAAGTTCAACACTCGCCGATCCCTGCTTGTCTTCAACCTGTTGCCCTTCGTAGGTCTCACCATTCTGTCCGCCTGGGACGCGCCCCTGGCCGTTTTTCTGGCCATTCCCTTTATCTTCGTGTGGGATAGCATTGCCGGTCCCGCCATCATCACCGTCGTCGGCGAATCCGTCCCCGCCGACCGCCGCACCATGGCCTTTTCCTTGCAGGCCATCTTCCGCCGAGTCTCCCGCGTGCTGGCCTATCTCATCAGCGCTCCGCTGATCTGGAACTTCGGGCGCATCGATGGCGTGCGTACCGCCGCCGCCATCGCCATCGCCTTCTTGCTCGGCGCCGTCGTCATCCAATACCGCTACATGAAAACGGTCAGCCGCGACGCCGTCCCCGCTCTGCGTCGACCGTTTGCGCTCCTGAAACGCCTCGACCCGCAACTCAAACGCCTGCTCGCGGCCGACGTCTGCGCCCGCTGGGCCGAAGGACTCGCCGGACCCTTCATCATTCTTTACTGCGTGCCGATCCTTTCCTCCGATCCGGCCAAAGGCGCCGCCTTCTACGCCTCCGTCCTCCTCACCATCCAGGCGGTCACCAATGTCATTCTCTACGTGCTCGTCGGACCGCTGGCCAGCCGGAGCGGACTCGCCAAGAAACCCTACATCGGCCTCACGTTCTTGTTCTTTGCTCTCTTCCCCGTGAGCCTGGTGCTGCTCGGACCGACGCTCGGTGGCATGGGCTTGGCCCTCGCCTTTGTGGTTGGCGGCGTGCGTGAAATCGGCGAACCCGCCCGAAAGGCCATGATCGCCGATCTTGTCCCGCCCGAATCCCGCACCCAGGCCACCGGACTGTATTGGAGTATTCGCAGCTTCGCCGTCATGTTTGCGTCACCCGTCGGCGCGCTGCTTTGGATCGCCGGTGACTCCTGGCGGCCCGGACTTGGGCCGACTTTGGCATTCCTCCTGGCCGGCGCGATCGGCCTCATCGGCGCGGCGTATTTTTACCTGCGCTTTGGCCTCGGCGCGAGGTAAGGCAATCGCCCCGGGTCGTCCGCGCCTGGTTCGCACGCTTGTTTGATGCCTCCCGCTCCCTACGAGCTTCGCGGTATCGTGCCTAGCCGCCCGGTTCCTCTTCCTTCAGGCTCATCGGGCGGGCTTCCAGTGTCCCATCCTCTTTTTGCTGCAACTGCTGAATGCGCAGCTCGGCGCGGGCGAGGATGTCCTGGCAATGTTTGACGAGGGTCATGCCTTGTTCGTATTGGGTGATGGATTCCTCCAGGCCGATCTTACCCTGTTCGATCTGTTCGGCGATTTTCTCGAGTTGTTTCAACGCGTCTTCGAAAGATAATTTTTGTCTGGTCATGGCTATTCAAACAGTTCCATTTGCCGCACATCATGGACCGTCGATTCCATCTCGCCGTCGGCGACTTCGGTCGCCAATCGTTCGCCTTCATGCACGTCGCGCACGGACCGAACGACGACGCGGCGGCGCTTGAGGCGGGTAATGGAGAAGCCGCGTCCGAGCACGCTCTTATAGCTCATGGCCAAGAGGCAATCCGCGTGATGCCCAAGCCGTTCGCGGTCAAGGATCAACCGGTGTGCCGCGGCGGCGTTCATCGTTTCCGCGAGGACCGTCACGCGATCGCGACGTCTGGACAGCGCCTTGTCCGGTGAGATACGGTCCAGGCGCCGTCGCGTCTCGTTCAGACCTCGCCGGACCAGGGTCAAGCGCCGGGCCATGGCCCGCTCCAAACGTAGCGCATCATCCCGAAGCTGTACCATACGGTGCATCAAATGTCGATGCGGGGCGATGCGTTGAACGACGGATTCCAGGGCGGTCAGGCGGCGATGGTTGAAGCGCAACCGCTGCGACGTCGAACGCTCGACCCGGTTGCCTAATTCGTCGACCAACTGCCCGCGCGCGCGGACCGGAATGAACGGATCACGTATCGGCGCCCGATGGAGCAACGAAGCGAGCCTCGCGTCCGCAAACTCCACGCGATGATGCATCGCCCGGGTCAGTCGCCTCGGCCATTCCCCCCATTCCAGGAGCAGATCGGACAGCACCGGGACGACGAGTTCCGCCGCGGCGGTGGGGGTGGCGGCGCGAACGTCGGCCACGAGATCGGCGATGGTGACGTCGACCTCGTGACCGACGGCGCTGACCATGGGAATCCGACTGGTGAAGATGGCCCGGGCGACGACCTCCTCGTTGAAGGCCCACAGGTCTTCCAGGGAGCCGCCGCCGCGGCCGACGATCATCACGTCGATGCCGCCGAGTGCCGCGTTGTTGGCGTTCAGGGCCTTGATGGCGGCGGCGATTTCGCCCGCGGCCCCGTCGCCCTGGACGCGAACGGGGTACAGCAGAACGTCCACGCAGGGGTATCGCCGCTGGATGGTGCGGAGCATGTCCGCGACGGCCGCACCCGTAGGGCTGGTCACGAGCGCGATGCGCGAAGGGAAGGGGGGCAGAAGTTTCTTGTGTTTCGGGTCGAATAGTCCTTCCCGTTGCAGTTTCTCGCAGAGCTGTCGAAACGCCAGGTCCAGCGCCCCGACGCCGCAGGGTTCGAGTCTTCTGACGTAAAGCTGATAGCGCCCCGCGCGCTCAAACACTTCGATGCCGCCGGTCGCCACCACCTCCATGCCATCGCCGGGTTGAAACTTGAGCGATGCGGCCGCGCTTCGCCACATCACGCAGGAAAGTTCCGCGGAGGCGTCTTTCAACGTGAAGTAGAGATGGCCGCTGGAATGGCGTTTGAGGTTGCTGACTTCCCCAACGACGTGCACGGTCGGGGGGATGGAGGTTTCGATCGCCTGTTTGATGAGACCGGTGAGTTGCGAGACGGTCAGCGGACCGGTCGGTTTGGGAGGAACATCGACCGGGAGGGGAATGAGATTAGGGTCAAAGGGCTTCCGTCGCATCGGGGGACATTGAATCGGGAATCGGAGTGGGACGCAACGACGGGAACCACGAATAAGACGTTTGCCCAAACTTGTCCGTGAGCGCTTTATCCAGGTCTTGGGGGAATGACGCGGGCGGAGGGATCCAGCATGGCGACGGCGCGATCGAGTTCGATCACATAGTCCTCGGGTGATGACTGTTGAATCATGTCCAGGGTCACGGATTGGTCCAAGGAAAACGGACCAACGCACAGGCGGGCCAGCGAATCCAGGCAACCGCCCGTTTGAAGCTTCGCTCCTACATCGCGGATGAGGGAGCGGACGTAGGTCCCGCGGCCGCAGCACATCTCGAATTCCAGCCGTGGAAAAACGTATTGACGAAGGTGAATCCAGTGAATGGTCACGGGGCGGGGCTCGAGGACAAAGGGTTCGTCGCCGCGCTCGCGCCGGTAGGCCGGGGCGCCGCCGATCTTGATGGCGCTGATTCGGGGCGGGGTCTGCATGATCCGGCCCTCGAACGTCCGCAGCGCTTCCCGCAACTCCTCCGGGGAAGGTTCGCGGGCGACGGAGATCGGTGTCAATGGTCTGTCACTGTCGTGACTTTCGCTGACCACGTCGAGACGCGCCGTCGCCCGGTACCACTTCGGCTGGTCCATGACCTCCTCCACCCATTTGGTCGCCCGGCCCAGGCAGAGCACGAGGACCCCGGACGCACCGGGATCGAGCGTCCCCGCGTGGCCGCTCTTACGTTGATGGGTGACGGCGCGGACGTTGTACACGGCCTTGGCCGAGGTGATGCCGATCGGTTTGTGGAAGTTGATGATCCCGCTCAACGGTGACGACATGGTGTTCCCGTGACGTGGAGGCAACAACTAGGGCGCTTTCTCGCGCTGGAGCGTGGCCGTCGCCTTCCCCTCCTCGAACGTCAGCCGGATGGTTCCGTCGGAAAGCCGTTTGAAATGGTAGTTTCTCGGGAGTCGCCCCTGCTGCGTAATCTCCAAAAAAGACAGGCCCTGCCGGTAGGTTCCCACGCTGGTGTGCTTCTCGCCGTCCCGCATCGACGAGGCCGTGTATCGTCCGTGTTCGTCAAACGTCACTCGGTGCAGGGGGAATGGGCCCCCCGGCGGTTCCACTTCAACGGTGTTCCAGGTTCCGGAGAGGTTGGTCGTACATCCGCCGCTGACCAGCACCACGCAGAGAACACGGATGACTCTTGCATGACAGGGGCATCGCCTTCCCTGTCCGGACGCGGCCTCTACTTCCAAAAGCATAGTCACGACCGAAACACCCCTGCCTCGAGAATGACCACGGGACCGGAATCGCACGATGAAGTATGCGGCAGACCGCCCGCCTGTCAACGGCTGTACCGCGCCGAAGTCGTTAGGCCGATTGTATTTCTGTCAGTCGTCGTTGCGACGCGGCCTGGACTGTTCTATACTCCTAAGACTGCGGTCCGGCGCGTAGGCAGCCGACGTTAGACGAGGGACGACCTCCATGCCGATGTATGAATACATCTGTCAGGCCTGTGCAGCCGAGTTCGAGGAATTGAAGCGCTCGTTCTCGGACGCGACCGTGGATACTTGTCCCTCGTGCGGCGGGGGGCCTGTCGAGCGGAAGTTCAGCGTCTTCTCGGCGAGGTCGGGACCATCGCGCCTAGCTGCGCCGGCCGCCGCACCATGTGGACGTTGCGGCGATCCAAACGGACCGTGCTCGGTTGGATGAACCTTGGGGGCATTTACGAGTGATGGCGGTCAAGCCGCTAGCTCACGCGCGCTGCCCTGACGGGTTGTGATGGGCCTAGATTGGGCGGTCGCTGAGACGATTCGGTTATGGGAGCAGCACCATTGACTGGTGAAGAGGTTTCATCTTTCGCGCGAATGCCCGTGGCCGGTTTCCTGGCCTGGCTCTTGCCGGGATTGGGCCATATCTACACCGGGCATCGGGCGCGGGGGATTGTCTGTCTGGTGACGGTCACGGCCACGTTCTGGACGGGCGTAGCGATCGGCGGTGTTCCGCAGACGGTCAATCCCCACGAGCGGCAATTATGGTTTGCGGCGCAGCTCTGCACCGCGGGCAATGCCCTGACCGCTTACGCGATTACGCCGCTGGTGACCAGTGATTCGGGATCGGCGCCTCGCGGAGCGGAGTCGGCGCACGATCCGCCGCCGGCGCATTGGATGTCGGCGGATATCGGCGTGCATTACACCGGAGTCGCGGGGTTGCTCAATCTTCTGGTCATCTTTGATGCGCTCGCCCGCGCTGAGCCGCGCCGCGGCGGCAAGCGAAGCGAACGCCACGATTCCGACGGGAGAACATGAACGCACTGCTGGCCGGCATCCTGGAAAGCGGCATTCCGGTGACGGGCATGCAGCGCTTCGCGCTGATGATTCCGCTCTGTCTCGCCGTCGCCATCGTGTACAAGACCACGCGCTGCGAAAAGCTGCGTGACGTGCCCATGGCCTCGCTGGTGTTGTGCGTCACGATCGTGCTGGGCATGTACACGGTGGGCATCGGGCTGTACGTGCTCTTCCGGTTGATGGTGTAAGGCCATTCGGATGGAGGGACGACATTGGCCCGGCTCCGCCGATGGTGTGATTCCGGCGTGGGATCGGATGGCCATACCGATGAACCCGCGATGAAGCGATGGCCGTTGCTCCAGAACCTCTCCCGCTCGTCGTCACGGATCATCTGTCCGAAGCGCGGAACCGCGCTCGGGAGATGCTCAGCACCGAGGCCCACCTCGGAGACGTGGACGACTGGCGCCGGGCGCTGGTCAGCGGGCGTGACGCGATCATCGTGATCTGGATGGTCTGGCTGGCGATGCACGGGTTGAACGACCCTCCGTTCACCGGCCCTCTGCTCGCCGCCGTTTCCATCGGACTGGCCTTGCTGCTGGGTATCTCCACCGCACGATCCACCTACATGCAGGTCCAGTTTTACGCCGAGGAACTGGAGCGCGAGCGGCGGGAAATCCGCGACAGTTTTCCCCAAGAACGAGAGGAGATCCGCGCCCTCTATGCGGCCAAGGGCTTCAGCGGCACCCTGCTGGAACAAATCGTCGATACGCTTTGTGCCGATGACGACCGCCTCCTGAAGATCATGATGGAGGAGGAGCTCGGACTCAACCTTCACCACGTGCATCATCCGCTGATGGTGGGAATCTGGAACTTCGGCGGGGCCCTCGCGCCGGGATTGTTGCTCACGCTGCCTCTACTTTGGCTATCGACCGCCGCCGCCCATGGGTGGATGCCCATCGCCGCCGCGTTTCTTCTACTGATCGTGTCGGTAGTGTCAGCGCTGGCGACGAAGCGGAACACGCTGGGTTGCTTCGCGGTGGCCGTGATCATGGCGGGCGTGACCGGCGGCGTGGCCTATTTTCTGGCGCAGTGGTTGGGAACGTTGGCGCCCGTGGGGTCCACGGGCTGAAAGAGGAACATGAACCTCCGCTCGCTGCTGTTGCCGACGCGCAAACCGTTCAAGCCGGTCCTGGCCGATGAACCCCTGGTGGACGCCGTCGGATCGTCGGTTCACGTGTTCTACACGCCCGCAGCGCAGGAGGTATCCCGATCGCTGGATGTGGTCATCGCCGGATCGGCCGGCCTGTGTCTCTTGGTCGCCTGGAGCCTCGCGCAGGCCCACGGCCCGCCGCCGCTGCAACATCTGTTCGTTTTTCTCGCCTTCGTGATCGCGGGAGTGCCCGCCCTGCCCGAAGCCTGGAAAAAGCTCAGCGCCTTTCGCATCGACATTGATCTTTTGATGCTTCTGGGGGCGTGTCTGGCCGCCTGCATCGGCAGCCCCTTCGAGGGAGCGCTGTTGCTGTTCTTGTTCGCCCTGTCGGGGGCGATGGAGGGCCTCGCGTTACGCAAGACGCAGTCCGCGATTGTGGCCCTGCGTCAACTCTCGCCCACGGAGGCCTCGGTGATCGAGGGAGAGAGCACTCGCCGCGTTCCGTTGCGGCAGATCAAGCCGGGTCAAACGGTCCTGGTTCGACCCGGCGATAAGATCCCCGTCGACGGGGTGGTGACCGCGGGGGCGTCGTCGGTCGATGAGGCCGCCATCACCGGGGAATCCATCGCCCGCGATTGTTCCCCCGGCGATGCGGTGTATGCGGGAACGCAGAATGTGGACGGGCGATTGGAAATCCGCGTCACCCATCTGGCCGCCGACACCACGCTGGCGCGGATCATCACCATGGTGACCGAAGCGCGGCATCATCCCGCGCGGGCCCAACGGTTGATCGACCGCATCGGACCGACCTATTCGCTGATCGTCATTATCAGCGCCGTGGCCGCGGCGCTGCTTTGCTGGGCGGCGTTCGATTTGGAAGGGCACGAGTCCGTAAGAAGGGGCATCGCCCTGCTCATTGTGGCCAGTCCCTGCGCGCTGATCATTGCCACGCCGGCGGCCTATCTTTCGGGCATCGCCGCGGCGGCGCGGCGCGGCGTCCTGGTCAAAGGGGGCACGTACTTGGAGAGCGCGGCCCGGGCGCGGATATACGTGTTCGATAAGACGGGCACGCTGACGACGGGCCGCATTCACCTGACCGACGTGGAAATGAACGGGACCATGAGCGAGGATGAAGCGCTCCAGATCGTCGGGGCGATTGAATCGTCGAGTTCGCATCCCCTGGCGCTGGCGGTTCTGGCTGCGCTAAAACAGCGGAATCTCCAGCCGCCACCGGTTCAGGAATACCGGTCCACGCCGGGTGCGGGGGAAACGGCAGTAGTGGCCGGTCAACGAGTGTGGATCGGACGCCCGGAGTTGGTGGCGGAATTCGCCCCCGGCGGCGCTGCGAATGCGGTACGCGAGCGATGTCGCCGATTGCGCGAACAGGGAAAGACCGTTTCCGCCGTGGTCGTCGATTCGCACGTGGGGCTGTTCGCGTTCGCCGATACGATCCGAGACGAAGCTGCCGAATGCGTGCAACGTCTCCGCCGACGCGGCGTGGGGCGAATCGAGATGCTCACCGGCGATCATGAGATCGTCGCCCGCCGCGTGGCCGAAGATCTGGGGCTGGACGGTTTTCGCGCGGAACTCAAGCCGGAAGACAAAGTGGCCGCGACGAAAAAACTGCGCGATGATTACGGCTCCATCGTGCTCGTCGGCGACGGCGTCAACGATGCCCCGGCGCTGGTCACCGCTGATGTCGGCGTGGCCATGGGGTCCATCGGCGCGGAAATCGCCCTCGAGGCCGCGGACGTGGTGGTGATGAAGGACCGCATCGAACGCGTGGCGTGGCTGCACGGCCACGCCCTGCGAACCGCGGGGATCGTCAAACAGAATCTCTCCTTCGCTATCGGGGTCATCGCGGTACTGAGCGTGTTCGCCGTGTTGGGCAGCGTGCCGCTTCCCTTGGCCGTCGTCGGTCATGAGGGCAGTACGGTATTGGTGGCGCTGAACGCCCTTCGCTTGCTGCGGGCTTCCCGGGACTGAACGTGGTTGGGTCCGCCGGTGCGTGACCCCGCCGCATCCGGTAGGATCGCCTCTATGACCGATCCCGTCTGGACGCCGGACCTTCTGGCATCGCCGCATGACGCTTCGGACAAGGCCGATCGCGTCCGCCGCATGTTCGATTCGATCGCACCGCGCTACGAGTTCGTGAACACGGTCTGCAGCGCGGGTCGCGATGCGCATTGGCGGAGGGCGGCGGTGCGCCTGGCGGACGTGCGAAGCGATGACGACGTGCTCGACGTGGCCTGCGGAACGGGGGATTTCGCCAGAGCTTTTCTGGCGGTGAATCCGCGGCGCGTCGTCGGGGTGGACTTCGCCCATGAAATGCTCCTCCGCGCGGTCCATTCGCCGACGCGGGATACGAACCCGGGCCCTCATTCCGTTGAGCCGCTGACGCACTGGGTCGAGGCGGACGCCCTGCGCCTTCCTTTTCGCGACGGTTCGTTCTCAATCGTCTCCTGCGCTTTCGGCGTACGGAATTTCGCGGACCTAGAGGCCGGGCTGCGCGAAATGCACCGCGTGCTTCGACCCGGCGGACGGGCGATCATTCTGGAATTCACCCGTCCCGGGAACCCGGTCGCCCGCCGCCTTTATGAATTCTACGCGAGCCGGGTCATGCCCCTGGCCGCCACGTGGCTCAGCGGCGACCGCGGCGGGGCCTATCGCTATCTACCGCGCTCAGTGGTATCGTTTCTCACCACCGGGCAGATGGTGGAATCCCTGCGGCGGACGGGGTTCGCCCGGGCCCAGGCCGCGGCGCTGACGCTCGGGGTGGTCACCGTCTACCGGGCAACGCGCGATCGGGCATGACGGACACGCCGGCCAATACGACCACGGTGAGCACCGCAACGACGCCGCGACCGATCGCGGACGTCTGGTCGCGGTCCGGCTCCAAGTACCGCGTCCGGGCGATCCTCCTGCTCCTCGTCGATATTCTCCTCTTCGGATGCGTCGGCAGCTTCGCCTTCTGGCTCCGCACCGGCGTGCGCTTCGCCCTCGCCCATGATGGCTACCTCGACTACCTTTCCTACGCCTTCAGCACCGTGCCCATCATACAGAACAGTGACACACGTGTGTCACTCGGTTCGCTTCTCCTCGAACCCATCAGCGTGCAGGATGTACCCATGCAGATCCCGATCTTCGGACTGCTGATGGCGGCGCTGATCGCCATTCCCATCCTGGTCGCCATCCTCTACCGCTTCTGGTCGAGCCTTCCGTTCATCGCCATCGTCGCCTTTCTGGCGGTGATGCCCTGGCTGGCGGTGACGCTGTTCTTCTCCTGCCTGCTCGCGTCGGTGCCTCCGTTTCGAACCCGATTCCGTTTCGTGTCCGCGCTGCTGGGCCTGGTGCCGGCGGTCATCTATCTGACGCTCGCCTGGTACGGCACCTCGGAGGAAGTCACCGGCGAAATCGATCCCATCGATCGCATGAAGTTCATCGCCCCGTGGGTGCTGGCCATGGTGTCCGCCGCCGCCGTGTTCGCTCTGGTGCTGATGATCGCTAAAATCGTCGATTATCGTCCCGGGGCCATCGCCCCCCTCCTCGCCCTCATGCTGGGATTGCCGGTCCTGCTTTTCGAGACGTACGTCGGACGAGACGAACTTTACTTTCGCCTGCTCAAGTCGATGTTTCAGGGACACTTCGCGGATACCAATGCGGCCATTGATCTCAATCAGGCCGTGCGCGAAGCATGGCACCGCCATCCACATCCACGGCCGAGCCTGGAGGCGGTGCGGGAAACGGTGGCCACCCGCTGGCTGTTCGAGCTGAACGCCGATATCGAGCCGCATCGCTCCGCCCTGGTGCGACACCAGCAGGAGATGGCCGACCGCGTCGACTGGTTCCTGCGCTATTTCCCGCGCAGCCGATACGCCGTGGCGGCCCTGGTGCTCAAGGCTCGGGCCCTGGACATGCGCGTCGATCCGGGAGAATTCCGTCGCACCCGGTGGATTCGCTTCTACGACGAATTCCCCAACAGCGCGTCCCGCGAAACCTGGCGACTGGTCAGCGAAAACGCCAGAGACTCCCCGCTCGGGGCGGTGGCGCATCTCCGCCTTGCGCAGCTCGACGCCCGGGACGGCGACGTGGAACGCGCCCTGTCCAGGCTCGATCAGTTGATCGTTCAACATGACGGCCCCGGTGCCCATCCATCGACGTCTCACCCACCCGGGGATGCCCTGCTGGCCGTCTTGAGTCGGGACGCGCCGGAGGCGGGCCTTCGTCTTCCGCTCGGTCGGACCCTGCTGATCGCCCATCGACTGCGCGACTGGCTGACGTCCAACCGCGATCCCATCCACGGCTATGCGCCGCTGTGCGGAGGCCGATCATCGCAAGGGGAATTCCGGTTCGGTCTGCTCGATCTGGACCCGCGCAGCGAATTCTACGCCGAAAACCTGGAACGGTTGCGCGATGGGTATGCGTACAGTCAATTGGCGGACAATCTCTGTCTGGAAATCGCGCGGGTCAGTTCTCCCCTGGAGCGGCGGATCGCCTTGCTCGCCGATTGCGTGGATCGATTCGCGGATCGCGACGCCGCGGCGGAAGCCCTCTATCGACTGGCCGTCGCCCTGCGCGAGGATCGCCGACTATCGCAAAGCGACGAAGTCTTACGCCGACTGCTGCGCGAACACCCCGCGTCGATCTGGGCGAAAGAGGCGACCCTGCTGCAAGGCGTCCGTACGGCCTGGAATGACGGGAGCGAGCCTCTGACACGCGAGAAGGGATAAGGATGGAGTCGATCGGCGAACCACGCAGGATCATTGTCGGCGTCACCGGCGCCAGCGGGGCGGTCTACGCCCGCCGCCTGATCGAGTGTCTCTGCCGGGCGGGCGTCGAGACTCACCTCGTGGTATCGCCCCACGGCCGGCGGTTGCTCCATGATGAATTGAACATCACCGAGGTGTCGTACGCCGCTCTGCTGGGGCGACCCTGCGAACTATTGGTTCCGCACCCGTATCGCGATGTCGGCTCACCGCTAGGCAGCGGCAGCTTCAAAACCGATGGCATGATCATCTGCCCGTGCAGCAGCAATACGCTCGCCGGCATCGCTGCCGGATTGGGTGACAATCTGCTCAATCGTGCCGCGGCGGTTACCTTGAAGGAAGCGCGGCGGTTGATTCTGGTTCCCCGGGAAATGCCCATCAGTCGCATCGATCTGCTGAATGCTTTGCGCCTCAGCGAATGTGGAGCGATCATCTGTCCGGCCTCGCCGGGCTTCTATATGCTCCCGCGGCGGATCGACGACCTGGTGGACTTCGTCGTCGGCAAGCTGCTGGACCTGATGAACGTGCCCCATGCGTTGAACACCCGCTGGGCGGATCAACTCGAACGGGCCGCATCCGATTCCCTTTCGGTCGAAGACAAATGAGAAGGGTGTGGTCGTCCATCCTCCTCTGGGCCGAGATGGTCAAACTCCCCCATTCGGTTTTCGCCCTGCCCTTCGCTTTGATGGCGACGTTTCTGGCCGGTCGGCATATCCAGGGGCGCGGATTACCTTATGCGGGACAACTGGGGTTGATTCTCGTCTGTATGGTGTCCGCACGCAGCGTGGCCATGACCTTCAACCGCGTTGTCGATGCCCAAATCGACGCCCGAAATCCGCGCACGGCCTCTCGCCCGCTGTCCATCGGACGAATGTCCTTTGCCGCCGCGTGGACCATGCTGGGACTGGCCACGGCGACGTTCGGCGGCGGATGCCTCGGCTTCCATCTTGTCTACTCCAATGCCTGGCCCCTATTGCTCTCCGGACCGGTCCTGCTGTTCCTCTGCGGCTATTCGTTCTCCAAGCGGTTTACAAAATGGTCGCATTATTATCTGGGCATGTCGCTGGCGTTGTCCCCGGCGGCGGCATGGCTGGCCGTTCATCCCCCGTCCATGGGTCGGACCGTGGTGTGGCTCATGGCCGCCGTTCTCTTCTGGGTGGCGGGATTCGACATCATCTACGCCTGCCAGGATATCGAGGTGGATCGGCGCGATGGGCTGTTCAGCCTGCCGTCGCGCATCGGTCCGAAAAACGCCTTGTGGGTCGCGCGGGCCTCCCACGTGAACTGTGTGCTGAGTCTGATCGCCGTCGGCCTGACCGCGGAATTGGGAATCCTGTACGCACTGGGCGTTGCCGTGGCCGCAGTCTTGCTGGCGGTGGAGAACTCGCTGGTTCGCCCCGGCGATTATCGCCGGGTGAACACGGCCTTCTTCACGATCAACGGCGTGGTCAGCCTCGTGCTGGGGCTGCTGGCGATTGTCGACGTGCTCTTGCGGATTCCGCCTGCCGGCGCTTGACCGGAGGTCGGCACAGCGCATAACGTGTGGCCGGGTTGCACCGCAAGACCTCCCGCGGCTGATTCTCTCTGACGATGGAGCAAATGATTCACCGCTTCTACTCCGATCCAATCGCCCGTCCGCCGTTCCCCGGTCAGCCAACCGCCGCCGGCGGACCGTCGCGGCGAATGAACTCATCGAACCCGGCGCGGGCTCCCCACCTATCCGGGAGTTGTTCCGCCCCCGGCTCGGTGCACCGTTCCCAGGGACGGCGAATCGTCGCTCTTCTTGGCTCGCTTTGTCTGGCGGCGACTTCCGGCTGCGTCTGGCTGAAAGAAGGAAACAAAAAACTCGACTTGGGCGTGGACCCGATCGCCGGGGCGCAGGCCAAGTCCGCCGCGTATCGCGACACCATCGGAGCGCTAACGTATTTCGACGGCCTTCGTCCCATGCGCGTCCGCGGCTACGGACTGGTCGTGGGCCTCGGCCGCAACGGCTCCAAGGACTGCCCGCGGCACATTTACGACCGCTTGATTGAGAGCCTCTACAAACAGCAGCGGGGCACCGGCTCCGTCGTCGGTGTCAGCACCTTGACACCGGAGCAGTTGGTCAACGATCTGGACACCGCCGTGGTCATCGTCGAAGGGGAGATCCCGCCGGGTGCGATGAGCGGCGACGCCTTCGACGTGGTGGTCTCCGCCTTCCCGGGAACGGAGACCCAATCGCTTCGCGGCGGCCGCCTTTTCACCACCGACCTGCACGTTTTCCGGCCTGTTTCGGATACTGTCTCGATCACCGGCCAAATCCTCGCTCGCGCCTCGGGACCCGTGTTCGTCAACCCCTTCATGGATGAAGACGTCCCCACGCAAGGCGATCCCCTGACGGGCATTGTGTTGGGCGGCGGACGGGTCAGCGAGACTCGTCGCCTCCGCCTGGTGTTGATCGAACCCTCCTACGCCCGTGCCCAGCAGATTCAGGACCGCATCAACGCCTACTTCCCCGCCGCTTCGCGCGCCGCCGACGCCGTCTCCCCCTCCTTCGTGCAAGTCCGAGTCCCCCAGGAATACCGCGGCGATACCGCCCATTTCCTCGGATTGGTCCGCGCCCTGTATCTTTCGCGCGACCCGCGATTCGAAGCCGCCAAGGCCCGACTGCTGGCCGAGGAAATCGTCCGGCTCGACGCCCCGCACTCTCTGATTGCCTTGGCCCTGGAAGGGATCGGACGCGCCGCTTTGCCCGTCCTCGACGATCTCTATGCCCATCCCAATGCCGACGTCAGCTTTCACGCCGCCGCCGCCGGACTGCGCTTGAACGACCACCTCGCCGGCGACGCGATGGCCGCTCACGCACGGGATGCAAAGGGGCGGCACCGCCTGGCGGCGGTGCGGGCGTTGGCGGAAGCAAAAGGCATGGCTGGCGCTGCCATGACCCTGCGGCAACTCCTATACGACGACGACACCCGCGTCCGCATCGCGGCGTATGAAGGACTGGTATCACGCGGGGAATCCCTCATCCGCACCACGGCTGTCGGCGGAGACGTTTTTCTGCTCGACGAGGCGCCGGCCTCGGGGACGCCCTTCCTTTACGCCCGTCGTTCGGGGGAACGCCGCATCGCCCTGTTCGGCGATTCGCTGAGTCTCCACACGCCCGTGTTTTATCGCGCCTCCGACGGCTCCCTCACCATCACCGCACAGGACGGGGACGATCATCTGACGCTCATTCGCGTCGTCGTATCCGCCGGGGCCGCTTCCGAGCCCGTTGCCGTTCCGTTCGACGTGGCCACCTTGATTCGTATGCTTGGTGAACGGGCCGGCGTCGATCATGAAGGGAAGGTCATCGGCTTGGGATTGGATTACGGCGCCGTGGTGCACGCCCTATTTCGACTTTGCCAGGACCGCACCATCGACGCGGAGTTCATCCTCGAGCCGTCCGGGGTGGCCGATCTGCTGAGCCCGCCGCCGGACAGCGGCCGGCCGGAATCGGAACTCTAACCGCCGCCTGAAATCATCTTGCGAACAGAAAGTAGCGCCCAGGTCATATCAGAGAAGAGTCACATTCTCCGACGCAACCATTCTCTCCTCCGCGGGGCGACTGTCGGTTGTCGGATTGACGACCCTCGGGCTTTGTGAAGATTCGCGAGCCGATGAATCGCCGGAGGTTTGTGGGCGCGTTCCACGGCATGGCACAAACAGGCCCGGAATAAGGACCGGCAAATCCACCGCGCGACCCGCCATCACGATCGTGTCGGAACTAGGCAATCACCAGGGAGGGGATCGCGTCGGGAAAGCGGTTGACCAGATAAGAGAGGACGTTTCGAACGCTGACCAGCCCCACCAGCTTCCCTTGATTCTCAAGGGGGATGTGCCGGTACCCGCCCGCCATCATTCGATTCAGCCCGAAGGCGACGGGGTCGCCGGCCTGAAGCGTCTCCGGTCGGGGGGTCATGTACTCACATACGGGCGCGGAAGCCCGTTTATCGAAGTGGTCGGCCAGTTTGTAGAGCACGTCGCGCTCGGTGAAGATGCCGGCGATCGACTGATCCTTTTCCACCACGATGGCGCAATGATGACCGTTGTCGTTCAATCGTCGCACCACGTCGCCGACGCTCATGTGCGGCGGAACGGCGACGTAATCATCGCTCATCACATCGCCGAGCGGACGCCGCAGAAGGTCGATCTCGATTTCCGATTGCTCCTGCAGTGAGATCCTGTCCGTCAGGGACACAAAGCAACGAGCGCAGTTGTCCGTCCCCTCCAGGTTTTCGTGATTGCAGAACGGACAAAACACGCTCATGACCCACCTCATTAGTGACGATCGCCACTCGATCCGACCCGGAGGCTTCCGCGGCTAGTTGACTTCCCAGGTCTCGCCCTCGTTGAACAAGTCCTCCAGCCGACTCGATGACTTCTCCTTCGCCGTCCGCACCTGATTCACGACCATGTCCTCATACGTCGGTCGTTCCACGCAGCGGAACACGCCCATCGGTTCGGGAAACTCCGGATAGTGCATGCGCGACAGCAGATAAGCCAGGCTCGGCTCCGCCTGCTTCTCATTGTGAAACAGCAGGTCATCTTCGTTGATTCCGCTTCCCAACTCGACGATCTCCGGATCCATGGCGTTCAACCGGATTCCCTTCTTGTGGTCCTTTCCGAACGTGAGCGGACGGTTGTGCTCCAGGTACAGCGTGGTGTCGTCCTTGGTTTCCTTGGCCGTGGCATACTCAAAGGCCATGTCGTTGAAGATGTTGCAGTTCTGGTAGATTTCGATGAACGCCGATCCCTTGTGCTGCGCCGCCCGCTCCAGCACGTATTCGAGGTGCTTGACGTTGACGTCGATGGTCCGGGCGACGAACGTCGCTTCCGCGCCGATCGCCACCGAAAGCGGGTGCAGTGGGAAATCCACCGAGCCCATCGGCGTGGACTTCGTCTTCTTGCCGAAGGGCGAGGTCGGCGAATACTGCCCCTTCGTCAGACCGTAGATGCGATTGTTGAACAGCAAAATCTTAATGTTGACGTTGCGGCGAATCGCGTGCAGCAAGTGATTGCCGCCGATGGAAAGACCGTCCCCATCGCCCGTCGCCACCCAGACGGTCAAATCGGGATTGGCGATCTTGATGCCCGTGGCCAGGCCCGGCGCCCGGCCGTGAATGCTGTGGAAGCCGTACGTGTTTACGTAATACGGAAACCGGCTGGAGCACCCGATTCCCGACACGAACACCGTCGTCTCCCGCTTCGCCCCGACCCGCGAAAGCACCTTCTTCGTTTGCGCGAGAATGGAATAGTCCCCGCAGCCCGGACACCAGCGCACGTCCTGATCGGAGGCGTAATCCTTGGCCTGCAACTGAACCACCGTCGATTCGCTCATGTTAACCTTCCGTTGGAAAGTAGCTGCTCAATCTTGGTTTGTATCTCCGCCACTGTGAAGGGACGTCCTTGAACCTTGTTGAGGCCCATGGCGTCCACCAGATAGATTGTCCGAATCCGAACCGAAAGCTGCCCCAGATTCATTTCTGGAATGAGCACGCGCTTGAATCTCTTGAGCACGTCGCCTGTGTTCTTGGGCATGGGATCCAGATACCGCAAATGGGCGCTGGACACCCGCAGCCCATTCTGTTGGCAGCGTTCCACCGCCGTGGTAATGGCCCCGAACGTGCTGCCCCATCCGAGGACCAGCAGATCGCCCGCGGAATCGCCGTGGACCTCCAGCGGCGGGATCGTGTCGGCGATGTTGTCGATCTTCCTGCGACGCGTCCGCACCATGTGGTCATGGTTTTCAGGCTCGTAACAAACCTCGCCGGTCACGTCACGTTTTTCCAACCCGCCGATGCGATGCTCCAGTCCCGGCGTGCCGGGAATCGCCCAGGGTCGGACCAGCCGCGCGTCCCGATGGTAAGGCTCAAACGTCGCCGCATCCGTGGGATGGCGAATGTCGAACTTCGGCAGCGACGCCACGTCGGGAATCGCCCACGGCTCCGCGCCGTTGGCCAGGTATCCATCCGACAAGAGAATTACCGGGGTCATAAACTCCACCGCGATGCGAAACGCCTCGATGGCCATGTCAAAACAATCCGCGGGCGTACACGCCGCCAAGACGCACACCGGGGCCTCGCTGTTCCGCCCGTAGATCGCCTGCAACAGGTCGGCCTGTTCGGTCTTGGTCGGCAGGCCCGTGCTCGGACCGCCGCGCTGCACGTCGACGATCACCAGCGGCAATTCCGTCATGACCGCCAGGCCGATGGCTTCCGACTTCAAGGCCAATCCCGGACCGCTGGTGCCCGTGGCGGCCAAGACGCCGGCGAAGGACGCCCCAATGGCGGAAGTAATCGCGGCGATCTCATCCTCGGCCTGAAATGTGCGTACGTCGAAACGCTTGAACTGCGCCAACTCGTGAAGAATGTCGCTGGCCGGCGTGATCGGATAGCTCCCGTAGAACAACGGTTTCTTCGCCAGATGCGCGGCGGTCACCAGACCGACGGCGAGCGCCTCGTTCCCGGTGATCCGGCGATATTTGCCCGGTTTGAGTTTGGCCGGTGGAACTTCGTAACGCGCCTGGAAAACCTCGGTGGTCTCGCCGAAGTAGTAGCCGGCCTTCAAGGCTTTGGTGTTGGCGTCGGCGACCGCGGGCTTGGTGCCGAACTTCTCGTCGATCCAGCGAAGCGTGGAATCCATCGAACGGCCATAGAGCCAGTAGCAAAGTCCCAGGGCGAAGAAATTCTTGCACCGCCCGATCGCTCGACCGCTTAACCCGGTGTCCGCACAAGCCTCCGAGGTGATCTTCTCCATCGGTACGCGAAAGAGCTGGAACGCCTTCAGGCTTCCGTCATCGAGCGGATTATGGTCGTACCCGGCCTTGGTCAGGTTGCCCCCCGTAAAGGCGTCTTCGTTGACCACCAGAACGCCGCCGGATTCGAGATCGCTAAAGTTAGCCCTCAGCCCCGCGGGATTCATGGCGATCAGGGCGTTGACCGTATCGCCGGGCGTGCGCAGACGATGGGCGCCGAAATGCAGTTGAAACCCGCTGACCCCCGCCAGCGTACCCGCCGGGGCGCGGATTTCCGCTGGAAAATCCGGCAACGTGCTGATGTCGTTGCCGAAGACCGCCGACGTATTGGTCATTTGCGTTCCGGCCAGTTGCATGCCGTCGCCGGAGTCCCCGACGAAACGAACCGTGACCTCTTCCAGATCCACCACTTGCACGCGTCGCGTGCTCTTTTGTTCCTGGGTCGTGACGACCATGGTTGCCGATTACTCCTTATCGAACGAACGGATGACGAGTCCGTGGACGATGCCTTCGGACTCATCGGTTACGCACCCTCCCGCGCTTGCTGTCTTTGCCCCGGTTTCGGGGGGAGATTGAACACCGCCCGCGGCACGTGGTCCACCAGAAACTCCACGATACGCTTGACGGAAACCACTCCCCGGAGCCGTTGCGAGGAATCCACCACCGGCACGTGCCGAAGCCCCCCGTCGTGCATCCGGCGAATGAGCGCCCCGACGCTGCATTCCTCGTCCACTGTGACCGGCGAGTTCGTCATCACGTCCGCCAGCGGTGTGGTCAGGGGCGTCCCCCGGGCCACGACCTGCTTGAGCACGTCCCGCTCCGTGAAGATGCCGATGGGCTTGCCGTGTTCGGTGATGATCAGACAGCCGGTCTTCCGCTCCTGCATCAGGGCGATGGCGGCGCCCACGGTGGCGTCCGGGCCGAGCACATCGGCGGCGCGAACGTCCAGTTCCGACGCGGCGGACCGGCTCAAGTTTTCGCGGAGTCTCATCGAAAAGTTGCCTGCCTCGTTAAGGAGGACACACCAAACTCCTTGAATTCAGCGTACTCACTGAGCGGGATTTCAGACCCACCTTCACTCTCCAGCTTTACTGCGAGTCTCGCGGTCAACACGACGCGCATCCTGGTCCCACATTACGATCAACTAAGCGCCACATCTGTGAGCTGAAAGGGCTCCTTCCGCAAAACCCGCCATGTGTTTGTCATCGTAGTACAAACGACGATCGATACCCTCCTTGCCAGGAATGACCCGGTCCAGACGCCGGACAACAAACTCATCCGAGTCAATGTAAACCCGCTCGGCGACACCGTTATCCAACGTTGTCGCCACCGCCCAACACCGTTTCCCATCCACGTCAGACAAACCGAGAACCTCCCCTTTCCTCAGCCGAGACACAAGATTAGTCGGGAATGGGCCTTTTCCGACCAGGGCTGAACGGAGGAAATAGCCAACATGACAAAGGTTGTAGTCATCAGGTCCGCAATGAATGTCCCAATTGCCCGAGTCGTAATCATAATCCCTCGCCGAAACTTCGTACGAGCATTCTTTGTCAGGCCGGTGATTGAACTCGAAGATCGCCGCCGGGCCGTCGGCCCGCAAACAAACCAACAGCTCATAGAGAAGTCCGCCGCCCGGCTCATACAACGTGAGGTGGTGACTGGCCGTCGCGCGATCGTCCTCCACCTTCGCTCTCATCGTAGTTGTCGCTTTTCCCTCTGCGTCAACCTCGATCACATCCACAGTAAAACGCCATTCGGCGGAGTTTTGAAAGCGTTCGGCAACCTTGGAGGCCAGGAAATCCGCCGTTGGCGGTTCGACGCCTAGATCCTTGTCCCCGGGTGGGGCAAGGGAAGCAAAAAACAGGAACCAAAAGTAAACGCTCAAGCGGCTTCCTTCTCAATAGACGTCGACCGGGTCCGGCAAGAACGAATCACCGGTACCGGCGTAGCGTAGGAACAATCAATGAATGGTTGTACACCCGCGGGGGTTACCTATCAATAGTTCGACTGCGCCCTGTGGTGCCTGAATCGGCACCAATCCAGGGGAGGTTCCGTCGTCACCAATCTTCACCACGATCTCTCCTCCAGTCGCACCAGAATTAAAGTAGCCAACTAACCGGCCGGTCACGCCGAATGCGGCCCCGCCACAAGTTCAGTCGGATGTCTTTCCCCCGCAATTTCCGTGCCGCCGATCGCAGTTTTTCCAAGGAATTTATCGGATTTCCCGGTCAAGGCCCTTGGAAACGCGGGAACAGGTCCCTTGGCGTGGAAGATTCGCGTTCCCGCCCGTTCCCGATACAATCCCATCCCCGACGCCTGCGAATCACAGGCTTCGTCAGAGCCCGGGGAGTGTGTCATGTTCAATCGTTGCGAAACCGTATTGGAGGCCATCGGGAGGACACCCCTGATCCGGATTCACCGGATCGCCCGCGGCCTGACCGCCGCCATTTACGCCAAGATCGAGTTCGTCAACCCCGGCGGCAGCGTCAAGGACCGCATCGCCCTGGCCATGATTGAGGCCGCAGAGCAGGAGGGGCTATTGAAGCCGGGCGGCACCATTGTGGAGGCCACGTCCGGAAATACCGGCGTGGGGTTGGCGATGGTCGCGGCCGTCAAGGGTTACCGTTGTATCTTCGTCATGCCGGACAAGATGAGCGCGGAAAAAATCCGGCTGCTGAAGGCCTACGGCGCGGAGGTGGTGATGACTCCCGCCGCGGCGGAGAGCAACTCTTCGGAAGGTTACAGCGGCGTCGCCGCCCGATTGGCCAACGAAATCCCCAACGCGTTCCAACCCAATCAGTTTACGAACCTGAACAATCCCGAGTTTCATTACCGTAACACCGGACCGGAAATCTGGGAGCAGTCGGACGGGAAGATCACGGTTTTCGTTAGTGGAATCGGCACGGGCGGGACCATCTCGGGTGTGGGTCGCTTTCTGAAGGAGAAGAACCCCCGCATTCAGATTGTCGCCGCCGATCCGGAAGGTTCGATACTGTCCGGTGATTCCCCCAAACCCTGGGCCGTGGAGGGCATTGGCGAGGACTATGTCCCCAAGACCCTCAATACGCAGGTGATTGATGAATGGGTTCGCGTCGCCGACGCGGAATCGTTCATGATCGCCCGGGGCATGTCCCGCAAGGAAGGCCTACTCGTTGGCGGATCGTCGGGGACCGCAATGGCCGCCGCGCTTCGTTTCGCCAAACGGCTTAGCCCCAAAGACATGGTCGTGGTCATGTGCCCGGACACGGGCCGGAATTATCTCTCCAAGATGTACGCCGATGAGTGGATGGTGGAACAGGGTTTCATGAAGCCGGAAGTCGAGGCGCACACGTTGGCCGAACTGCTCGAACGGCGAGAAGCCTGTTCGATTATCGCCGTTCACCCGGACGATAAGGCCGAGGACGCCATTTCCCTCCTCCGTCAGCACGGCATCTCGCAGTTGCCGGTGATCGAGGAAAACAACGTCGTCGGGTGCATTCGGGAGCTGACGCTGGCGCGCTTGTTGCACGCCGGTTACGATCCACGACAGGTGCCGATTCGGGAGGTGATGGCCAAACCCATGCCCGTGGTGGACGACCACGTAGACGTCGATGAGGTATACCGATTGTTGTCATCCGGAAACAGCGGGGTGGCCGTGCGACGCAACGGTGAATTGGTCGCCGTCGTGACCCGCATCGACCTGGTGAACTTTTGGGATGCATCATTGGCGGGGGCACAGACTTAACCGAAGTACTGCGGGCGGAGGGTGATCCATCGTGCGATTTTGGCGCATTACCGAGTTCAATCACCAGAGCGACTATGCGCATTCGTATATAAACGGGTCACTGGACCACCCTTTCGGATTGCCAGGCGTCCATTGTGATGTTTGCGATTCGACATGGGGCGGAGCCCGAATTCTGCCAGTTGTTTGCCCAACTTCCCTGCGCTGCCATACGCACTTGCGAGAGTGTTGGCCAATATCATTGGAGCAGCACACGGCACTACAACTTGAAGTGCGCGATGAGTTCCTTCGCTACGGTGTGGATGTGCCTCCCCTGCGGCCAGGCGATGAGTTTCAACCATGTTACCTGGACATCGCGTCACGACCGGAAGCCGACTTTTTGTGGAGCTCGTTAGGCAGCATGGTTGTGTCGACGAGGGTGCGCCAACTGTTCAAATCGCTGAACGTCGATGGAATCGAATTCTGCCCCGTTACACTTCGTAAGGTCGGAAGGCGAGACGCAAACTTGCCCGCACCGATACCGTCTACCGGCGAGCCCGAGGATATTATCGATGAAGTGCCCTTGCTCAAACGAACGGAATCTATTGACCCCTACTTCGAGTTAGTCGTTCAGACGGAGTCAAGATATGCGCCTGGTGCGGAGCCGTCGTCTATATGTTCTGGATGCGGGCATGCGACGTTTCCCGAAAGTGACGAACGGTTCAAGATGGTGGAATCGATGTGGAAAGGAGCGGCCGTTTTCTTTTTAGCCGGTACGCTCCACATAGTCGTAACCGATAGAATCCGGTGCGCACTGCAAGATTTGAGTGCGACGAATGTCCGGTTTGTGGAATATGGGGCTGCCTGATGCTGCAATGGGGCGGAACGGTTTGCGCGTTTGGCAGTACTGCCACCACGAGGTAGTGCCTTGAGATTGCGGCGCACGGAAGCGATGAGTGAACAAAACCAATCGAGATGGAGCTTTCCGGCGACGCATGCGTGTACGCCGAAGGTGTTGTGGACTGTAACCCAGGGTAGGCCGCCTGCGGCGTCCAACCCTGGGCTGAAGGCTGCGGCCCCGTTGGGGCCGGCGATTTGTGGTGGCTCGTTAGGGTTGGCGATTTGTGGTGGCCCGTTGGGGTCGATTGGTGCAGATTATGATGAAGAACAACGAACAATCTTGGGGCTTTGCGACGCGGGCGATTCACGTCGGGCAGGAGCCTGATCCGCAGACCGGGGCCACTGTCCCACCGATTCACCCCACCAGCACGTATACGCAAGCATCGCCCGGCAAGCATAAAGGTTACGAATACTCGCGCTCCGGCAACCCCACGCGGGAAAACTTGGAACGATGTCTGGCGTCGCTCGAAGGCGGAGCGGCCTGCGCCTGTTTCGCCTCCGGGTCGGCGGCGACGACCACCGTGATTGCCACGTTGTCACCGGGCGACAAGGTCCTGGCCTACGCCGACGTGTACGGCGGGACCTTCCGCGTGCTCAAGCGCGTGTTCGAGGGTTACGGGCTGATCCCCGTTTTCACGGACGATACGTCTCCCAACTCCTTCGCCTCCCTCATCGACGACAAAACCAAGCTCGTCTGGCTGGAATCCCCGACGAATCCGTTGCTCCGCTGCCTGGACATTACCGCCCTGGCCCGCATCGCGCACGGCGTCGGCGCGAAACTGGTCGTGGACAACACGTTCGCCACCCCCGCCCTTCAGCAGCCTTTGTCGTTGGGCGCCGATTACGTGGTACACAGCACCACCAAGTACATCGGCGGTCATTCCGACGTGATCGGCGGAGCGGTCATCGTGAAGGACGCGGCCTTCATGGAGCGGATCGCGTTTTTGCAAAACGCCATGGGCGCGGTTCCGGGGCCGTTCGATTGTTACCTTCAACAGCGCGGCATCAAGACGCTCACCTTGCGCATGGAACGGCATTGTCTGAACGCCACGAAGATCACCGAGCATTTGAAACACCACCCCAAACTCTCCCGCGTCGTCTACCCGTT
>Ga0214473_10001208_pt1 | contig 34903 bp, 33 predicted proteins | sample RVTome_7_FD_203509 | JGI IMG/M metagenome (GOLD analysis project Ga0214473, IMG submission 203509) | Soil microbial communities from uranium-contaminated site in the Upper Colorado River Basin, Wyoming, United States - RVT98D197 | ecosystem: Environmental > Terrestrial > Soil > Contaminated >... | reverse complement strand
TGATTCGCGGGACCAATTATCAAAATCATGAGGAACTTAAGATTGCCTTGGATAAATATGTCAGATATCGCAATAAAAAAACTCAACAAAACTGAAACTTATTTATTAGAAACGGCACTAGATACATCATATATTTGACTACACCCATCATTATTTCTTCCTGATGGGATTTTGGCCTGGCTATCCTGACCAGTTCGGCCGTTTTGCCGAAGTATGTATTTGCCGCGGTATTGACTACCACACATCTGGCTTCTCCCCGCCTTACAATTGAGCTTGAGTAGATGATGTCCGATTGATGTGCGTCTTTAGGCAAAGATTCCCCGGTTAAAGCAGATTCATCGACCGAGAGCTCACTACTTATAATTTTGGCGTCGGCAGGCACCACGTCACCAAGCTTAACAACAATAATGTCCCCAGGCACGATTTCATCGGCTTCTTTGATTACCCAATTTCCATCGCGCAATATTTTTGCTTTGACTGCTAACCGTTTTTTTAGAAGTTCAAGCGATTTTTGCGAACCACGTGAGTGCAAGTGGCTTATGATGGCGTTTACCGTAAGTAATGCGAAAATTATCGTTCCTTCAAAATAATGTCGCAATATGAACGAAAGCACCATTGCCAGTTCCAGCAGCCACGGCATTGGTCCCCAGTAACGCAGTAAAAACTCAAAAAGCGAATTCTTCTTTTTTTCTTCTATTTTATTATATCCAAATATTTTAAGACGGCGTGCGACTTCTAAATCGGTAAGTCCGCTTGCAGTTGTATGTAAAAGTTTAAATGTCTCTTCCAAAGAGATTTTTTGATACTCAGATGTGCTTCTTACTTGAAAGTCCCCATTGGCAACAAGGCCATTTTTATCGGTTATCATTACTGTTGCAGCCTATTTTCAGTACCCATTATTATAGTAATATTCGGAATTATACCAAACCACTTTTCTTTTGTCCCCGGAATTGCTTTTTTCAAAAAAGTTTTTATCTTTAGTGGTGTTTTCTGTTAGTATTCCGTGGATGAAAAACTGGATGGACAAATATTGGCGTGGGCCGGGTGGCTGTGCGGAGGTGCTCAATCTTTCGATACCTCTGATTATAAGTATTGGCTCCCAAAGCGTCCTGATGTTCACCGACCGCATGTTTCTGTCGTGGTATTCCACGGACGCGATGGCGGCGGCGATGCAGGCCGGTATCACCAGTTTCGGGATAGCGAGTTTGTTTTACGGTACGGTCAGCTATGTTAATACGTTCGTTGCCCAATATACCGGCTCTGCGCAGAACAATAAAACAGGCCCGGCTGTCTGGCAGGGGATTTATATCGCTATAGTCGCGGGAGTCCTGTTGCTGTTTCTGATTCCGATGGCGGGACAACTGTTCTTATGGATGGGGCACAGTCCTGATGTGCGCGGGTACGAAATAATCTATTTTCAGATTATGTGCGTAAATGCTCTTCCGATGCTTATCGCGGCCGCGCTCGGAGGTTTTTTTACCGGCCGCGGTGACACCCGTACTGTGATGTGGGTCAATCTCGCCGGGGTCGGTATCAATATCGTGCTGGATTATATTTTGATTTTCGGCAAATTAGGGCTTCCGCGGCTGGGTGTCGCAGGGGCGGCGTGGGCGACTTTCGCTTCTTCAGTGGTTATTGTTGCGGTCTATTTTTATATTTTCACCCGAAAACCACATCGCGACAGTTTCGCCACCATCAAGGGCTGGAAATTCGACCCCGAAATTGTCAGGCGGCTTTTGCGGTATGGCCTACCCAACGGTATGCAGTTTATGCTCGATATCTGCGCGTTCGCGGCGTTTATTATGTTCGTAGGCAGGATAAGCAGTACCGCCTTGGCGGCCACTTCAGTCGCGTTCGGCATTAACACCCTCGCCTTTATGCCGATGCTCGGTATCGGTGTCGCTGTTACGACGCTTGTCGGACAATCGCTTGGTAGAAATGAGCCGTCTGCGGCGGCGAAAAGCACGTGGTCGGGCTTTTATATTACATACGCGTATATGGCGTCTATCGCGGCGGGGTACTGGTTTTTCCCAAAAGTTTTTCTGTATCCGTTTTCGATAGGGGCGGGGGCTTCGGATTACGCGGCGATTGAGCCTGTCGCGATAAAGCTGTTAGCGTTCGTGGCATTTTACTGCCTGTTCGATAGCGGCAATATTATTTTTTCGGCAGCCCTGAAGGGCGCGGGCGATACCCGCTTTGTTATGTATATCACCATTATCCTGGGCTGGCTGTTTATGGTTCTTCCGACGTGGCTGCTCGTAAAGGCTGGCTATGGTGTATATTGGGTGTGGAGTTTCGCGACGGCTTATGTATGTATTTTGGCAGTCGTATTCCTGCTGCGGTTTCTCGCAGGCAAATGGAAAAATATGCGTGTGATAGAAATACCGCCTCCGAAAATGCCGGTCGGAATGCCCGCCGTTCCTTCGGCGTCGGCGGAAACAGGGTAATCCTTTCATTGCGAGGAGGCCGCACCTGCCCTGAGCGAAGTCGAAGGGTTATGGCCGACGCGGCAATCTGATTCTGTAGTTGTGTGGTTCGTGATTCGTGACGGGCAAAGCCCGATAAATGGGTTCTTGAGAAAAACGGCTTTTTCAACAGCCCCAACGTCCCCGTTTTTTACGTTTTTTATTTCCCGTGATATGAGCCAATCCCTATTCCGCTGTCAGGATTTTCCTGTTCTTTTTGAAGCAGTCGCAGGCGCGGTTTTGAAATCAGATTTTCGGCGTGCAAAAAATTCCGAAAATAGCCGTTTTTGACTAAACCTCCCAAACTAAGCAAGTTCTTCGGGATTACACTGCCACAAATATTTTTTGGTTTCTGCAATCAACACGCCGTTGAGGAACAATATCGAAATCAGATTAGGTATCGCCATCATAGCATTCATGGCATCAGCAAGGTCCCAAACTAACGGCAAAGTCGCCACTGAACCAAAGAAAACCGCCACAACCCATAGAAGCCTGTACGGTTTTATAGCCAGCTTGCCGAAAAGATATTCAACCGCTCTTTCGCCGTAATATGACCAGCCGAGTATCGTCGAAAAAACGAACGTTAAAAGCCCTATGGTTAAAACAATAGGGCCAATAACAGGAATATGCTCAAAAACCGCCTTGGTAAGAGCTGCCCCATTTATATCAGCAAGACCCTCAGGATTCTTGATTATACTGCTTACAAGAACCAGCCCCGTCATAGCACAAACTACCACCGTGTCCCAAAATGTCCCCGTCGATGAAACAAGCGCCTGTCTGACCGGGTTTTTTGACCTTGCCGCAGCGGCAACTATCGGCGCAGAACCGAGACCTGATTCATTGGAGAATAGCCCCCTCGCTACGCCGTATCTTGCCGCCATTAGCACTGACGCTCCAACGAACCCGCCCCCTGCTGCTCTTGGTGTAAATGCACTCTTGAAAATCAAGGCTATCGCAGGTCCAATGTATGGGGCATTTATAACCAGTATTATTGCACAACCTAACACATAAAAAATCGCCATAAAAGGTACTAACCTCTCACAAACATTTGCTATCCATTTCACTCCACCGAGAATGACTATTGCCGTCAGCACCGCCAGAACTATGCCCGTTACGTACATCGGCACATTAAATGTTTCCCTGACCATCTCCGATATAGAATTGGCCTGCACCATGTTCCCAATCCCAAATGCTGCAAACGCTGTAAAAATGCAAAACAAAATCCCCAGCCACTTAAGCCCGAGTCCTTTTTCAAGTGCATACATCGGCCCGCCAAGCATTGTGCCATCGGAAGTCTTTTGTCTGTATTTAACTGCCAGCAGTGCCTCGGAATATTTGGTGGCAATCCCAAAAACTCCAGTCAGCCATACCCACAAAACCGCTCCCGGCCCACCCAGTGCAACCGCCGTCGCTACACCGACAATATTTCCTGTCCCTATTGTTGCAGCAAGTGCCGTCGTCAATGCCCCGAAGGGACTGACGTCTCCTTCTGCTCCTTTCTCTTTCGTAACCGATAACCTTATCGCTGTTCCTATATACCTTTGTATGAAACGAAGCCTGAAAGTTAAAAATAGATGCGTCCCCATCAAAAGACAAAGCATCGGCACACCCCAGAAAATATGGTTATTAAGCCAGATAATTAGATTGTGAACTGCCTCCATACGGTTCTTTTTCCTTTGCCTTTAATTAATTTTGTTCCGCTCAACACAGCACAAAACAAATATTTTTCAGAGACCTTTATCAAAGTAGAATTTTTTACTTCCGTCATAAAACATTTGAGAATAACTGTATTTAATGTAACAGTTCTCTAAATAGGCGCAACAGGCTTCGACATAAAGTAAACATAGATATGAGCGAGCGTCCATAAGGCAAAGGACAATATTGCCAGTAGCGTAGCGTAACGGCGCCAGTGGTACATTGTCGCCGGCGAACCCGTGACGGTTTGACCTTGGCAGTGTTTAATATCCAGGTACCGCACAAGCACAAGCATTGCCACTGTAATCCAGAAAACAAAATCTGTGGTTTGCCCAAAACCCTGTTTATGAACGAATATTATAAAAAGTGAAATGACAAGAACGAAATTTCCAACAACCATCCAGAAAAGTCGTGCCAGCAAAGCCAGTCCTTCATTATTAGTTTTATTAGAAGTTTGATTGGGGGCGGTAATCATGACTCGTCTCCTAAAAAAATCGTTATTTTGATTTATTTAGGTGGCGGCCCGACCACCTTGACATGCCTGCGAGGTAACAAATACCTCACACCCTTGAAATTACAGGGTAGCGGACTGAGAATAACATGTCAAGGGAATAGGTATAAGAAGGTAAAATGAAATTTTACGTGGAGGATTGCTTCGTTCCTCGCAATGACCCCAAAAGGCAAAAGTGTATAAAATCTTATTGTAAAACCGATAGCAATATATAGAATAAAGACAGCCGAGAGATAACGGCTAATAAAAAATTGATACACTGAGATTTCAGACGTTTCAACGCAAACCGCGAGTTTGTAACTGGGAAGCGTTTGGAAGGCTCGGTGCTCTTTGTTTACGGCCACATTGTTTGCAGGGAGCACCGTTTGCTTTTACGTTCCCAAAGGCTCTCGCGGGCCTGCGTTGAGCGTGATTGCGGCGGTGCTCTTTTTTTTATTCGTCCTGCGTCGTGCGTGATGCGTACTGCGATTTAAAAACGCAAGACGAAACAATAGCACTTCCACAATCTCGATATCGTTTCGAGCATTTAAATTTCGAGAATTTGAATTTGTTTAGGATTTAGATATTCGGATTTAGGATTTCTTAACAGCTATGTTCTTAATTTGGTATGCGATAGAACGAATTGTCTGGCTCGTTACGTACCTGTTTATGGTGGTAACGGAAGGACTTGTATCCCTGCATGAGCGGCTTATGCTAATGCGAGTGGCTTCTTTTATGCAATGGAATAAAAAAGAAGACAGAAGACAGTAGGCAGAATAAGACACCGAAGCGGCGTGCACGAGGCGTGAGATTGCCACGGCCTAAACGACAGGCCTCGCAACGACAAGGTCGGATTGCCGCAGCCTGAACGGTGGTGAGTTAATTATGGTTTCATGCCAGAGGGGGATTAAGGCTGGTGGTAAAGGGACTGATTTTGCGCCTTAACGCCTGGAAATTGTACGGTCAAATCGGACACATATACCGCAGGAGGCATTATGTCGTAACCTTTTTCAAGTGCTTCTTTTTTTATAAAATCCATAACTATCGGCAGTTGTTCGGAAGGACGGATTATTTTTTCGCCTCCGTTGGGATAAATGAGCCTTAAAATTTTCCCCTTTTCAAATTCCTTAGGCTCGACCGTGAGGTCCATAGTGAACCCGTATTTGTTGAATTTATCGAGGGTCGGTATGGGATAGGATTGAGGCTGTGCGCCATCGCAGATTCCGGGAACAAGCGTCGGTGTTACGAAACCGTCATCGAGGCCTATATCCATGTTCCTTTCTTTCATATCTACCTGTACAAATCCGGTAAACCATTCGCCTTTCATTTTCTCTGCTGCCTGCCTTGCGGTATCGCGGGATTGTATCCCCAGATTTTCGAGTTCTTTTTTAAGCAGGATGGTCATAGCCTCATTAAAATTATGTTTTTCATCCTGCAAGGCCTCGGCGCCGAGTCTTACGCCTACAAGGTTTGAATAGACATCCTCCCAGGAAAATGCCGAAGGTTCCTCCGACCAGAAGGCCACTGTCCTGAAACCAAACCATGTTAAAACCTCATGCCACGTAGTCATAGTGTAGGTACAATACCGGCTTAGTTCGAGAGCAATTTCATCGGCAATTGCTTCCTTGTCTTTGCGCGGCAAGAATTTCCATGTTGGCGGATATTGCAGCTTTGCGGTGTATGTGGAAGGCTCGACATTGAATTTAAATGTAAATTCGGAATCATTATTCATAAGGCACCTTTGGATTTTATTGTAAAGGTACCTTACATTATCAGCGGCAATTCTGACGTGCGTAATATCAATATGCCCGCCCCTGCACGTATATACGATGCCGCCTTTTTCAGCCAATGAGTTTCCGAAGGAATGGTTACCCAGATTATCTATGCCGAGGTATCTGGTTCCCGCTGTCGGCGTCGCATAGGTTCCAAACCTGACTCGCGGTTCACCACTTGCGGTACACCCATAGATAAGAGCAATGCTCGTTGTGATACCAGCCACAAGTATTAATCGGGCTGCTTTTCTCAGTTGTTTCGTCAAGTCCTGCATACGTTCAACCCTTCCGACATCAACATAAGGCATTAAAGCACCGTATGCTGTTCTCTCTAATGTTATACGATTAAAATCCTCGGTTTGGCAATCGGGCTATGCCCTGATTATTGCTTCGTCAAAACCCCTGATATGCCCCATTCGTTAGCGGAAAATCACCACCGATAAATCAAAACGGCTGAAGATAAATTAGCTATTGAGTTGTGTGCGGTATTTCTGTGCCAAATAGCGGTTTTATGCTTGTGATTGTGGGTTTTTTAGAGATTTGGCGGTGTGGATGCATCTTTGCTCTGAGGAACGGAACGGGAACTTACAGTCAGCACTTCGGTGGGTCTAACCGCGAAGCCTTTGTTCATTGCGTCCTTTTTTATGTAATCCATAACGATAGGCAGATGCTCGGCAGGACGAATTCTTCCATCGCTACCACCATTGGGATAGATGAGCCTGAGGATTTTACCGCTCTCAGATTCTTTTGGGTGGATTTCAAGATTCATCCTGAATCCGTATTTTTTAATCGCAGCAAGAGCAGGAACCGGGTAGGACTTCGGCTCTGCGTCAACGCATACACCGGGAATAAGCACCGGTGTTACGAGACCATCATACAAACCTATATCCATACTTCTTGTGGGGTCAAGAAACTCATGGCCGTCAAAATATTTGTCTTTCATCAGCCTCGCCGCCTGCCTTGCGGTCTGGCTGGGCTGTATCCCCAGATTCTCGAGTTCTTTTTCAAGCAGGATGGTCATTGCCTCATTAAATCCATGTTCCTTATCCTGCAGGGCTTGTGCGCCGAGCCTGGTGCCTAAAAGATTTGAGTAAATATCTTCCCATGAAAATGCGGAGGACTTTTCAGGCAGGAAAAATACGCACTTGAAGCCGAACCAGGTCAGAACTTCATGCCATGTGGTCATAGTGTAGGTGAAGTACTGGCTTAGCTCTATGGCGAGCTTGTCGGCAATTTTTTCCCTGTATTGCGGCGATAGCGCCGGCCAGTACTGAGGATATTCCAGTTCCACATAATACTGCGAAGGTTCGACATTCAATTTGAAGGTAAACTCGGAATTACCATTTATGATATTTTGGCGGGTTTTATAGTAGAGGGCCTTTACATTATCGGCTGCGATTCTTAAATGCGCAATATCAATGTGTCCGCCGCTGCTGGTATATACAAGCCCGTTGTGTTCACCCGCACCGAGTCCGTAAGAGTGAGTCCCTAAGTCGTCTATATCAAGAAATTTACTGCCCATCGAGGAGGCAGGGTAACTGCCTACCCTTGGCCTGGGCTGGCCGTTTAGACCGCATCCCACAAAGAAGAATGTGCTTAAGACAAAAGACGCTAAGGCAATTATTTTGATTAACTTTTCCAGCGCTGACATCCAGTCAAAATTTCTTAAAAAAAATATCGCGCCCTCCTGCCGCACTTACGCAAGCGCGAAACATAAAGCAAACCCACGCATCCTGCAAAAACCTGCCGGTCACTCATTATATCGGCTGATATTAAAGTTTTCTAAGAATTATGTTGTGCGTTACCACTAAAAGGGTAACAGAATTATCAAATCCTTGCTTTTGACATTAAAAAGCACGATTTATGAGTAGGGGGGAGAAAATTTTAGCCGGATTTTAGCAGATTTTTCAGTTCTTTTTCTAATGCCGGTACAATCTGTTTTTCGGGAACAACCCCTGTTTTTCGGCCCCTGCGATAGATAAAGCCCTTGTTCTTGCCGGCGCAAACTGCCAAATCAGCGTCGGCGGCTTCACCGGGACCGTTGACAATACAGCCCATAACGGCGATGCGAAGCGGTTTATTAATTCGTGCCGCAATTTTTTTAACTTGTCTTGCTAACTTGACTACGTCGATTTGTGCGCGTGCGCAGGTCGGGCAGACTATCAGTTCCGGTGTCGAACGTTTGTGAAGGCCGAGTGAAATCAAAATTTCTTTCGCTATTTCGGTTTCGATAACAGGGTCTCCCGCGGCGCTGACGCGAATCGTATCACCGATGCCTTCGGCCAGTAATGTCCCGAGTGCGACCGCGGATGAAATTTGTGCATCTTCCGGCAGGCCGGCGTGAGTCAGGCCGAGATGTATTGGATAATCAAAGGTTTCGGTGATTCGGCGGTTGATTTCAATGGTGCGCAAGGTGTCACTGCTTTTGGCGCTTAAGACGATTTGTGTGAATTTGCGGTTTTCAAAAAGTCTGATGTACCCGCGCATTTCCTTTAGCATCAGAGCGACGCGTTTTTCAGATGGGACGTCAGCTTTTTTAAGGTTCCTGATGCTTGCCTCGTTGACGCCTATCCGTATCGCAGTTTTATGCATTTTGGCAGCGTCAATAATTCTATAAATTGCCTCGCGGTCTTTTATATTGCCGGGATTGAGCCGGATTTTGGCTGCGCCTGCTTCGATAGCTTCTATCGCTCTTTCGGGACTGAAATGAACGTCGGCAATCAGCGGGATTTTGACCTTCTGAACAATCTTCGCAAAAGCGGCAGTATCAGCGGGTGTGGGGACTGCCAAGCGTACTAATTGACATCCGGCTTGGGCCAACTGATTTATCTGTTTTATGCAGCGGGCAATGTCTGTAGTCGGCACCTTGGTCATCGACTGAATGACAATGGGTGCCGAAGAGCCGATTTTTACAGAACCGACTTTGATTGTTTTGGTTTTTCTTCGAGCAATCACACCGAAATTGTAGCTTGTTTTACTGCTCGAATCAAATTAAAATGATGCTGGTGTGGTTGTGGAAAACTAAATCATACTTAGGATGGGAAAAACGGATGGTTTTATTGGTGCATATTATCGCCGTGCTGGTTATTGCCTATGTGGGTCTGGGACTGACGCTTTTTTTTATGCAGTCAACATTTATGTACAGACCTTTGCGCGAAGTCGCCTATACCCCGGAGGACATCGGAATTGAATTTGAGAATGTTACTCTCGAAACAGCCGACGGTGTGAAATTAAACGCGTGGTACATACCCGCGAAAGACGCTGTGATGACGATACTATTTTGCCACGGCAACGGCGGGAATATGATGCATCGGCTCGACAGTATAAATTTATTCAACAAGCTGGGGTTGAACTGCCTTATCTTTGATTATCGGGGTTACGGCCAAAGCGAAGGCAAAACTACCGAGCAGGGGACATATACTGATGCTCTGGCCGCGTATAAATGGCTGACACAAACGAGGAACGTACCCGCAGAAGAAATAATTGTTTTCGGCAGAAGTCTCGGTGGAAGCATCGCGGCGAATCTTGCAAGTCAAGTCAAAGCGAGCTCGCTTGTCATAGAAAGCTGTTTTACCTCGTATGTTGATATGAGTAAAAAACTTTATCCTTATATGCCTGTTCGGTGGTTTGCGCGGTTCAAATATGACACCATCGGCGACATGAAGAAGGTACGAAGTCCTGTTATGATAATTCACAGCCGCAATGATGAGATGATACCGTTCGAGTTCGGCCTTGAACTTTATGATGCGGCCGCTGAACCAAAGGAATTCGTGGAAATTGCCGGCAGCCACAACGACGGATTCCTCGTTTCAGGCGAGATTTACACGGGAGCGTGGAAAAAGTGGATTAAGTTTTTGAGCGAGCGCAAACAGCAGAACATTCATCAGCAGGAGGTCAACTAAGTTTTCGTACCAGGCCAATCACAACCGCTTCGATACGGCAATTATGTGAATAAATAGGTTCGTAATTATCATTTGCCGGTTGCAGGCGGACGCGGTCTTTCTCTTTATAAAATCTTTTGACAGTGGCATTTTCATTATCGACGATGGCAACAACAAGCTGGCCGTCACGGGCAAGAGCGGTTTTGCGGCAAACCACGTAGTCACCGTCATTGATTCCATCGTTAATCATACTGTCACCGACAACCTGCAAAGCGAAAATATCATCCGAGGTCCCGAAACAGGAATCAAACGACAGTGAATCTGCGTTCTCGATGGCTTCGATAGGCTGTCCCGCCGAGACTCTTCCGGCAAGTGGGATTTGTGATTGCGGCTGACGATGACACTTTGTTTTATTGGCGGTGAAATGGTCAAGCAATTCTTGCGCTTTGCAGGTCAGGTTCAAAGAGCGAGCTTTGCGAAGGCAGTCCGAAAGGAGTCCTTTTTTTCGCAGCTCTTCGATATGCTCGAATACGGTGCTTCGGCTTGTTCCCAGCCGGGAAGATAATTCGCCTATCGTCGGTGAATAGCAACGGTTCTTCTGAAACATGCGAATCGCCTTTAACAGTTGTAATTGACGGGGCGTAAGCCGCTCCATCGGTATCGTATCCGAGTCCATATTCCGCTTTTTCCTTTCGCTGTACGAATTGTTCCTGAATTTGAGTGCTGCTTCCTTGTGACGGGTTTAAATCGAAACCGCAGCCGACCAGCGCATGCAGCACTTCATTTGCCGAATGGACGATTTTTCCAAGTCGAGTTGCGAAAAACCCGGAAAGTTCAGCGGCTTGTCCAGGCCAGAGGGAAACGTAATCGCCTCCGGGGCCGAATCTGCATACTGGTTCGATTTGTTCGTTTTTGCGAGTTTCCATTTTTTACCGCTTCAAATGCAACTATTCTATCGGTAAGTCAAATGGAAAAACCCTAACAAAAACCGAACAAAAATCGGTGAAGTTTAAAATTTTTTTTCTTCTTTGGCCGATCCCGTTGATAGCACGGATAATATGGGACTGACAGTGAAATTTTTTGAGAAAATTTGAGCAAAAATTATTCCAACTCGAGCGATTTGAGGGTTTCAAGCACTATCGGAATATGTGTATAAGCGGGACCGCCGGCCATCATCACCGCAACTGAAGCGGCTTCGAGAACCTGCTCGTTTGTAGCACCGGCCTCGAAACATTTTTTCACGTGCAGTCTTATACATGGTGTGCATTGCATCGCGACGGCAATTCCAAGCGCAATCAGTTCCTTTTCATGAACTTTCAACGCACCATCTTTCATTACCTTGGCAAAAAGCGTGGAAAAGCCGTTCATCATATCGGGCATCTGCTGTTTCATCGCTTCAGCGCTATGTTTGAATTTTTCGAAAAATTCTTTCGCTTCCATAAAAATCACCTCCTGGCTAATCTAAAGTTTCATAAAAGCGTCGCCCAACGATTCAATTATGTCGGTGGCGATTAAACTTATTTCGCCGGTTTTTTTAACCGCGATGTCGCCTGCAAGCCCGTGAACATAAACGCCTAAAACCGCCGCGTCGAAATTACTCAGGTGCTGACCAATAAGGGCGGTTATAATTCCGGTCAGAACGTCGCCCGCACCAGCGGTGGCCATTCCGGGATTGCCGGTTTTATTTACATAAACTTTGTTGCCGTCGCTGACAACCGTACCTGCGCCTTTTAAAACAACAACCGTTTTTGTACGCTGGGCGAGCTGGACAGCCTGGTCAATGCGTTTGCCGGGTAGCTTCTCACGGAAAAGGCCCGACCACAGCCTTGCGATTTCACCGGGATGCGGCGTTAGAATAACATTGGCCTTTAACTTGTCCGGCCAATTCTTGATTTTGCTCAGATTATTCAGGCCATCGGCGTCGATAACAAGTTTGAGATTTTCCTGCTGAATCAGGGTTTCAATAACTTTATGGATGTCGCCGCTTTGACCGACGCCGGGACCGAACGCGAGACAATCATTTTCAGCGACCGCATCGAGGATGGTGTTAATCGCTTTTGCGGAGATTCGACCAGCAGCATCTTCGGCAAGCGGGATGGTCGTAAATGATGGTTCGACTGAGGCGACGATAGGCAGAACGCTTTTGGGCGTTGCGACGCGAACCAGACCGGCGCCGGCTCTTAAAGCCGAACGGCCTGCAAGGGCGGCTGCTCCGCTCATACCGAGACTGCCCGCGATGATGCAAACCTTGCCGAAATCGCCTTTATGGGCGTCTTTTGCCCTCGGTTTTAACTTCGGAATTTTTTTTATTATCTCCATACGACCTTGACTCGCACAGTATAATATAGATAAAAAAGAGTACGGTCAATAAGAGATTTGACAAGCAGACAGGAAGATTTATAATTCTGATGGTTAGTATATGATTGATATGTTTTAGCGGAATACGAAAATGACAGGCAAGCAATTCTATGACTGGCAAACCTCCGGTGGAACAAATGACGTGATGAAGCTGATAGACTGCCTTGAGAGGGCTGATATTGCCTGGTGTGTCATTGGTGGGGTAGCCGTAAATCACTGGGCCCAGCAAACGATGGTGACACAGGACGTTGACTTTGTTGTTGCAGCCGAGTCGGTCGAGCGTACCGTCTCGCTGCTCGAGGAGGCGGGATTTCGCTCGGAGAAGTTTGGGTGGTCTGTCAACTTCAAAGGCAATTCAGCGGTAAGTATTCAGCTCAGTACCGAAGATTTCTATCGGGATTTCCCTTCACGCGCCGTTGCGGCTGACGTAAATGGTATTTTGCTCAGAGTGGCTTGTCTGGAGGACACTTTCAAAGGCAAAATAAAAGCCTGCTCCGAGCCGCAGCGAAGGCAAAGCAAACGATTAAAAGACCTTGCTGATATCGCTCGTCTTGTGGAGGCACATCCGAATTTGAGGGATATGCTCCCCGACGAACTAAAGAAACAGGTGTAAGGAAATTGATGTGCACAGCACATTCGCCTTAAAACTGGGTAGGTAAGATGGAGTGAGGAAATAATGTCACAAGGGGATCCCGACTATTGGAAAAAGACACACGAGCCTTTGAATCTTGAACTACAGTCCGTCGTGAGAGGTTTTTGGGCTGACCAACCGCCTATATCTGATTTGCAGTTGCAGTTCATTCCACATTATGCTGGCAAACACTGTCTTGAGAGCGTTCGCCTTTCTCGTCTTGCTAATGAGGGTGGCGCTCATGCAGTTGCTGTGGGTCTTCTGCGTGATGCTGTTGAGGCGCTATCCATCGTTGCCCTTGGAATTTCCCATTGTCCCGATAAGATCCAGCTTTTAAATAAGTGGAACGAAGAACGATTAAGTGCTGGTGAAATTAGAAAGTACCTTGAAGAAAAAGTGTGGCCTAAGATGTCCGTTACAGGATTATGGGGTGAGTCGTGGGCTTCTTTCTGGGCGGATTTGGCCGGTTCTGTTCAACCTTATGCACATTTCTCGCCTTTGCGAATGCGTTGGCACCAACATATGCAAATCATTAACGGCGAATGGCATCTTTGCATTAACCATCCATCGGGAGATTTTGAGATTTATCGTGGGTCAAGAGTTGTTGCCTTCCAGCTACTAATATTCTGGGCTTTTGCAGAACTCGTCTGTACTTTCGAATCTGCGCCGAACGAACAAATTTCTCGGATTACTTCCCTTGCAGATGACGCTCGTCGATGGCTTTCAACGAATGAGGTATTCTTCAAAGGAGAGAAATGGGAAGTTCAACTTATGCCGTTTGTCTACCCGACCGGAAAACAGTATTGGGACAAATGATATGCTCGAAAACGCATTGCTTACCGATATTTCCCCACCGCGTTCTCCAACGTTGCTGAACACGCCTATAATCGACTTTTCCAAAAATATGAGGCAGTATTGATGTCTCACCAATCAATGTTTTCCTGCGTCGATTTTTTTACTTATAAGTACCGCGCTTACGGCAGCGGAAAATCCGTTATCAATATTAACGACGGTGACACCGGAAGCGCAACTGTTAAGCATTGTCAAAAGGGCAGCTAATCCGTCGAAGCTCGCGCCGTAGCCGACGCTCGTCGGGACCGCAATTACCGGACAGCTTACGAGTCCGCCGACCACGCTGGCTAATGCGCCCTCCATTCCCGCTACAACAACAACTACATTGGCTTTTTGCAGTTTCGGCACGTGGGCAAGCAGGCGGTGCAGCCCCGCCACACCGACGTCGTAAATTAATTCCGTCCGCTGGCCCATAATCTCGGCGGTGACACGGGCTTCTTCCGCGACCGGTAAATCAGCGGTGCCGGCGGTGATTATCGGCAATATGGATTTCGAAGGCTTGATTTTCTTTTGTTCGAGGACGATTGCCTTTGCAAGTTTTTCGTACCGCAGCTTCGGAAATTCCTTCGTCTTAACAAGTTCATTGAAAACTCCCGGCGTAGCTCTCGTCGCTAAAACATTATTTCCCTTTTTGGCAAGGCTGGTAAATATTTTGATTATCTGCTCAGTGGTTTTATTGGGGCAGTAAATCACTTCCGGAAAACCCTGGCGAATCTGGCGATGGTGGTCGATGTGGGCAAAGCCCAAATCCTCGAAGGGAAGGTGCCGAAGCTTTTCGACAGCTTCTTCGACGCCGAGCGAACCAGCCTTGACCTGCTTTAATAATTTTTTCAATTGTTCCGGGCTAATTTTTCGCAAACTCCTTATATCTATTTTTATTTTCCATTATGTATGATAATTCAAACAAGTCGGATGGTCAAGCACGGCGAAGCGGACACTCTTGCTGTCTCTTTAACCTCGCAAACAGTCATATTGTCCCCAATTTTCAGACCTTTTCCGGAAGCACAAACGGTTCGCGGTACTTACGGGTCAAAAATTCGTTGGCTTTGTCAGACATTGGGCCTGTGAACTTTTCCGCGTCAGGGTCCATTGTAAGCCACGGTCCGAGTACTGCCATATCCCTGGTCAAGTCAATCTCATTGACGGCCAAATGCGCCTGCATGCGGTCGAATGCATCGGCAGTGTCGGGCTGGTTTTTGATGCTTTCCTTGATTTGTTCCGGGGTTGCTTTTTTGCCCAGCCTGTATGAAATGTTGCCCATATGGTAAAGGCAGGCGGAAAGATGCCCTTCCAGAATTTCGGCATTTAAGTCGCTGGGTTTTCGGCTGCGTATCGCCCTGATGAAATTTTCGATGTGACCTTCGCCGCCTTCGTAAACAAACTGCTTGATCTTTTTGCCGTCTTTATCGTAGGCCCAGGTGTCTGTGACGTAGCCATTCTCGCAATGAAATATCGTACCTTGGCGAACACCGAGGAAATGGTCCATAAACTTAACGTCCTTTTTGCTGTACAGCGCACGTTCCTCCCATAATATTGGCGCAGGTTCGTAATCGAAAAATACGGCCAGTGTGTTTGGTGTTTGACCGTCGTCAATATAACCAAATCTTTCACCGATACTGATTACTCTCTTAGGTAATTGTTTTTGCCCGAGTCCCCAGCGGGCTTCATCCATAAAATGCGACCCTAAATCACCCAGTTCACCGTTTCCGTAGTTCCATATATAATGCCAGTCGTAATGCAAATTTTCCCTCATCAAAGGCTGCATTTCGGCAGGACCGGTCCAAAGGTCGTAATCAACCGTTGGCGGTATCGGCTGCGGGCCGCTGACTTTTCCGATGCTCGGACGAACCCTATAGCAAATTGACCTTGCCAGTTTTATCTTGCCGAGACTGCCTGACTGAGCATACTTAACCGCTTTTTGAGTTGCGTCATCGCTTCGTGCACCTGTGCCGCATTGGACTATTCTGTTGTACTTGCGCGCCGCTTCAATCATCTTGCGGCCTTCCCAGAGGTTGTGAGAAATTGGCTTTTCCACATAAACATCCTTGCCGGCCTGGCATGCCCAAACCGTGATTAAAGCATGCCAGTGATTACACGTGGCGATATACACCGCGTCGATATCTTTTCTCTCGAGCAGCTTGCGAACATCAACATAGGTATCGACCTTTTCTTTACTACCTTCGAATTGCCTGATGTCCCGTTCGAGGTGGTCGCGGTCGGGGTCACATAGCGCCACAACGCGAACACCGGGGGTGTCACGAAATTCCGGTATCATATGGCTGCCCTTGCCGCCCTGCTCTGAAAGAGATTTACCGTCGTCTTTATGGCGCACACGCGTGCCTCCTAAACCGATTATTGCAACGCGAATGGCGTCATTAGCGCCGACAACCTCAGACCACGCGCGGCGTGGCAAAGTGGCTGTAATACCGATGCCCGCGGCTGCAGTCAGTGAACCTTTTATAAAATTGCGGCGGGTTAATTTTTTCATAATCCATCTTCCTTTAACATGATTAATTTTTCACCTCTTGAGATTGAATATTAAACTGTCGTCTGCTGGTCTGTGTGGCAGTGGGAAAATCTGCGGAAACTTTTTGAGTTACGTTACCGGTGGCGGCCCATTCTGCGCCTCGCTGGAACGTTACGATAAAATCGACGTTTTCGATTGCCGTAAAAGGGGGCTTATTGGCGTGGCCGAGCGTATTGTGAACGATTCGGCCTTTGCCGTAATTGATAGTAAATAGTACCGGCTCGTGTTCACCGGTTCCGCTGCCCCATTTGCTTTTAACATTTGGGTCACAGTATGCCGTCGCGAGGATGGTCAGATTTTCCGCGGGGCCGCGAAGCTTGCTGTAGATTTCATCCTTCGCGTGCATCCATTTTTCAGGAAGTCCCTTTGTAATCGGGTGTTCGGGATTGCGATTGACAATCAGAAAATCATGGGCGGGCGGATGTGTGCCGGCCTTTCCCGGTGTATTATCGAGTACCATTTTGCCATCCCGCCATCGGACCATCGGGCCTGTTTTTTCATCGCGATTGCCCCAGCCGCCAAGGCCGATTATTTCGTTGTATTCCTTCCACTGCGGGAAGGCGTTGTCCGCCGCGTGATAGACGACGACTCCGCCGCCGGATTTGACGTAATCGACAAATACCTTTTGGGTTTTTTCAGGCCAGTCTTTGCCTTCGTAATCGAGAACGACGACATTATACGCAGCGAAGTTCGGCTCGAAAGGTACATTGCTGTCGGCAAGATTTATTGCCGTATCAACTTTGAAAAGGCCCGTCTCTTCGAGAAATTGTTTCAACAGCGGGCTGCTTATTTTCCAGTCGTGATAAGGATTGCTTTGCCCGGTTACGATAAGCGCCTTTAACGATTTCTCGCCAAACGTGTTACAGGCAAGCAGTGAAATCGCAATCACCGAAACAATCAAAAGTTTTAATCCATATTTTTGCATTTTAATTTTTGATATTTGATTTTCTTTCTTACCCTGTGGCATGGGTTTCGAGCGTTAAATCCGCGAAGAGCCCTGCCTTATATTTATAATACGCCAAAGAGGCTACCATAACAGCGTTGTCCGTGCAATAATGTTTAGGTGCGACGAAGAGCTTCTTCGGCGGTTTCGCAGTGTCGCACATTTTCTGCAGGGCCTCCCACAACGTGGTGTTAGCAGCGACGCCTCCGCCCAGCAGCACCGTTTTTGCCCCGATTTTTTCTGCCGCTAACTTCGTCTTTTTCACTAAGACGTCGACAACCGCCGCCTGAAACGACGCCGCGATATCGGCGATTTGCTCACTCGTCATCGAACCGACCTGGCTTTGTCCCTTCATATCCTGACCCTGACAGTAATAAAGAACCGCCGTCTTTAGCCCGCTGAACGAAAAATCCAGCGAGTCCTTGCTTATCATCGAACGCGGAAAATCGATTGCCTTTGGGTTTCCGTTTTTTGCGATTTTTTCGATAGCAGGCCCGCCGGGATAAGGCAATTTCAAAATCGTCGCGACCTTGTCGAAGGCCTCACCCGCCGCGTCATCGACGGTCGAGCCTAAAAGTTTCGGCTCTAATGGCGAATGATAATCGTACAGGCTCGTATGTCCCCCTGAAACAATAAGCGCTACCGCGGGCAGTTCCAAATCCTGATTTTCTAAAATCGCCGCCTGCATATGGGCGTGCAGATGATTTATCGCGATAAGGGGTTTTCCCCACGCGAAGCTAAGCGTCTTTGCCGCCGTCACCCCCACGATAAGCGCGATGGATAGCCCCGGCTGGTTCGCCACCGCTATCGCGTCGATATCGTCTTTGGCCGCGTCCGCCTTTTCGAGTGCCTCTTTGATTACCGGATATATATTTTCGGTATGGGCCCGCGAGGCGATTTCCGGCACGACCCCGCCGTATTTTTCGTGCAGCTTATTTTGCGATGCGACCACGGACGATTTGACGATGTGCCCGTCCGCGACCACCGCCGCCGCCGTCTCATCGCAGCTCGTCTCTATCCCAAGTATTATTACAGACCTTTCCTTCATACCGCAATCTTAGTTTAATAAAGGGGTTATGTCAACGACGCTTACTTCCATTGCGAGGAGGCCGCCTTGCGGCCGACGCAGCAATCTAATTTGTGTGGCACAGCCGCCCCCGGCTGTGATTCGTCTTGCGTCCTGCGGCCTGCCCGCCGTAGCCTCGGTGAAGGCGGGTCACTGCGAGCGAAGCGCGGCAGTCTTCCTCATTCTGTATTCTGTCTGCTGTCTTCTGTATTCTTTTTTTAAATTTTCTTGTTTTGTCTTTTGGACGAGGGATAATAATCGCATTCGTAAAGACTTAAACGGGTACGAGCAATTTAAATAGGGTATATTTAATTTTAGTTTTACAGTAATGGGGTTAAAACAAGAAGAAATAGCGCAAATTCAAAGTAAATCATGGGAGCTGGACTGTTGCCGAATCAAGCTGGCCTGTAATTCATCAACAGAGTCATTTGAAGGTCCGGGATATATAAAGTCAACTTCCGATGGTGGGCTATCCTTTAAACTTTATTGCACAACAGGAGTAAAACCGTGGCAAGGAATAATATGGTGGGCTGAACGTTCTGGAAAACTTATTCCCCCTGAAAAATGTTATCGCCTTATTGCTACTGATGTGCATGGCCGGTTATGGGAAGCAGAAAATATATTACCCGATCATGGAGGCGCGCTTGTTGAAGAAAACACTGCTATTTTCGGGCGGATACACACTGCGTTGAAGAGTACAAATACTATCGAATGGCCGCAATCAGAAAGCAGCTTGGATTTTATATGTTTTGGTAAATATGAAATCCCTTGCAATACTGTCACAAAAAAATATGAGGATCGAAATGGGAAACCGGTGGAAATAGGGGGAGCTATTGATGCTGCAAAATTTAATGTGAGTGACTTTAACTTTTCGATGGCTAATAAAGATGGTCGTTTCGTAATCAATATCATAGCCAAAAATTCTGCGTTAATCGATGAGCATGCTGAATTCAAAGTAGCCGAAGCACTTATGTTTGTCTTAGGAAAACCAATAAATTGGACTGTTCTGAACAAAGCGGCAAAAAATACGGAAACCACCATTATTCGCCCTATTCGATACAGCAAGAAATCTATTTATTCACCCCTACGATTTGCCCCTAAAAATAACGATTATGCTAAATTGTATATCCAATATTTTAATTATATACGCAGACCACCAGATAAATCCATGTGGCACCCGATGTCAATTCTATTACATAGGGTAATTGAAGCACAACAATCGTCAATAGAGAATAGATGTTTGATTTTAAGTGTGGCGATAGAAGGAATACTCTTAAATTCTTTGCCTGATTTGGCAAAACCAACGGATAACTTTTTAGAGCAACTAAGCAACGTAAAAGATGCTTTGAATAACTTGCAGATGGCAGATGACTTGTCTAATCGCTTTATCGGAACAGTTAATAGCATGACAAAAGCAAGTGCATCTGATAAGTTGCGAGAACTCTTGAAGTTGAAAATTATCACTGACCAAGAGTTCAAAACGTGGAAATCGATTCGTAACAGTTCAACCCATCCAGAAAAAGCTTTCTTCGATGATTTTGAAGAAGCTTTTGACAATTTCAACATTATGCTCACAATGTGCTATAAAATTATTTTTTATTGTATCGAATATTCTGGGTTATATACTGATTATTCAGGAACCTATCCAACCGATAAAAAATTTGAATCATAGGATGCACGCCTTTTGCCCATGCGGATTTTCTTTACGAAACACTAACCACTAATCACGAACCACGAATCAATGCGAATTAGCAATCTTCGTGCAAAAGCCGCCGTTGGGGGGAAGCGCGATTTCAAACGGTTTCGCCGTATCCAATGTAATATTTTCAACGGCTATATCCTTAGCTTGCGCATCATCCTTATAAAGTGTTACCGAATATGTTCCCTGCTTTAAAAAGTCTAAAGGAATTGTCAAAGTCCGCGCGGCACCTGCATTGATGGCGGCTAAATACCAGTCGCTGCCTTTAAGTCTGGCGAGGCAGACAAATTCGTCCGGCTGGCCATCTATAAAATGAATATCGTCCCAAGTTACGGGCACTTCCTTCAAAAATGGTTTGGCGGGACTTGCGTTGTAACTTGCCGGCGAATCGGCGAGGCACTGCCAGGCGGACTCGAAAATCACCGAAAGAGCAAGTTCGTGGGCGTTGGTAGTTTTCTTCGTTGGAATTGAGAACGCTACCGGCGTATAGTCCATCGAGCCGACGACGTTTCGCGTAAAGGGCAGCGTACAGTTAAACTCCGGTGTCGGCGGCGGGCAGGGGTTCTTGGCGTTCGGCAGCGTATGCCATTCCTCGCCTAAAACCGCCTCCCACGTCATTATGTTCGGCCAGCGCCGCTGCTGGCCCTTGGGCAGCGTCGCGCCGTGGAAGCTGACCATCAGTTTATGCTTGGCGCAATCTTTTGTAAAATCGTCGTACCACTTCATCGCCTTTTGCGAATCGTCCATTATAAAATCAGCCTTGATGCCCTTGACACCCATCTTGACATACGCTGGAAGAATTCTGTCGCGCTGTTCCTGTGTATAGACCTGCTTCCAGTTTTCCCAGCCGTAGGCGCTTACATTTTTGCTTTTTGCGTATCCGACAAGTTTCGGCAGCCAGTCTAATTTCATCCATTTGTCGGAGCCTTCGAATCCGACCGTAACTCCGATATGTCCCGTTTCGATTTCAATCCACTCCCAGCCCATATCCGCCGCCAAATCCACGAAGGGCATTAGCGTTTCCGGCTGGTTGTGCGATGTATGTGCTGTAAGCCACGGCATCGCGACGCGTCCCGGCTTTATCCAACTTAAATCCTGCAATTCGCAGGGCGGATTCAGATTATCGACCAGAACCGATTCGACGATGGGGGCCAAAGTGCTTCCCACAATTCCGACCCGCCACGGCGTTTCCAAAGGACGTTCGCCTGTAATTTTTTCGTCCGGCAGTTTCACATTAAAGATGCAAGGCTCCTTCATTGTGCCTGTTAATCGGGCAGCAGCGTAATTACCGTAAACCGCCGCTTCGGTGAGCAATACCCACATATTTTCCGGCGTCTTAAAAAGCGCCGGAAAACCGATATCCGATGTCAGTTTGTCTGCGTTTGTTCTTTTTGGATAATAGGCCTGGTAATCGGGTTTATAATCCTGCAGCCACGCGACGGAATTTTCCGGCAGGCGAAACGCCGATGCCTCTGAAATAATTTCGCATGGGCCGGAACCGACCAGCCGGTAGCGGTACGCGAAGCCGTCGTTATACGCGCGGAAAATTACGCTTATTAACTGCTTCTGTTTATTTTTAAAATTGATTGTCATTTCGTTGGCGTTGTTGCGGTGCAGGCTCTTTTTACCCACTATCATCGGATATGTCTCATCTATTACCCGGCTTGACAGACTGACAAATTTCAGATTGCTGACGAAATTGCCCTTGTCACCGCCAGCCGTAATACCCAGAGGCGAAAACCGCAGGACCTCCCTGCCCGCCAGTTCCACACGGTAATACAAATTCTTTTCCGCTGAATAAGGCCCATCAAGCGCCTTGTGAGCGACAAATACCTTCAAATTTCCATCGGGCGAAGTTATCAGCCATTGGCTTTGCGTTTGGCCTATAGGGAACGCCATACTTAGAATTGACAGCATGAAATTTACCAGCATATTTGGTTCTCCTGAAAAACTGTTAAATTTACACCATAATCCTTGTAAACAAGCCCTTTGTCAAGCCCAAACGGCGGGGTAAACCCCGCCCTACCTTTGCTTTATTACGTAGGTCGGGGCTTGCCCCGACAATAATTCCTCTTTTGTTTTCGGGCGTCTGGCTTTATAATCTTTGGATTCATTTTGAGAGCCTTATGGGATATTTCCGAGAAAATGTTGAGAAGATAAAGGGCTATCAGCCGGGCTTCCAGCCTAAGCAGGCCGACGTGGTGAAACTGAACACCAACGAGAATCCCTACCCGCCATCACCGCTGGCGATGGATGTCCTGAAAAATATCTCGCCGCCGCAGCTTCGCAGATACCCCGACCCGCTCGGTACAGCTTTTCGCGAAGCGGCGGGCAAGGTAAACGCTGTCCCTTCCGACTGGATTCTGTGCTGCAACGGCGGTGACGATTTGCTTAGTATCGCCTTCCGCGCATTTTGCGACGAAAAGCGGCCCGTCGCGTACCCGGTCCCGACTTATTCGCTTTATCCGGTGCTTGCCGATTTGCAGAACTGCAAGGCGATAGAGATACCGTTCGATAAGGAATTTAATCTGCCGTCGAAATTGGCTTCAACCGGCGCGGCACTTACAATAGTTTGTAATCCGAACGCACCGACAGGCTCATTTATAAGCGTCAACGAACTTGGCAGTCTCGCTGATGAATTGGATACAGTGCTGTTGATTGACGAAGCCTATGTCGATTTTGCGGAACAAAATTGCACTTCATTAGTTAAAAATTTTGACAACGTTATTATACTTCGTTCATTGAGCAAGGGCTATTCCCTCGCCGGCCTGCGGTTTGGTTATGCCATTGCGCAGCCGCCTTTAATTGAAGGTTTGATTAAGGTAAAGGATTCCTACAACGTCGATGCCGTTGCTATCGCTGTCGCCTCGGCGGCTATATCCGACCAGCAGTATTTCAGGCAGAACGTCGAAAAGGTAAAAGCAGAACGCAGCAAAGTGGCCGAACAGCTTCGGCAAATTGGTTTTGAAGTTCCTCCCAGCAGTTCCAATTTCGTTCTTGCCAAAAGTCGAAACGGCAAAGCAGCCGATATTTATGATAAGCTGGTGCAGCGAAATATTTTTGTGCGGTACTTCAATCTGCCCGGCCTCGACGATAAATTGAGAATTACCATCGGGACAGCCGAGCAGAATGATAAACTGCTTAACGCTCTAAAGGAAATTTTGTCCGAATAAGGATGTTCTTATGAAAGCGAGAACCGCTAAAACTCACAGAAAGACAAAGGAGACGGACGTCGCACTGGAACTGAATCTCGACGGCGTCGGCAAATACCAGATTGATACAGGCGTTGGTTTTTTGGACCACATGCTGACGCACCTGAGCAAGCACGGCAAAATCAACCTCGTCGTCAAAGCCAAAGGCGACCTCAATGTCGATGCCCACCACACGATAGAAGACATCGCCATTTGTCTCGGCGAGAGTCTGCTGGAAGCGCTTGGCGACAAAAAGGGAATCGCGCGTTACGGCTACAGCTCCGTGCCGATGGAAGACGCCTTGGCGAATGTTTCTGTGGATTTATCGGGCAGGGCGAATTTCATTTACAACGTCCAGTACCGTACCAACAAGATAGGCGACTTCGATGTCGAATGTATTGATGAGATGCTCCGCAGCTTCGCCAACAATGGAAAATTCAATCTGCATATAAATGTTCCGTACGGCACGAACAGCCACCATATCGCTGAGGCTATTTTCAAGGCTTTGGGGCAGGCGCTTGCCGCGGCGGTAAAAATTGTCGGTAACGAGATTCCGAGTACGAAAGGAACGCTGTGACCGAAGAACACGACCACGAATATCGCACGGGCATCGGCACCGACATTCATCCGCTCGTCGCGGGGCGAAAATTGAAACTTGGCGGTATCGAAATCCCGCATCCGATGGGCCTATCAGGCCACAGCGACGGCGACGTTGTCATACATTCCGTTATTGACGCCTTGCTCGGCGCAGCGGGGATGGGGGACATCGGGATGCTGTTTCCCGACGAAGACCCGCAGTATAAGGATGCCGACAGCAGAGAGTTTATGGTTATCGTCAAAGACAAGCTTGCGGAAAAACGCTGGGAAGTGGTGAACGTTGATTTAATAATTCACGCGGGCCAGCCCCGGATGGAACCATTCAAGGGGCAGATTAAAAGATGTATCGCCGAGTTGCTCAGTATCGATTTTAACGCCGTCAACGTAAAGGCGAAAACCGATAGCGGTTTCGGCGATGTCGGTACAGGCGATGCCATAGCCGCCACCGCCACAGTCCTTTTGAAAAGAAAATTCAGGAGGACGTTGTAACAGCACGCTGACTATTTAAAATATATTCTCAAAATGGCACTGAAACTTTATAACACGCTGACAAGAGAAACGGAAGAATTCGAGCCGCTCGTAGAAGGCAGGGTCGGCATCTACGTCTGCGGGCCGACGGTTTACGGCCATGCGCATCTGGGGCACGCGAAAAGTTACGTTAGTTTCGATATCCTCGTCCGCTACCTGCGATACTTAGGCTATTCTGTTACCTATGTGCAGAATATTACCGATGTCGGCCACCTGACCGACGACGCTGATGCCGGTGAAGATAAACTTATCGTTGCTGCCCGAAGAGAAAAGAAGCATCCGATGGCTGTTGCGGAATACTATACCCGCAGCTACTTCGACGATATGGACAAACTCAACTGCGTCCGGCCCGACATAAGTCCGTGCGCCAGCGGTCACATCATCGAACAGATAGAGCTTGTAAGAACCTTATTGCAAAAACGTTTTGCATACGTAGTTAACGGCTCGGTGTATTTCGATGTCTCGAAGTTTCCAGACTACGGGAAACTATCCGGCAGAAACGTCGAGGAAATGCTCGCCGGCGCCCGTGTGGAAATTTCACCGGAAAAAAAACATCCGGCAGATTTCGCGCTTTGGAAAAAGGCGGAACCCAACCATATTATGCAGTGGCCCAGCCCGTGGGGGAACGGTTTCCCCGGATGGCATCTCGAATGTTCCGTAATGAGCATGAAATATCTCGGCAAGACCATCGACATTCATGGAGGCGGCATCGAAAACCAGTTCCCGCACCACGAATGCGAAATCGCCCAGTCCGAGGCCGCCAACGGTGTACAGTTTGTGCGGTACTGGGTGCATAATAATATGGTCACCGTTGACGGCCAGAAAATGGGTAAAAGCCTCGGCAACTTCATCACCTTAAAACAGGCGTTTGTGGAAAACCCTGAGCCGAAGCACGAGCGATTGAGCAGAAAATACGATGCACTGGCCGTAAGGCAGCTAATTCTCAACAGCCACTATCGAAGTCCGCTCGATTTTTCCGATGAAGCACTCCACGCCGCCCAAAGCGGCCATGAAAAAATTACCGATGCTGTAATTGCCGTCCGCAAAAAAATGAAAAATGCTCCTAAGGGTCAGATTGATTCCGGCATCGCGGAGCAATTAAAGCAATTGAAAGAAAAATTCGAAGTCGGCATGAACGACGATTTGAATACTTCCGTTGCGCTATCGGCTTTATTCGAACTGGTGCGCATCGCTAACAGCCTTGTTGAAAAATCCGGCACTACCGCAGAAACACTTGGCACTATTAATGATTTATTCACCCGCCTCGGAGGCGATTGTCTCGGTATCGTTAAGGAAAGTTATCCGCAAGCAGGCGGTGAAGAAAAACTTATTGATGAACTAATCAAGACTTTTATCGAACAGCGGAACGAGGCTCGAAAGAAAAAGGATTTCGCGACCGCCGACATCATCCGCAAAAAGCTCGATGAAATCGGCATCGTGCTCGAAGATAAATCTGACGGCACGACGTGGAGAAGGAAATGAAAATACTCGGCATTGACCCGGGGCTGCACATTTGCGGTTACGCCTGTTTGCAGAGCGGGTCGGACAAGGATTATTTAGTTGAGGCAGGCGTTTTCAAAACCACTGAAAGCGCTGCAATAGAGAAAAGATTAAACCAGATTGCCGATGACCTCGATTCACTCCTTCAAAGATTAAAACCAGACGTAGTCGCGGTTGAGCAGCTTTACTCGCATTACGAGCATCCGCGGACCGCCATATTGATGGGGCACGCGAGAGGCGTTATACTTCAAAAATGTTCGCGGGTGGGCCTCGAGGTCAAAAGCTTCAGTTCCACCCGGATTAAAAAATCTGTTACCGGCAACGGCAGGGCGTCGAAACAGCAGGTGCAAAAGTCTGTGCAGACTATACTGCATTTGTCCGCGATGCCGCAGCCGCCGGATGTTGCCGACGCCATCGCGGCGGCGCTTTGCTGCGCGAATTCGATGGTGATTGTTTCCTGATGTTGCGGCAGGATTTTTTATGGTTGTATATTTGTTGGAGAAGTTGTAATGAAAAAAGGAAAAAACTGGGGCTTTTCGACCAATTCAGTTCATGCGGGCGAGATTCGCTACAATGAATATGGTGCGATAACCACGCCAATCGTTCAGACGTCCACGTTTATCTTCAAAAATATTGAGGAAATCAAAAAGCTTCCGAAAGGAATGACGGGCAGGTACGAGTATGGGCGGTACGGCCATCCGACGCAGGTTGCCGCTGAGGGCAAACTCGCCATCCTCGAAGGCGCTGAGGGCGCGGTGCTTTTCTCCTCCGGTATGAGCGCTATCACAACGACGCTCTTTTCGCTGCTCAAGGCCGGAGACCACATAATAATAACAGATGACGCCTACAAAAGGACGCTCGATTTTTGCAAAACGTGTCTCGGCAGGTTTAACATCGGATGCACCGTTGTAAAAATGTGCGATTATGACGCCATAAAAAAAGCGATAAAACCCAACACGCGAATCTTCTTTTCGGAATCGCCGACCAATCCGTACCTGAATATAATGGACCTCGAACGGCTGATGCGAATTTTCAAGGGTACCGGCATTCTGGTTATTTCCGACAGCACCTTCGCCACGCCGTACAACCAAAGGCCTCTCGAATACGGCATCGACCTTGTAATTCATAGTGCCACCAAATATCTCGGCGGGCATAACGATATTCTCAGCGGTGTTGTGCTGGGCAGAAAAAAACTCACAAACGTTGTTCGCGAGTATCTAAAAATAACCGGCGGTTGCATCGACCCGCACCCATCGTATCTTTTAATCCGCGGCCTTAAAACTTTCGAACTTCGTATGCAGCGGCATAACGAAAATGGCCAAAAAATCGCGGAGTTTCTCGAAAATCATCCGAAGGTCCAGCGGGTTTATTATCCCGGCTTGCCGAGCCATCCGCACTACAAGGTGGCGAAAAAACAAATGAAGGGTTTCGGCGGAGTTGTTACCTTTGAGGTCAAGAATGATGTCTCGTATGCGCTGAAATTTATGAGCCGCCTGAAAGTCATCAATATCGGCCCGAGCCTCGGTGGTGTCGAATCTCTGATTACGCATCCTGCGACCATAAGTTATTACGCTATTTCGAAAAAAGAGAGGCTGGCTCTCGGCATAAAAGATGGTCTGATTCGGCTGGCCGTCGGTGTGGAAAACGCCAAAGACCTCATAGCGGATTTGGACCAGGCTTTAGTTTAGTCTTTTTATATCGCGGAATGTTTCTATAATTATCGGTTATGATAGCGAAAATCGAAGGCAAACTTGTCAAGCTCGATGGTGATATCGCACTGATACAAGTAGGTCAATTGACCTACGAAGTGATGCTGCCCGGTTATTGCATCTCCTCGCTTGCCGGACAAATCGGCTCGACAGTCAATCTCTGCACGATGGAATATTTCGAAGGTAATGCTGTCGGCGGCAACCTGATTCCGCGAATGATTGGCTTTATGAATACTTCCGAGCGGGACTTTTTCACGAAATTTACCAGTGTAAAAGGAATCGGCATAAAAAAAGCTTTGCGCCTGCTAAGTATGCCCATCGCGACCATTGCGTCAGCTATCGAGAACGGTGATGAGAAATTGCTGATTGCGCTCGATGGTGTCGGCAAACGAATGGCTGCGCAGATTGTCGCGGAACTTAAAGGCAAATTAGGCCGCTTTGCGCTCGGCGAATCAGCCGCACCTGCCGCAATCGCGTTCAAACCCTTCCAGGCCGAGGCACTCGAAATCCTCATTGCCTGGGGTGAAAAACGAAACGAGGCTATGGAGCTTATCGAGCTTGCCTGTAAAAGACATCCCGACATTAAATCCGCGGAAATGCTCGTGCCTATTGTGTACCGATTAAAACAGGGTGTGGAAGTATAAGAAAAACATGGCCATAGACCGGGTAATAAACAGCGAATCGCTTAACGAGTCGGAAGAGACATTCAATGTTTCTTTGCGGCCCAAAATGCTCAACGAGTGTATCGGACAAACTGTTGTAAAGGACAAACTCGCTATCGCCATTGCCGCCGCGAAGAAACGCTCCGAGCCGCTCGAACATATTTTGTTTTACGGCCCGCCCGGTCTCGGCAAAACTACACTGGCCAATATTGTCGCCAATGAAATGGGCGCGAATATTCGCTGCTCATCCGGCCCGGCCCTTACTAAAGCAGGGGACGTGATGGGCCTTTTGACCAATATAAATTCCGGCGATTGTCTTTTCATCGACGAAATCCACAGGCTAAGCACCCCCGTCGAGGAATTTATCTACCCCGCGATGGAAGAATTCCGCGTCGATTTTACCGTTGATAGCGGCCTGCACGCGCGGACCATAAACTTCCCGCTCAAACGCTTTACCCTCATCGGCGCAACTACCCGCGCTGGATTATTGAGCGCACCATTGCGCGGTCGGTTCGGGATGCTGTACCATCTTGATTTTTATACCGCACAGGAGTTGACTTTAATTTTGCAGCGTTCCGCAGGCCTTTTGAATCTTAAATTTGAAGACAGTACCCTCGAACTTATCGCCTCGCGCTCCCGCGGAACTCCCCGCGTGGCCAATAGATTATTGAAGCGAGTTCGCGACTACGCACAGATTAAGGGTAAAGGGCATCTGAGCACCGTAATTGTCGAAAACGCATTAAAAATGGAGCAGATTGATGCGCTCGGACTCGATGAACTGGATAGAGCTTTTCTTAAAGCCCTCGTCAACGTCTATGATGGAGGCCCCGCCGGCATTGAAGCCATCGCCGCTACTTTAGGCGAAGAACGCGACACCCTCGAAGATGTCGTCGAACCGTATTTATTGCAGATTGGTTTTTTGCGCCGCACCAAACGCGGCCGCGAAATCACTAAACAAGCCTGCGCACATTTGAATCTCAAACCCCCAAAACCAAAACCTCTCGCCGCCCAACCCGAACTTTTCGGACAAGAAGAACAATAAAAAGGCGACATACGCTGTTACACGAAATACTTTGCCATTTTTGGTGGGCGGCCGATTGTTTCGGTGAAGTGATGAATCAAAACTTTTTCGATTTCCCGCAGTGTTTTTTCCTGCGATTGCGGCAGCAGGCGTAAATTGCTCAAGGCGTTAGCGGCGTCTTTGCTCAGCTTAATCTTGTCGGGGAAATTTGCTTCGCAGTCCATACAAACTAAGCCATTTGCCGAACTGCTGAAATAGACTCGATGCTCGATGCTCGCTTTACAATTGACGCAGTGACTTAGAATCGGCTGAAGGCCGATTTCTTTAAGTAAGGTCAATTCAAAGAAAATAAGCAAAACGAGTCTGTTAGCGTCTTCCTTGGAGTTCTGCAGGTTCTGCAAAAATTCCACAAGGCTGTCGAAAAGTTTCGGATGCGGGTCGTAATCGGTCGTCAGTTTATCCGTGAGTTCCACCGCAAGATATGCGCAGTTTAACCCAAAATGATTTTTTGCCAAACTGCTGAAATCCTTTTGCTGTACGAACTCGGTCAATGTCGAAAGTTTCTCCCTGTTCGAATCCGTAAACATAATCTGACCGTATGAAAATATTTCCAAAGGGCCTCCGAATGAAGATTTCGGCCTTTTCGAGCCTTTGGCGATTGCATCGACCTTGCCGGTTGCCCGCGTGAAAAATGTTACCACCTGTGATGTCTCGGAATAGTCGGTCGTGCGTATGCAGATGGCGGTGTCTTTGGTCAGCATATTAGACTTGTGTTTGGGCAGGTGCGATTTTTGTTATCGTTATTTTTCTTATTTTTCGAGGCTCAGCGGAGATAATGGTAAATCTCATATTTTCATAGTCGAAACTTTTTCCGGTCTTGGGAATATACCCGAGATGTGAAAATATAAAGCCTCCCACGGTGTCATAATCCTCGCTTTCCGGCAGGTTCAGTTCGAGCTGCTGATTCAAATCCGTTATATTTGTCCGAGCATCGATCTCCACGGTGTTGGTGTCGATTTGCTTTATAGGCTGCGACTCGGTCTTTTCATATTCATCCGCTATTTCACCGACAAGCTGCTCAAGAATATCCTCGATGGTGATAATTCCAGCCGTCCCACCATATTCGTCCAGTAGTACCGCTATATGTAGTTTTTTCTTCTGAAACTCGCGCAGTAGTGTCCGCAGCGGCTTTGTCTTTGGAACAAAATTGGCGGGCCGCAATTTATCCCGCAGCCTGAAATGGGCCGCATCTTTGCCGATTTCATTAAGCAAATCTTTTGCGTAAATTAGTCCCACGATATTATCGATAGTCCCCTCATATACCGGAAATCTACTGTGTCCCGCTGTTGTAATGGTCTTCAGCACCGACTGCAAATCCGAATTGACCTCGACTGCTACGATGTCCGTTCGAGGTGTCATAATCTCACTGGCGTACTGCTCGCTCAGTTTCAGCACATTCTCTATCATTTGCTGCTCCTGAGCATCGACCGCGCCTTCAATTTTGTGCTGCTCGAGCTCTGTTAAAAACTCTTCTTCTTTTTCTTCCTGTTGTTCCTGCGGTGAAGTTTCTACCGTACCTGTCAGCCTTCTGACAATTCGGTCGTGCAGTTTTAAAAAATAAAGGATGGGGCTTGCCAGAGATGCGAAGGAAAACAGCATTTCGTGTGTTCGGCTTAAAATTTTTTCACCCGCGTATTTGGCCCACGCATGCGGTATCACAAGACTGAAAACTGCCACTATCACCGCGGCTGTGGCAAAGGCCTTAATATAATCGACCGTTCCCATCGCACCTGGTGCCGACCTTGCGAAGAGCACCAGCAATGTAGCCAGAATGCATACGTTAAAAATAAGCCTGTATAATGAGCAGACAAGGTGCAATTTCTCACTGCCTGTGAGGAGATTTTGAAAGTGCCTTTTGTGCTTTTCCTCACCGCGTCTGGCGCCAAACGCCTCCTGCAGTTTTGTTACCGAAAAAATCCGCAGCGCAATCGCGTTGACCGAAAAAAACAATGTTCCTGTAATCAGGACGCAAATTATCAACAGCATCAGATTGGTATAATCCACACTCATTTTGTTTTTGCCCGCTTATTATATACCGGACCGTAGCCGAATTGTTGAAGAATTTCATCTTCGATTTTATGCATCTTTTTCGCGTCCCGGGGACGTAAATCATCGAAGCCAAGATTGTGCAACAGACCGTGCGTGACATAAAGAGCCAGCTCCGCTTCGCTGGAAAGTCCGCGCAGTTTCGCCTGCCTTTTTGCCATCTGACCGTTTACAATAATGTCGAACACTTTTGTGCCTTTGCCGACTCTATTATCCGACAAGTCAAAACTTATGCAGTCCGTCGTACCTTTATGCCCAAGAAACTGTTTATTAATTTTTCGGATTTGAGTATCGCCGTCAATCGTGAGGCTGACCATCGCATTTGAAATTTTAAACCGGCCGCAAATTGTCTTTATCAGTTTCCTGAATCCGGCTGCTGGAACTTTCAAATTCTTGTATTTGTTTGTGATTAGTACGTTTAGCTTTTGATTTTTTTTACTTGCACCCATACAGCTCAATTGATTTTAGTGCCGTTGCCAGAAAATACTACGCGTTATCGGCGGCCTGCTCCGGTTTTTCCTCGAAGTCTTCCGGCAGGTCAGGCCGTTTCGGATACGCGATGCGGCTGTGATAATGTGCCGCAAGCGCCGACGCCAGGCTCGCCTCTATCTGGCTCAGTTCCCGCAGCGTCATATCGCATTCGTCGAATTGTCCGTCCTGCAGACGTTTCATTGCCATATTATGGACCACCGCCTCGATGCGGGTCGGTGTGATTTCCGGCAGGGACCGCACCGCTCCCTCGGAGCCGTCCGCCAACATCAGTATCGCCGCCTCGATTGTTTGAGGCTTGGGCCCGGGGTATCTGAACTCGCTTTCCGATGGCGCCTGTGAATCCGGGACTTCACCCTGCTCGTATTGCTTTTTCGCCTGGTTGTAAAAATATTCCACAACTGTCGCGCCATGATGTGTTTCTATAAACTGCCATAACACTTTCGGCAGCCCGTATTCCCGGGCCATTTCCAGCCCGTCTTTAACATGGCCGATGATAATCAACTGGCTCATCGCAGGTGACAGGTCCTTGTGTCGCCCGAATGAGGGGTCCGTCTGGTTTTCCACGAAGTACGACGGTTTGTTTAACTTGCCGATATCATGGTAATATGCGCCGACCCGGCACAAAAGCCCGTTACGTCCGATGGATTCCGCCGCCGTCTCGGCAATGGCGCCTATTGTCAGGCAGTGACTGTATGTTCCCGGGGCTTCCATCGCCAGGCGTTTCAGAAGCGGTTTATTTATGTCACTGTAGTCGAGCAGCGTCATACTTGTCGTTATGCCGAATACCGTTTCGATGACCGGCAGCAGACTTTGAATAATAAACCCAGCGACGAATGCCGCCAACGCGTGCATGGCCGCGTCTTTGAAAACCTCCACAGGCTTAAAAGTTTTGGAAAAGAAACTCAAAGAAACCGCCGTAAGGAAAACTATCGAAGCCGCGAGAGCGCTTATCTCGAGAAGTTTCATCCTCGTTCGAATTTCTTTCAGTCCGGCACAACATGTAAATGTTCCGGCCATCATCGTCAAAAACAAGTTGATATCGACGGGCTGACTGACGGTGAAACCGGCGAGCAAACTATAAAATACGCTCATCCCCATCGCGAATCTCTGGTCGTACGTGATTGTCAGAATAATCGCCGTAATAATTGCCGTTCCCGTGGCCCACGTGCTCATTTGTGTCAACACAATGCCGGTCTTGGATATGCCTAATAAAAAAATAAAGAGGCACAGAAGTGCCGCCGCCCTGGCTGGGTTTGTTACTATTCGATTTTCGTGATGATAGATGTAAAATGCCGCCGCGGTCGAAAACAATCCCACGATAATTAAAGTCGGTACCATCTCGGCGTACCGGCGCTGTTGAATCATTTCCAGCGATATAATCGCGGTACTCAGGCAGATGAAAATCATCCACATCAGAACAAAACTCAAAAACTCCACCGTCGCGATGCTGCTTATCCGCACCAGCCTCGCCGTTGCTATGTCCTTGCGTACATGTTTGCGTCTTAAATTTGAACCGTTGAAAAATGCCATTTATATTTCCGCGATTTGGTTTACACCTTTACCTTGGCCTTTCTCTTGTACGCTCGCACGATGTTTTGCACAAGCCTGTGCCTGACAATGTCCACCTGTGTAAGTTCAACCGTCCCTATGCCTTTAATCCGACGCAGCGTCTCTATCGCCTCAATCATTCCGCTCTTGTGGCCTGCCGGCAGGTCGATTTGCGTTATGTCGCCCGTGATTATCATCTTCGAGCTGCGTCCAAGCCTCGTCAGGACCATCAGCATCTGCAAAGGCGACGTGTTCTGCGCCTCGTCGCAGATAACTACCGCGTCGTTCAATGTCCTTCCCCGCATAAACGCCAGCGGGATTATCTCGATGATGTCCATATCCATAAATTTTCGCATCAGGGCAAAATCCATCATGTCCTCGAGCGCATCGAACAGAGGCATCAGATACGGATTTACTTTTGCCGCGATGTCCCCGGGCAAAAATCCCAGTTTCTCCCCAGCCTCCACCGCGGGCCTTGCCAGGATGAGCTTTCGTACCTGCTTTTTCTTGAGCATCGACACCGCTACCGCCACCGCCAGATACGTCTTGCCCGTTCCCGCTGGCCCTATGCAGAAAGTAAGGTCGTTGGCCAGCATTGTCGCGATGTACTTTAACTGTCCCTTCGTATTCGGTTCGATTACCTTCTTGTGGGAAAATACCGTTAGTGCCTTGCTTATCTCGCCGCTTACCGGTATCTCTTCTTTTACAAGAAAGGAATGTATGTCTTTTATCGTCAGCGTCCCCCGTTTGAGCAGATGTTTTTGCATCTTGTCGAGAACTTCAGCGGCTTTATTTACATTTTCCGCCTTGCCGCTGATTATCAGGTTCGATTGCCTCGCCGTTATCTGGACGTCAAGCTCATCGCGCAGCAGGCGCAGGTGGCTGTCTGCCTGCCCAAAAAGCTCAAGCTGCCTTTGGGCCGTATCTAATTGTATGGTTACTTCCAAAAAAATCCCTCTAAATTAACTGTGCTCGCAGTTCGGAGCCGTTGGTTCATAGGCTGTAAACTGCAAACTACGAACTATGAACTCCGAACTCATTTAGCCAAATTACCCCAAAAAACAAAGAAATGCAAGGCCTATTTGGCCGTCGCCATTTTACCCATTCCGCACCGGTTAGCCCACGGACCTGTGCCGTGGGTCATAATTTGTTCAATGGGTGGATGGCTTT
>Ga0214473_10001207_pt1 | contig 34909 bp, 37 predicted proteins | sample RVTome_7_FD_203509 | JGI IMG/M metagenome (GOLD analysis project Ga0214473, IMG submission 203509) | Soil microbial communities from uranium-contaminated site in the Upper Colorado River Basin, Wyoming, United States - RVT98D197 | ecosystem: Environmental > Terrestrial > Soil > Contaminated >... | reverse complement strand
ACGGCCGGAGCACCGAAGAAGTTAAGGACGGCACGTACTCCTTAAAAATATCCGGTGCTAACATATACAAAAGGGCGGTCCAACGTATTAATGAAAGTGGCTCAACTGGAGACACTTTTGTTCTAAGCGGCTGGAATAAGACTATCGGTTCCTCGACCACTGGGCTCTGCATTGACATATTGCTTTATTTAAACAAACCTGATGGCTCCAGAGTATTTAACAGCGTAGGAGGTTTCAGTAAATCACCGCATGACTGGACTTTTAAATCGAGGGCTATAACAGCAAGTACTGACTATACGTCTATGGATGTATATGTTGTTTATCACACTCAAACAGGTACCGGGTATTTCGACGGCCTAAGCCTGACTAAGAATGGAGGTCCTCAGCTATTAAAGCAACCTTCATTTGAACTGGACGGTAGTAATGTAGAATATGTTTATGACGGCAAAGGGAATCGCTTTTCTAAGACGGTGGATGGAGCGACAACATACTACTCTTATGACACAGCCGGTAATATAGTAAGTGAGTATCAGAAGGACGGGGAGACTTTGAATACAATCGTCCGGTATGTCAGGGATAACAACGGCAAGGCTATTAGTATGATCCAAGGCTCAAATACCTACTACTTCATCTATAATGGCCATGGCGACGTTACAGCTCTTACCGATAGCTCAGGAAACGTAGTAGCCACTTACTCCTACGATGAGTTTGGAAATCAAACTTCCAGCACAGGCTCTGTTTACAATCCCCTAAGATACAGTAGCGCCAACAATGCTTACTATGACACCGAAACCAGCCTTTACAAGATGGGAGCCAGATACTACCAACCCGATGTCGGCCGGTGGCTCACTAGAGATAGTTATAAAGGCGAACAAGCATCGCCTCAATCACTAAATAAATACATCTATGTAGCCAACAATCCTATTAATAATACTGACAGCACGGGTTATTGGCCCGATACCTTACATCAGGATGTTTCCTTTATTTATGGCATAAGGGCTGGCTTTAAAAGCTCAACAGCTTGGATTATTGGTGTGAACAACGCTATTTTTGACTTGGACTCTGCCGCTGTATTTCCGGAAACTATGCAATATCATTTTAATATGAAAGATACTGGTCGTTACCATTATGCTTATAAATCAGTAAGGCCTTGGCGCTATTCAAGAATGAGGAATGGTGATACAAGAATTAGTTTTGCATATAAAAAGTTGAAGCAAGCTTCTAGCGAGTGGAATAAAAAGCAGTGGAGTGCTTATAAGCAATCGCTTGGGAAAGGATTGCATTCGGTTCAAGATACATACGCACATTTGAACATTTGGCCTTGGGAACATCAGACTGGTGAACACGCCGCTCATTACGACGACAAAGATCAGTTGGGCGCATGGCGATATAGTAATACAATAAAAGCAACGGAGCTTTATCTGAGAGATTTCTTTAAGCTGATTAAAAGAAAAGCTGAGTAACTACTTTAGAAATGAAAAGATATTTAATATTTGGTTTAAAAAATGTTTTTATAATTAGCGCATTAATTATTATTTCTATATCTCAGGGATGCTCTTCCAAATTATCAATTAGCGATAAAGCCAATCCGCTTTACCTAGTTACTAAGCAAGGCTTAACGGTAATTGATACAAGAACCGATGAAGTTATAAAAGAAGGCTTTAATCCTGATTACCCAGACTCGATTGCTGCTTTCTATAAAACTTTACTATTTACTGAATATCCAGGTAGCGATTTTCCTGTAAACACACCGGCTGCAACTCATATCGTCGATTTAAAAACAAGCAAAAAAAAGAAAATATCTGAAGATCAGCTTTCTTTTCTCAGACAAGAAAGCGGTTTTTTATATGGTTTAGGCAGTGGCTACGGACGCATATTTTTATACGATATTTCACATGGAAAGTTCTTGAATATTAGACGTAGCGGCTTAGATTTACCAGTAATTTTTATTGGCTTCGTTAATTGGGATCGCCAGAGAGCAATAGTATCTAGCGACGTAGATAATATAGAAATAAGAACACTAAATGGTAAAAAAGTACTTTACGAGAAAGCAATTCGTAATTCATCAGCACTAGTTATTGACAATAATAAAATAGCTGTTTTAGGTGGTGGCATATCAATAGTAAGCCCGGAAATGAACAAAATAAGGAAACTAGAGGTCGAATTACCTGAAGATTCAACTGTATTTTATGCTTACGGAAAACTATATATTGGCGAATCAACAAGTACGGAAGACAAGCCTAAATTGAGCACTTATAAAGTATATGGGATCGCCGATGGAAAACTAATTAAAACGATTAAAATGGACGCTAGGGATTATAATGTACTCAAAATCAATGACCTGCTTGTTTTTCTGACCGGTCCACACAGAGGATATGCGCTAAATCTTATGACATCTGAAATCGAAAAAACTGATATTACAGAACAAAGCGTTGTTCAGGATGGCAAAATATACTCTGCAGAAAAAGATCGCTTGATTATTCGGAGAGGAAAAAACATTTTAAAAACTGTAAAGTTAGATGCACCAATCAAGCGAAAATGGGATGATGATGTATCAATATACAACCGAGCAATATTCTCGTCCCAACCAACAAATGACAATTTTAGAATCATCGATGGATTCTTATAAAACAGGCGGGAATATTGGGGGTAAGAAAGGCACTGATAAGCCAACTGGAGAATTTGAATTGAAAAAGTCATTAATATTTTCGCTTATTAGCTTGTTGTTCCTAATGCTGCCTGGTTCAGTTTTTGCCCATTTAAATAAAGCGGCAATATTACCCGTTAGTGACCAGATGTTTACCGGCGGCACCCAGCAGATTGACATATCCTGGAACTATATTCTAGATGAGGATGAATATCCTTATTCAGTAAGCGTGATCATTGATAAGGAAAGGCAGGATAACCATCCTCCTAATGAACCTCATTGGGTGATAGGTGATGAGTTGTTGCTTAATGTGGGCTATCCTTATAAAAGTTTCAAAACGAAGCCGTTAACTCCAGGGCTTTACTTGTGGCGAATGGAGGTCGCCTTTAGGTCTACTAATCCTAAGTTAGATAAAAATCATTGGGATTATAGCAACGGTTTAATGATTTTTAAAATTCTGGATCAACCTAAGCCGGCCCTAGAAGCACCAACAACGCGGGCGCCGGCTCCACAAAAATCGGTGAGTAAGAAAAAGACGAAAAAGCAAGTTGTTAGCGCATTTCACAAAAAAGTCTGCAAGAACAAAAAGAAACATCAGATACATTGTTTAAAGAGTAAAAACATTAAAAAAACTAAACAAAACAAACGTTTCCACAAAAAGAAGTGCAGTATTATCAAATAAATTTAATCTGCTTGTAACATTTGATGCAGTTCAATTGCATTAAGGTACATGTTTTGGCAAAGTGTTAAAATCAGTTTGTGAAGACATATTTTATTAAGACCTACGGCTGCCAGATGAATAAGCACGACACCGAGCGGATTGCCGGCCTGCTTGAAGTTTGCGGCTATCAGCCCAACAATTCTATTGCCGGTTCTGATCTGGTAGTTTATTACACATGCTGCGTTCGCAAGAGCGCTGATGAGCGTTTTTATGGCCAGCTTAGCTCTACAAAATACAAAAAAGGAGCCAAAGTTATTGTCGGCGGCTGTCTGGCTCAAAAAGAAGGCCCTGAATTACTTTCCAAATTCAAAGAAGTCGACCTGGTTTTCGGTACTCGCAACTTGAAGGAACTCCCTTCATTAATAAATAATCTAAACGGACAGCCGTTTAGCAACACGAATATGCTTGAGGGTTTTAACGCCGAGCTGCCGTCCAAAAGAGAGAATAAGTATAAAGCTTGGATAGCTATTAACCAAGGCTGCAATAATCACTGCACTTACTGTATTGTTCCTGCCGTCAGGGGCCCGGAAATCAGCCGCAAGTTGGGAGATGTTGTTGCTGAAGCTAAAGCTCTTGTCGACGATGGCGTAAAAGAGATAACGCTTCTGGGGCAAAACGTCAATTCCTATGGTCAAGATATCTACGGAGAGCCGAAATTTGCCGGATTATTAAGGGAGGTAAGTGCCACCGGCGTAGAGCGGTTAAGGTTCACGACCTCGCACCCCAAAGACCTTAGCGAGGAAGTAATTATCGCCATCAAAGAAATGGATAACATTTGCGAACATATCCATCTGCCGGTGCAAGCCGGCTCAAGCGCCGTTCTTAAGAAAATGGGCCGCCGCTATACAAAAGAGCATTATTTGCAGCTTGTTGTATTAATTAGAGAGCATTTACCAAAAGCCAGCATAACGACTGATATCATGGTAGGTTTTCCGGGCGAAACCGAAGCTAACTTTGAAGATACGCTGGATTTGGTAGAAAAGGCCGGATTTGATGCCGCTTTTACCTTTATTTACTCTACGCGGGAGGGGACAGCTGCCGCCAAAATGGATAAGCAAATTCCTTATCATTCGAAACTTAGCCGTTTTAAAAAGCTTGTAGAGCTTCAAGACGCGATAAGTTGGAGCAAGAACATAGAGATTTTGGACTCCACGCAAGAAATTTTGGTCGATGGGCCGACAAAGAAAGACAAAGCAAAAATTTGCGGGCGGACTGCCACCAACAAACTGGTCCATTTTAACGGTGAGCCTAATTTAAAAGGGCAGCTTGTCAATGTTAGAATAAAAGAGGCCAAACCCTTCTTTTTATTGGGAGAGATTGATAGGATTAAGACATAAGTATTAGATGATTAAAAAACCGAGCGCTCAACTAACTAACCTGATTACAAGTTTGGCTAAAGAAGCCGTAGAAAACTATGTACGGCATGAGCGAACTATTAAAAACACTTCCTCGCATCCATTCCTTTTAAAACCGGGGGCCGCTTTCGTCAGCCTGAAAATTAAAAAACAATTAAGAGGCTGTTTAGGCAGCATAGAGCCGCAGAAAAAGACATTGGCCGAAGAGATTATCGCCAATGCCGTAAGTGCCGCTACCCACGATTACCGTTTCAATCCTGTACAAATTCAAGAGCTTGCTCACATAGCTTATTCAATCGACGTATTGTCTAAATTGACACCGGTCAAAAGCTTAAAGGAGCTTGATGCTCAGAAATATGGAGTTTTGGTTGAGAAGGGAATTTCTAAGGGATTGCTTCTTCCTAATCTTGAAGGTGTAGAAACGGTTAAACAGCAGCTTGACATAGCTAAACATAAAGCCGGCATTTTTGAGAATTCCGGTTTAACAATCTACAGGTTCGAGGTTCAACGCTTTTTATGTTAAAACCGCCTCACGTATTGGCTATTGTCGGTCCTACGGCCAGTGGTAAGAGTGAATTGGCTCTCCAAATAGTAGAACGCCTTCCGGCTGAAATAATTTCCGCCGACTCCATGCAAGTCTACAAAGGAATGGATATCGCTACGTCAAAAGTGAGCAAGGCTGTCCGCTGCCACGTAAAGCACCATCTGGTCGATGTTGTTTCCATAAAAGAACCCTTTAATGCTTTTGAGTATCAAAAAGCGGCAAGAGCGGCAATTGAGGAAATTTTTAATAAGGAGAAAACTCCTATAATAGTTGGCGGAACCGGTCTATATATTAGAGCGGCTCTTTATGACCTAAATTTTGCTCAAGAAAAAACCGATTTGTTTAAGGCCAAATCTATATATAGCCTTATTACCGTGGGCTTGACGATGTCCAGAGATATACTCTACGAGCGGATTAACAAAAGAGTAGATGCTATGATGGCTGCCGGATTACTTGAAGAAACAAAAAAGCTTATAGAAAGCGGCTTCAAGGAGGTTCTGACGGCCAAACAAGCTTTGGGCTATAAGGAGCTCATCGAATACCTGGATGGACACATAAGCATGGACGAAGCTGTTGAAACTTTAAAAAAAAGAACCAGAAACTATGCGAAACGCCAGTATACGTGGTTTAAAAAAGACCCCAATGTGAAGTGGTTTGATATCACGCAAATCCCGATTCCTGAAATAGCGGACCAAGTGATTGAGCTGCTAAATTAACTTATCCAAATGTACATATAAGGCCGGTCTTTTATTGTACAACGTGTACAAGACTTGGCCTGATTTTTAGCTCATGATAAAATATAGCGGCACTATGCCAGCAAATGAGGCTACTAAAACATGAACGAATTTATGCTTAAACCAAGATATGCAGAAAAGGATATTTCCGGATGCGCCGTTGTGGGCATCATGGATACTGGCGGCAAAAAATTTAGCAGCGATCAAATTGTGGCCTCGATAAGCTGCATGAGAGACCGTTCAAACGGTCTTGGCGGAGGCTTTGCCGCCTATGGCATCTATCCGGAATACGCTGATTTCTACGCTTTTCACATGATGTATCTGGATACCGACCGCCGCTATGATGTCGAAGACTACTTAAGACGCAAATTCAACATTGTTGCCAGTGAGCGGATTCCCACCGCCAAAGTAAACACAATAGGCGAAAGCCCTGTTCTTTGGCGCTATTTTCTATCTGTTGAGAACAAGCCCGCGCAAATTAGCGAAGCGGATTTTGTTGTTCAAACAGTTATGGAGATAAATTCTTGCGTAGAAGGCGCTTTTGTTGCCTCATCCGGCAAAAACATGGGAGTTTTCAAGGGAGTAGGTTATCCCGAGGATATCGCCCGTTTTTATAAATTACAGGATTACGAAGCCTATATTTGGCTTTCACACGGCCGGTTTCCCACTAATACGGTTGGCTGGTGGGGCGGGGCTCACCCGTTCAATATCCTTGATTGGTCGGTTGTTCATAACGGCGAGCTCTCATCTTATGGCATCAACGCCCGCTACCTCGAAATGTATGGCTATAAATGTGCCTTGATGACTGATACCGAAGTCGTGGCTTACGCAATGGACTTGCTGATGAGAAAGCACCGCTTGCCGCTAAATTTAGTTTCGGCGGTAATTGCGGCGCCTTTATGGCAAGAAATAGATGATATGCCTCCAAAAGAGAAAAAGATTTTAACAGCCTTGCGGCAAACCTATTCAAGCCTGCTTTTAAACGGTCCTTTTTCCTTTATTATTGCTAATGCGAAGCAGATGATAGGGATAACCGACAGGATCCGCTTGAGGCCATTAATCGCCGGACAAAAGGGCGACAAGTTTTATATTTCAACTGAAGAAGCGGCCATCAGGGAAGTGGCCAGTAGCTTGGATAATATTATTATGCCCAGAGGAGGAGAACCCATCGTCGCAGAACTTAAGAGGCAAAAAACTCCAAAGGCGAAAGCGGGTAGCCGCTCATGAAAACCTATATACCGAACCAATTCGAAGTCAAAATAAACGATAAGTGCATAAACTGTCTGGTTTGCGTTAAGCAGTGCAGTTTCGACGCCTTGAGTTTCGATGAAGAGGATAACCAGATTTTTGCCGATAACAGCAAATGCGTAGCCTGTCACCGCTGTGTGACGCTTTGCCCTACCAAAGCAATCAATATAGTTAAAAACCCCATAGCCTACCACCGCAATGATTACTGGAAGCCCCAGGTCATCGAGGATATTTACAAGCAAGCGGAAACGGGCGGCATTTTGCTTACCGGTACCGGTAACGATAAAGATTATCCGGTGTATTTTGACAAGATACTTTTAGACGCTTCCCAGGTAACAAACCCCAGTATCGATCCTTTACGGGAGCCGATGGAGCTAAGGACCTATCTTGGCAAAAAAGCAGATAGCCTGCAAATAAAAGAGGGAAGTAATGGAAGTGTACTTGTTAAGACCAAGGCTCAACCTCAGGTAAAGCTTGAAACACCGATAATGTTTGCCGCAATGTCACTGGGCGCTATAAGCTACAATGCTCACCAAGCCTTAGCCAGAGCCGCCAAAACTTCCGGCACTTTATATAATACCGGCGAGGGTGGCCTCCACAAGGATTTATATCAATACGGAAGTAACACTATTGTTCAAGTTGCTTCCGGACGCTATGGTGTTCACCATGATTATTTAAATGCCGGCAGCGTTATTGAAATCAAGATAGGACAAGGGGCAAAACCCGGCATTGGCGGTCATTTACCAGGGGAAAAGATAAGTGCCGAGATTTCGGGGGCTCGCATGATACCCCAGGGAACCGACGCTCTCTCGCCGGCGCCTCATCATGATATTTACTCCATAGAAGATTTGGCTCAGCTGGTATACGCTCTAAAAGAAGCCAGTGACTACAAAAAGCTGGTTTCGGTTAAAATTGCTGCTGTTCATAACGTGGCCGCTATTTCAAGCGGCATTGCCAGAGCCGGAGCCGATATTGTAACTATCGACGGGTTTAGAGGCGGAACAGGCTCAGCTCCCACCGTTATCAGGGATAATGTCGGTATTCCAATCGAAATGGCTATTGCGGCGGTTGACGACCGCTTGCGGCAAGAGAAAATCAGAAACTCCGTCAGCCTGGTAGCTTCAGGCGGCATAAGAAATAGCGCCGACGTGGTTAAAGCTATCGCTCTGGGGGCAGATGCTGTTTATATCGGCACCTCCGCTTTGATTGCGATTGGTTGCAGTATGTGCCAGAAATGCTACACCGGCAAATGCGCCTGGGGAATTACGGCAACTCCGCCTCATCTGGTGAAAAGGCTTAACCCGGAAATCGCTTACAAGCGGCTGTGCAATTTGCTCAGGGCTTGGAGTATTGAAATAAAGGAAATTCTCGGTGCTATGGGTCTAAACGCAATTGAGAGTTTACGCGGCAACAGGCTCCGTTTACGTGGCGTTGGATTGACAACGGAAGAGCTAGAAATACTTGGCATTAAGCCGGCAGGTTCATAAAAATGGTTGTAAAAGAAAAGTCTAAGCAAATTCAGATAAAAGCAAATGGGCTCCACTTTAAAGAGCTTAACCAGCTGATTAAACAAGCTGTAAGCAAGGGAAATACTTCTTTGAAACTCAGCGGTGTTAACGGCCAGCGCTATATCGGCACCGGACTGCAAGGTAACATAAAAATTACCGTTGAAGGAACGGCCGGGGCGGACTTGGGCGCTTTTATGGACGGTCCGCATATAGTTGTGAAGGGTAATGCCCAGGACGCTGTCGGCAATACCATGAATGCCGGCTCTATCATTATTCATGGTAATGCCAGCGATGTTTGCGGAATTGCCGCCAGGGCCGGCCGTATGTTCATTAAAGGTGACGTAGGTTACAGGGCCGGAATCCACATGAAAGAATACCAGGATTTTAAGCCGGTTTTGATTATCGGCGGCCGGGCCTATGACTTCCTGGGCGAGTACATGGCCGGCGGTATTTTGGTTGTTCTTAATTTAAACTCAAAGGAAAAATTACTCCCCAGCAGTTATATCGGAACAGGTATGCACGGCGGAGTAATCTACATAAGAGGAAAGGTCGAGGAAAGACAGCTTGGTAAAGAGGTATCGCCATTGAAACTTGATGCCGAAGATGAGAAAAAGCTTTTTCCTCATTTAAAAGATTTTGCCAACTGTTTTAAGCTGGATTTTGATAAAATAGTAAAAGAGGAGTTCGTAAAGCTTTTGCCTTTAAGTCACCGTCCCTACGGAACGCTTTACGCTTATTGATATGGCCAAATTAATTGCACCTTCGATTTTATCGGCTGATTTCGCCCAATTGGGCAATCAGATAGCCGAGGCCGAGAAAAGCAGTGCCGACATAATTCATATCGATATAATGGATGGCCATTTCGTGCCCAATCTTACCATCGGTCCCGAGGTAGTAAGGTCTATCAGAAAAACCACCAAGCTTCCCCTGGATGTTCACTTGATGATAGAGCATCCCGAGTTCTACATCGATCACTTTATTGATGCCGGGGCCGATTGGTTATCAGTTCACGCGGAGGCTTGCGCTCATTTGCACCGCACAATACATTTAATCAAGTCAAAACCGGGTATCAAGGTGGGTGTTGCCGTTAATCCGGCCACGGCTCTAAGCAATCTGATTAATATTGTGGAGTATATCGATTTTGTCTTGGTGATGAGCGTTAATCCGGGTTTTGGCGGCCAGGAATTTATCGACCAGTCAATCGGAAAGATAAAATTCCTCAAAGAAATGCTAACAAAAGCTAACTCTAAGGCTTTAATCGAGGTCGACGGCGGCATTGATGCTTCGAACGTTGCAAGGGTTGCTAAGGCCGGTGCTGATGTTATTGTGGCTGGCTCGGCCATTTTTGCTAACGGCAGCATAAAAGAAGCAATTTCCTCAATCCGAAAAGCAATAAGTGAGTAAACGTCGGGGTCCTGTCGCTGCGGCATATTACTTTGCGCACCGAATGGTGTTAGGATGCACGCAGTCAGGATGCGCAAACCAACATGCACTCCGCGCCACCCCTCGGTTTTGATAAAATATCATTGTTAGGATTTTATGAATAATTCGATGCATGAGCGATTTATGCAGATAGCAATAGACGAAGCTGAAAAAGGGCGGGGAGCCGTAAGCCCGAATCCGCTGGTAGGAGCAGTAGTGGTTAAGAATGGCAAGGTTATAGCAACCGGGTACCACTCAAGCTTTGGAAAAGCTCACGCCGAAGTTGAGGCTTTGGCCGCCATTAACCAGCGAGTTAAAGCCGACCTTTATGTAACTCTGGAGCCGTGTGCTCACTACGGCAAAACACCACCGTGCCTGGATTTAATAAGTAATTATAAGAATTTTGAACATATAGTTATCGGCTGCAAAGACCCTAACCCTCAGGTAAATGGTAAGAGCATCCGGCAACTAAAAAAGAGCGGCTTCAAGGTTATAACGGGAGTATTGGCCGATAAAGTTAAGCTGCAAAATGAAACCTACTTCTACTACATGGCTCACAAAAGGCCGTTTGTAACCTTAAAAGCGGCTATAACTCTTGACGGTAAAATCGCCACCAGCGATGGCGAATCCAAGTGGATCACTTCGGCCTCATCCAGGAAATTCGCTCATCAATTACGCATCGAGCACGATGCTTTAATGGTCGGCATCGGCACCGTACTGGCCGACGATCCGCTTTTAATACCGAGAAATATCAAGAAGGGAACCAGTCACAGGCCGCCTACACGAGTAATAATCGATCCGAAGCTTAAGATACCCTTGGACAGCAAGATTGTTAAGACGGCCAAAGTATGTCCGACAATCGTTGTTTGCGGCAGCTCGGTCAATAATTCCAGACGGCAAAAACTGGAAAAATTGAGCGTTAAAACCATTGCTTTGCCGCAGAATAACGGGCGTTTTTCCATAGCCCATTTGCTCGCTGATTTGGCGGACCGCAGCATCACTAGTGTTATGATAGAGGGAGGCTCGGAGTTAAACAGTTATGCTTGGCAAGAAAGAGTGGTTAACAAGGTGGTTTTCTTTGCAGCGCCCAAAATAATCGGCGGCGACAAACTGCCTGTCATCGGCGGCCCTGGAGCGGACTCTTTAAGTGAAGCGCGGAACCTAAGGATAAGCAAAGTCGAATACCTGGGGCCGGATATTCTGATAGAGGCATATGTGAAATAACATGTTTTCAGGCATTGTAGAGGCTTTTGGAAAAGTTGTAGGTTTAAATAAAGGCAATGAGAGCTGCGTCTTAACCCTGGAATCGGTCTTAACCAAAGAGCTGAAGCAGGGAAGTTCGATAGCCGTAAACGGCGTCTGCCTCACGGTTGTATCTTTAGCCGGTGATAAGTTTACGCTTGATGTTATGCCCGAAACCGTTACCAAGACCAACCTCGGCCAGCTGGAGATAAGCGATAAGGTTAATCTGGAGAGGCCCCTGGCGGCTGACGGCCGCTTCGAAGGGCACATTGTCCAAGGTCACGTAGATGCTGTCGGAACTATTTCGGAGAAAAGAGAAGTCGAAAATGCTCACGAGATAAGAATCAGCGCTCCCGCCAATATTATGGAATTATGCGTAGAAAAAGGCTCGATTACCGTTGACGGCATCAGCTTAACCTTGATAGAAGTAAACAAGGACAACTTCACAGTTTCAATTATCCCTTACACTTCAGAAAACACGACGCTGGGCTTCAAAAACGCTGGCGACCAAGTCAACCTAGAGGCCGACATCCTCGGCAAATACATCATGAAGTACTTATCCAAAGTTGCAATTGAAGGCAAATTAAGGGAAAATTTTACTACTAATTAATTAAGTAGGAAATTATGAAGTTTTCCAGGATTGAACAGGCAATTGAAGATATCCGGGGCGGGAAGATGATAATCGTGGTCGATGACGCCGACCGCGAAAATGAAGGCGACTTAGTGCTGGCTGCCGAGAAAGTAACGTCCGAGGCTATCAATTTCATGGCTAAATACGGCAGGGGATTGATATGCTTGCCTTGTGATAGCGCCCGCCTTAAAGAGCTGAAAATCGGCAATATGACCGATAACAATACATCCGAGCAGGAAACGGCCTTTATGGAGGGAATCGGCGCCAAAGGTAAGATAACGACGGGCATCTCTGCTCACGACCGGGCCGAGACCATTAAAGCTGTAGTTGACGACAAAACTAAGCCAGAAGACTTAAGCCGCCCGGGCCATGTATTTCCCTTAAGAGCTACTCCCGGCGGAGTTCTAAAAAGAGCCGGACATACCGAAGCGGCAGTTGATTTGGCCATTCTGGCGGGTTTAAAACCGGCCGGCGTTATTTGCGAAATCATGGATGATGACGGTACTATGGCCAGACTGCCGAAGTTGCTTGAATTTGCCAAGGAGCACCGGCTCAAAATAATAACTATTGCTGATTTAATCAAACACCGGCGCCGCACCGAAAAACTGGTTAAAAAAGTAGTCGAGGTGAAGCTGCCTACCCAATATGGCGTGTTTAGGGCCGTTGGCTACGAAAGCGAGCTTACCAACGAATCCCACATGGCCCTGGTTAAGGGCGATGTGGCCGGGAAGGAAAATGTGCTGGTAAGGGTCCACTCGGAATGCCTGACCGGCGATGTTTTTGATTCGCACCGTTGCGACTGTGGTCCTCAAATGGATCAAGCGCTTAAAAAGATAGAAAAAGCCGCCCGCGGCGTTTTTCTCTACATTATCGGCCAGGAAGGTAGGGGCATCGGCCTAATAAACAAGCTAAAAGCCTATAAGCTGCAAGAAGAAGGGCAAGATACGGTGGAGGCTAATGAAAGCTTGGGGTTTTCGTCCGACTTACGTGATTATGGTATAGGTGCTCAAATCCTGGCAGATTTAGGTATAACTTCAATGCACCTTATGACCAACAACCCCCGTAAAATCGTCGGCCTTGAGGGCTACGGTATAAAAATCACCAAAAGGGTACCTATTGAGATAGAGCCTAACAGCCACAACATTCATTATCTGAAAGCCAAGAAAGAAAAACTGAACCACTTGTTAAAATAGAATGCAAATTCAAAAACCTTGGGGTCACGTAAAAGAATACGCGCTTAATCAAACGGCTACCGTTCGCATAATCAACCTTCAGCCGGGCCAGGAAACCTCTCTTCATTCTCATAATTTGCGCGACGATATGTGGGTAATCCTGGATGAAGGCGTCAGGGTTCAAATAGGGAAAGAGGTTAAGAGCACGAAAATCGGTGACGAATACGTCATTCCGGCTGAAACTCTCCACCGGATTTTCAGCAGCGAAACCCCCGCTAGAATTCTGGAAATAGCATTTGGCTATGCCTCCGAAGAAGACATCATCCGCATAGCCGACGAATACGGCCGCATCGTCGAAGACTGATTTGACAATTCCTCTCTTGCTTGGTAAAAAGACAGTAGGTTATCTTAAGAACTATGACTATTTTCAAAAAAAACTCATACCTTCTAATTAGCTTTTTTTTAATCCTTTCTTTAATAATCCCGGTTCAAGCCGAATCTCCGATGGAGAAAGCCAAAGAGGTGAAAGGGCAAATCGCCGGCATGAAAGGGGATTTAGCCAAGGCTTTTGATGCTCATGAACGTGGTGTCGATAAGCTCGATAAGCTTAACCGAAAACTGGCCAGCAATACCGTAAAGCTTAAAAGAACTGCTATTCAGCTTAAGAAAAACCAGAAGCTACTAAGTAAGCGCATAAACAACATGTACCGCTACAGGGATGTTTCATTGCTTGATATATTGTTTTCGGCCCATTCGTTCAACGAAATGCTGGTCAACCTGGATTTCATTTCTCGCGTAAGTCGCCAAGACGCCAGAATCATTGCCAAGGTGAAGAGGCTTAGAAGGGAAGTAGCTTTTACCCAAAAGCGTTTGGTAGCCGACAGGGCCTATCAAAAGCGTATTGTTAGAAATTTGAAAGAAAAGAAGAATTACATCCAGGGCAAATTATCGAAGGCTAAAAAGATGCTTAAAGGCTTGGATAAGGAGATTGCCGAGCTTTCCAAGCCGAAGCCGCTTCCAGCTCAGGTTATTGAACAGATTATCCCCTCAAACGCCCCAGCAGCGGCCTCAAACGGTCAGTATTCCTTTCCGGTAGGCTCACCATACAGTTTTAGCAATGACTGGGGAGCTCCCCGAAAAGGTCATTCTCATCAAGGCAACGATATTTTAGCACCAATGGGCACACCGGCTTATGCGGTTATTGGCGGGAATGTATCGAACACCTCGGGCGGTAGTGCGGGGTTGTGGCAAATACTTAATGGTGACGACGGTAATGTTTATTGGTATATGCACATGAAAGGTTTTGCCGCCTCCGGGCGTGTTTCCACCGGCCAAGTTATAGGTTATGTCGGTAACACCGGCAATGCCTCTGGAGGCCCCTCCCACGTTCATTTTGAGCTCCATCCCGGCGGCGGCGGAGCCGTCAACCCGTATTACTTCTTAACAAGCATTCAGTAGTAAAGTTTCAGTTTTATTTATCCGATAATACATATATAATTATATATAAACGTTAATAAATAGTTATACACGTTTAAAGGAGGCGAAATGACTACAATTTCTCTGGCGAAATTAAGGCTTAACTTAAAAGAAGTAATTAAAAAATTAGTCAAAAACAATGAACGGTTTGTTGTAGAAAAAGACGAGATCCCAGTCGGCGTATTTGTTAATTATAACGAATACAAAGAAATGATATCAGAATTAGAAGACTATCGTTTAGCTACTAATCCTGACGTTGTAGCCCGTATAGAAGAAGCAAAAAAAGATATTAAAGAGGGAAGGGTCCAACCTTTTGATGAATTTGTAAAAGAGCTGGGCCTCTAAATGCAATTTAAGGCAATAGCTACCAATAGATTCAAAAAAGACTTTCGTTCATTTGAAAAAAGCGAGCAAAAACGCTTAATTCAGGCAATTGCTAAAATTACCAATGATCCCTACGGTGTTAACAGGGAACAAGATATTAAAAAACTAAAGGATTCTAAAAGCAGCTACAGATTAAGAGTTGGGGACTTAAGAATTATTTATGAAATAGACGGCAAAAAATCGATATTGTGGCTTTTAACCGTTGCCCACAGAAAAGAAAGTTATAGATAAATCATCAGTCTAATCAAAGAATAGCGTTAGCTAACAACAAAATAAGGGGTATTAGACTATAAAATACGTACTTGACATAATATATATTATCGGGACTTATGTAGGATAGTTAGATAAGCTTACTATTAGCTAGTTACTGGAAAAACACTACCATTGGGACTGCTTTCTTGCCTTTCATGTACAACCTTTATCGTTGCTGTAACGCGCAAGGTCCCGATGAACTGAAAAGTTTTTCCCTAGCCAATAGTAAGCTCATCTAACTATCATATAGCTGCTCTGACCTGCGGATATTGCACCATTTGGCTTCTAAGCCGTTATGACGCTTTGCAAGGGTTCTTAAGCCTGGATTTGTAGAGTCTTACTACTTCTTGTCGATAATGTCGGCCAAGGATCGCTTGAGAAGCGCACTTTTTAGACTTTGAAAGCTTTTAGCTAAATCGGAAACCTTCTCTTCGAACCGGCGCTGGTTTTTTGATAGCGGCGCTGTGATTTGATAAATCAGCAAGGCTTCTTTGTCGGTAAAATTTTCGAAAGATTTTAAATGTCTCGGCTCGATACCGAATTTTGCCAGCGACTTTACGATGCTCAATATTTCTACATCAAGTTCACTCAGTTCCGTCTGGCCGTTTTTGCCATTCAAGTTAACTATTGAATATTTATTGAACTCTTGAAGTTGTTTTTTGTTAAGGCCGGCTTTACGCAGCGCTTCTTTTAAGGAAATTTTCTTGCGCTCTTTCGGAAACTCTTCAGTTAAGCTCTTTAGTTTAGCCGGACTTGGCTTAACGCCCTTATCGATGAGCTGTATATTGCGCTTTATCACCGAGAGTGGCAGGTATTGGTCTTTTTGTAAGGTGAGAATCGATGTCAGGCGTTTAACGTCGTCTTCGGTGAATTTGCGGTAACCGCTAGAAGTGCGTTTAGGCTTAATGAGCCCTTCTTCTTCCAGAAAACGGATTTTGCTGATACTAACGTCGCTGAAAGAGCTCTTTAGTTTCTGAACGACTTGACCTATTGTATACATTTCCCTCCTCTAGCGGCTAAGAAAAACCAGTAAGAATTTGCCGATTTGTAATTCGTCTGAATTCTTAAGGCCGCTCTCGGTAAACCGCTCGTTATTAAGATAAGTGCCATTTAAGCTGCCAAGGTCCTTAACAGTTGCCTTACCGTCGGACACAATAATCTTAGCATGTCTTCTGGAAACTGTAATATCGTTTAAGAAAATGTCGGCCTTAGGATCACGCCCGATTACCGTTTCCCCTTCATTTAAGGTTAAGCGTTGTCCCAGAATAGGCCCTTTCTTTATCACTAAAACAGCTTTCTCGCCTGCCTTTAAGCCGCCTACATCGATTTGAGGGCCTTCCTTAAGCTCTTGGGGAGCTTGGATAAATGTGGCCGTAGTTGCCAGCATGTTAGAAAGCTCTCCGCGGCAAGCCGAGCAAGTTTTGCTTCCAGCAGTATTTTCCGTGCCACAATGTGGACATTTAATATTTTGCTGCATTGACAAGTTCCTTGTTTTAAGAAAAAAGCGGTGGTAAAAGTGCTGCTACATTACAGGGTATTGCTGCGACCATCATCAGTTAACGCTTTTGAAAGAATATCTGTTAGTTTCGTTATATCTTTTTCGCCAAACAAAGCTTCGCCTTGCTTGTGTTTTTTATTTAACCGCCTGACAAGTTCCTGGCGGACGATATCAATTTTTCCGTGAAGTATACGGCGCCTGAAGGAGATTTGTTTTTCTTCCTCGTATAATTCATCGAGAACTGCGCGTAATTCCCTATCGTCTTTATGCTCTAGATTCAACAGGATTTTATCGGCTTCCAGTCTTGCAGGTGACCTTTTTTCTTTCACAAAAAGACTCCTTTAACTATGCTCATATATTAACACTTTGCTAAATGTAAAACCAGTTGTTTAGTTACTTCTAAATAAGGACCTTATCCAGAAACTTAGCTTAGCGAACAAACCAACCGTTTCCACATTTTTCTGGGCCTTCAGGGCTTTCAAAGCAATTAACTTGGAGTCCTCAAAAACCTTAATTCGGCCAAGTGTGTCACCCTTCTTTATCGGCAAATCGATGTCATTTCTTAAATAAATTTTAGTACTTACCTGGGAAGTATTTTTAATCACTACTCCGAAGTTCGCATCACTGACTAGATTAAGCTTTTCAAAGTGATAAGGTATTCGGGTGCTGGCTTTTTCCTGTCCGGCCTTTGCTATCTGAACATATTTGAATCTTGAAAAGCCGTATTCAAATAAGCTTTTGGCATTATCGAATGAAGAATCGTGGGTTTTTGAGTTCAATGTAGCCGCGATAAGCAGCATATCTCCTTTTTCAGCGGCTGATACCAGGCAATAACCGGCTGCCCGGGTAAAGCCGGTCTTGATGCCGACGGCGTATGGATAACGCCATAGCAACTTATTACGGTTAAATACTTGCCTTGGTTTTCTACCCTTGATCTTGGCCTGTTTTGTTTTAACTATTTCGGCGAAGACCGCTTTTTTTAAGGCTACACGGCCGAGCTGGGCCATGTCATAAGCGCTGGAAATGTTAACATCCTTAAGTCCGTGGGTGTTGGCAAAAGTAGTGTTTTTCATTCCGATTTTCTTAGCCCTTTTGTTCATAAGCTTAACGAAATTAGCCTCAGAACCAGATATATGTTTGGCTAAAGCAACAGCAGCGTCGTTAGCAGACTGTAGAAGTAAAGCATAAAGCAAATCATGCACGGTCATTTTTTCGTTATCTTCCAGGTAAATTTGGGATTCCTCCGTATTCTCGACTCCTTTAGTGGCGGTTACGACTTCTTCGGGATCGGCTTGTTCGATAGTTAATAAACCGGTCATAATCTTTGTTGTGCTGGCTATTGGACGTTTTAAGTGCGGATTTTTAGCAAATAACACTCTTCCGGTTCGGCCATCGATCAGTACGGCGGATGTAGCATCAAGAGCAGGCCCCGCCATAACCGGCCGAAGCCAGCTGTTGAGTATGAGGAGTATTAAGATGCAAGATATAAAGCTTTTTCTTAGCACAAGTGTCTAGTTTATCGGATTTATTTGCTAATCGCCAACCACTAATCGCCAATCGCCGAATTAGTGCCAGAGATTACCCAGGTAAACCGGCCCCCCGGTTTCGCCGCCTTTTTGGAGTATTTCAAGCAGTAGGTTTTTGATGTCGGGGTAAATCGTTAGCTGCTGCAGTTGCTCCCCATCAAAGAAGCCGGCATCCTTAAGCCTCTCATCGGGATTTACCTTGAGCTCTCCGTTTTTTAGCTGAACCTTGAAAGCAATGTGTAGTACATGACGGCCGCCCGGAGTTATACTTTCACAAACGAAGAGCAAATCTTGCGGTTCTATATCCAGGCTGACCTCTTCCCGGATTTCACGAATGAGAGCTTCATGGAGGGTTTCACTATGTTCAACTCCCCCGCCGGGGAGTAACCAATAGCTAAGATTATCTTTTTGGTGATTAACCAGCAGGAGTTTATTCTCTTGTATTACAACAGCACTTACCCTAATTCGAATGGACATTAATATTCATGCCGCTGCTTCCAAAACCGTTTGCTCCGCGGACTGTTTCATCCAATTCGTCCACTTCAACAAACGTGGCTTGCTCTACTTTCTGGATGACCATTTGGGCAATCTTGTCCCCCCGCTTGACCGTGAAGCTAGCCCGGGGGTCGCTGTTTATAAGGCTGACTTTGATCTCTCCGCGGTAGTGGCTGTCTATTAGGCCGGGGCTGTTAACGATAGAAATGCCGTGCTTAGCCGCCAGGCCGCTCCTCGGCTGGATGAATGCGGCGTAGCCTTCCGGCAAGGATATGGCAATGCCTGTCGGGATAAGCGCCCTCTCGTGGGGCAGGATGGGTTGCTCTACAGTACTGAATAGATCGCAACCTGCATCTCCCTCGTGTGCATACTTAGGAAGTGGTAAGTCTTTGTCTAATCTTTTTATTCTTATCTCCACCTAAACCGCCTCGGCCATAGTTCGTCTTTGCTCCACTCCCCTGACCTTGGTGGGAATGAGCTGTTGGCATTTCGAAGCCAACTTGACTAAAAAAGTATCCGGATATTTAATTATAGTACTTGCCTGGGGCTCTAACACTTGCTGGGAGCTAAATTGTTGTAAAAAATACAAGTCGCCTCCTTTAATGGAATAGGCTATTTCCAGAACATCGTCTGCTGTTACAATTTCTGGTACAACAGTAGTCCTAAATTCATGGGCAATTCCTGATGTAACCAAGAGCTTTATACTTTTCTTAATGTTCTGGTGCGAATCTGATTTGGTAACTTGTTCATACTTTTTAAAAGTGGTTTTAATATCCATTGCAACGTAATCAACTAGTTCTTTTTTAAACAATTTTTCAAGAGCCCCAGGCAAGGCTCCATTGGTATCAAGCTTTGCTTGATACCCCAAATTTTTAATACGTCTTAGAAGCTCCTCTAAGCGGGGGTAAAGCAAAGGCTCACCGCCGGTGACAACCACCCCGTCCAGCCAGCCTTTTTTACTAATTAAATGCCTCTCAACCTGGTCAAAATCTATATCAGCAAGTTTATGGCTATTTATTACCAGGTCGGGGTTATGGCAATAAGGACAGCGGAAATTACAGCCACCGGTAAAAAGAGTGGTAACTAAGTGACCATCCCAATCAAGCATTGAAACTGGCAAGAATCCCTTTACGCTTAAAGCCATTTACCGTATTCCTCCACCGATGGTACTTCCCCGAACCATTCCTTAACGGGATTGTTGTTATCGTCCAGTACGAGTATTGACGGAGTTGAAAGAACGCCGTAATATGTCGCCTCGCTCAAGCCGTCCACGTCCTCAACATCGAAATATTCGACATTTGATGTTTCTTTTACTAGTTCTTTAGCTGCCGGACAGCGTGGGCACGCTTTCTTGTAAAACAGTTTGACCTTCATAACGCTCACTTTCTATTTTCAGGTTACTTCTGACGCGCTCTTTTAACTCGCCTTTCTTGCCTTTATTCCAACCGGGAATTTTGGAAAAATAACCCACGATTCTGGTTGCCCCGTAGACTTCGGTCGATTTACAAACCGGGCACTCGTCAAACAATCCCCTGGTTACCTTGAGGCAGGTTTCACAAACGGTAAATTCCGGGCTAAAGCAAACCTGGGCGCACTGGGTAAGGTAATGGGTTTTCTTTACGATATTGGCGACCGACTCTTTTGGCGGCGCACTTTCCCCCAGCCAAACATGAACTATAGCTCCCGCCTCGATCATGGGATGAAACTTCGAATGCTTGACGATACGCTCCATGTAATCAACGGGAGCATCAACAGCCAGGTGGATGCTGTTAGTATAGTAGAACTCACCCGACTTAATATCTCCTTTAAGCACCGAACCGGTTGCATCGGGATATCTGCGCAAGTCCAGCTTAGCTAAGCGGTAAGTGCTGCTCTCTCCGGGTGTTTCTTCCAAAACCATTTTTAAACCGGTTTCAGCGCTTAATTTTTTCAGACGCAAGTTCATATAAGCGATGACTTTAAGGCCGAAACGGTAAGCTGTCTCGCTTTCATGCAATTGCTTGCCGATATGATACTGAACAAGCTCGTTTACACCCAGCACACCGACCAAATAAGTTAAGCGGTCAAATTTAACGTAGGGTTTGTCATCGGCGCTGCTGGCCAGTAAAGCAAGCGGACCGTCTTTGCCCATGTCCAGAAGATTTCTGATAAAGGCCGCTTTTTGCTGATGAGCTTTTACGCAGTAATCAAGTACTCTGTCGATTTCGGCGAAAAGCGCTTCATCGTCCCTTTTCGCCTTATAAGCAACTCGTGGCAGGTTAACGGTAACATTTTGCAGGGCCGTAAAACGCATGGTTTCAGGTGTTAGTGTCTCTGAAAGATCTCTCTCTTCCAATTTTAATTTGAGGCGGCAGCATTGGCTGACGGTAACTTCATCGCCGCGGTCGAAGACAAAATAAGTTATTCCTTGAACAGAGGCTAGTTCACAGGCGTATTGCAAAAGCTGGTAAGCCCGGACATTGTTAAACATGTCGTCGTTCACATGCAAAAGCGGTTTTGGGAAAAAGAAAGTTTTGCCGCTGGCATCGCCGGCCATGTAGACCTCTAGTAACGCTTGCAAGAAGTCCTGAGCAACCCCCTCGTAATCCTTGTAAGTTTTACCGGTGTATTTGCCGCCCGGTCCGATAGCTTGGGTTTTAGCGAAGTGAGCCGGCACACTGGCGTAAAGGTTGAAGTCGGTAAACACGGTCTGGCTGCCTCTGGCTCCGGCTAACTGATTAAATTCAAAAATCAGCATCTGGGCAATTTGTTTGATTTTGTCATAGCTAAGCCCTTCCAGCATTGGGGCGAAGAAGATGTTTACGGCTTCCCAACCGACGGCGCCGGCATAATGCGATTGCAGCACCGAGGCAAATTTAACCATATGGCCGACCAAGACCTCCGGGTGTTTCGCCGGAGCGCTAACACTGCTTACATTGGGAATACTTAGGCCGTACTTTTTTACATACTCGATCGAATGGCCACCGCAATACGGCCGGTCGATAAAACCAAGGTCATGAATATGGATATCGCCGTCCATATGGGCTTCGGCTATTTCGTCGGAATACACTTTCCTTAGGGCGTACTGCTTAAGAATATTTTCCGCTAAAGTCAGGTTAATCGACTCGGGGTTGTGAGTAGTATTGGAATTCTCCCGATTGGCTTCGTTAATTATTCTGTCGACATCATAGAGAGGAATACCGAGGTGGGAGTGCTTTTTGTGGGCTCTTTCCATTCCCCTCTCCAAAAGTTCAAGGTCAACAAACTCCCGGATAATATTAGTAGTAACAGTAGCTAGGTCGGCGTTTGCCAACCTTTCCTCTACTGCGGAGGCAATTTCGTCTGCAAGCTCGTAAGTGGCGCCCGTTTCCCGGACGAGAGATTCGGTAATGCGCTTTTTGTCCCACCGGCTACGTTCAGCTTTTGATTCCGTGCTTACCAGCAAGGCAATATCGGTGCTATCACTGTTGCTGTTTGCGGTGCTGTCGATGACCCTAATATGGACGCGGCGACTATCTTTTTTGCTTTTTGCGGAATTTTTTTGAGCTTTCAAATTATCTCCCCTTATCTAAGCTTTTGAGTTCTTCTACGAAATCGTCTATCCCGGCGAACTCTTTATATACAGAAGCAAAACGAACATATGCTACTTTATCTATTTTTTTGAGCCTTCTTAGAACCATTTCCCCGATTTCTTTAGCGCCAACCTCGTATTTGAATTGATTCCTGAGCTCTTTTTCAACATCGTCAATCAGCTCTTCAAGTTGCTGGCGGCTTATCTGGCGCTTTACTACGGCTCTTAGTAAACCCGCCATTATCTTCGACCTGTCAAAGGGCTGGCGCAAATCGGCCTTCTTGACTACCATCAAAGGATTTTCCTCAATCCTTTCGTAAGTAGTAAACCTTTCCCTACACTTAAGACACTCCCGGCGGCGCCTTATAGCTCCACTTGAGTCAGTAGTTCTTGAATCGATTACCTTGGTTTCCGGGTGTCCACACCTTTGACACTTCATAATACTTGCTACTATATATAGTGCTCACTGAATAATATACCCCTAGATATTGGCTGTCAAGCACTTTTATTCAAAAAACTTTCGAACATTTGTTTGCATTTTAAATTATTGTTTGCTATGATTAGTGTGCGCCGAAGGGGTGGCGCCGGAGGGAGGGCTCCCGAGCCGCGCGCAGGCTACCAATCAAGCCGAGTACGGGCGGGAAGCCTGCAGGCGACAGGACCCCGAGGCTCTGAACGTATGATAAAGGAGGATTTGTGGCAACAATTGAACTAACAAATAGGCAGCAACAAATAATGGATTTTATTCAACAACATTTGCAAGACAAAGGTTATCCCCCATCGGTCCGGGAAATCGGCAAAGCCGTTGGTTTGTCTTCCAGCTCAAGCGTGCACTCTCATCTCGAAATTCTGGAAAAAAAGAAATTAATTAGAAGAGATGCGGCTAAGCCCCGGGCTATGGAAATAACGAAATCAAAATCGCCTTCAAGCACGGCGGTTTCTTTACCGGTTGTCGGCGAAATTGCCGCCGGCCAGCCCGTAATTGCCGAGGAGAACATCGAAAGCTATATGCCCTTGCCGGCCGAACTTGTTCGTGGCGATGAGAGCTTCATATTAAAAGTAAAGGGCAATTCTATGATCGATGCGGGCATTTTTGACGGCGACTACATCGTGGTTCGCCAACAAGCGATGGCGCAAAACGGCCAGGTTGTTGTAGCCTTGCTTGAAGATGAGGCCACGGTTAAAACGTTTTATAAAGAAAAAGACCACATCAGATTGCAGCCTCAAAACAGCTCCATGCAGCCAATAAGGATAAAAAATCCCTCGATTTTGGGTATTGTTGTAGCCGTATTAAGAAGGCTGTAAAAGGTCAAATATACGTCTCTTTAGCTTTTCGAGACCGAGATTGTTCAGCGCCGAAATTATCACGGCATCAGGGTAACTTTCCTTGATGCCGATTAAGGTTTTATCGTCTACAAGGTCTACCTTATTAAGCACCAAAAGCACTTCATTGTTAACATTAAGCTCATTGAGGATAGACAGTACTACCTCTATTTGCTTTCTCAGGTCGGCAGCTGCCAAATTGGCAACATGTAAAGCAAGGTCGGCCTCCCTCACTTCGCTCAAGGTAGATTTAAAAGCTTCAATTAAGGTAGTAGGCAGTTTTTCAATAAAACCTACCGTATCCGAAACAGTTATCCTTTGACCCGCTATATATAAGCGTCTGGTCGTTGAATCAAGAGTCGAGAATAACTTATCGGCCACTTCTACATCGGCTTTTGTAAGATGATTCAACAAAGTGGATTTGCCGCTGTTCGTATAGCCTACCAAGCTTATCCTGAAAGCGTTGAGGCTTCTTTTTTTACGTTGAGTTTGCCCCTGTTTAACAATCCTTGAAAGTTCTTTATTTAAGCGACCTATGTGCTCGCGAATGCGGCGCCGGTCGGTCTCCAGCTTGGTTTCTCCGGGGCCCCTTCTTGTTCCGATGCCTCCGGCCATTCTGGACATTGCTAGGCCCTTTCCCGTTAAACGGGTAAGCAAATAATTATATTGGGCCAGTTCAACCTGGATCTTACCCTCTCTTGAATGGGCCTGAAAAGCAAAAATATCTAGTATTAAAGCGGTCCTGTCGATTACTTTTATACCGGTCAAATCATTTAAATTTCTTTCCTGGGAAGGGGTTAGTTCATCGTTAAATACAACGACGTTTGCTTTGAGCTCGGCGGCCAGCATTTTTAATTCATCAGCTTTGCCGCGGCCGATATAAGTAGGTGCAGTCGGCTGCTTTAGGGCTTGGCTTAAGACGGAGATAGGCTCGGCGCCGGCTGTTCGGCATAGCAATTTAAGCTCTTCGATGCTGTTATCAAACTCAGAACCGCTTTGCTCAGGGGTTTTTACGGCTACCAATATTGCTTTTTCAGGCATATATAAAGATTAGAGGATTTTTCTGATTCTTTCCAGAGCTTCCTCGAGCTTGTCGTCTTTGGTTGTTAAGGAAATGCGGATGAATCCTTCACCGCTCGGACCGTAGGCGCTTCCCGGCGGTACGACAACGGAGGCTTTTTCCAAGATTAAAGTGGCAAAACTCTCGGATGTGTAGCCGGCAGGTATCGGTACCCAGACATAGATAGTGGCTTTGGGTTTAACAACATCAAGGCCGATCGAGCTCAAAGTTTCTACAACCAAGTCCCGCCGCCTCTTATATATATTGCACATCTCTTCGATGCAGTCCTGGGGTCCGTTCAACGCTTCGATTCCAGCGAGCTGAACGGCATTAAAGATACCGGAATCTACATTGGTTTTAACCCGGCCTAGAGCCTCTATGACCTTGGCGTTACCAACAACATAGCCGATACGCCAGCCGGTCATATTGTAAGTTTTGGAAAGAGAGTTGAATTCCACTCCGGCTTCTTTGGCTCCAGGTGTTTGTAAAAAACTAGGAGCTACATAACCGTCGAAAGTTATCTCGCTGTAAGGATTATCATGGCAAATAATTACGCCATTTTCTTTGGCAAAGCGGACGGCTTTTTCGAAGAAATTGTCCTTAGCAATGGCGGCGGTCGGATTATTGGGATAACAAAGCCACATAAGCTTAGCCTTTTTGGCGGCCTCGGTATCGATAGCGGAAATATCTGGATTAAAATCGTTTTTGGCTAGAAGCGGCATGAAGTAAGGTTCAACGCCTGCTATTATGGCTCCTGTTTGGTAAACGGGATAACCGGGGTCGGGCACTAAGGCCACATCGCCTTCATCGCAAAGAGCCAAATATATATGAGCTAAACCTTCCTTTGAACCAATAAGCGGCAGAACCTCTTTGTCCGGATCAAGTTCTACATTAAAACGCCTTTTGTAATAAGCGGCAATGGCTTGTCGGAATTTAGGCATTCCGTAATACGAAGGATAGCGGTGATTTGCCGGATTGTTAGCTTCCTCACATAATTTGTCGATAATATGCTTAGGAGTGGGCTCTACGGGATCGCCTATGCCTAAACTTATTACATCAAATCCCTGAGCTTTTTTGGCTTCTATTTTCTTGTCGATTTCGGCGAATAAATATGGCGGTAAGCTGCTGATACGTTTGGAAAACTGCAATGATTACTCCTTAATCTCGATCGTTCCGTTGTAAACTTTTTTGGCTTCGCCTGTTAAAAACAAGTGGCCGCTTTGCAATTCTACTTCAAGTTCACCGCCCGGTAAAGATATAGAAGCTTGATTTTTTACTAAGCCCAAGCGGTTGGCTACGGCAAAGGAGGCGCAAGATCCAGTACCGCAAGCTAAAGTATAGCCCGCTCCTCTTTCCCAGACTTCTATGCTTAAACTATTTTCCGAGTCAACTTTAACCCACTCCACATTTGTCTTATTTTTGAATAAAGGATGGTTTTCAACTAGAGGGCCCAATTCGTGTACCAGCTTTTTTTCTAATTCTTCAGTAAAGATGACGCAATGCGGATTGCCCATTGAAACACCGTAAACTTTTAGCTCACTCCCGTTTATCGCTATGGGATAATCCCACGCTGCTTGATCAGACAGAAAACCAATATCAGCATTAGCAAAAGAAGGCACGCCCATATCCACTTTAAACTTGTCATTATTTACTTTTATGGTTTTTAGGCCCGCTCTTGTATCTATTGAAATTTCACCACTATTTGCCTTAATAAGTTCATTATCGATAGCATAGGAAGCGAGACAGCGGATTCCGTTGCCAGACATTTCTGCAGCGGAACCATCTGAATTGATTAAATCCATAAACATGTCCGCTTTATCAGTTGGTCTGACGATAATTACGCCATCGGCTCCCGCGCCGAAATAGCGATTACATAAAGTATTGACCTGTTTGGCAGTTAATGCTAAATCACCGGCAAAGCCATTGATCATAAGAAAATCATTGCCGGTAGCTTGGTATTTAGAAAAGCAAATGTTCATAAAGCTAATTTAACATATAACTATTTTTTCAGAAACTTAGCTATGAACATTCCGTCGGAATAAAATTGATAAGGCAGGATTTGGATGCCGTATTTGCTGCCGGTCTTTATTCCCTTCGGCAAGAAGCTTTTTATGTCTTCGAGCTCAAATTCCGGATGACCGCTCAAGAAATATTCGCAAATATCATCAGTTTCTTCCCTGGTAAGGGTGCAGACTGAATAAACCAGGTTTCCGCCTCGTTTGACCAGAGGGGCGACGCTATCGAGAATTTCCAGCTGTAACTGGCTTAGCGAATGAATCTGCTCTTCCGATTTTCGCCATCGTTCGTCGGGCCGCCTGGCTAAAGTTCCCAGGCCTGAGCATGGGGCATCGACCAGGACTTTATCAACGGTGCGTTTTACATACATTGTTAACCTCCTGGCATCAACCGCCAAGGGAATTATTATCTTTATTTTAAGGCGCCTTCTTAAAGGGTCTAACAGGGCTAGCCGGGCGGCTGAAGAATCAGAAGCGATTATGGCTCCCTTATTCTTCATAAGGGCGGCCATGTGGACGGTTTTTCCTCCCGGGGCGGCGGCAACATCGATAATCCTGTTGCCCGGCTTAGGGTCTACGATATGGCTTACCAAGGCCGAACTTTGATCTTGAACGGAAAAAAGACCTTCTTTGTAGCCAAAGATATTATCGATAGCGCCGCTGGCTTTTACGATTAAACAATCGGGGGCTAGCTTGCTTTGCTCGTATTCATATCCCTTTTTAATCAGCAGTTTTTCGAAGGCTTCCACTGAGATGCGTGACGTATTAATCCTGATGTTAAGGGCCGGCGTTTTATTATCGGCTTTGCATATCGCTTCGGCTTTTTGCTTGCCGAAGCGCTCAAGAAGCAAATTAGTGAGCCACACGGGGTGGGAATATTTGATGCTTAGGTACTCGGTGAAATTCTCTTTTAAAGAATCGAATTTAATCTTTTTCTTGTCAGCGGCAACCTTGCGCAAAATAGCGTTAACGAAATCGCTCACTTGCTTGGGAAAATGTTTCTTGGAAAGTTCAACCGCTTCGTTAACGGCGGCGCTGTTTGGAATGCGGTCGAGATAATAAATTTGATAAGCCCCCAGTCTAAGCAAATCCATTACTTTGGGAGTAATCTTCTTATCGGAATGAGCGCATTGCTTGATTAGCCAATCCAGCGTTCCCTGGTTTCTAAGCGTACCGTAGGCCAGTTGGGTGGCTAAGGCTTTATCTTTAGGCTCAAGATGGTTCTTTTCCAGAATTTTGGGCAGCAGCAGATTGGCGTAACTACCGCTTTTATTGGCTCTGCTTATTACCTCTAGGGCGACATCCCGGGCAGTTGTTGTCACTTTATAACGGTTCCTTTTTCAATCCGGTGGCCTTTGGCGAATTCAAAAGCGGCCATGGCCCGGCCGCCTTCCGCTTGTACCGTTTCTAACAAGATAGCCTTATTCTTAGTTCCGACCAAAATTCCCTCTTTGCTTATTTTAAGTATTTCTCCGGGTTTTCCATCGTAACCCTCGACTTGAGCCTTAATTATTTTTAAGCGTTTTTCTTGAAGCACAAGGTAGGCTCCCGGCTTAGGAGCAAGGCCCCGGATTTTATTAAATAGATTTGAGGCCGGCTCATCCAGGGAAAGCCTTAATTCTTCCTTTGTAATCTTGGGGGCATAACTAACCTGGCTTTCGTCTTGCCTTTTCCCTTCAAGGCTTTTTTCAACTAACCGTAGTGCTTCTAATAACAGTTTAGCAGATAAAACAGCCAGTTTTTCGCTTAAGGTCTGGTTGTTGTCGGTGGCTTCTATTTTTAATTTTTCCTGGAGGATTATGCTGCCGGCATCAGTTTCTTCGACAACGTATTGGACGGTAGTGCCGGTTTCAGCGTCTCCGGCTATTAAAGCTCTGGCCATAGGGGCCGGGCCACGGTATTTTGGCAAAAGCGAGGGATGGACATTTATTGTTCCGCGGGGAGGATTGTCAATCAGCCAAGCGGGCATAATCCGGCCATAAGCGGCGACTACGTTGATTTCCGGGCTTAAGGCTTTGTACTGGCTGACAAAACCGGGCTCATTCAAGTTCAAGGGTGCAAGCACCTGAAGTCCTTTCTCGGCAGCAAAGACTTTCACCGGAGTTGGCGAGACAACCTGATTACGGCCTCTTGGCTTATCGGGCTGGCTGATAACGGCCAGAATTTTGTGTTCCGACTCATAAAGGGCTTTTAGTGAAGGCAAAGCAAATTCAGGTGTACCTAGAAAAACCAAATTCACGTTATTTAACCTCCTAGATGTCCGATAGCAAGCTCTTTTAAAATACGGGCCCTGTCTTCTTTTGACGCTCTGTCGATAATCAATATTCCCTGAAGATGGTCTATTTCGTGCTGAAGAGCCCGGCTGAACCAATCCTCTGCTTCAACGACAATTTCATCGCCGCTTTTTAAATCGATTCCTTTAACTTTTACGGTCATTGCTCTTTTTACCGGAACCTTAAAACCGGGGACGCTGAGGCAGCCCTCTTCTTCCACCTGCTCGCCATGCGCCTCAATTATCTCGGGATTTACCAAGGCTCTTAAATCTTTTCCTTCGCCGGAAATATCTGTCACAATAACTTGCTGTAATATTCCGATTTGAACAGCCGCCAGCCCCAGGCCTTCGGCCTCATACATCGTATCGGCCATATCTTTGACCAGATCTTTGATTTTTTGATCAATCCGGCTGATAGCGGCACTTTTTTGTCTTAAAACCGGGTCGCCGAACTGCCTTATTTTCAAAACCGCCATAAATTCATTATAAGTGGACTAAAAAAGGATGGCTAGAGGTGTATTCTCTACAAAAGCGAGAGTGGGTCGATATCGACAGCTATAATCACATTTTTGTAGCTGAATTCAGCCAATGTTTTCTTTAGATGCGGGGTTATTTTGGCCGTTTTCAGCAAAATGTGCCAGCGAAAGCGGTGCTTTAAAAATCTTATCGGGGCCTCACTCGGTCCCAATACTTCAAGCTCTTCAAATGCTCTTAATTTAGCGGCCAGCATCGAAGCAGCTTCTTTGCACTCTTCATAGTCCGGGTAAGAAAAACCGATATTAATCAAGCGGCTGAATGGCGGATAATCCAGTTCCTTTCTGTACTCTATCTCCTTCGCATAGAAATCTTCATAACTTCCCTTTAAGGCAGCCTTGATGGCATAGTGATCGCTGTTGTATGTCTGTATAATCACCTGACCGTTTGTTTTGCCCCGGCCGCAACGTCCGGCTACCTGGTGTAATAGTTGAAAGGTGCGCTCACCGGAGCGAAAATCACAGAAATTGAGAGATGTATCGGCATTGACGATTCCGACCAAGGCAATGTCTTTAAAGTCCAGGCCCTTGCCGATGATTTGGGTGCCCAGGATAATGGCTCTTTTTGCTTGACTAAATTGATTAAGAGCTTGGGCCGCTTGCTTCGAGCCCTTCGAGTCTTTGTCAAGTCTAACGATAACTTCACCGCTAAAAAGCTCATTTATTTTTGCTTCCAGTTTCTGGGTTCCGGAGCCGGCGTATTTGAACCAAGTAGAAGCACATTCCGGGCAGCTTGCGGGCGCTTTGACTTGAAAGTCGCAGTGATGACACTTCAGGCTTTTATCGACTGAATGGTAAGTCAAGGATACGCTGCATCTTTTACATTTTGCGACAAAGCCGCATGAAGGACATAACAGAAAGGAGGAAAAACCGCGCCTGTTTAATAAAAGCAGCACTTTTTGATTAGAGTTTAGGGTTTTACGTATTTCCTCTACCAACATGCTGCTTAAAAGGGCTTTTTCATCGCGTTCCCGCATATCGGCCAGCCGTATTTTAACCGCAGAGCCGGAAGGCTTTGTTGTTAGGAATAGCTGTTCATAAAGCTTTTCATCGCATTTACGGCGGCTCTCCATTGAAGGAGTAGCGCTTCCCAGAATACAAACTGCTTTACAGAGCTCGGCTCTTTTGATGGCAACGTCACGGGCGTTATATCTTGGAGAGCGGTTTTGCTTATAAGCACTTTCATGCTCTTCATCTACGATGATTAAGCCGATATTTTTAAGCGGGGCGAAAATCGCCGAGCGGGCTCCGATAACTAACTGCACCTTGGCCGCTCGTATTAATCTCCACTGAGACAAGCGCTCGGTGGAATTCAAGCCGCTGTGCAATATAGCGAGACGGTCTTTGAAACGCTGGCTTAAGCGGGCGACGAGCTGGATGGACATAGCAATCTCCGGAACCAGAAAAATAGCGCTTTTACCTTGCTTGATGACCGTTTCAATAGAGCGGGCGTAAACTTCGGTTTTTCCGCTTCCGGTTATTCCCTGAAGAAGAAAGGTGCGGTTTTCGGATTTTGAGAGGGGTTTTTCAATGGCTTCTACGGCCGCTGCCTGTTCACTTGTTAAAATTTCAGGTATTTCATAATCCTCCGAAAAGTGCGGATCTAATTTGGTAATCTCCTTCCGGGGATTTCGGATGTGGAGCGTGTAGGTTGCTTTATCGGCCGCTTCTTTTATTTTCAGATCGCTTCCGGGCGGTAAAAAAAGCTTGGTAGCGGCCCATTCCGAACAAAGATAATGGCCGGCTATCCATTTAGCAAGAGCGCGGTTTTCAGCAGACAAGCTCAGTTCTTTAATAACAGATAAAATAGGCTTGATTTGCGTAATTTGCGGTTGATTATCAAAACCGATTACAAAGCCGGCTTTTAGTGAATTCCTGAAAGGAACGACTACTGCTGAACCTAGGGCAAGCACCTCGCCTTCAGGTATTTTGTAGGTAAAAGCTTTTATCGGTTTATTAGTGGCAAGATTAACGGCTACCTTGGCAAACTGCGGCTCCATAGTATTGAAGATACCAGAAACCGGACTAATCTTGCTACTTTGCTATTTCAAGAACATTCGAATTCGGTATTTTGACGCCGGCGTCTTTTGCTAATCCCGCCGCTTTGTCGACTCTCTCCCAAGTAAAATCAGCATCTTGACGGCCAAAATGGCCGTAAGCGGCAGTTTTTTTATAAATCGGCCGCCTTAAATCCAAGTCTCTGATTATTGCGGCCGGTCTTAAATCAAAATGGTGAAGGATCAAATCCTCGATTTTCTTGGTTTCAATTTTTTCGGTTCCGAAAGTTTCGACAAAAACCGACACCGGATGAGCTACGCCGATAGCATAAGCCAATTCGACCTCGCATTTATCGGCTAATCCGGCGGCCACAACATTTTTGGCTACGTATCTAGCAGCATAAGCGGCACTTCTATCGACTTTCGTCGGATCTTTTCCGGAAAAGGCCCCGCCGCCGTGACGGGCCATGCCGCCATAAGTGTCAACGATTATCTTGCGGCCGGTTAAGCCGGTATCTCCCATAGGTCCTCCCACTTCGAAGCGGCCTGTGGGATTCACCAAGACTCTAAGGTCTTTATAGTCAACCAAATCTGCCGGCAAAATCGGCTTTATGACGTGCTCGATTAAATCCGGCTTAAGCAGATCCTCGACTTCAACGCCTGGCTTGTGCTGGGTGGATATGAGGACAGTGCCAATATTGACCGGCTTGCCGTCTTCGTATTCCACTGTTACCTGGGTTTTGCCATCGGGCCTAAGGTAAGGCAGCACATCGGCCTTGCGGACCTCTGACAAGCGGTGGGCCAGCTTGTGGGCCAGCATTATAGGCATCGGCATAAGTTCATCGGTTTCGTTACAAGCGTAACCAAACATCATGCCCTGGTCGCCGGCACCCTCTTTATCAAGCTCAACATCGTTAATCGGATGTTCATGTTTCGCGCCGGTTCTTACTTCGTAAGCATTTTCTACGCCTTGAGCGATGTCGGGCGATTGCTCGTCAATAGAAGTAATAACGCCGGCTGTATCGGCATCAAATCCGTATTTAGCCCGGGTATAACCTATCTCTCTGATGGTTTCCCTGACTATTTTGGGAATCTCCACATAGGTCTTCGTAGTTATCTCGCCGGCAACGACAACAAGGCCGGTTGTAACCAAAGTTTCGCAGGCAACCCTGGCTTGAGGGTCGTCTGAATAGATGGCATCAAGGATAGCGTCGGATATTTGGTCGCAGATTTTGTCGGGATGGCCTTCGGTTACCGATTCCGAAGTGAATTTGTAACGCTTTGACATTTTTATACCTCCTAAATTAATAAAACCCTTTTCCTCAAGAATCAGAAAAAGGGTCTCTATATAACTTCCCTCATCTCTCCCTAAGGGCGGGAATTGGCACCTTACTTACAAGCAGGTTGCCGAGGTTTCATTGGGCCCGTTCCCTCAACCTCTCTTGATAAGCTTTTACAGCTTGCTTTTAGCTACTTTAAGTTAGCAAATAGCCAAATAACTGTCAAATCTTTAAATAAAATGCCTGCAGACGTTTACTGCTTAGAGGCAAAGTATGGAGCTAAGGGAGCAACGCTTCCCTGTAGAATCTTATCGACAACCGCCTGCACCAAGGACTCGGCTACATCGATTTTCGATTTTGTAGGTTTATATACGTAAGCAGTAGCTTTTTTGTTTTGATTAAGTAAACCTTTTTCGGCCAAGTTATTCATAACTGTCATGATAGTAGTGTAAGCGATCGATTTTTTCTTGCGCATTGATTCATAGACCTCTCTTACGGTGACCGCTCTATCTAAGTCCCAAACAACGGACATAATTTCTGCTTCTAGTCTTCCGATACCCTCTATGCCAATCTTTGTGCTTTTGCGTCTTATGTTCTTAGTACCCATTCCTACCTCCGCTTCTTAAAGATTTTGTAGTTCATATAAATACGTATATTAATATACATAGTCACAAATAGCAATAACTTTTACTAAAATATTTATTGAGGGATTGTTTATTTATAATAATTTTGCCCTTTTGTAGTGCATCGTTGGCAAAATTGAGAAAAATAGCTCCTCTTTTTGTAGACTACTGTCTGTGTTTTATCACGTTTTTATGAAGAATTTGTTTTGTTCGTTCTTGGCAATTACTTGCTCGATTTCTAACTTTGTTAAGCGGGCCAAAAGAGCGCCGGCTTCTTCTTTGATTAATCCGGCGAGTTGGTCAAGGCTTTTGGGCTCATCGCTTAAGAGGTTGATTATCGGATCGCTGGAAAAGCCCTTCCTTGATTTATTTACAGCTCGTTTCTTAATATCGAAGAATTGATCCAAATCGGCAATTTCAGTAATAAGGAAAGCGCCATCTTTAATTAAACCGTTGCAGCCTTTCGCATAAATCTCACCGGGGTTCCCCGGAGCCGCCAGCACTTCCCTTCCCTGGTTTAAGGCAAAGCCGGCGGTTATTAAAGCGCCGCTTTTCTCGCCGGCTTCGATTACGATTAAGGTTTCGGATAATCCGCTAATAATGCGGTTTCGGTATGGGAAATGGTGTTTTAAGGGTCTTTCGCCCCAGAAATATTCGCTCACTAAACAGCCCTTGGCTTTTACGGCTGAAAAAAGTGCCCGGTTTGAGAACGGGAAACAAATATTAAGGCCGCAACCTAAGATGGCTGCCGTTTTGCCGACTTCAATAGCTCCCTGGTGAGCCGCCGTATCAATGCCAGCAGCTAAACCGCTTACAACTGTATAACCATTTAAAGCAAGGTGGCGGGCTATTTCTTTAGTAAAATCAATGCCTTGTAGAGAACATCTGCGGCTGCCGACTATACTTACGGTTTTGCCGGACAAGTAACTAAAATCGCCTATATAGAAAAGCAAGGCCGGCGGATTTTTAATCTCCCGCAGTAGAGGCGGATAAAGCTCATCTTCAATACAGACTATCTTAAAATCCTGATTTTGAATTTCTTTCGTATTTACCTTAAAACATTTTAATGCTTGCCAAGGGCTTAACAGCTGCTCGGGCCAGCCTTTCTCTATCAACTGCTCCTTAGGGCAATTTATAAAGTCCTCAACTGCGCTGAAATTTTCCAGCAGCCACTCATTCACGGAAGGCTGCGGGAAAAACTTTTTAACTTTTAGCCAAAGAAGGGCTTTATAGCTTAATTGTTTGCCGTTCATATTGTCGGTATTGCAAAGCTTCTGCCAGGTGCTCTATTGCTATATTTTCCTGGCCCGCCAAATCAGCGATAGTCCGGCTTATCCGCAAAACTTTGTCGTACGAGCGGCCGCTTAAGCCTAATTTGTCTATGGCTTGGCTCAAGAATTC
>Ga0214473_10001206_pt1 | contig 34996 bp, 27 predicted proteins | sample RVTome_7_FD_203509 | JGI IMG/M metagenome (GOLD analysis project Ga0214473, IMG submission 203509) | Soil microbial communities from uranium-contaminated site in the Upper Colorado River Basin, Wyoming, United States - RVT98D197 | ecosystem: Environmental > Terrestrial > Soil > Contaminated >... | reverse complement strand
CGAGGCCGGCGCCGCCAGCTTGCGCGCCGTCGCTCCCGGAATCGCCGAGGCGCTGGTCACCACCGCAGCGGGTCTGGCCACGGCCATCCCAGCGGTGATGGCCTACAACCATTTCCTGCACCATATCAAGCAACTCGGCGCGCGAATGGACAATTTCACCATGGAAGTCGCGGCGTTGATTGAGAAGCAGTATCTGTAAGTTTTCGGCGCAAGGCACAAGCATCTCTGCCGGATAATGGGTTATGCCGCAACTGGCTCGACATACCGACACCTCGCTTTCCGACATCAATATCGTCCCCTTCGTGGACGTGATGCTGGTGCTGCTGATCATTTTCATGATTACCGCGCCCATCCTGCAGTCCGGCATTGACGTGTCCCTGCCGAAAACGCGCACGGTCCGGGAAATCACCGAGGAGCGTCTGGTGGTGACCATCAACCGCGCCCAACTGGTTTATCTGGGCAATGAACCGGTCAACATCCATGAACTGGGCGGCAAGATTCGCTCGCAAATGCGCAACCCCCAGTCCGACGCGGTATTCCTCCGCTGCGACGAGACGGTTCCCTTCGGGACTTTTGCCACGGTCGTGGATACGCTGCGCCAGTCCGGCATCGAGAACATCAGCGTGGTCACCGAGCCGCTGACCACGCGCCCGCGCACCAACTAGACCCATGACTGCCGTGCGCATTGCCATTAACGACGAAAGCATAAAGGCGCCACTGGTGTGGTCGCTGCTATGTCATGGGCTGCTCTTCGCCTCCTTGGCCATTTCGACGCTGCTCTCCCACCGAGGTGATTCCTGGGGCGGTCCCGGCGGCAGCTCAGTCTCGGTGAAGCTGGTGGGCGGGCTGAGCGGGGTGCCTCTGCCCCGGCCGGAGGTGGTTACCTCCAGCCGCGTCGTAGATCCCACCAAGGGACTTTACACATCCGAGCCGCCGCCGAAGGCAAGAGAAGCGCCCGCCGAAGCGGAGGAGATTCCCGAGTTCGCCAAGCAGAAGCAGCCGCGCTACGTCACTCGCCCTTCCCGCGTACTCGAGGATAATACGCCGCCGCCGCCGAACGCCGTCCCGTACGGCCAGGGTGGCGCGCCGGCCATGCCCTATTCGGAATTCACCATTGGCAGCGGCGGGGCCACCGCCGTCATGGGTTTCAGCGGGACGGGTGGCGGTGATTTTGGGGGCCGGTTCCCCTGGTACGTGGATGCCGTTCGCAGCCGGGTGAGCAGCAACTGGTTGCAGAGCACCGTGGATCCGTCGGTGCGCTGGGCGCCGCGGGCGGTGGTGACCTTCGATATCCTGCGCAACGGCACTGTCACCAACGTACAGATTTTGAGCTCGAGCGGCAACGCCTCGGTGAACAATTCCGTGGTGAGAGCCATCTTGAGCTCCAATCCGGTCAATCCGCTCCCGAACGAATACGGCGGGGCCAAAGTGTCAGTGGAATTCTGGTTTGATTTTCGGCGATGACGAGTGCCGGGTTCGCATCACCTCATCGCGGTAGGAGGCTTCCAGATATATGGACTGCACCATGAGAGTACAGCGAACGGCCTTTCTGAACGCGGACAGGACGTGGTGGCGCTGCGGTTTCTTGGCGTTGCTGATCTGTCTGGCGCCTACCGCTCCCGTTGCCGCTCAGGATTGGTTCCGCACGGGCACAGGTCTGGGCGTCGCCAAACCGCGCGTGGCCGCGGCGGATTTCGCGGCGCGGACTCCCGCTTCGGAACCCCTGGCCATGTTATTTAACGAAGTGCTGCGCAACGACCTTGACTTCAGCGGCATCCTCGAACTCGTCGGCAAGAGCTTCCACCCGCTGCAAACCCCCAGCCTGCCAAGTGAACTCAGGGATGCCTCCTGGAGCGACCCACCTTCCTCGGCCCAGTTCTTGGCCTTCGGCAACCTGACCGCCAGCGGAAATGATCTTTCCGTCCAGGCTTGGTTCCAGGACCTGCGCAGCCTTACCGCGCCTCCCATCGTCGGCCAGGTCTATCGCGGCCCGGTCAGCGAACCTCAGGTTCGGCAGTTCGCCCACCAGTTTGCAGACGAAATTGTGGCCCGGCTCTCCGGCGGGGTCGCCGGCGTCGCCACCACGAAAATTGCCTTTGCCAGCACGCGGGGAGGAAACAAAGAGATCTGGGTGATGGATTATGACGGTGCCAATCAGCGCCAGTTGAGCTCGCTGCGTTCAATTGCCCTGACCCCGCGGTGGTCCCCCGACGGCAGCCGCATCGCCTTCACCTGTTACCCGACCAGCGGGACCCTGCTGAGCGCTCAGATCTGTATCTACTCCATGCTCACGGAACGGCTGATCAGCTGGCCGCGCTTTCGCGGCACCAACAGCTCGCCCGCCTGGTCGCCGGACGGCGGCAAGATCATCTTCATGTCCAGCATGTACGGAAATCCTGAGCTATTCGTGGCCGACGCCGATGGCAGCCACATCCGGCGAGTCACGCACTCGGTGGGCGCCAGCACCTCTCCCGCCTGGAATCCCAAGACTGGCCAGCAAGTGGCATTCGTGAGCGACCGCGGAGGCTTGCCGCAACTTTACACTATGGATGCGGAAGGTGGCGATGTGCTCAAGCTGCCGCTGCCGGACATGGGCTACGTAATCGATCCCGCCTGGTCGCCCAGCGGGCAGTTGCTGGCCTTCAGTTGGCGCCGCCCGAACGGCAACTATGACCTCTATCTCATGGAACTGGCCTCCCACCAACTGGTCGAGTTGACCCGGGACGCGGGACGCAACGAACGGCCGAGTTGGGCGCCCGACGGACGCCACATCGTCTTTGAATCCACTCGCACCGGCACGCGGCAGATCTGGTCGATGCTGGCCGACGGCACCAACCCGCGGCAGTTGACCACCGAGGGGCAAAACGAATCGCCCAGTTGGTCGGTGACCCCGGTACGCTAGCCGGCCCAGAGGGTTCTCAGCACCGAACGACCCATGCCGGCTGCACTTGCAGATTCCAGGACCATTATTCGAGGTTTACAATCGGCCTCTGGCGTCCTATGCTCTTGCTCGCGCGAAACTCTCAAGGAGGATTTCTGAGATGCAAGTTCGACTAATCGGACGCGTAGTCCTGGTCAGCCTGCTGTCGCTTGCTGTTCTCGGCGCCGGATGCAGACGGCAACCCGTCGCCGTGCAGCCGCCCCCACCGCCGCCCCCACCGGCAGCGCCACCGCCGGCACGGCCCACTGTGACCCTGCAAGCGGCCCCGGCCATGGTGCAACGAGGTCAGTCTGTGACGCTGACGTGGTCTTCCAGCAACGCCACCACGCTGAACTTGGCCCCCGGCGTGGGCAGTGTCGCGCCGCAGGGCTCCACCAGCGTCAGCCCGACCGACTCCACCACTTATACCATCACGGCCACCGGACCCGGTGGTACCGCCGATGCCAGCGCGCGCGTGACGGTCACGCCTCCGCCGCCTCCGCCGCCTCCGCCGGCTCCCCAGCCCACGCTGGATGAACTGTTCACCCGCGGGGTGCGCGACTCCTTTTTCGATTTTGACAAGGCCGACATTCGGCCCGACGCGCGCGAAGCCCTCTCACAAACGGCCCAGTTCCTGCGCTCCAATCCACAAGTCCGCGTGACCATCGAAGGCCATTGCGACGAGCGCGGCTCCACTGAATACAATCTGGCGCTGGGAGACCGTCGCGCGCAGGCCACCAAAGACTTCCTGGCATCCCTCGGTGTGACCGCCGACCGTATGGACACGGTGAGCTACGGCAAGGAGCGGCCAACCTGCCTCGATCATAACGAGGAGTGCTGGCAGCAAAACCGCCGCGGACACTTCGTCCGGGCGCGATAGGCAACCTTCAACGCGTGGCAGCGCAGGCAACCTGCCCACAACGAAGGTTTGCCTCCCTGCACCGGTTTTGGGCATACTTACAAGAGACTTAGCCCAGCTAGAGTTCGAGGCAAGGAGGAATCGCCATGCAAAAGCGATGGATGATCGGCTTCTTAGCAGCGGCGATGGTGGCCGGCGCTGCGGGAGCCGCACTGCTGGCGCCGGCGCGCGTCGGCGCCGTGGACCGCGAAGTCATTCAACTGCTGCAATTGGTCACCCAGTTGAGCCAAAGCCACCAGGCACTGCAGACGACGGTCACCCAGAATGCCGCCGTGGAAAAAACCCTGATCGAGCAGGCGCTGGACTCGGTCAGCAAGCTCACCCTGACCATGGGCTCCATGCAAAAGTCCGTCCAGGACATGCAGGCGAATTCCGGTGCTCGGCTGGATTCCATGTCCACCCAGGTCCAGGGCGTTTCCGACAATTTGCAAGAGTTGCTGGCACGCATGGGCAAGATCAATCAGCAAATCACGGACACCCAAACCGCTATTCAGAGCATTGACGCCAAGCTCGCTGCCAGCACACCGCCACCCGCCGCGGTCGGAGCTGCTGCTGTGCCTGCGCCATCGGCCGACCTACTTTACTCGAACGGTTTGCGGGACCTGAATGGAAGGAAATACGACTTGGCGGCGCAGGAATTCCAGGATTATCTCAAGTACTACCCGGATACGGACCTGGCATCCAACGCCCAGTTTTACCTTGGCGAGATCGCCTTTGCCCAGGAGCAATACCCGCAGGCCATGGAAGCCTACACCAAGGTATTGGAAAACTATCCCAAGAGCGGCAAGCTGGCACCCGCGCGTCTGAAGAAGGCCCTGGCATTGATCCAGGTGGGCGAGAAAACCACGGCGATCCGTGAACTGCGCAATGTTGTACGGCTCTATCCCGGTACGGAAGAGGCGCGGCGCGCGCGTGCCGAGCTGGGAAAACTCGGCGTCACCGCTTAGCTCCGCAGAACCAAGGTCTGTCGGCTGGCAGAAATCAGCTCCTCAAACCCCGGTGGCATTTGCCCCCGCCCCTCCGGCATGATATCTTCGCGGCCGCGGGGGTTCATCATGTCCGTCAACAAAGTCATTTTGGTCGGCCGCCTGGGGCGAGACCCGGAAACTCGCTATACATCCAGCGGCCAGGCCGTCTGCAATTTCACCCTGGCCACGGATGACACCTACAAAGATCGGGCCGGTGAACGCCAGAAGCGTACTGAGTGGCACCGCATCGTTGCCTGGGGCAAGAAAGCGGAGTTCGCCCAGCAGTACCTCCACAAGGGTTCTCTAATCTACGTCGAAGGCCGCATCCAGACCCGCCAGTGGGACGACAAAGAGGGGCAGAAACGCACCACCGTCGAAATCGTGGCCAATGACTTCCGCTTTGTGGGCGAGCGCCGCGACGCCTCTGCAGCGGCCGCAGGTGCTGGCGTCAGCGCTGCCAGCGCCGATGCCGACGTTCAATCTCCGGCGCCAGCCGCCGAGGAAGCGCCCGCCCCGGAAGTATCGGACGAAGATATTCCCTTCTAGTGGCGTCTCAGAAAGTCCGAATCAAAGTAAGGAAGGATTGTGCGTACCGCGCCCAACCGGCGCGGACTACTCGTAACGCAGGGCTTCGATGGGATCGAGTTTCGCGGCTTTGCGCGCCGGGTAGTAGCCGAAAAAAACGCCCACCGCGCCGGAGAAAATCGCCGCAGCGAAGATGGCCGTGCCCGATACCAGCGTGGGCCAATTCAGAAATCTACTGATCAGCGACGATCCGATCAGTCCCACCAGGATGCCGGCCAGACCGCCCATCATACTGAGCGTGATGGCCTCCACCAGGAACTGCATCTGCACGTCCTTGTCCGTCGCGCCCACAGCCATACGCACGCCGATCTCCCGCGTCCTCTCGGTCACTGACACCAGCATGATGTTCATGATCCCGATGCCCCCAACAATTAGCGACACCGAGGCGATCGAGCCGAGGAGCAGGGTCATGATGGACTGCGTCTGGTTAGCTAGATCGGCCACTTCCGACTGCGTGCGCACGAAGAAATCGTCATCCTGCCCGGGCCGGATGCGGTGCCGCTCGCGTAGTAATTGGGTAATAGGCTCAATCGCAGCGACCGAGGCCTGAGGTGAAATCGCGGAGGCGTTGATGGACTGCAGCCAGGTGATGCCGCTGATTTTTCGCTGCACGGTCGTGTAAGGCGCAAAAATCGTATCGTCCTGGTCGGTGCCCATCACCGACTGGCCTTTAGATTCCAGCACGCCGATCACCTGGAAGGGATTTTGGCCGATGCGGATCGTTTGTCCGACGGCGTCCTGGCCGCCGAACAGGACGGTCTTGACCGTGGTGCCAATCACGCATACATTCGCGGCGCTTTCCACCTCTTGCTCTCCAAAAATGGAGCCCTCCTGCACCGCCCAGTTTCGGATGACCAAGTAGTCCTGCGTCGTCCCGGTGATGCTGGTGTTCCAGTTCTGATTCTGATACACAACCTGCGCGCGCGCGTTCACTGAAGGCGCCGCCAAGCGAATCATCGGAACCTCGCGCAGGATGGCGTTGAGGTCATCCATGGTCAGCGACTTCACGGCGCCCACGCCCCCGCGAGGTCCCCCAGGGGTAAGCCGGCTGCCGGCGGCGATGAAGACGGCGTTGGTGCCCATGTTCTGAATGCCCTGTTGCACCAGGTACTGGGCGCCTTGGCCGATGCTGACCGTCGCGATCACCGCACTGACGCCGATGATGATACCCAGCATGGTCAGGGCGGAGCGCATCTTGTTCCGCGCCAGCGCCCGCAGAGCCAAGCGCAGCGTGTTCATGAAATCCATGGCCTCGCCTCCATCCTACCGATTCGTCCGGTTCTCGGTAACCGCCTCTGCCGGTTCATCCTCGTCCACGGTTGGGAGAGTGGGCAGGACCTCGCGCGCGATCAAGCGGTCCTCGATCGTCCGGTCGCGGCGAATCCGGCCGTCGCGAAACTCCAGCGCGCGCCGGGCGTACTGGACGATGTCGTGCTCGTGCGTCACCAGGACCACCGTTAGCCCCTGCTCCTCATTGAGCCGCTGCAGGATGTCCATGATCTCAATCGAAGTGCGGCTATCAAGATTGCCGGTGGGCTCGTCCGCCAGCAAGATCTGCGGACGGTTGACCAGTGCGCGCGCGATGGCCACGCGCTGTTGCTGGCCGCCGGAGAGCTGGCTGGGAAAATGTTGCGCGCGGTCGGTCAGCCCAACCCGCGCCAGCGCCTCCGCCGCTCGCGCCTTGCGTTCCTCGAACGTGACGCCTGCGTAGACCGTAGGCAGTTCCACGTTTTCACTGGCCGAGGTGCGTGGCAGCAAATTGAACTGCTGGAAGACAAAGCCCAGCTTGCGATTTCGGATCCGCGCCAGCTCCCGTTTACTCATCCCCGAGACGTCCACACCGTCCAGGAAGTAACGTCCGCGCGTAGGCCGATCCAAACAGCCCAGGATATTCATCAGCGTGGATTTGCCCGAGCCTGATGCGCCCATCACCGCGACGAATTCGCCCCTGTAGATGTTGAGCGACACGCCTCGCAAAGCCTGCACTTGGACCTCGCCCAGGTCGTAGGTCTTGTACACGCCTTCCAGGCGCATGATCGGGCCATCGCTCGGCGGCGCCGGGCTCGATTCCCTCACCACTGTGGATTGCTCGCTCATGTGCTTCAGATACTCCTCACGGGGTGGGAGCAAATCGTGGTGCAGCCGGCTAAAAGCGCCCTCCGCGGAGACCGCCGCCGAAGCCACCGCCAGCACCACCTGGGCCGAGCGGGGCGCGCTGAGCGGGTTGCGCCGTGGCGTTGGCACCGGGTGTCACCTGTCCGATGACTAGCTCGTCGCCGACCTTCAAATCACCTTCCTCCATGGCCGTGAAAGTAAAGTCCGTGACGCCCTGACGCACGCGAACGGGCTGCAGACTATGGTCTGGCAGCAGCTTCCAGACAATACCCCAGTCCTCGCGAGTACTGCTGGCCGCGAGGCCGGCACCAGCGCCGCTTCCCCTCCCGCGTCCCACTCCGCCACGCGCACCCTCCGCAGCGCCGGCGGCAGCCCCAGCGGCGCCCCCGTTGGGCACGGTGGTCCCCGCCCCCGCAGCGCCCCCGCGTCCATTCGCTCCCCCCGCTAGCGCACGGTCGGCGCCCACAGTGCTATCGGTGGGAATGTTGTACTTGGCGTAGAGCGCATCCCGTTCCGAGTCCGAGATGTCCGGCCGGAAACGCAACGCGCCATTGGGAATCTTGAGCACGTCATTTGCCCAGGCCACCGGAATCGAAACGTAGGCCGTCATGCCCGGAAAAAGCCGCTGGCCGGGATTATTGAATTCGATGATGGTGTCATAGGTCACGACGTTCTGCACCGTATAGGCGTTCATGCGCACCTGCTGTACGCGGCCGCTGAAGGACTCGCGCGGAAATGAGTCCACGCGAAAGGTGGCTTCGGCGCCGGTCTGGATACGGCCGACATCAGCTTCGTCGGTCTTGGCGTACACCAGCATCTTGGTGAGATCTTGAGCGATCACAAACAGCGTGGGAGCCTGCAAGCTGGCCGCGACGGTCTGGCCCACATCCACGTTGCGCGCGATAACCGTGCCCTCAATCGGAGCGTAGATGGTGGTGTGCTCTAGGTCCAGACGCGAGCTGGCTGCCGCCGCGCGCCTCACCTGCACCTGCGACACCGCCTGGTCTCGCTGGGCGATTTGGGAATTCAGTCTGGCCGCCGCTTGCTCGGCCTGCGCCTCGGCGGCATGGAGGCTGGCCAGCGCCGAGTCGTAGGCGGCCTTGGCCGAGTCTCGCTGCTGCGCCGACACAACGCCGGTATTTGCCAACTGCTCGGTACGGTCGGCCTGTGACTTGGCGTCGAATAGCTGCGCCTTGGCCTTGTCCACGTTGGCCTTGGAAACCTGGACCTCGCTCTTCTGCGTTTCGATGTCGGCCTCGATGCCCTTGACGTTGGCCTGGGAGGTTTGCAGCTCGGCCTCGGCTTGCATCAGCCGCGCCCGAAAATTGGACGGCTCGATCTGAGCAATCACCTGGCCGCGCGCTACGTGCGAGTTGAAGTCCACGTTCAGTTTCTCGATGTTGCCGGACACCTGCGAGCCCACCTGCACGCTGACCACGGCGTTGATCGTGCCGGTAGCCTGCACCACTTGCGAGACCGACCCGCGCTCCACTCGCGCGGTGTAATACTCTACGGCCCCTGCGCCGCGGTAGTTCCACACTACCGCCAACAGCACCGCCACGGGAACGCCCGCAATCAACAGGCGGTGCCACATCGAGCGGCCCCAGGCTTGCCTCACCCAGCCCGCGAATGCGCGGACAATATTCATTTGCTTTTACCTCGGTGTTTCACGCGGCGAACAGGCTGCGGCGGGGCCGTACTCGGCAGGACTATCTCCGGCGCCGGGCGTCGTCCAGACGTTGCAGAAAACTCTCCAAACCAGGCCTTTGCTCGGGGGTCACAACTTGCCGCATGCGCTCACGACTCTGCTGTCGCACCTCCCGGAACTGCGGATCCATCTCCTGGCGCAGCGCATCGAAACGGGCGCGGGTATCGCGCAGAATCTCGCTCAACTGCGCTTGTTGGTCTGCTGTCAAACGCAAGTCCTGGGTCAGCCGGGTCACCATGGGCGTCCGATCGTTTCGGTCGTTCCTGCGATTCCTGGAGCCACGCAAGAAATCGTCAAAGCCCGGCCGCTGCTCCGCCGTTAGAATCTGTCGGATGCGCTCACGACTCTGCTGCCGCACGTCTCGAAACTGCGGATCCATCGCCCGGCGAATGGCGTCGTATCGGGCGCGCACATCGGCCAAAATCTCCCCAAACTGCCTTTCCTGGTCTGCCGTAAGGTTCAATTCGCGCGTCCACTGGCCGAGCTGGCGGCTCTGGCCGCCGCCTTGATTCCCCGCGCCCAACATGCGCCAGCCCGCGAGCACACCTACTACTCCAAAGGCGATGCCCAGCACGAAAACGAGCGCTACCAGCGCGACGGCTTTGCGGCGATTGGGGTTAAATTCCATTCTCCGCCTCTGCCAGCGACATCAGCACCTCATCCTGCGTGGCAGGCTGCGCCGGAGGTTCCGGCCAGTCCCCAGCAATTTCAGTGCTGGCGCCCATATCCGGCTGGCGAAGCGCCGGCGCAAATTCACCCAGGAAAACCGAAAGCGCCAGCAACACCACCGCGGCCACCAAAGCAAACCGCGAGGCCAACGCTTCCAGCGGGCGCCAAACGGCGGCGGGAGCGAACAGCCGGGCCTGTTCTTCCCGAATCGACGCCATCACGCGAGTGACAAACGCTTCTGACGGCTGCACCTCGGGCTCCTCCGCGGAAAACAAACGGCCGGACAACTGCGCGGCCGCGAAAGACTCACGGCAGCGCGAGCACCCGCGCAGATGCGTGGTGAGTTCGAGATCGGACTCCACCGCTTCCGGCGCGGCGCCCAGATAGTCTTCCATCCGGACCTGATATTTCCGGCAGCCTCTTTCATTCCAACTGAACATGCGGGGCTCCTTCCTCTCCCTCAAGAACGTCGGGAGTCAGAACCGGGGCGCCTTTCCAGCCGGCGATGGTATGCTTCCACCAGCCGGCCTCGCGCCCGGAACAATCGCACCTTCACCGTATTGACGTTCAATCCGAATACCTTTCCGATCTCTTCCACCGTGAAACCCGTGACTTCCTTCATCACCAGCATGCTACGATCCGTCTCGTCCAATTCCCCCAGCAAGCGATCCAACAACTGGCGCTGCAAGGCGCGGCTCCCTGCGTCCTCACGGCTACGGCTTGCTCCGCCGGTGTGCGCCGGTACCACCTCGATCTGCCGGAGCTGCTCTTCGCTCAGGTCCGCCTCGTAAACCAGGCGGCGAACCTTCTTCTTCCGAAAATAGTCCCAGCACTCGTTGACTGCGATCTTGTAGAGCCAGGTCCCGAACGCCGACCGCAAGTCAAACCGCTTCAGCGACAAGTACGCCTTAACCAACACCTGCTGCGCAACGTCTTCGACGTCCTGATTGCGCCGCAGGATCCCGCCGACCACCGCCAACAACCGGGGCTGATGGATGCGCACCAATTCTTCATAAGCAGCGGTATCGCCGCTCTGCGCTAGCCGAACCAGCCGACGTTCGTTTTCCGCATCGCTTGAATGTGGTTCGGGCCGGCTGCGGGCCGGCAGGCGTTTTCCTTCCATTTTTGGGACGCTGCTCATGCCCTTTTGGTTACATAATAATACTCCGGAAAGCGCCGTACGTCTCCCTTGCACATGGAGTGGTCACATGGAATAATACGCCTATGATTATTGGCGAGCGGTTACGCGCGTTGCGCGAGTCAAAGAACCTATCCCAGGGCGATATCGAGAAACGCACCGGCCTTCTCCGCTGTTACATCTCACGGGTCGAGAACGGGCATACCGTTCCGGCAGTGGAGACCCTGGAGAAACTCGCGCGGGCCCTCGAGGTCCCGCTATACCAATTGTTCTACGAGGGCGATGAACCGCCCAAGTTTCACAACCTGCCCAAGCGCAAGACGGCGGATGAGATCGCCTGGGGCAGTAGGGGCAAGGAAGCCCGCTTTCTGTTCATGTTCCGCAGGCTGCTCGGTCGCATCGATGAAGCTGACCGGCGCCTGTTGCTCTACATGGCTCAGAAAATGGCCGTCCGCTGACATCGCAGCCCGCCGCAGCGCGTTAAAGAATTCCCTACGGCGCACGCGCCTATTCCCACTCGATGGTGCTGGGCGGCTTGGAGCTGACGTCGTAGACCACGCGGGTGATGCCTCCCACTTCGTTCACGATCCGCGTCGAGATGCGCTCCAGTACTTCCGGCGGCAAGCGCACCCAGTCGGCAGTCATGGCATCCTCTGAATGCACCACCCGAACGGCTACCGTATCGCCGTAACTTCGCTCATCCCCCATCACTCCGACGCTGCGCACCGGCAACAGCACCGCAAACGCCTGCCAAGTCTGCTCATATAAGCCGGCCCGCCGAATCTCTTCCACCACGATGGCGTCGGCCTCCCGAAGGGTCGCCAGGCGCTCCGGCGTCACCTCTCCCAGAAGGCGCACCGCCAGACCTGGGCCCGGAAATGGGTGTTTGTTCAGCATCTCCTCCGGCAGGCCCAGGTCGCGGCCGATGCGCCGCACCTCGTCCTTGAACAGCTCGCGCAGAGGCTCGACCAGCTCGAACGGCAAGTCCAGAGGAAGCCCTCCCACATTGTGATGCGTCTTGATCGTCGCAGAAGGCCCGCGCACCGCCACGGACTCAATCACGTCGGGATACAGCGTCCCCTGCACCAGAAAACGCACGTCGCCCAGCCGCCGCGCCTCGCCGGCAAAAACGGCAATGAACTCGGCGCCGATGCGTTTGCGTTTTTCCTCGGGGTCGGCCACTCCCCGCAACCGCGCCAGGAAGCGCTCGGCGGCGTTGACGCCGATGACCCGCAGCCCTGCGCGCTGCTCGAGCAGCTCCACGGTCTCGCGAAACTCATCCTTGCGAAGCAAGCCATTGTCCACGAAAACGTTGGTCAGCCGGTCGCCGATGGCGCGATGCACCAGAACTGCCGCGACGGCCGAATCCACGCCGCCGCTGAGCGCGCACAGGGCGCGTTCGGACCCAATCTGCCGCCGGATGGCCTCGACCGTTTCGGCGATGAACGACGCGCCGCTCCAATTGGGCTTGGCGCCACAGATGCGAAACACGAAATTGCGCAGGATGTCGCTGCCGTGCTCGGTGTGCTGCACCTCGGGATGAAACTGCACCGCAAAAATCCGGCGAGTGCGATCCTCGGCGGCCGAAAGCGCGCTTCCAGTGGCGCCCGTGACTTGGAACCCCGGCGGCATGTCCAGCACCTGATCGCCGTGGCTTGTCCAGATCTTCAGTCGCGAAGGCAAGTCCGCGAAAAGCGGCGAGCCGTCGCGCAGCTCTAGTTCGGCGGGGCCGTATTCCCGCCGCTCGGCGCGCTGGACTCGCCCGCCGAGCGTGTGTGCGATCCATTGCAGGCCGTAGCAAATCCCCAGTACCGGAATCCCCAGCGACAGGACACCCGGATCGCAGGCCGGAGCTCCCGGATCGTAGACTGAACTCGGACCTCCGGAGAGCACCACGCCCGTCGGCTCGTACCGGCGGATTTGCTCGAGAGGAGCCGTGCAAGGAAGAATCGCGGAAAAAACCTGCAACTCACGGACACGCCGGGCGATGAGCTGCGTGTACTGCCCGCCGAAGTCCAGGACCACCACGCCGCCGAGTTCGCTCGCGGTCGCGGGACCCGGTGGGTGTGGCTGAGGTCTGACAACTGTTCCGTTCATGGTTTTTGCCGCTCTTTCCGGCTGCCGACAGGCTCAGCCGACGACAAGATTCACCAACCGATTGGGCACCACCACACGCTTGACCACTCGCGTGCCGATCAGCAATGGCTGAATGCGCGGATCGGCGATGGCTCGTTCCGCCAACTCGTCCTCCCCGAGTCCGCCGTCCACGCGCATCTTCCCGCGGACCCGGCCATTGATCTGGATGACCACCTCTACCTGCTCCTCCAGCGCCAGTTCGGGAACGTACGCCGGCCAGCGAGCGGAGTCCAGCCCGTCGGCGTGCCCCAGCAGCTCCCACAACTCTTCGGCCAGATGGGGCGCCATGGGCGCCAGCATCAAAATCAATAATTCGAGTACACCCTTCACCACTCCAGGCCGAGCTTCCTGCTCGAGAGGTTCGAGCGCCTGCAAGGTGTTCACCAGCTCCATCACCAGGGCTACCGAGGTATTGAAGTGCCAGCGCGTCTCAAAGTCCTGGGTCAGTCGCCGCACCGTCTGATGCGCCTTCCGCTGCAGCTCCTTCTCTTTCGCCGTGGCCTCCGCCAGACCGCCGGTTGACCCGGCCTCCGCGGTAACATCCCGCAGCGCGGCGGCGTGGCGCTCCACCAGGCGGAAGACTCGGTTCACGAACCGCGCGCAACCTTCGATTCCCTGCTCGTTCCACTCCAGGTCCTTTTCCGGCGGCGCCGCAAATAGGGTGTACAGGCGCGCCGTGTCGCAGCCGTACTTTTCAGCCATCTCGATGGCGCCGACCAGGTTGCCTTTCGATTTCGACATCTTCGCGCCATCCTTGAGCACCATTCCTTGGGAAAACAGCCGCCGCACCGGTTCGCGCAGCTCGGTCAGGCCCAGATCGCGCATTACCTTACAAAAGAACCGCGCGTAGATCAGGTGCAGGATGGCGTGTTCGATGCCGCCGATGTACTGGTCAATCGGAAACCAGTATCGAACCGCCGCGGGATCGAATGGCGCGCGGTCGTTGCGCGGATCGGTATACCGGAAAAAATACCAGGAAGAGTCAATGAACGTGTCCATGGTGTCCGTCTCCCGGCGCGCCGGCCCGCCGCATTTCGGACACTTGACGTTGACGAAGTTCGGCACCGCGGCCAGCGGTGACCGCCCCTGTCCGGTGAAAATCACGGCTTCGGGAAGCACCACCGGCAGTTGATCGTCCGGCACCGGGACGATGCCGCATGCCTGGCAATAAATCACGGGGATCGGTGTGCCCCAATAACGCTGTCGCGAGATCCCCCAATCCTTCAGACGATAGGTAGTTTCTCCTTGGCCGATCCCTTTGGTCTGAGCGTCGGCCGTCATCTGCGCAATGGCTTGTTCGCTCGAAAGTCCGCTGTACGGCCCGGACTCCACCAGCCGTCCATACTCCACGAAAGCCTCGGCCATCTGATCGGGATTCAGCGGCGGGCCCTGCACGGGTTGCACCACGACCCGAAAGGGAATCTCATACTTCCCTGCAAACTCAAAATCACGCTGGTCGTGCGCCGGCACAGACTGCACCGCGCCCGTGCCGTATTCGGCCAGCACAAAGTTGGCCACCCAGATCGGTATCTGCTCTCCGGAAAACGGGTTCGACGCGAACCGGCCGGTAAAGAAACCTTCTTTTTCGGCCGTGGCCAGGTCCGCTCCCCGGATAATCCTCTGCCGCAGCCGATTCCATTCCTCTTCCATCTTTTCGCGGCCCGGTCGGCCCGCAAAAAGGCCGGGCAGCGACGGGTGTGCCGGTGAAAGGAGAATGGCGTTGACTCCGTAAATCGTGTCCACGCGCGTGGTGAAAATTTCCAGGCCACGATCTTCCCCCACGATGGGGAAATTCACCCGAGCGCCGCGCGACTTGCCAATCCAGTTCCGCTGCATCACCAGTACGCGCTCCGGCCACCCGCCTTCGAGTTCCTTCATGTCATCCAGCAAGGCGTCGGCGTACTGGGTGATGCGCAGGAACCACTGTTCGATCTCCTTGGCCTCGACCGGCGTGTCCTCGTGCAGCCAGCAGCAGCCGTCGATCACCTGCTCGTTGGCCAGCACGGTCTGGCACTTGGGGCACCAGTTCACCGGACTGTGTTTCCGGTAAGCCAAGCCGCGCTCCAGCATGCGCAGGAAAAACCACTGGTTCCAGCGATAATATTCGGGTTCGCAAGTGGAAATTTCGCGCCGCCAGTCGTAGCTGAAGCCAAAGCGCCGGCAGACCGCCTTCATCTGCTTGATATTGGCGTTGGTCCACTCCCGTGGCGGAATCCCCCGCTTGATCGCCGCGTTCTCGGCGGGCAAGCCGAAGGCGTCCCAGCCGATCGGGTGCAAGACGCTGAAGCCGCGCATCCGCCGGTAGCGCGCCACAGCGTCGCCGATGGTGTAATTGCGCATGTGGCCCATGTGCAGCGTACCGGAGGGATACGGCAGCATTTCAAGCAGGTAGTATTTTGGACGCCCGGGGTCCGCGTCCGCCCGAAAGGCGTCGCGCTCCTCCCAGCGCTTCTGCCACTTCTCCTCCGTCGCGCGCGGATCGTATTCGGCCACAGCCGGCTATCCTTTCCTTGCGGTGCGCGGTTTCGCGGCCCGCCGTGATTTCTTCTGGAGCTTCGCAGGCCGCCTCGTGCCGGAGGCCTTTGGACGCGTGCGTTGCATGCTGAACCCGTCCTCGGCGCGCGGCGCCTGCTTCGCCGGAACTCCCGCCAGCTCCCACAGGACGCGGACGTTTCGGCGATCGTCGCCTGGGACGTCAATCGGTGTTTCCAGGATGAACGCGCGCCCCGGCAACCCGCCGGGGCCGCGAGCGGCCAGGCGCGGGTGGGTCAGGATTCGGCGAAATGCCTCCCGTCCGATCTTTCCGCGTCCGATATGCTCGTGGCGGTCCACCCGCGATCCCAGCGGCGTCTTCGAGTCATTCACATGGACGATCGGGACGCGTGCCAGCCCCACGGCGCCATCGAGCTCCGCCAGCATCTGCTCCAAACCCACGTCCGTGCGCAAGTCGTATCCGGCCTCAAAAGCGTGTGCGGTATCGACGCACAGCCCGAGCGGCAATTCCGGAATCTGATCGAGAATCGCGCGCAGCTCGGCGAATTGAGCTCCGAGACACGAGCCCATCCCCGAGGTGTTTTCCAGCAGCACCCGCAGGCCGCCGCGACTCATGTCTCCAAATTTGTCCGCCAGGCGAACACCGCGCGCGGCGTGTCGTAATCCCTCGGCCACCGCCCGAACGGCCTCCGGCAGGCCCGCGCCGCGCGCCGCTCCTGGATGGACCACCAGGAAGTCCGCACCCAGCGCCGTCGCCCGCAGCATCTCGTCGCGAAAAGCCCGGATGGTCCGCACCCGCATCACAGGATCCACCGTCGCCAAGTTGATCAGGTAATTGGCATGGATCACCAGCGGCCCCAGTCCCAGCTCCGCCCGTCGCGCGCGGAACCGTTCGGCGTCGGCCGGCGCCAGGCGCGCTCCGGCGCGCGGCCACATGCGCGGGCTGGCGGAAAAAATCTGCAGCGCGTTGCAGCCCAGCTTGCGTGCCGATTCGAGCGATCCCGCAATGTCGCCGGCGATCGAAGTGTGGATGCCGATCCTTAGGCTTCCGTCGCACCAGGCGGGCGGCTCGGGCGCGGCCACTGGTTCAGGGCGATACTCGTCGTCGCCATCGTAGACAGATGCGGACCGGGTACGGGTTGTACTTGCAGCCCGCGGCAAAAAAATGTGGGACGCCTCTTCTATCATCTCGTGGAGCGGTAAATTGCCCGCTGGTGAGTATGTCATTCTAACGGATGCGGTGCGCCGCCGCAAACCCCGCACTTTGCCTGCGCCGCCCGAGTCTTCTGCCAGTGTTGCCGCCCTCGCTCTGTGGCAGAATCTCTCCTGCGAACATGGCGCGTCGTTTCAATTTCCGTCTCCTGTTCATCACCCTCCTGCTGGCTGGACTGGCCTCCCTGCAGGTCGCGCTCGAGGATCGGCCGGCCATCCTCGGCCCGGGCCTTCGCCTTCTCGCCTACGTGGCCAATGTGGGAGACGGCACTGTTACGATCGTGGACTTGGTCGGCTTGTCCTCCATCGCCACGGTCTCCGTCGGCCGCGCTCCGTCGGGCTTGAACGCTCTACCCACGCAACAAGAGATTTGGGGCGTGTCCGGCGAAGAAGGCTACGTCTGGGTGCTGCGCGCTCCCGAGGGAACCGTGGCGGCGCGCATTCAGGTAGGTGCCGCGCCCTCCGCGGTGGAGTTCGCACCCGACGGGCGGCGCGCGTATGTCGCCGCCGCCGGAGCCAACAGCGTCGTAGCCATTGACACTGCTGCCAAGCGCATCGTCGCGCGGGCACGGACCGGACGGCGCCCCGGGCCGGCGCGCGTTACCCCTGATGGCCGCACGCTCCTCGTCCCCAATCGCGACGACTCTACCCTCGAACTGTACGACGCCGCGACCCTGCGATCACTCGGAACGATTGCCGTGGCCCGCCACCCCGAGCAAATTGTCGTTCTGCCCGATAGCTCGGTCGCTTTCTTATCGGCCGCGGACGCCAATCAAGTCTCCGCCGTGGACCTGCACCGGCGCGTTCTGCTGGCAAATATCGAGCTAGGCGGGAGGCCCAGCCACCTGATCCTCAAGCCCGATGGCGGCGAGCTCTACGTGACCGTGCCCGAGTCGCACGGCATCGAGATCATCAATACTTGGACGCTGGAAATCGCCGATTCCATGCTGGTAGGACTGGCGCCGGCTCAGGGTACGTTGAACTCCTCCGGCGACGCACTCTACGTGTCGGATTCGGCCGCCGACCGCTTGTTGCCGATTGCCATTGCCACCCGCCGTCTGCAAACCCCCATCCCCGTGGGCCGCCGGCCCGTGGTTTGCCGCCTGGACCCCAGCGGAGAGATGCTGCTGGTCGCCAATCAGGACTCCAACAATCTCGCCGTCATCCGCGTGCGCACCTCCAGCCTGCTCACCATGGTCCCCGTCGGCGCCCGCCCCAGCGACCTGGTCGTCCTGCTATTCTAACTCGCGTTGCTTCCCGCGACCTCGACCTCACGCCTGCGCTTGTAGCTTAAGTCGTCGCGACGCTGTCGATCGGCTCGACCTAGCTGTCTTCGTCACGATTCGTTTCTTGATTCTCCGCCGAAACTATTCCACCGGCCAGGCGAAATTTTCCGCGCCCAGGCGCACCTCGAGCCAGCCCTCCGCCGGAAGCAGGTCCACCGGCAAGCCGCCTTCCCATAGCGCCACCACCAGCGAAAACGACTGGCACCCGCGCAATCGCAGCAACTTTCGCGCGATCGAAACCTCCAGGATGCGGCCGCACGCCACCATCACCATCTCGTCCGGTCCCAGTAGGCAGAAATCCTTGCTCTCCACGAGGTAACCCGAGAGTTTCCCTTCCTCGATGCGCACGACCACCCGCAGTTCTTCCTGGCACCGAAACGTCAGGCGAAACTCAGCGTCGCGCAGGCGCGCGAAAACACCCTCATAGACGTCCACGCGCACAAAGAATCGTTCCTCGTTGAAGCCGTAGCGAATCTGCTCCAGCAAGCGGATGCGGCCGTGCATCGAGGATTCCCGCCGCTCCGGCGAATACAACCCGGCGCCGAGCCACTCGAAATAGCTGGTCTCGCGCCCGTCCGCGTGCACCCGGAGGTGGCCGGACGGCGGCAGCACCTCGGCGCGCTCGGGCTGGTACTTGATGGATTCGGCCAGCGCGTCCGGCGCCTCGGCGCCCAGCTCGCGATAGACTTCGCTGAGCAGCTTGCGAAAAAAGGCGTCGAACTCGGCGTCGTTGGCGGAACTGTGCTCCGGCCCAAACCACCAGCACCAGTCGCTGCCCTCGGCGGCCAGCAGGGCCTCGAAGGCGGCGGCGAGTTGCGCTTCGCCTGGGGCATCGGCATCGCCGCGAGCGCGCTTTTCTGCAGCCTTCTGATAAAAATCCCGGGCCTCGCGCAATAGTTCCCAGGCGGCGATGTCTTCCCCGTGCCCAATCCAAATGTCGAAGTTCGCGTTGATCCAGGAGCCGGGAAAAATCCGGTCCACTTCGGGAACCTCGCCGGCCGCCGCCAGCGCTTCCGACGCCGTCAGCGGCCGAATGTCCGGATCAGAGGATACACGGCGGTAAAATTGCCGCAGGAACTCCCGCCCGTTGCCCGGGTAATACTCCCAGGCATTCTCTCCATCCAGAATGAGCGAGATGGTGATGGGCCGGCCGGTTTGCACGCGCTCGCCAATGCCCCGCAGCCGCCGGTACAAGTCTTCCGCCGCAGCAACTGAGTCCATGCGGCTGTATACAAACCCGATCAGGTCGGAGAGATAATGATCGCGGAAAAAGCCGGTGATTTCTCGCCCGCCCAGACGCACACGCAGCGGCGCATACAAGCGGTCGGCGTTGGAGGGCACTCCCGCGGAGTCCCGGCCGAATCCTATATTGAGCGTCCGGCCCAACACCCCCTCGTCGGTAGCAAACCAGCGGAAGCCAAGCTCGGCGGCAATGCTCAGCGCCTGGTCAGAAACGGATCCTTCCGAGGGCCACAATCCCGCCGGCGGCTGGCCGAACAGGCGCTCGTGATAGCGCCGGGCGCGCTCCAGTTGCTCGCGGGCATCTTCGGGATGGCGAAAAGCCGGCTGCAGCGCGGGCGCCCAGGGGTTGGCCACTCGGCCGACATCGCTATCGCAGACCAGCGGAAGAATGGGGTGATAGAACGGTGTGGTGGAGATCTCGATCTGCCCGGAATCTTGCGCTCGGCGGTACTCCGGCAGCACCCGCGCCAGTAGTTCGATCTGCTTGGCCCGCAGCGCCTGCTTATCTCCCTCGCTGTAGTCCAAACCCTTGTGTGACAGCCGCGAAACCTCCGGATCGGCTGCCAAATACTCCTCGTCCATCCAGCACAGTTGCGAGAGCAACTGCAGGTCGCGCCAGTCCCGCTGGCCAAACGTGCGCGCGATCGTCTCAGAGCCGGCCCTCTGGGACCACTCGTACAGTTCGGAGTACCGCGGCCAGCGGTGCATCACGTTTTCTCGGTTCACGTGGAAGCCCCGGACCAAAAGCTCGGCCTTTTGCGCCGGAGTCAACTTGTCCGCCGGAGTGAACACCAGGCTGAACCAGGGCTCATCGAATTGGCCGCTGGCGTATTCCTCTAGCTGAGCCGCGAGCGAGGGCACCACGTTGATCGTGGCGTGCATTTGCGGAAACTCTTCCAGCACCCGCACCATACCCCAGTAGTCCTTGAGCGCGTGCAGCCGCGTCCAAGGCAAGATGTAGCGGCCCGTGGCCGGATCGCGATACTGCGGCTGGTGCATGTGCCAGAGCAGAACCAGATGGATACGGTTCATGCCCGCGTCGCTCCCCAAAGCCGCCTCGGAGACATGCTAGAATGGCCCGCTTCGGACATGCGCATCATTGATCGCCATATCTGCCGCGCCGTACTTTCCCACGCCCTGCTGGGAATGGCCGTCTTCACGTTCATCTTCTTTGTGCCCCAAATGGCCCGGCTCATGGAGTTGGTCGCGCGCCACTCCGCTGCGCCCGCCGAGATCGCCGAGCTGATTCTATGCGCCTTCCCCGGAGTGCTGACCTTTACGATTCCCATGGGCCTGCTGATCGGCGTCCTGATCGGCCTGGGAGGTCTGTCCTCCGATAGCGAACTGATCGCCATGAATGCGCTGGGAATGGGATTCCGCCGGCTGCTGGTCCCCGTCGGCGGGCTGGCCGCGGCCGCCGCCGCTGTAACCCTGTGCATGACTCTCTGGCTGGCTCCCATTTCGGTGCGACGTTATCGCACCAGCTCGGAGTTCTTGCGCACCGGTCAGGCATCGTTCCAGATCCAGCCTCGCGTCTTCGATGAGCGGTTTCCCCACCTGGTACTCTATGTGCAGGATGTTTCAGCCGCGGCCACCCACTGGCGTGGCATCTTCCTGGCGGAATCTGATTCGGAAGATGTGGCGCGTCTGACCGTGGCAAAGGATGCCATTGTAGTTGCCGACCGCGACCAGGGCAAGCTGGAGTTGCATCTTCGCGACGGCAGCATGCACGAATCTTCCGCTGGCCAAGCCGGCCAATACACCCTTTCCGTGTTCGGCCAGCGCGATCTTACCGTAGCCGTCACCGACGCCGCCGCGACCCGCTCGCTCGCGCCCGTCAACGCCGAACGCCCGCTCCGCGCCCTCCTGGCCCAGCAGGGTCCGGATGCTGCCGCCGCCAGAATCGAGTTTCATCGCCGCCTGGCGTTTCCCGCCGCCTGCCTGGCATTCACCCTGATGGCTCTGCCGCTGGCCGCGCGACCTCGCCGCGGCAGCCGCGCAGGCGGGTTCCTGCTGGCGCTTGTTCTCATCTGTGGCTACTACGTAATCTTCACCGTTGGCGCCGGACTGGCTCGGGACGGCCTCCTCCCCGCTTGGTTCGGCGTCTGGGCCGCCAACATCGCCGCGGTCGCAGTGGGACTGCTACTCCTGCCCGGCGTGGGCCGAATGCCCGACGCCAGCCGCACCAGCCGAATTCTCCGCCGGCTTTTCGCTGAGAGCCGGCCGGGGACCACCGCCCTCCCGGCTGCGCCGGACGCCGGCAACGGAAGTCGTGCGAACTTGCGCGGCGGTTCGCTGGCCTTGCGCTTCCGGCCCGGCGGTGGCAGTTTCCCCCAGCTCATCGATTTCTACCTGCTGCGAAGTTTCCTGTACTATTTCGCGTTGCTGCTCGTCGGCTTCCTGGTACTCTTCGAAGCCTTCAATTTCTTCGAGCTTCTCGATGATATTGCCCAACACCGCGCCGCAATCGCCGATGTCGTCAACTTCTTCCTCTATCTGTCCGTGTACCTGTTTTATCATCTCGCGCCGCTGGCCTGCCTGGTCGCCGTCCTGGTGACCCTGGGGATCATGGCCAAGAACAATGAACTGGTGGCGCTCAAAGCCGCTGGCGTCAGTCTCTACCGCATCACGCTGCCGCTGCTCGCGGTCGGCCTCTGCCTCGCCGCCGGCCTGGTGATGCTCGACGATGCCTACCTCCCCTATGCCAATCAGCGCCAAGACGCGCTGCGAAATCTGATCCAGGGCCGCCCGGCCCAAACTTTTTACCAGCCCCAAAGATCCTGGATTCTGGGCGGCGACTCCAGGGTCTACAACTACCAGCTCTTCGATCCCGATCGCAGCCTCTTCGGGCGCCTCAGCATCTTTGAGCTGGATCCGGAGACCTTTGCGCTGCGCCGCCGAATCTTCGCCGAACGCGCCCGCTGGGTACCTGAGGAGGAGGAGTGGGTGCTCTCCTCCGGCTGGGTTCGAAACTTCTCCCAGGGCGGCCTCGTGACTTACCTCCCCTTTTCCCAACAATCGTTTTCCGAGCTACAGGAGCCACCCAGTTACTTCAACCGTGAGATCCGCCAGGGGCATCAGATGAACTGGCTGGAGCTGCGCCGATATATCAACGAACTGGCGCAAGCCGGTTTCGACGTCGCCCGCCTTTCCGTGCAACTGCACCGCAAATTGGCCTTCCCATTGATTGCCCCGATTGTGATGTTGCTGGCAGTTCCCTTTTCACTCCTGGTGGGAACTCGTGGCGCCGTCGGTGGACTGGCACTCGGTCTCGGGCTGGGAGTGAGCTATTGGGCCGCTTCGGCACTTCTGGAAGCGCTGGGCGCAGTCGGACAGTTACCGCCCGTGCTGGCTGCCTGGACGCCCGATGCAGCTTTCTTTTTCGTGGCCTTATACTTCTTCCTGAAAATGCCCACCTAGAGCTGGGCGAGCCCGGAGCAGATTTCGCTCCTTCCCTTCTCGGTCGATAATTATCAGATTAAAGTAATACTTTACATAGTGCCGGAAGGTGATCTGAATGCCTATGAAAAGAACTTTGATCTAGTGATGGTGCGTGCGTCCCCGGCTATGTTTATGAGGCGACAGGATGGCAGCTTGGGCGGCCGCTAGCCGCGCAATCGGGATGCGAAATGCCGATGCGCTGACGTAATCCATCCCCACATCGTGGCAGAATCTCACCGATTTCGGGTCTCCCCCATGTTCGCCGCAGATGCCGATCTCCAAGTGCTTGCGCGTGGCCCGGCCCTTTTTTATGGCCCAGTCCACCAGCATACCGACACCCTCCTGATCGAGCGTCTGGAAAGGATCGGCCGAAAGGATGGCCGCCTTGCTGTCGTCCAAATAGTCGGGAAGAAATCGCCCGGCGTCATCACGGGAGAGCCCCATCACCGTCTGCGTCAGGTCGTTGGTTCCGAAGCTGAAGAATTCAGCCACCTCCGCAATCTGGTCGGCCAGCAAGGCCGCGCGCGGCAATTCGATCATCGTGCCGACTAAATATTCGAGCTTCACGCCGGCTTTCTGTATGATGGCATCAGCCACTCGGCGCGTGGCTGCATCGAGAAACTGCAGCTCTTTCTTGTCCATAATTAGTGGGTGCATAATCTCAGGAATTACTTTAATTCCCTCTTTCTTGCAATCAATGGCCGCTTCGATGATCGCTCCTACCTGCATTTCCAAGATTTCCGGATAGGTCACACAGAGACGGCAGCCACGGTGGCCCAGCATCGGATTGGCTTCATATAACTGCTCCACACGACGCGCCACCACCTCTGGAGTAACTCCGATTTTGAGTGCCAGCTCCTTTTGCTGCTCCAGTTCGTGCGGGACAAACTCGTGTAGTGGCGGGTCAATCAGCCGGATCGTTACCGGGCAGCCGTCCATCTCGCGGAAGATGCCCGCGAAATCGCGCCGCTGGAAGGGGCGAAGCTTGTCCAGGGCCTTGCGTCGCAACGGCTCGGTATTCGCGATAATCATCTCCTGGATGGCCAATTGCCGTTCCGTGCTGAGCTCGGGTTGTTCGAAATCCTTGAAAAACATGTGCTCGGTGCGGCACAGACCTACGCCTTCCGCGCCCATCTCTCGCGCCTTGCGCGCGTCGTGTGCCGTATCAGCGTTGGCGCGCACTCCGATCTGGCGAACTTCGTCCGCCCACTCCAAAATTGTAAAGTAATCCTTTGGCATTTCCGGCGACACCAACGGAACTTCTCCCTGGTACACGACGCCTTCTGTGCCGTTGAGCGTGATCCACTCTCCCTGGCGAATCACCCTCCCGTCCACCGTCATCTTTTTCGCCGCGTAGTCAATGTCCAGCCCCTCACACCCGACTATGCAGCACTTACCCCATCCCCTTGCCACCACCGCGGCGTGGCTCGTCTTGCCGCCGGTGGCCGTCAGTATCCCCTGCGCCACGGCCATGCCGCCCACGTCCTCCGGGCTGGTTTCACGCCGCACCAGTATCACCTTTTGCCCCTGCTTGGCCATCTCCTCGGCCTCGTGCGCTGTGAAAACAGCCACTCCCACGGCGGCCCCCGGAACGGCGTTGATGCCGGAAGCCAGCCTGCGTTGGGTCAGCTCCTCCGGCGCCACCGAGGAATCAATCACCGGGTAGAACAAGCGCTCGATATCCTCCGCATTGATGCGTTGCAGCGCTTCGTTGCGCTTGATTAGGCCTTCCTTCACCATATCCACCGCAATGCGGAAGGTGGCCGCAGGAGTGCGCTTCCCGGTTCGTGTTTGCAGCATGTACAGCGTGCCGTCTTCTACGGTGAACTCCATGTCTTGCATATCTCGATAGTGTCTTTCCAAGAGCTTTCGCGCGCGCTCAAGTTGTTTGTATACCTTGGGCATCCGGCGGGCCATCTCGCCCAAGTGCATGGGAGTGCGAATGCCCGCCACGACGTCCTCGCCTTGTGCATTGATCAGAAAATCTCCGTAAAAACTCTTCTGCCCGGTGGAAGGATCGCGCGTGAAGCAGACGCCCGTGCCTGAGTTTTCACCGGTGTTGCCGAATACCATCTGTACGATGTTCACCGCCGTGCCCAGCAGTCCGGTGATGTGCTCCACGCGCCGATAGGTCACCGCCTTCTCCGCCATCCACGACTCGAACACCGCGCCAATCGCGCCCCAGAGCTGTTCTGTCGGGTCTTCCGGAAATGGCTTTCCCGTGTGCTCCTTAAAGTAAGACTTGTACTCTTGTACCAGTTGCTTCCAGTCTTCGGCTTCCAGCTCTGTATCGTCCTTTACCTTCCGCCGTATCTTCAGAGCGCGTAGTTTGCTCTCCAGGTCTTCCTTCGGCAACCCGATGACAACCGTGGAGTACATCTGGACAAACCGGCGATAGGCGTCCCAGGCGAACCGAGGATTGTTGGTGTTGCTCGCCAACCCCTCGACGGAGCGGCTGTTCAGCCCTAGATTTAGGATCGTCTCCATCATTCCCGGCATAGAGCGTGCCGAGCCTGAGCGCACGCTGACTAGCAATGGATCCTGGGAGTCTCCCAACTGCTTGCCAGTGACACGTTCCAGCCGCGCTAGATTTTTCTTGACCTCAGCGCGCAGGCTGCCTGGGAGCTTGTGGTCGTGTTTGAGGTAATAGTCGCAACACTCGGTGGTAATGGTAAAACCAGCCGGGACTGGAAGCCCAATGCGGGTCATCTCGGCCAATCCGGCGCCCTTCCCGCCCAGGAGCTCCTTCATCCCGCCGTGCCCTTCGGCTTTCCCCGCTCCGAAAAAATAGACGTTACGCACTGCGCTCCTCCTGTTTCTCACCTGGTCTAAATCAATAATATCCGAACATCGTCCGTGAAACCCGAGACGTCAATCCAAGACTGTCGGCGCGCCGACATGCATTGGCAATCCTTAATTCCGCAAAGCGCATAACCAGCGCTTCCTTTCCCTAAACTCTTAGTTCAAATAGCTGCGAAGCCCTCCCCACATCACTTCTCGGCCGGAGTCAGCTCGGCAAAATCAGCAATCGTCGAAAACTCATCCAGAAAACCTCGCAACAGCGTTAGCCGGTTTTTTCTAACGCCTTCCTGTTCGGCCATCACCATGACCTGATCGAAAAAATCGTCCACCTCCGGACGCAGTTCAGCAATCTGCTGCAGCGCCTCTCGATATCGCTTGGCCCGCTTATGCCCTTCCGCCTCCTTGGCCACCCGCTGCGCTGCCGCATGCAGTTTTCGCTCCGCCTGATGCTCAAACAATTCCGGCTGCACCGCCGGAAGCCTCCACTTATCCTCCGGCCCGGCCTTTTCCAGTATCTTGCGAATGCGTTTGAACGAGACAGCCAGCGGCTCGAAATTGCCGGTCTTGCGAATCGCACGAACGGCCCGTATGCGCTCCGCTGCGTCCACCAGGTCGTCCCATCCGGCGGCCAGTGCGGCGTTGATTTCATCGTTGGCCAGACCCTCACTCTGCACAAAAACATAGCGAGCCCGGTCCACCAAGAACTCCAGCACCTTTTTCTCCGTCTCCCGGTCCACCCGCAATTTTAGACTGTGTGCGGCAAACCCGCGAGCCGCAGCAGCCACGGCTTCGGATAATGACAGCCCAAGTCCTTGCCCCAGAATTATCCTCACCGCTCCAAGAGCGGCGCGCCTCAAAGCGAAAGGATCACTTGAACCAGTTGGCACTAGGCCCACTGCAAAACAGCCCACCAAAGTGTCCAGCTTGTCTGCCAGCGCCACCGTGGCTCCGGTAAGATTGCGCGGCATCGGCTCGCTCAACCCGGTTGGTTGGTAATGGTCGTACACCGCACAGGCAACTTCTTCCGACTCTCCTTGGGCTCTGGCATACAAGCCACCGACCACACCTTGCAGCTCGGAGAACTCTCGTACCATGTCGGTGACTAGATCGCACTTGGCTAGTTCTGCTGCGCGATCCACATCCGCCACATTCACTCCGTGGACACCTCGCGCCAGCCACTGCTCCGCCAGCCAACGGGCTAGGGCGCGGACGCGCTCAACTTTCTCTCCGTAGCTCCCTAACTTGGCCTGAAAGGTGACCTGCGACAATTTCGCCAGATTGTCGGCGAGCCGACATCTCTCGTCCGCCTGCCAAAAAAATCTGGCATCGGCAAATCGCGCCCGCAGCACCCGCTCGTGTCCCGCCCTCACCAGACCCTTGCTGTCCAGGTTCAAATTGATCACCGCCAGAAAATGCGCCGCCAGCTTTCCCTCGCGGTCCCGCAAAGCAAAATACTTCTGGTGACCCCGCATCACGGTGATCAGTATCTCCTCCGGCAGCTCCAGATAAGCCGCATCAAAGTCGCCCAGAATCGCCGTCGGGTATTCGTTCAAATAGGTCACCAGCTCCAGCAGCGCGTCATCCGAATTCACCTGCAATCCACGACGCGAAGCCAGTTTGCCCATCTCTCGCTCGACTTTTTGTCTCCGCTCGACAGGCCGCGCCAATACAAAATTCCGCCGCAACTTTGACAGATAGTCCTGCGGCCCGGTGACGGGAATATTCGCCTTTCCCAGGAAGCGATGTCCTCTGGTGGAATTCCCCGCGCGCACCGCCTGCAGCTCAAAGCGAATCGTGTGTTTCGCCAGCATGGCCACGATCCAGCGTATGGGACGAATAAAACGCAGCCCCGAAGCGCCGGTCCAATGCATCGTCTTCGGCCATGGTATCTCACCAATCACCCGCGGCAGAATCTCTCCCAGCCGCTCTGCCGCCGGCCTTCCCAAGATGACCTGTCTCGCCGCCACACACTCTCCCCGCGGCGTGCTGACAGCGTATAAGGAACCAATCGGCACGCCCTGCTTGGCCGCGAAACTCTCAGCCGCGCGTGTGGGCTTTCCTGTGGCATCAAAGGCCACGGCCTTGGGCGGACCGACAACCTCTCGCTGCACATCTTCTTGTCTCACCCGTAATCCTCGACAGATAGCCGTCAATCGCCTAGGGCTTCCAAAAGTTTCCACAGATTCTTCGCCAAGAAGATTTTCGGCCGACAAATATTTCTCAAGTAATACTTTAAGCTCTCCGCAGGCCCCTGCCACCATTCCGGCAGGAATCTCCTCACAACCAATTTCCAATAGCAATGGAGCGCTAGCCTTCATAGCGCCCCCTGTACGCCCTCAGGCACTGCCGATATCTGCTCCAAATAAGCTGCCGCAGTCCGGCAAGCCAATTGGCGCACCCGGCCGATCAGCGTAGCTCGTTCAGTCACCGATATCACCCCGCGCGAATCCAGGACGTTAAAAAGGTGCGAGCACTTCAGGCACTGATCATATGCCGCCAGCACCGGGAAGCGCTTCTTCCCTGCCTCGTCCGAGCTGGCGTAGTCCCGCAACAGGCGCGCAGATTCCTGTTCATGCAGGTCGAAGAGATTTCGCGTCACTGCGGCATCGGCGTAATCGAAGCTGTAGGCCGAAAACTGCTGCTCCTCTGCCAATCGGACGGTGCCGTATCGCTGGCTGCCCGACCACAACAGATCAAAGACGCTGTCCACCCCCTGCAAATACGCGGCAATGCGGTCCAGGCCGTAAGTCAGCTCGACCGACACCGGATCCAGGTCCACGCCGCCGCACTGCTGGAAGTACGTGAATTGAGTGATTTCCAGCCCATCTAGCAACACCTGCCAGCCGATGCCCCAGGCGCCCAGCGTGGGCGACTCCCAGTTGTCTTCCTCGAAGCGGATGTCGTGCTCACGGAGATTGATGCCGATGGCGCGGATGCTTTCGAGGTACAAATCCTGAATGTCCGCCGGCGCGGGCTTCAGAACGACCTGCAACTGATGATGCTTGTACAAGCGATTGGGATTTTCCCCATAGCGCCCGTCAGCCGGCCGGCGACTGGGTTGGACATAAGCTACGCGATAAGGCTCCGGACCGAGCACTCGAAAGAAGGTCTCCGGATGCATAGTCCCCGCGCCCATTTCCACGTCATACGGCTGCTGCAATACGCAATCGCGCCGGGCCCAAAACGTCTCTAGTTGCAGGAGCAGTTCCTGAAATGTCGGCCCCTTGGCGGGTTCGAGTTTTCCTTTAGATCTCAAGTCAGCGGCTCCGGACGGCCTTCCAGCATTTTTCTAGTCCTCAAGGGCCTCTCGATGTGGTGCTCGATGATGTCCAGCATGAACTCCTTTACTTCTGCCTCCATCGGCTTATTCGACTGGGGCGATTCTTCAATCAAACGCTCCAACTTTTCGGCGACGATGCGCCGCGCCAACTGCAATGCTCCAGGCGAGATCGCCCTTTGACCCGGGAGACGGCACAGATCACAGACCAGCCCCTGTGCCGGCGACAGGTAGGCCGCGCTGCTCAGTTCCGCTCCGCAGCGGCCGCAGCGATCCAACCGCGGCAGCCAGCCGCCCAATCGCACCGTCCACAGGGCGAAATACGCCAGCACCAACTCTGTCCTGGCCTGGCTCTTCACGGCGCGAGCGGTCAAAAGCAACAGCCGGAAATTCGCGTCGGCCGCTTCACGCTCCCCTAGAACGGCTTCGGTCACTTCGCTGGCCAGGGCCAGCGCCAATGCAGCCGCGTAGTCGCACTGCACATCCATGAACGACTCGATCAGCTCGCACTGGTTGATCCGCACCAACTCTCTCGTCTCGCGCTCATAGAACCAGATGCGAATGTACGAAAGCGGCTCCAGCGTTGCTCCGAACCGGCTCTTGGGCCGGCGCGCCCTGGCCGCCACTCCGCGCAGCCGTCCATGTGTGCGACTGAAGAAGCTGACCAAGAGGTCCCCTTCTCCGAGCGGGAAGCCGCGCAAAACGATGGCTTCGGATTCAGTAGCCGGCATCGGGCTGTCGGCGCGCCGACCGCCCCAAGCGTGAGCAGATCGCGCCGCAAATTCCAGACCGACTTACTTATCATAGGCACGATGCCCACGCAATGCCGCTTGTCTGCAAACGCAGTTCTAATAAACCACCGCTCGACGCCACCTGCCGCTGCTCCCGCATCATTTCACCACCCGCCCCTTGCAAATTCGCACCATTATCCTACAGTTCCCCTCATGCGCTCCGAGCCGCACCCTGTTGATTTCGTAGGCGTGGGACTGAACTCCGCCGATACCCTGATTCGCCTGCCCTGCTTCCCTGCACTCGGCTCCAAGGTGCCCATCCTCTCCAGTGAAACTTTGCCCGGCGGGCAAGCTGCCAGCGCCACCGTCGCTTGCCAGCGCTGGGGTTTGCGCACACGCTATATCGGCAAGATTGGCAGCGACTGGGCCGGCCGCTTGCAACGCCAGGAATTCCTGCGCGAGGGAATCGAAGCTCACTGCATCGAAGTACCCGACTGTCCCAGCCAGGCCGCCTTCATCTTGGTAGATCAGGAAACCGGCGAACGTACTATCCTCTGGCAGCACGACCCGCGCTTGGATCTCACTCCAGCCGATCTGCGCCGCGACTGGATTACTCAGACTCGGTTGCTTCACCTGGACGGCCACCCTCCGGCGCCCGCGGCCATCGCCGCCCGCTGGGCCCGCGATGCCGGCGTCATCGTCACCGCCGACCTCGACAATATCTATCCCGGAGTCGAAGACCTTCTCTCATCGGTTGACTATCTCATGGCCTCCCGCGAGTTCCCCTCGCGCCTCACCGGAATTGACAGTCTGCCCGAGGCCTTGCCCAAAATCTCCCGCCGTTTCGGCTGCCGCGTCGTCGGAGCTACCCTTGGCCGTGACGGAGCGCTGGCCTGGGATGGCCGCTCCTTTCTTTACAGCCCTGGCTTTTGCGTCGAGGCCATAGACACCACTGGCGCCGGCGACGTCTTCCATGGCGCATTTGCCTTCGCTCTTCTCGAAGGCCAGTCACTCGATCATATTCTCGAGTTTTCCTGCGCCGCCGCCGCGCTGAACTGCACCGCCCTGGGCGCCCGCGGCGGCATCCGGCCCGTTAGTGAGATTCGACGGCTGATGCAAGAGGGACGGCGTTATCCCGCCGCCTTCGATCTTGAACGATTGCAACTCGCCTCGCACGCGGGCAGGAGCGAAAGGGCCACCAATCCACCTTCAAGTACCCCTTCAAGTAATAGCTGAACCCTGCCGCAATGCGCGATTCACGCCACTTCGGAAGTATCGGACTCAATGGTGTACACGCCGGCCAGGACCAGCATACCTCCGGCCACCAAGTCGCGCGTGAGTGGCTCGCCCAGCACAAGAGCCGCGAAGGGCGTGCCCACCACTGGCTGCAGGTAGCTGAGCGCGCCGAGTTTTGAGGGAGGCAAAGAACGCAATACCCAAAAATAGAGTGAAATGCACAGCGCCGACGACAGGACACCCATGTAACCCACCACGGCCCAGCCCTGCCACCCGATACCTCCCCATCCGCCTGCACGGGTCAATTCCAAGCCCTGCCAAACGGCCACCGGCAATGCAAACAGTCCGGCGAAAATGGCGGCATAGGCGTTGAGCCGCAGCGCGTCGTGGAACCGCGCCACGCGCTTGGCCAGCATCGTGAAGATGGTCACACTGATCACCGCGCCGAACGTCAACAGATCACCCTGTGCTCCCACCGATCTCAGGTCCCACCCGCGCCCGGCCCCCAGCACCAGAGCCCCGGCAAAGGCCACGGTCAAGCCCAGTACCTTGCGCCGCGTCAGCCGCTCTAGCCCCTGCGTACATGCCGCAAGCAGGATCAGAATCGGCGAGGTGGCCACCACAATAGCGGAGTGTCCCACCGACGTGCGGCTCAGCCCCAGCGTAAAGCTCCCTTGGTTCAGGAATATGCCAAAGAAGCCCAGGTAGGCATAAGTCCACAGATCGCCCCGCCACGTCCGTCTCGGTCCGCCCGTCAAGCTAGCCCCCGTTTGCCGCCGGCCCGCCAGCTCGCAGTACACCGCCACCGGCATCATCGCCAGGCCAGCCACCACGATGCGGAACGACGCCAGCGCCACCGGCCGCAGGTGCCCGAAGCCGATTTTGGCGATGGTGTAATTGAGCGACCACACCACGACCATCACGGCCATGGCCGAGATCAGCCAAAGACGGCTGGGGCTTGACGCAGCGGGATCCGCGGGCACGGAACTAGGCCAACTCCTCCCGCCGCACGGTAAGGGCCTCGATGCGCGCGCGCCGCGGTTCGTAGCCGATCCCCGGCCCGGACGGCGCGCGGATCGTGCCCTGCTGGCTCACGGTCACTTCGGGCTCGATGATGTCCTCCGTCCAGTAGCGGCGGCTGGCCGTGACGTCGCCGGGCAGCGAGAAATTGGCCAGCGTCGAAAGCGCAATGTTGTGGGCGCGGCCGATGCCGGATTCCAGCATGCCTCCGCACCACACCGGAACACTCTTCTCCCGGCACAGATCATGAATCCGCCGCGCCGCGCTGTAGCCGCCCACGCGGCCCAGCTTGATATTGATGATTCGGCAGGCGCCCTGTGCAATCGCCGCCCGCGCGTGCTCTTCGCTATGAATACACTCATCCAGGCAGATGGGCGTTTGCAGTTTGCGTTGCAGCTCCGCGTGGCTCCAGATGTCGTCCCAACCCAGCGGCTGCTCGATCATCATCAGGAAATAGGCGTCCAGCTCCTGCAACACGGCCAGGTCCCGCAACTGGTACGCGCTGTTGGCATCCACCATCAGTCGAATCCGCGGAAATCGCCTCCGCAGCCGCCCCACCGGCTCCACGTCTCGTCCCGGCTTGATTTTGATCTTGATGCGCTGGTAGCCGGCGCCCATCTCTTTCTCGACCTGGCGCTCCAGTTCGTCGTCACTCTCCTTGAGGCCGATGGACACGCCGCACGGTATCTCCTGGCGCTCGCCGCCCAGAAGCCTCCACAGCGGCAGCCCCTTCTGGCGCGCCTCGGCGTCCCACACGGCGGCCTCCAGAGCGCCCTTGGCCATGTTGTGGCCTCGGATCGCGGAGAGCAGTCCCTCGATTTCAACAGCAGCGGCAAACTCTTTTCCACGCACCGCCGGCCACAAGAAATCGCGCAGCATATGCCAGGCGGTCTCGACCGTCTCTGGCCCGTAGAACGGCCCTTCCCCGGCCACGCACTCGCCCCAGCCGATCACGCCATCCACGTCGGCTTCCACCAGCAGGATGCGCCGCACCTCTGTCCGGCCAAAGCTGGTCTCGAACGGTGTGACCAGCGGCATCCGAATCTCCCGCAGTGTGATTTTGCGCAGGCGCATTTCAGATCCGCGGACTTGGCAACCCCATTGTCATTCCGAATCCGCCGCGGCGGACGAGGCGCGGTCTGTGCGCCCCGACCGATTCTTCGGGAAATCTCTCATGTCCCAACCTTCGGCCACGCGTGCGACTTTCGTACCGCCGGCATCCTGCCGGCTCCTTTCCCGGTCATCTCACGTCCTTAGCCCTTCGGCCAGGGCTGCAAGAGGTATTCCCCGCCCTGGCCGGCGACTGTCACCGACGTGGCCGCGTAACCGAGATTCAGCCAGTGCTCGAACTCCTGCCGAATTTCCGCCTGCAGCCGCGCCGCCTCTTCCGGCCGTGTCTGCCGCAGCGCCGCCAGCTCCGCGGGAACGCGTATGCGCACAACCTTGCCGCGCCCTCGAGCCTTCGCACGCTTGCGCTCCGGCCGCGCGGCCACCGCCCGGCGCACCCGCGCCGAGCGAAGCTGCCACTCCGCTACCAGCCGGTCGGTGGGCAAACCTGCCTGCAGCGGGCTGCTGGTGACGCCGTACATGTTGGCCACATACCGCCGCGCGATGGCCCCCAGCCGCACCAGATTGAAGTAGCCATTCTTGATTTGCAGCGGATCGAAGGTCCACTCAACCAGCTCGATCCCGCGCGAGAGCGCGTCTTCCCGCTGCAACAGTTTCAAGCTGCGGCCGATCCCGCGGTCGTGCCAGGCCTCCAGCACCGCGGTCATGTGCGAATGCAGAAATGGCGCGCGCCCGCGCACCCCGGCCAGGGCCAGCGTGAACCCCACCATGCGGTCCTCCGCAAACGCCCCCAGCACTTGCCCGCCCGTCTCCGCCGCCACCACGAAAACCGGCAGCGGCGTCAGGTCCGCGTCCGCGCTTCCCCACACCGCGCGCTGTATTTCAAAACACGCGCCAAACTCCGCCAGCCCGTGGCAGTGACGCACCACAATCGCCAGCGGCTTCTTCTCCGCGTCCTTCGCTCTGCCTCTCCTCCTGCGCGCCATAATCTTCAATCCTAGTAGCGCCGCCTTCCAGGCGGCACGTTAGATTCAACTTGAAACCCTGCTTTTCCAATCCGCGTTCCTCTGCGCTTCTTCACCGTCAATATCTCTGTTTCAATCCGCGTTAATCCGCGGCTTCTTGGCCTCCTCCCACAACGCTTCCCACTCCTCCGAGGACAACTCCGCCATCTGCAGCCCCCGCGCGCCCGCCAGCCGCTCCATCTCCCGGAACCGCCCGGCAAACTTCCGATTGGCCTTCTTCAGCGCAATCTCCGCGTCCAAACCCATAAACCGCGCCAGGTTCACGCACACGAACAGCAGATCGCCCAGCTCATCTTCTTTCCGCGCACGGTCTTTCGACCCTAACACGCCCCGCAGCTCCGCAGCTTCCTCCGCCAGCTTGTCCAGGATCCCCCCGGCGTCCCGCCAGTCAAATCCCAAATTCGCCGCACGCCGCGAAATCTGATGCCCCTCGAGCAGCGCCGGCAACGTCCGCGGCACCCCATCCAACACGGAACTTGCTCCGACCTCTTTGTCGGAGGCTCGCTCCGTGGCCTTTTCCGGGGCCTGTCCCGGCTTCCGCGCCGGAGCCTGTTCCGTCGGCTGCTTCCCCGCCCGGCGCTCCTCGGCCTTGAGCTGCTCCCAATTCTTGAGCACCTGAGCCGCCGTGTCGGCCTTCACCTTGCCAAAGACATGCGGGTGCCGCCGCACCATCTTGTTATGAACGTGCTCGACGACGTCGGCGATGTCGAATCGCCCCGCCTCCGCGCCCAGTTGCGCGTGAAACACCACCTGCAACAGCAGGTCGCCTAGTTCCTCGGCAACGTGCGCCACATCGCCCGAATCCAGCGCGTCCAGCACCTCATACGCTTCTTCAATCAGGTAAGGACGTAACGTGTCATGCGTCTGCTCGCGGTCCCAAGGACACCCCTTCGGAGCCCGCAGCCGCGCCTGCAGCGCCACCAGCCCCTCAAAAAGTCTCCCCACCTCCCGCGGCTTGCGCCGGCCTGTAGCTCGGGGTGTCGCGCCGCCCGCCCATCTCGATGG
>Ga0214473_10001205_pt1 | contig 35003 bp, 30 predicted proteins | sample RVTome_7_FD_203509 | JGI IMG/M metagenome (GOLD analysis project Ga0214473, IMG submission 203509) | Soil microbial communities from uranium-contaminated site in the Upper Colorado River Basin, Wyoming, United States - RVT98D197 | ecosystem: Environmental > Terrestrial > Soil > Contaminated >... | reverse complement strand
CTGATAAAAAGTCTATTCAGGCCCACCAAAATCTATATTTTCAAAACTAAAATCTAGAATAACTATACTCGAAATAGGTCTCCTCACGTTTTTTGTTTGAAAACATATATTGGACAGGATGAGATGAATAGAAAGATTCAACAAGCTAAGTTGAAAAAGGATATCGGTTCGGAGTTGTCAAATGGAGTTCACTGAAGAAGAGGGCGCTACTCTTGTTAAGCTTGCTCGAAAAGCGATCGAGACGTACCTGAAGGGATCCACTGTCATAAAACCACCTAAAGAATTAGACGATAAGTTTTACCAAAAGATGGGGGTCTTTGTTACGCTAAACAAGCTCTTTCAAAATCAAAAGGAGTTACGAGGCTGCGTAGGTCATCCTTACCCGGAGACGCCGCTTGTTGAGGCACTGATAGATTCAGCTGTTTCTGCAGCAGTTACTGATACTAGATTTGAAACAGTATCATTCAAGGAGTTTGAAAGCATTGTTATTGAGGTGAGTGTTCTAACACCTCCTGAGATTATCTCTGCAAAATCACCCAGAGATATTCCAAATTATGTGAATGTAGGCGAAGATGGGTTAATCGTGAAATGGCGTTTTGGGAGCGGTTTGTTGCTGCCTCAAGTCGCGGTTGAGTATCTTTGGAACGCTGAGGATTTTCTCAGCCAAACTTGCGTAAAAGCTGGAGCCAAACCTGACATATGGCGTACTGGCGATGTGAAAGTCTACAAGTTCAAAGCAATCATCTTCGATGAGAATAGCCCTAGTGGAATGGTAACAAGGAGGGATAAGAAAGGGGAATATCATTGAATCGAAGAATACATTTTGCTGTTTTTGGCTCAGGACTAGGGCACGCTTCAAGAACCAGCCTTATCGCAGATATTATGAGGAGGAGGGGGAATACCGTAAATTTCTCTTCGTCCAACAATGCAGTTGATTATCTTCGGCAGAATGGATATAGTTGCGACCGTGTCGCTTCGGTCGACGCTGAATGGAATGTTGATGGTGGGGTGTCTGTATCTAAGACTACTAAACGGACGCCTTCACTTTTCTCCAGATTTGCGCAACAGGTTAGGCAGGAAAATCAGATTATGAGCCGATTTAAGCCTGACTTGGTCATATCGGATTCAAGACTTTCGGCCGTAGTAGTAGCCAGCTTAAGAAGAATCCCATCTGTAACTATTGCAAATCAGCTTAGGATTCTCCTTCCACCTCTTTATCAAGACACTAACTTAAACAGGATAGAGATGCTTGACGCTGAGATTCTGGGGTTTTTCTGGTCGTTTAGCAAGTTTGTGTTAATTCCGGATCTTCCGCCACCCTACACAGTATCTGTGAAGAATATTCAAGACATCAAGACCGTTAGAAGGAAAATCAGATATGTCGGATTCATGACTCCTTTGACTAATTTTGAGAGGGAGCATCTTGTGAAAGTTTCGCGTGTATTGGAGTTGGAGAAAGGGAAGAAAGTTGTTTTCGCTCAGATTAGCGGACCTACCAATACGCGTGAAAAATTGTGCGAGATAATGGTTAGGACTGCTGATGCCACTTCTGATAGATTTACGTGGATAGTTTCCCGAGGAGATGTGGGTGGAGATGATAGGCCAGTGAGAATTAAAGGTGGCTGGATGTTTCATTGGTGCCCCTTGAAAGATGAGCTCTTCGCTTTAGCAGATGTCCTTATTGTCAGAGGGGGACACTCAACTATATCTACAGCTATTATGAATGGAAAACCGATGATTACAATCCCGATAGTGAATCACAGTGAGCAGGTTGCGAATTCAAAAACCGTTGAGAATATGGGTTTGGGGCTGTTCGCTGACCAGTCAATGTTGACTAGTGGAAAACTTGCGTCGATGATCACTGACGTTACCGGTGATGAGACAATTATGAAAAGAGTACTTGAGATTAAGGATGTTGCAAACAAAATGAATGGAGTCGATAATATCTTGAAACGTGTTGAAACATTACTTTGATTTTTTGGCGCCGAATAATTTCTCATTTACAATTCTGTGCGCTGTAGCCGGGTTTACTTGACCTCTGGATTGACGCATTATCTGGCCGATTAGGAAGTTTATGGCTTTCTCATCCCTTGTCGCATCTTCAACTGCCTTAGGATTATCGTTAAACACTTTCTTAACAATGTTTTCTACAAACGAAGAGTCGGTTATGATTTTCAAGTCTTTGGATTGAGCTATTTGTCGAGGCATTCTCCCTGTTTTTAGCATATCTAGAAAGATGGTTTTCGCCGAGATTCTACTGACTTCTGAGTTGTGAACCATATCTGATAGTTCTGCGAAGTGTTTAGGAGTGGTTTTCAAGTATTTAAGGTCCTCTCCGCGCTCATTAAGATATGCTTGGAGATCTACTGTTAGCCAACTTGCAACTTCTCTGGCGTCTTTGCTTGATTTCAATGTGTCCTCGAAGAAGTCAGCGAGTATCTTCTCCCTCACAAGGAGTTGAGATGTTTCCTGAGAGAGATGGTTTTCTTTTTGGAAGCGTTTAGCTCTTTCTATAGGGAGTTCGGGCATTTCTTTTGCGACATTGTCGATAAACTGTTTCTCAATAATTATTGGTGGTAGATCAGCTTCTGGAAAATATCGATAATCTTGCTCCTCCTCTTTAACTCTTAGAGATATTGTGATTCTTCGGATGTCGTCCCAGTGTCTTGTTTCCTGAACTATTGTAATGCCTTTGGAAGTTAGGCTTTTCTGACGAGTTATTTCGAAGTTTAGGGCGCGCTCGACTTCTTTGAATGATGATATATTCTTCACTTCGACTCGTCTTCCACCTGTCAATGATATATTTGCGTCACATCTGACGGATCCTTCCAGACTAGGGTTTGACACACCTAAATGTTCGAGTATTGAGCTTAGCTTATTTAGAAACTCTCGTGCTTCTTTCGGGTTTGTCATGTCTGGGTCAGTGACAATTTCGATTAAAGCGATTCCAGCGCGGTTGTAATCAACTAGGGTTTGGGTGGAAGAGTCGATTGTTCCATCGTAGTTGAGCTTTGCGGGGTCTTCCTCAAGGTGCATCCGCCCTATCTTTATCTTCTTCCCGCTGTCTAGAATTATGGACCCGTCGGTTGCGAACGGGACTCCTCCGGCTCTGTCATACTGGGTTATTTGAAAATTCTTAGACATATCAGGGTAGAAGTAGTTCTTTCTAAAGAAGAACATTCGTTTTGAAATCTTGAAGTTGAGAGCTAAAGCAACCATAGCTGCACAATGCACTGCTTTCCTGTTCATGACGGGTAGGGAGCCTGGAGTCCCCATGCAGACGGGACAGATAGTTGTGTTGGGGAGCTTTCCACGGTAGTTAGAATCAGTATTACAAAACAGCTTAGTTTGAAGGCTTGTTAGCTGGCAGTGAACTTCTAACCCTATCTTAACTTTACCTATTTCCTCAGACATGGGTAAATTCACCAAGTGTTAGGTCTATCTTGACATTACTCTCTATCATGGACCCGACTTTGAGAAGAAGATCTTCTCTGAACGGTGGCGCCATCACCTGAACACCGATTGGAAGCCCTTTGTGCAAGCCACCTGGTATGGAGATTGCCGGTATTCCAGTGAGATTTGCAGGTACGGTGTCTATGTCGGACATGTAGAGGCTTAATGGATCGTTTATTTTTTCACCGAGTTTGAAAGGAAGAATCGGCATTGATGGTGCGATTAACACGTGGTACTTTTTGAATGCAGATTCGAATTCTCTTTTTAGAAGTGTTCTGATCTTTTGGGCTTTCAAATAATATTGGTCGAAGTAGCCTGCTGATAGCGCGTATGTTCCCAGCATTATACGGCGCCTAACTTCAGAGCCAAATCCATTGTGTCGATTCTTTGAGAATGCTGAGATCCAGTCCAAAGATCCGTCAGGCGCTCTATAGCCGTACCTTAACCCGTCGTAGCGAGCAAGGTTTGATGATGCTTCAGACATCGCGACTATGTAGTAAGCCGCTAAAGCGTACTTTAGAGTTGGAATAGATATTTCAACGTATTCTACGCCTAGTTTCTCCAGATTGTGGATTGCGCTCCAAACGGTCTTTGAAACTGCGTCGTGAACACCTTCATCGAAGAACTCTTTAGGAACAGCTATTTTCAAGCCTGACATCGGTTTGCTTAGATTCTCCACGAGATTTTGGGCATATGATTTACTGGACGTAGAGTCTTTATCGTCATGGCCGCTTATGCAGTCCATAAGTAAAGCGCAGCTTCTGACGTCTCTAGCTAATGGTCCTATCTGGTCTAAGCTATTAGCGTATGATATTAAGCCGTATCTACTCACCGAGCCGTACGTGGGTTTCAGCCCTACGACTGAGCAAAATCCCGCTGGAGACCTTATTGAACCTCCTGTGTCTGAGCCTAGTGAGAGAGACGCTTCTATTGCTGATACTGATGCTGCGCTGCCTCCTGACGAGCCTCCTGGCACTTTTGAAATGTCCCATGGGTTTTTGGTAGGGCCGTAAAAGCTGTGCTCTGTTGAACTTCCCATAGCGAATTCATCTAGATTAGTCTTTCCAATTATCAATCCGTTTTCGCTTAGTATCTTCTCAATAACTGTGGCGTTGTATGGTGCTACGAAGTTATCCAGCATTCTAGACCCGCATGTTGCGCGGACTCCTTTGACACAGATATTGTCTTTGATTGCGATAGGTAGACCTGCTATCTTCCCTAGCTTACTGCCTCTTTTTAGTTGCTTGTCGATAGCCCTCGCTTTTTCAAGAGTTGTTTCACTTAATACGGTGATATACGCATGTATCTTAGGCTCAATCTTTCCTATTCTCTCAAGCGTTGCAGCGGTATATTCTTCTGATGATACTTCTTGGCGGGCTATCTTTTCGGCGACTTGCCAAGCCGGAGTTTCAAGAATTTTACGAGTCAATTACAATAACCATCTCATAGAATGGTGGCGCTTACTTGTCAAATCTGCTTTAGGCCTTGAATGAAGCCAGTTATATGGTTTCTCGAAAGTACTTTTTTGAAAAACAGGTTGCAAGAAGCTAAATAAGAGTCTAATTTGGTTGTTTACATTTCAAGAGTTAGATTCTTCAACGTTTCCAAGTCTTCGTTGAACGCGGTTTCTACGTCTTTTACTCCGATAGAGGATCTCATTTTGGTGAGAGCATACCCCGTGAGCATCATTGGTACACCGGGAATAGCAGTAATCGGCTCTGGAAGAAGTGTTAGCGCTAGGCCGACTTTGAACAACTTCTTACCTGGGGATGAACTTTTTAGAACATCCTTAACGGATTCTGAAACCGGCGCGGCGTCTATCTTAATGGTTGAAAAGAATTCAGCTCGATCTTTCAAGTTTTTAGCTATGATGTTGATCTTCTCAGATTGCTCCTTGATGTCACTCATATCGTAAGCTGTTAAGAATTGTGGTTTATACTTGAAGGTCAAGTTCAATTATAGCGTTGAATATAATAATATAGACAAGTACTTACCTTCAATTTGAATAGATTTTCAAAATTATTTCTAAGGAATGAGTGTAATTCCTGAGGCCTCTTATTGGTACTTTTATTTCCGCGTCATTCTCGGTGCTTTGATTAACCGATCTTTTACTTGCGATGCGTTTCCGAGCAGTATGTCGGCGTCTGATGTATGAGGAGTGTCTTCTCTGAATACGTTGGAAAGATCGTGAACGTTGTATGTTGGGGGGGTGTCTCCAGTGTCAATTTTGTTAATAATTTTGAAATACTCAAGTATTTCGTTCAACTGGTTTTTCAGGTTTGCAGCATCTTTCTTTGACAGTTCTATTTTAGATAGTTCTGAGAGGTGTTCAACGTCTTTTTCCGAGATCACTGGCTTTTCCTTAACCATAGTTTCACCGTTGTTATGGAGTGAGTCTAAGCCTGTCCCGTGGGAACAGGGTGACTTCTCTTATGTTTTCTTCACCGGTAATAACCATCATCAATCGATCCAACCCCAATCCGAAACCTGCGTGCGGAGGCATTCCGTAGTCGAAAAGCTTAAGATGATATTCGAATACTCTTGGCTTCAATCCTTGTTCTTTTAGTCTTTTTGTTAGCTGGTTCTTGGAGCATACTCTTGTCCCTCCTGAGGATATTTCGAGAGGTCCGAACATAAGGTCGAAGGCTTCAGATATTTCCGGTTTACTGGTTTTGGGTTTGATATAGAAAGGCTTGGATGCGGTTGGCCAGTCAGTTATGAAGTAGAACCCTGATGTTATTTTACCGAGCTTCTTAGTCGATGAAGTGGTTATGTCTTCCCCCCAAGCGATTTTGTCACCTAAATCGTGAAGTATGTCGATAACTTCGCTGTAGGTGTATCTTTTAAATGGAATCTGAGGAATCTTAACTTCTACACCTAGCTCCTTAGCCTCTTCCTTGCAAGTATCAGCCACTTTCATGAGGGTATGATGCACTAGGCGTTCTAGAGTCTTCATAACGTCTTCGTATGAGACGTATGCTTCCTCAACGTCTACTGAGATTATTTCGGATAGATGTTTGAGAGTCCGTGATGGCTCTGCGCGGAACACGGGACCTATTTCGAAGACCTTCTCGAAGCTCATTGTAAGCTGCTCCTTGTACAGCTGAGGGCTTTGAACTAGGAACGCCTCTTTGTCATAGTAGAGTACTGGGAACAACGCTGAACCACCCTCAGTAGCTGAAGCTATGATCTTGGGGGTTTGAACTTCAAGGTAGCCACTGCTACTGAGAAACTCACGTAACGCAAACAACGCGGTGTGTCTAATCCTGAATATGGCTCGAGGCTTAGAACGCCTAAGCTCAAGAGAGCGAATGTCGAGCCTCTTATCAATATTGGGAAGGTTTTCACTAAAGAGGCTGAAAGGAGGGTCTCTCTTAGCGACGTTTAGAACCCTAATTTCTTCAGGAACTACTTCCGCCCCCCTTGGAGCCTTCTTAATGCTCTTAATCGTTCCTTTGACAGCGACAACAGAATAGAGTGGAAGATTTTCAAACACATCCAGAACTTTAGAGGGGGATCTGTCTTTACTAGCAGTCACCTGAACTATGCCGTCTCGGTCTTGAAGAATAAGAAATGTTATGCCACCTTGACGCCTTATGCTTGAAACCCATCCTGCGACGGTGACTTGCAACCCATCTAACTCAGGGCCCAGTTCGCTCGATATGTGTGTCCTGCGATAGTCTCCAATATCATCCACTTTAACCATTTGAAAAGACTGCTCCCTCTCAACACACCTCATAGGCGCATATAAACCCTCAATGTGGGAGAGATTAATGGCTCAGACAACCAGTTTTACATGGTGTTCCTTTGGAAAGATGCATATTGTCTTATGATCAGGAGAGATTTATCGTTGCGATCTCATTTAGTGTGTCTATGTTGTTTGCTTGGATTTTTCCTGTTGAGATTGTGTACAGTGTATCGTCAATGTATATGCTTCGTTGTATTTCACTTGATGAGTAAAGGTAGTAACCGCTTTGTAGGTATATTGATGGGTCGTCTACATGGGTTATTGTTCCTTTGAGTGTGATTCCCGTGGTTGCAGCAATGTGTAAAACGTAAGTTCCTTGAAACACATACTCGCCGTATGCTTCAGGTGGTGCTCCTTGCGGGTATTTTTCTGGGAAGATTTTTGCTTCCAGTATAGGGATGACCATTATTCCATTTCTCGAGTCGAAGAGCAGTGCGTGCGGGTCATGTAGAACTGACGAATCGGTACCTCTATCACCTATTATGAGCTGGCTGACCTCATTGGGGTTGTTTACATCAGCTATGTTGAAGAGCGATACTTTGACTCCTTGGTATAATGCGAAGTCACCTTGCTTTGATTCAACTGTGTCTTTTCCAATGCCGATTATGTGGTTTGCGTCAAAAGGATGAAGATAGTTTGAGTAGCCGGGGATTTTGAGTTTTCCAAGTACTTTCGGTGCCTGAGGGTTACTTAGATCTAACGTGAATAGTGGATCTACCGTCTTGAATGTTACAAGATAGCCTTTATTGCCCATAAATCTTGCAGAGTAAATTTGTTCTCCTAAGGCAAGCTCTTCAAGTGTCCCGATAGTTTCCAATTGCTGGTTTAGGATGTACACGTTGTTGCTTAACATTGATACTTGCTGATTTACGATGCTTGTAGTTGTTGCTATTCTAAGGTTATTTTCATATTCATCAATTGAGTACTGGTTGAGGATGCTGCCTGGGATGGTTCCTGATGCTTGAATGTTTATTGCGCCTTGGTTAATTGAGATTCTGTTGATAACGGTTCTTCCTTCGTTTGACCACCAACCTGTATCAGGTAGGACCACGTAGATGTTTCGCTGAGAGGCATATAGCGTGGATGCGAAGCCCGTTAACATGACTTTCATCGTAGGTTCTTTTGTCTGGTCTTGAATGTTAACTGAGATTATAATTGTGTAGGATGCGGAATTGTCACCATTATCTGAATATTGAATTTGGTTAACTTGAATTTGCGCTATTTTTCCATCAGAAACTATTGCAGGTAACACAACTTCATTCTTCTCCTCCACCCAGACTACTGCTGATTGAGATGCTACTATGTAGACCCAGTCGTCAATCATTCTTGAATTCATATAAGTTCCGTTCATTAAGATGTCGCGAACAATCTTGGGACTGTTCTTCTGAGCGGTGTCATAGACTTTTATGTGGAACCCGTTAACCCAATTGGGAATCATTACGCCTCTCCCGATTGCTGGTCCTCCCACAATCGGCGGATCTTTAATGAAGAATGAGTTTTCCTCGAAAAGCACAAGTCTATCTTGGCCTATGAAAAGACCGGTTATTCTGCCTTCAACAGACATGTTTGAAAGAATCCTCATCTGATCAGCAGGGTAGGCATTGACAATTAGAAACTTGTTTTCAGAAGATAGGTAGATGTATTTTCCATCTGTCTTTACAATATCCGCTTCATCTACACCTGCCACTTGAACGTTAGTTTCGCTAAATTGAGCTGCTCCTTCAGCTGCTACTTGGTTTGCGGCACCCTTCATAAATACGGGGCCGCCGTACCTCGGATTGCTAATTCCTTTCTCAACATACGTGTCTAGCTCAGACATTGATTTGAATGTCTTAAGTCCCTGAGGTTCAGCTGGAGGAGTTTCAACCGTATCAAATACTATTACTGCTGACACTACTAAGGCTGCTATAATAAAAACGCCCACGATCAGTTTCTTATTCATCACTTATCACGATAATATAGATACGCATCTCATTGTATTAAACTATTGATTAGAACTATATGTACAATATTTAGAACAGAAGTAAAAAATGATGTTAGGATATACAGTAAGAACTTACTGAATGGCTACAAAATCCCAGATAAGCTATATTGTGGTAGATTTTGGACGATTGAATATTGCATTAGCCGATAGTACAGTGACTGGGTGTAGTCGGGCATGTAGAAACGCGACATGAATACGAAGTCGTCACCTCTAAACCACGAGTAACCGTAGTAGAGGCCAAAGAAAGACAGACACCAAGCCAGAATTAATCATTATTGAGGCTCTTTTTGGTGCAGAGTATTTTTCTGTCTTTGTTGACCTGAATCTATCCCGATTCTAATCATTAGCTTTTCCAGAATTATTATTGCAGCCTTTTTATCTAGTGGCTCATTTTCATTTCCGCACTTTGGTGAATAGATGCAAGATGGGCAACCTTCAATGCATTCACAGTTCTTTATCAATCTCAACGTTGCAGTAATTAATTCTTTGACAAGACTGTAGAGGGTTTCAGAGATTCCGATGCCGTCCTCGAAGCCATCGTAGATTAGTATCGTTGGATGCCCCGTATCAGGATGCATGCGAGTTGAAACGCCTCCAATATCCCATCTATCGCACATTGCATATAATGGTGCAATTGCTATCATGGCGTGTTCAATCGCATGCAATCCTCCCTCGAAGTCAAGGTCTTGACAATTAAGATCAGATTCCATTTCATCTGGAATAGTGAACCACATCCCTACTGTTTGGAAGATTAGTGGTGGAAGATCTAGTTGCTGCCTTCCGATTACTTCGTCATATGTTTTGAGTATGTACTGATGGTATGACTCTGTCACTTCCACCTCGCCAAGACCAAAGGCGACTCCATCATCTTTTTTGTCATAGGTTTTCTTAATTGCGAAATCAACAGTCTTCACAGGTTCAGTATAGTAGTTAATCTCCTCCCGCCTAACTTTGGCAATACGCGCCTTAAGATCCAATTCGTAGACGATGTAGGTATTTCCTTGATGAAGAAGGACTGCTCCTTCGAAAGCTTCATCATACGCTTTAGTCAAGTCAAGGGTTTCGAGAACTTCTCCATTGCAAACAACTTTTACTACCCTGTCAGAAATATTGTTTAGTTTGACAATGTCAACAGGTCTAGCTAGTGCCGAGAAGACATATCCTCTGGGAGTTTCTCTCACTAAACCTTTACTTTTTAGTGCAGCAAGACTTGATTCAAGAGTTGAGAAGTATTTTGCGTCTTTTTTCGTTATTGGCAGTTCAGCTGAGGCACACATTATGTGTCCTAGGTTGATGTTTTGGTTGTGCAAATCAATTATTGCCTGCTCATGAGGTCTGCCGAAAAAGTCTTTGGGATATTTCATAAAGTATTGATCAAGGGGATTTTGGAAAGCAACTAGTGTAGCTAGGGAATCTGTTGAAGATCTTCCTGATCTACCAGCTTGCTGCCAAGTTGAAATGACTGTTCCTGGATATCCTGATATTATTATAGAGTCCATCGAACCTATATCTATTCCAAGCTCCAAAGCATTTGTAGATGTAACTCCAATCAGTTCTCTAGTTCTGAGTTTATTCTCGATTTCTCGTCTTTCTTCTGGAAGGTAACCTGATCTGTATGCCGCTACTGATTTTTTGAAATTGGGGTATTTTCCTTTAAGATCTTCTCTGGTCCACCGTGCAATTAATTCAGCCATCTGTCTTGACACGGTAAAACATAGGGTTTGAAATCCGCATGATATGCTGTAGACATATAGGTCCTTAGTTTCTTGATGAGTTGAGCGCCTGATTGTCCTATTACTGTCTATGAATGGAGGATTCCAGAATAGAAAATACTTCTTTCCTCTCGCAGCTCCATCGTTTGACACAACTTCAAACTCTCTTCCTGTGAGTTTTTCGGAGTGCTCCTTTGGGTTCGCGATAGTTGCTGACGATAGGACGAATTTCGGGTTTGAACCATAATGTTCACATATTCTTAGTAGTCTTCTTATAAGCAGAGCCATGTTGGAGCCAAAGACTCCTCTATAGACATGTGCTTCATCAATTATTATATATTTGAGATTTTCCAGGAAACTACTCCATTTGTAGTGCCAAGGGAGATATTGGTGAAGACCGTAAGGGTTGCTTAGAATTATTTTTGAATTCCCACGGATGCTTGCCCTGTGATTTGTGGGTGTGTCTCCATCATAGATATTTGGAGATGCCTTAACCCCTATCTCTTGTTCCATTCCTCTTAATACTTGCAGCTGGTCATTTGTTAGTGCCTTTGTTGGATAAATATAGAGTGCGGTTGCTTTATTGTCATCACCTAGAGTTTCGAATACAGGTATGTTGAAAGCCAGAGTTTTACCAGAAGCTGTTGGAGTTGAAATGATGACATTTTTTCCCTGTCGAATATTGTTTATTGCGTTGGCTTGGTGCGTATATAACTTGATTTTTCTTTGGTCAAGATAGTTCTCAATGTTTTTTGGTAGAGGTTTGTTGAGTTCACCATAACTTGCTGGCTTAGCTGGAATTTCTTCTAAATGTTCAATCTGCCCTTTATAGGATTGGATTCTTTTTAAACTGTCGATAAAGTCTTTGATCACATATTCCACTCATCATAGAGTTTAGAGAAAATATTAGCCAAAGTGATAAGATCTTGCTTGTTATGTTCTACAATGGCGATAAGTGGCCCCACATTTTGCGTTCTAAGATAACTCTCATAGAATTCAGGGATCAAGGCACCAGGTACATCGATATCTCTGTTGACTCCAAGATGTTTTTCTATGGTTTCCAGACGACAATTGACAAGTCTATTTTTATAAACTCGTCTTGTGAAATGAAGAGCGTCAAAATGCGGATTGTTAAACGAAGACCTGATACCGTAAAATGCTAGTCTTTCTTGTATATATGGAATGTCAAAAGCTCTTCCGTTGAATGTAATCAGAGCTGAATTTTTATCTAGATTGCTAACGAGTTCCCATAATGCACACGCTTCATCAGATATGTCTCGTAGCAGAAACTGATTTATGGTCATACCGTCAGCTTGATGTTTTGCAATTCCAAGTAGGATAATTGGTCTTCCAAAAAGGCCCATCGTTTCTATATCTATTATGGCGAAGTCTTCAGGTCTGCAAAACCCAGCTAGATAATGCGCCAGTGGATGGGATTTTGGAAGACGCCGACCAAACGTATTTTGGAGTGGTTTAACGTCTCTTGCATCCACCATTCTCAATATCTCATTAGCAGAGTCACGCCACATTGGATGTCTTGTCAAGTCTTCTATTGTTTGATATCCTTGCTGTTTTAGTTTCTGTTCCCATACAGGTCCAATACCAGAAAGAAGTTTTAGGTTGGAAAGAATTACTTCTCTGCTTTTGGAGTAGCTTGCTCTTACTAAATGCGTATTGCATTCGTTTGTAATGCGGTAACAGCCACCGTGTTCATTTGAAATGTTACATCCGGGAATTACTTCTTCAAGTGTTTTTCCTTTGAACTGTTGGACTAGCTTGTCTTTGAGTCTTATCGCATTAGAATATTCTTCTTCGTAAACATAAGTGTCTTGTATAGTCCTTTTGGATATCTGGAGCGATTCTTCTTGCTCGGAAATAACTTTATAATCTGCGGTACTTCCAACTTTTTGTTTAAGAGTTTCTAAAGCCCTTTCAAATAGTTCCTTTTCAGGCTCCTTCAAAACATTTTTGCTCCGATATCTCTGCACTTTAACTCTCTTCTATCCATGCTTATAAGGAGGTTCAATTCATCTAAATATTCATATTAGCAGTCTAATTTATTATAGATTAGTCATGACAATTCACTAATGAAGTTGAGCACTATTCTATGAACATAATCTTTGATAATTCGAAGTTGAATTCAGGTATTTGTTTAGATATTCTTATTTCTGTCACTAAGCAACCATATTCCCTGTATATAGCAATGAAGAGTTCATTGTCTTGCTGCAAATGATAGTTTGATTAAGAAATAAGGGGGTTATCAAAAAAAGTCTACTGGACTTTTCAAATCCATCTCTGAAATGTCTTAGCCATCACATTTGAATGCTTCTTTTCGATCTTTTTCGTTTGTTCTGGATAAGGACTTGCGCCCATTACCGACTATTGAATCAAATACTATCTTGGAATCTAAGGCAATCACCGCATACCTACGTCACTTTAGAATATGTGGTAAAGTAAGGTAAACTCAAGGAAATACTTCTCAGTGTATTAAAGACTTGTAAATCGTCGAATAAATATTCTTAGGAGCCTTAATCTATGTTACGCATGTGAAAAGACTAAAACTTGTCTCTATGATATAGGCTAGAGAGAATTAATGGTTCAGTTTATGTTAATCTCTGGATCCTTTGGATCTGGAATCTTGAAGTCAATTGTTTCTTCTGATGAATACTCGCTGTCAAATTCAAGTTTTGGCGTCTGAAGATAGATCTTGTTAGCTCGGTTAATGATGGCTCCGCCATTGCTCCCCCATACGCCATAGACCTTCCCGCATGTTGAGCATCTCACGCCTCTGTCTGTATAGTATAGAACATAGCCTCCGCATGAGCATGAACTGAAAACTCCTTTACTGTGTAGGCTTTCGATTACGTGGATGCTCTTTAGTTTCTTATGTGTCAATTGATGCAACCTACCATAATCTTTGATTGGATTTGATGTGCAGGCATGGGAAATTCTGTTTGCAACGTTAACGGCCAGTCTGGTGCTCCAAGTCCGCCGACTTGGGACTTCATTTTGTCCTCGAGAATGTAGTATGGGTAATGTGAGTGTTTAGAATTGCAAATCCACATCTTCGATATGTGAAGAGAGTCTAGCGTATCAGGGACTTTTTCTGGCATAAACACATTTGGAGATCGTTTAGTTAAATCCATCCTTCGTCCACATTTGGGACAGTTCATATTAAATCAGTATGTTTATGGTTGAATGATTCTTAAAAAAGCATTGTATAATAATAACATATTTAATATATAATATCAATTAATTATTAACAATTACAGATTAAATATTTGTAATATTTTCAAGTACATTCTCTCGCGTTTTAGAGGCAACATATCTTTTAACTGCTCAACGACTTCGCCAAAGCTTTTCTCAAAGCTTCTGCTAGATCGCTCAGGGAATTCTAATCTATTTCATCTGATTAGGTGCTTTTTATTTGAGGTTACTTCTAATTTCAGTTCTAATAAAAAACATTTCGAGTCGCTATAACATTTCGATTATCGATACATCATTAATCTACTTTTCAGGTAATATTAATCGCTAGACGGTTTGTCTTATTTGAATTGAGTATATTCTCTGCAAGAAAATTCAATACTAGAAGAATTGAGCCCCCGAACCATATTCAGATTATGATATTGGCATTGACTTAATACAGTAATCTGGCTTTCTGGAAGTCAAGACTTTATTGGAGTTGAAAGTTGAATTGATAATTTAGAAATTGAAGGTAAGGTAAACCTGATTTGCATTAATATTTTTGGTGGTGTTAGACATTTTTAAACCACTTCGTCCATAGAAGAGTGTCGATGAAGATGTTGAGACATCATCTGAAACAGTTTTAGAGAGACTATCTGATGAAGTTACCCAAAGACCCAAGCAAGTTCAGTTTTGGAGCCACATCGTCAACTGTTACCAGTCTGGGAGTAATCTTTGGACTAATATCCACCGGTAACCCTAAAGCAAGCATAATAGGGTCTTTGCTAGTAGTAGCAATCGCAGACAACATCGCAGATTCGCTTGGAATACACATTTACAGAGAATCAACATCTACAAAACAAGAAAACACGAGAATGTCAACTATCAGTAACTTCATGACTCGTTTGGGCATTACAATAATCTTTGTTACGTTATTTTTATTATTGCCCATAGAATACGCCGCAGCTTCATGTATGGTTATAGGACTTGGAATCTTGATTTTTCTAAGCTGCCTCATCGGTATTAGGCGGAAAACCAGCATACTAAGAGAGATAATTATTCATCTTGGAATTGCTCTTCCAGTAATAGTAATTAGTCACTTTATAGGTCAAATGATCCTTACAGTATTTGGCTAGATTCATGGTGAGTTGAAGAGTTTAAATTCAAATCCCTATCACAAACTAATTTCTCAATAGCCTCTTTTCCCTTTATTGTTCTCTTTCAAACCCGCTTACCACATGCATCATACAGCGTTTATCAAACTTGCGTTACATGTTCTACTCATTTTGAGAAACTTGATTTGACAAGAATGCAGACTCAAGTCACTAGATAAACAATTTCTGATTCATAATACGATTCTGGGAGTAGGCGCAGATATGAAGATCCTAGCCTAGTGAGCATGTACTAACCAATTTAGTTGGTCACCACAACTTTACCTCTAAAGAGATCCACTGCTAAAGATGCGATTTAATAGAAAAAACCCAACGATAATTACAGCAGAAAATAAAAAAGAGAGGGGAGCGGCCTTGTTAGGCTCGCTTTCTAGTCATCATCACAGCAGCAGCAACAATAGCTACTAATGCGATGCCAACTGCACCGTAAGTTACTTCAGCCGGCAGTCCAACTGATTCAGTTGAAACAGAAGTGATAGTTGTTTGCTGAATTGACACCACCGTAGTCGCTGATGTTGAGATTGAAGTAGTTGTGCTGGTAGCAGTAGTTGTGGCAGTTGATGTTGTTGTTACTGTTGATGTCTGTATAATAGGAGCTTTGTCTGAAAGTCCTAAAGCGATTAGTGTTCCTGGAACTTCGATTGTTCCAGCGAGTCCGAATTCTGCATTACCTGCTAATCTAGTTGCGCCGAATATGGTGAATATCTTTGCGTTGCCATTCTTGTCCTTACCTATTGTTGGTTGAACTACGACTGGTGATCCTAGGCTTATAGAGTGAAGGAGTTTCCCAGTGTCCTTGTCTAAGAACCGTAGATATCCATCCGTGAATCCTGAGAAGACCATGCCTCCGCTGACAACATTCGCCGCACGCTGGTGACTATATTGTGTGAAATAAGTCCACTTTACTTTACCGGTGGCCATGTCTCTGGCGACGATAGTGCTATTTGAGTTTGGATTTGCTTGAGTTGTGAAAAGACTTCCTTTAGGAACGTATGGAAACTCTTTTGTTATAGTTGTCTCTAACGCATCTTCTTTCAGGATCAACGTGTTTGTCTGAGGGTCAAACGACATATCTGTCGCAAAGATACCATTGTAGAAGTCAGGGTACACCTTACCCGGTAGAGTAAAATGTTCGCCTTTAATGCCTGGCGCCGCAGCTGGGTAGCTGATCCAGTTCCATTCCCTCATGTCATGGAAGCTCTTTGGATCAGGGGCATATGCCTGATAACTAAGAGTTGATATTTGGCCTCTTGATAGTTGCTCGGGTCTTACATCAACCTTGTACTTCGGCTGACCGGTCTTAGCATCCATCACGTAGAAGATACCCTCTTTGCAGCCTTTTATGTAGACCTTGCCTAAAGTAGGATTCTCGGTTAATATTCCGCTCCAGTTGCAATCGTAATCATATGGATCGTGTGGGAATGGTTGAAGCCACCAAATGCGCTTACCTTGATTCATGTCTATTGCCATTATTGTGCTACCGTAAAGTCTTGGTCCTGGTACTAGGCTCATGTTTGAATATGGTCCCTGATTACCTGTCTGAGTGTAAAGAATACCTGTGTCTTCATCTATCACAGGTTGACCCCAGTTCGCTGTTACTCCACCCCACTGGTTAGGTTTTTGGTTTGGTGCTGCAAAGTCCCACTCAAGTCCTGCGGTATTTACCGCTGCAACTTGGCTACATGGAATATCTCTGAAGAAACCGGTGTTACATTCTTGAAGCGCCCAATCCTTAGCAAGTACGTCTTGAGGAGGCGCACTGAAGACTCTCCACTGTACATTGTATGGTGCGTCCATGCTTACTCCCATTGTGACGTGTCTTGCGTCAGGCGCGTTAAGCGAGCTATGCATGCTGCCTGCAAAGACTACTATGAATTGACGTCCTTTCTCATATGTGCCTACGTTCGCACTGAATGGTAAGCCTCTGAACTGGTAATTGTAAATATTTCCAGGAATGTTTAGACAGAGATTGTCAATTCTGAAGTTTTCTTTGCCAGTCTTCGCGTTTACTGCATAAATGTCACAAGCCATACCCATGTCAATTATCGCGTCTCCACCTTCCCAGTATCTTGTTCCATGTGAGTGCCCACCACTTGTAATTGATATAGGCAGCCTTTTCGCAGCGGTGGTTAGGTTGAGTGTGTAATCGTATGTCCATATTTGTTTGCCAGTTATCGCATCAATGGCGATATGTCTCTTCCAGTTGGTTTGAATGTACACTACTCCGTCTCTAACTACTGGGGGCGTGGTTGAGCCTTCTAACAAGGTTAGCGATTGTATTCCTGCTGCTTTCCCCGCTTTGCTTTCTATTGGATATATCCATTTAACTTCAAGGTTTTGAACATTATCCTTGTTTATCTGAGTCTGAGGGCTGTAATTCCATGCCCAGCTGTTGCCGTTGACGTACTGCCAGTCCTTATCGTTTGATGCTAGGGGTGCTGCGAGGGCGATTGTTGGTAGAAATGTGCTGAATGATAGAATCACTAGTGATATTAATACATATTTTATTGAGTTATTATTACTCTTCATATTCCTCAAAAACTACCCTTAAACCTCGATTTATAAATATAATGAAATAGTACATACCATGAAACTATTATAAATCTACTACATTTGATTTGTAATATATTGCATATTGTATGCTAATAAATATAAATTAACCATATAGAGTAAGTCGTCGCTAAACCGTTGACCCAAAAGAGAACACTAATGAAATGCCGCGGGGAAAACATATGCCGAATTAATAGTCTCAAACAATATCTGTATTCCACTTTTCCTAAACAGATGAAGCATAAAATTGATTAACAGAAATCTGCAACAAAAACGTTGCTATGCGTGGATCCGAACACCAAAATAATGATTCTACAATGCGCCCCATGGCCACTTGTCAAGTGTCACGAAACGCGAAAGAAACAGAATATTCTATAAGGATGCATAACTATTTGTATGTTAGTACGTAAAGGGTTGTAAAAATGAAACATATCACTTGGGAGGTTCGTTTGGGTTTATACCTGATATTATCATCTGTTGCGCTCTACTTATTCCACTACGCAGTCTTTGAAGATACTCACCACATATTAATCTACATGATAGGAGACCTCGCCTTTCTCCCCATCGAAGTTCTTCTTGTCACACTGGTAATACATCGGCTGCTGAGTTCAAGAGAGAAACGAGAGGTAATGGAAAAAATGAACATGGTCATAGGCGCCTTCTATAGCGAAGTTGGAACAAGAATGCTGGCCTATCTTTCTGACTTTGACCCGAAACTCGATGAAATCAGAAACGAGCTTATTATGACCCAAGACTGGCCCGATAAAAGATTCACCAATGTCTCAACCCGCCTAAGAAAACATGATTATAGAATTGAGATTCAAAAAGTCGATCTGCAGTACCTGCGAAGCTATTTTGGAGATAAGAGAGATTTTTTGCTCCGGCTACTTGAAAACCCAAATCTACTCGAACACGAATCTTTCACTGAGCTTCTTCGCGCGGTCTTTCACTTGACGGAGGAACTAGCCAAGAGAGATGAAATGAAGCATTTGCCAGAATCGGACATAAGACATCTCAAAGGAGATATTGAAAGAGCATATAGATCAGTAGTTTACGAATGGCTAGATTACATGAAGTATCTGAAAAACAACTATCCCTATCTGTTTTCATTAGCCATTAGAACTAATCCTTTTGATCATAGTGCGTCGGTGATAGTAAAATAAATGAATCTAGGGCCATTTCCAAAGACTCGATAGGTAACCTGTTTCATTCACCTAATGGTGCCTGCAGCATTGCTCTGAAAGAAGACTGCGGAGATAATCTTGTGAGTTCACTATGTTTATAGCGTTTGAGCAGATTATTTTAAGGTTGGAAGATTTTCTATTCTTGTCTTACAGTTCGTAATATCTATTATCATCTTCTGGAATGTTTCTTCTTTGGAGTTGCAGAAGAAGTTTCTACATGAGAATGGTCTTTGGTCGTGTATTGAGCATTTCTTATCACTGAGGTAGATACATTCTTCATTTTTGTTTTGAGATAAGATATTTGCCCCAACCATTTCGCATTTTTCAAAATCGCCGATATGTTCTTCAAACATTGTTTTGTAGATTCCTGAATTGTATTCATCCTCAGTCAAGTTGATAAGGAACAATTTACAGCAAACTCCGCATTCTGAGCATTTCATGATTTTCTAACCCTGATCCAATAAAACATATAACTCTCGGACACATTCAATCTGAATAGACCCACTTATGTATTGGCTATTTATCTTAGCAAAAGTTCTCCAAGATTCATCTTCAACACCTATTGAACAATGTCTCTAGCTAAGGTTCGAATCTTAAGCTTGCATCTTCACTGTTGCTTCCCAGTCAAGCAACTGAGTAACGTATCTTAAATGGAAAATGCCTGTAAATGAAACTACACTAATACACACAAACTAAATCTCAACCGTGTTTCAACCAATGATATCTAAACTTTGGTAGAGCTAGAAAGTTTGTTTCAAATAATTGCTGAGTTCTTAATTTGGAATAACTCTTTTTCCCTTATAGTGAGAGGTTTGAGTGGTATTCTAAGAAGTGGTGATATTGGTCAGGAGTTCTAAGTGAACCGAACGCTCGAGCGACTACTTCTGATAATGCAGGGTGTATGTGCATGGCTTTGGTGAGTGGTTCTGATATTTGATCTTTGGTGTACATCAGGTTTATTATTTCTTGTATGAGGACTGAGGCTTGGGGTCCTATTATGTGGGCGCCAAGAATCTTTTCTGCATCCTTTTGGATTATGATCTTGACAAAGTAGTCTTTTGCGCCTATTGCGGCTCCTCTTGCGGTGTCTTCGTATTTGTAGAATCCAATCAGTACGTTATCTTTTCCGTATTCTTGGATTGCTTCTTTTTCTTTTAGTGCGACGCTGGCAATTTCTGGCTCGGTGAAAACGGCGTGTGGAACGGCGTGGTATGTGGCTTTAGTTTTTATTTTTAGTATGGCGTTGTAGTATACAATTTTTGCTTCGTAGTTTGCCACATGTTTGAATAGGTATTTTCCATCTGCGTCCCCTAGTGCATATATGTTTGGTTGTGTTGTCTGCATGTACTCGTCGACTATTATATATCCTTGAGAGTCTGTTTCTATGTTGGCTCGTTCAAGGTGAAGAATATCGGTATTGGGGGCTCTTCCCGCGGCGATAAGGATTTCCTCGGATGTAACCTGAGTTTCTTGTGTGTTGTCTTGGTTGATGGCGAAAATTGTTTTCCCCTGCTGTGTGGATTCAACTTTGCGCACTTCGTGATTTGTGATTATTCTGAGGTGTTTTTGCAGGGTTTTTTTTGCTAAAGCAGATATTTCAGGCTCTTCTTCTGGAATGAAGTGGGGATTTCTTCCAATTATTGTGACTTCTGAGCCCATTGCTGATAGGAAGTGTGCGAACTCTGCTGCTATGTATCCTGCGCCGATTATTGCGATGCTTTTTGGAAGGCTTCTTAGTTGAAGTATTGTGTCGCTGGTTAGGTAGCCTGTTTCTTCGAGGCCTTGGATTGGTGGAACAAATGGTTTTGTTCCGGTGCATAAGAATATCATTTTTGATGTCATGGTTTCGTTTTCCACTTTGAGAGTGTAGGGAGCTGTGAACTCTGCTTGCTTAGGGTAGTAGTCTATGTTATTTGAGCTCGAAAGCCGTGTGCGGATTATGTTGATGTCTTTATCTATTGTTGATCTCATTTTCTGCATGATTGCTGCAAAATCTATTTTCTTGATTTCAGTGTCTATTCCAAATTCCGCGCTTCTTTGAATTGTTCTCACAACATCGGCTGGATAAATCAGGAGTTTGGTAGGTATGCAGCCGCGGGTTAGGCAGATTCCTCCAGGCTCGTCTTTATCTATGACTGCGATTTTCAGGTCTGGATTCTCTTGGATTGCTGCGCTAGCAACTTCCATTCCAGATCCTGTGCCTATAACGATAAAGTCATACTCTTTCATTTCAAAACTCAATCCGATAATAGATACTATTGGTTCTATAGATAGTTTCTTGATGAATCTTGCTGAGGTTGTTTCTTGATATTTAGACGTTTTAGATTAGTTATCTTAGCATTGCGCCGTTTCTTGAATTTTTGTACATTTGAAGCCTTTTCGAAAAACGTATCAAGCGGCTCCGATCGATGTAAACAGAAATGTTTACCAGATAAAATACTATTATTGCAAAACAATTGATATACTGTCACTGTTGGTTTAAAACATAAGAATTTTGAGAGCAAATCCCTTACAAGTTTGACTTTTCGTCTTATCGCATAGAGCGCCTCGGTTAGTTGGTGTAAATAATAGGTTTGTGAAAGGTTTAGGGTTCCCCTTTGATAGAAAACGTGTTTTGTTGACAGAAATGTATATTCAGATTTCTGAAAATGCTTCGAATACCTTGTCCGAGCACCATTCACGTATTCCTTTCACCACGATTTTTGCCAGTCTGTCGTCATACAGCTCTCTTTCGTTTGGGATTTTCCTAGATGAAACGTATTTGTCTATCATATATTTGTCGAGATTCTTGACAGCCACGATCAATTCTCCTCCGAGTGTGCGCCTAATTTCAAGGTTTGACCCTTGGAATGGGGGTTCCTTGTCCAGATAATTCTCGGCGACATATTTGGAAATGTTGGCTGCTTTGTCTCTTCTCTCTTCCTTGAGTCCTGTCTGAGATACCAATTTCCAAAGCTTGCCAAACTCTATTGCTATCGGAATTTTGTAATTGCAAGTTGTCTTGCCTTTTTCTGTGGTGATATTGGTCAGATATTTTTTCATTTATGTCACATCGCAGCGATATAGTTTCAATTCTAATCCTAAATAGTTGACTTGCCCGAATAAATTCTGTAAAAAATCAATGCGTTCTTTTGACACATTGTGTCGCTAACGTCCTAAACTTATTAAGAGTTTCTAACCTATTTGGCTTTGCGACACTATTCATGAGGTTGCTAGGTTAACTCAAAGTTCAATTCAGGAACTCCATAAAAAAACTTAGAAAATTTGTTGGGTATTCCATGCAAAGCTGAAAGCGGCTTCACCCCACAGATAAACACCTAGAGTGAAAACTTCTAATGCCAACGTACGTAAGTGATGAATGGGACTTACATTTAATGGGATAAGTCATGTTGAAGAGTGCGGTCACAATCTTAAACTTAAGTCCTTACACTTAAAAAACCAACCCACACTCAGAACACAAAGAATCAGCATCGCCCAAATTTTCACACATGAGAAACGACCGGCATATTTATTAGAAAAAAGCATCATATAAAGTGTAAAGTGACAAAATGGCGCATTCTCTGGGCGCAGAAATTGAAGAGGCAAACACGAAAGCTGTCAAGAGAGTTCTGAGCGCAGAGGCAGTTGTGACCGATGTTAAACCTGCTATCAAAGCAATTCCAGGATTCAAGCCCAACCTGATTACCCATTCTGGACCACCAATCGAATGGGCGAAAATGTGCAATGTCCAGAAATATGCTATTCTAAACATGATCAGGTATGAAGGTTTAGCTGAGAAGCGGGAAGAAGCCGAAAGACTGATTAGAATCGGAGAGATACTTGTTAAACCGAATCATAACTATGGCAATGTAAGTGGAATGTGTGGAATCACTTCAGCGTCAATGCCCGTCCTCATCATTAATGACAAGGTAAACGGGAACATGGCTACTGACATGCAGCAGACCGAGGTAACAGCATTTGGCCAACAATACGAAAACGGATTAAAGGAGCTAGAATTTGTACAGAAAACTCTTGGTCCAATCATGTCGGCGACCCTAAAGGAGGCTGGGGGGCTAAACGGCAAGGAATTGCTCGCCAAAGGGTTGCAGATGGGAGACGAACTGCACGGGCTTTTCGACGCCTCACGGGGGGTTCTTGTAAACTGGCTTATGCCACACATGCTTAGAACCGGATTTTCGAAGGATACGCTTGCCAAAGTTGGAGATTATTTCATGTCGAACCAGGGAAGATGGTACTGCGGGAACATTATGATGGGCTCGTGCAAGCTCATGATGGACGCGGCCCGGGGAGTAAAATACAGCACCATAGTGACTGCAATGTCTAGGAACGGAGTGGAGTTTGGAGTGAAGGTCAGTGGACTGGGAGATCGCTGGTTCACCGGCCCGGCGGGGAGAATCAAAGGTTATACCTTTCCAGGGTTCAAAGTTGAAGACGCAGCACCCGACATCGGGGATAGTGCTATCTCAGAAACGCGGGGTCTGGGTGCGACAGCGATGCCTGCTTCCCCGTCGCACGCAAGGTTAATGGGTGAGAATTTCCAAGACGCTGTGAATCACACTAGGCTCATGCGCCAAGTCTCTATCCTAGAAGACCCCATGTTCAGGATACCGTACATGGACTTTATCGGAGTACCCGTCGGCATCGATATTCGTAAGGTGGTCGAACTGGGCATTGTGCCTAGAATAAACACAGGAATGGCCCACAAGGCAGGAGGATATGGAATGATAGGCACTGGCGTGGTCGACGCACCAATAGAGTCCTTCAAGAATGCGCTTCTGGCGTTTGGAGAGCAGTACCGCTAGGCGCAGCGGATCGACCGGTGAGAGACGATGCATTTATCACGTGAAAAATATGTGTCTTATATTGCTGGCCTGCTGGTATCCCTCACAATCTTCTCAGGCATCCTGTTGACCTTCGGATACAGTCCTATCCTAAGTCTTCAGTCGATCGCGTACGGCGCCTTCGGAAGCATATACAGCGTCTCTGAGACACTTGTAAGAGTCCCTCCCTTACTGCTGAGTGCCCTTGCTTTTCTAGTCGGCTTCAAGGCGAGATTCTACAACATAGGGATCGAGGGCCAGATCTACATGGGGGCGCTAGCAACCTACCTCGTCTCTACACAGCTCGCAAGTCTCCCAAGCTTCATCTCAATCACTCTCATGGCCTTAGCCGCTTTTGCCGGTGGCACTGCATGGCTCGCTGTGCCACTCTTCATGAGAATCAAGCTTCAACTGAACGAGTTGTTCCCAACCCTTGTTATGAATTTCATAGCGGTCCTCGTGATTAGCTGGTTGACAACCGGGCCAATCAAGGACCCAAATGCTAACAATCCTCAGACACAAGCAATACCCTCTTCGGAGTGGCTCCCGATACTTATTCCCGGAACGAGGCTCCACATAGGAGTCTTGTTCGCAATCGCTCTCTCTCTTGTTGTGTTTCTCATCATCTACAAGACCGTTCTAGGATTTGAGATAAGAGCATCAGGGCTTAGCCCGAGGGCGGCTCAACAGGGTGGAGTAAGCCTTTCTAGGAGCGTCGCAGCCGTAGGTTTGCTCAGCGGTGGTTTGGCTGGGCTGGCAGGAATGTTCGAAGTAGCAGGGGCATCGCATCTTCTAGCCCAAGGATTTTCACCTGGCTTTGGTTACCAAGGTATAGGAATCGCAGCCCTCGGATCTTTTCACCCAATTGGAGCTTTATTTGCATCGTTTCTCTATTCGATTCTCCAGATAGGTGGAGAGACGATGCAGCGAGGAGCTGGTGTGCCCATAGAGATGATATTCATATTGCAAGCAACGATTGTTCTCTCGGTGCTGGTAGTCCAGAGACTGGTCTCAGGAAGGAGATAACGAATGGAAGAGCTTATCACAGCTATCCTGTCGGCAAGCGTAGCACTGTCTACGCCTATTCTCTTCTCTTCTCTTGGCGAAATATACGATGAACGTGCAGGTGTACTGAACATGGGTCTTGAAGGGATAATGGCGCTCTCAGCCTTAGTATCTCTCTGGACTGCTTACACAACTGGATCGTTCCTGCTTGGCGTGTTGGCTGCGATCTTTGTTGGTGCTCTCGTTGCTGTGTTGCATAGTTTTGCTACTGTCAAGGTGGGTGTGAATCAGTTGATTTCAGGACTCCTGATATTTACATTAGCCGACAGCATCGCCAATTTCAGTTACAGGAGAATCGCAGCCACGGTTGTGCCAACCGTCCAGCCACTGAAACCCCTTGATATCCCATTCCTGAGTCAAATCCCAATCATTGGTCCCTTTTTGTTTCAGCAGAACATCCTGCTTTACATCTCAATTATCCTCGCCCTAGCGATGGGCTACATACTCTACAATACAACGTGGGGGTTGAGCATCAGGAGTGTCGGCGAGAATCCCATGGCAGCAGATGCAGCAGGAATAAACGTCAACAGGATCCGCCACATATGTGTCATTATCAGCGGAATCATGGCTGGACTAGGTGGTGCCTCTATGACTCTTGGATATCTGGGATTGTACCAAGGCGGTATAGTTGCGGGGCGTGGGTGGATCGCTATAGTCGTGGTGATCTTCTCTCGATGGAGCCCTTACAGAGCCATCATTGGAAGCTGGGTTTTTGGACTTGGGTTTTCAATCGCAGCAAACCTTATCGGTACAGGTGTTGGGATACCTTACTATCTACTTTTGATGATACCCTACATCATGGCACTACTACTCATCCTATTCTTCCATAGAGGAACCAGACCTCCGTCTTCACTTACAGTTCCATATTCAAGAAAGTAATGCAATCCTGCCTTGTAATTTGTCGCCATTATGTGTTATTGTTAGACATCATCTAAAGTAACATTTTGCTGCTGAGCAGGCTTCAAGAATCTCGCTATGGGTCTACCGAATAACTGGAAAAATACTTGCGTAAAACACTTTCATACACCTCTAACAGTACTCAATTCCGCGTACCGCCGCGCTCCTAGCCCGATTACCAAGACCTTCAGTGCAACCATCCCTGAAGAAACATTCTTACCCTACCTATGAATCCATGATGAACAGAGAAACTAGACCAAAAGTCGAAATAATAATGAAAATACGATAAATATTTGCACTAGTCTTATATGATACAAAGCACATAAATATATATGAGAAAAGATGAAACTAAGAACTAAAGGATTAAGTACTTTTACAACTATTGCTGCATTAGCAATCGTCGCAGTTTTGACGGCCGGCATCGTATATTTTGCGGTTTCTTCTACTTCTCAGACTACACAGACGAGTACAACGACAATAACTTCGACTGTCATCCAGAGTACCACTACAACAGCGACCCGCACGTATAAGATGGCGTTGGTCCTTGGCGGTGATGAAACTGACGCAGGATGGTCAGCCGTTGCAATCCAAGCGTCTAACGTAATTCATGAAAAGTACGGATGGTCAGTTGATATCTCACGTGATGTAGCATTCCCAGATCAAGCACGCGTCCTCACAGATTACGCGCAGAGAGGATATGACCTCATCTGGACTCACGGAGGGCAGTTCATCGGAGACACATTCACTGTAGCAAACAACTTTAACAACACTTTCTTCGCCCAAGTCCCTGGACCCGCAAATTTTGCACCACCAAACGTAGTCTCTCTAGGACCGTCCTTCCAAGTCACAGGATTCTATAAAGCGGGAGTCTTGGCAGGTAAGATGACGAAGACAAATTCATTGGGAATGGTGTTTGGACAGTGGTTCGACTATTTGTCGATGGAAGGATACGCATTCATTGCAGGCGTTCATAGTTCAAACCCAAACGCTAAGGTTTATGTGAGAGTGGTAGGAACTTGGGGTGACCCCTCGCTGGGCTTCCAGATTGCATCGTCTTTGATACAAACAAAGAATGTCGATATAATCGTACAAATCGCGGATGCAACGGGACGTGGAGTTATTACAGCAGCTCAGCAGTACAATGCAACGGTAATCGGCACAGTCGGCGACCAAGCTGTACTAGCACCATACAACACATTAACCAGCGTCATGATGAATACAACTGGCTATATGGAAACGGTTGTCAAACATGTAATGGCTGGAGACTTCAAGCAAGCCCTCGGAGGGAAGGTCATTAACGTAAACATAGGATACTTAGCACCTTTCCATAATTATGACAGTAAGGTCCCCCAGTCGGTGAAAGACCTGCTCGTAGCCACAGAACAGGGAATGCAGAACGGAAGCATAGCTGTACCTCAAACAGTCACACAAGATCCGCCACCAGACCCATAGGTTTCGTGAAATCCTGTTTAACGGACCGTATTCAACTATATGGATATGGTAAGTCTAGGGTTAGCTAGGGCGTAATAGCAATGACAACGGAATCCACTTTGAAGGCAAGTAAGTCTTCAGGGCCGATCGTAGAAATGACTGGAATCATAAAGCGATTCCCTGGCGTCGTTGCTAATGATCGTATAGACCTTGAGCTGAGAGGTGGAGAAGTTCATGCTCTTCTCGGCGAGAATGGAGCGGGGAAAACAACCCTGATGAACGTGTTATACGGGCTGTATCGACCTGACGAGGGTGAAATAAGAGTTGATGGAAAATCAGTCACCATCAGATCGCCTAAGGACTCTATCAAACTAGGCATCGCTATGGTTCACCAGCACTTTGCGCTTGTCGATACTGTCACGGTCGGTGAAAACGTAGTACTGGGGCTCAGATCTACCCGGGAGCCATTACTAGACCTTGAGAATGTATCCAAACGGATTGATGAACTGTCAAAGAGATATGGACTTGAGGTAGATTCTCACGCAAAGATCGAACAGCTTTCAGTTGGAGAGAGACAACGCGTAGAAATCATCAAGGCCCTCTATCGTAATGCGCGAATACTGATTCTTGATGAACCCACATCTATAATTACACCCCAAGAGGCTGAAGAACTATTTGTAACGCTCAGGTCGATGGCGAGCGAGGGTCGCGCGGTAGTCTTCATCACCCACAAGTTACCGGAAGTTATGGCTGTTAGCGATCGGGTAACTGTCTTGAGGCACGGCAAGGTTGTTGCTAATATCGAGACCAAGTCAACGAGTCTCTCTGAGCTTGCTGAGAAGGAATTACCCACAGGGTCCGAAGAGCGTGAGGGAACCATAGGGAAAGCGGTGCTAGAGATCCAAAACCTCTGGGCTCAGAGCGACAAGGGTATTCCGGCGTTGAGAGATATCACATTAACAGTGCACGAAGGGGAGATTCTTGGAATCGCAGGCGTAGCTGGGAACGGCCAGCGAGAACTTGCCGAAGTCCTAACCGGCATGAGGAAAGCTACTCAAGGAAAGGTTTCTATCCTCGGGATTGATATGACAAACGCCTCTCCGGGAGAGTTTATTGAGCACCGTGTAGGACACATTCCAGAGGATCGACTAGGAACCGCCTTGATAATGGACTTCTCAATCTCTGAGAATCTAATTCTGGAGGTTCGTTCAAAACCTCCATTTTCTAATAAATGGTTCCTGCCATTCAACAAGCGGTACTTTCTTAACTTTAAGGAAATACGCCAAAATGCAGAGAGGTTGGTGCGGGAGTACGACATATCTACTCCAAACGTGGACGCCTCCGCAAGAACACTCTCAGGTGGGAATCTTCAGAAGCTAATCCTGGCGAAGATTCTATCAAGAAATCCGAAACTGCTCGTAGCCGCACAACCAACTTCTGGGCTAGATGTGGGAGCGAAGCAGTTTATCAGCGACAAGCTACGCGCGCAGAGGAACAAGGGATTAGGAATCTTGCTCATATCAGGTGACCTGAATGAAGTAATGTCACTAAGCGACCAGATAGCGGTCATCTATAACGGGAAGATCGCTGGTATTCTTCCTGCTTCAACCGCCGATGTCATGAAGATCGGCTTGATGATGGGAGGCGCTGGATAGCACTTGAGTTCAGTCACGTCTTCTTCAACGGAAGAAATCTTAGCTATTAAGGGGTATGAATCCTCACCCTTCTTACAAGCAACCTCCACTCCATTTCTTCTCAGAGCAACCTCGATTGGTTTAGAAGCTCAGAAGATAATACCAAATCAAGGAAGGGTTGGGAGAATCCAAGGTGTATTCAAGGATTCTCTGAATATTATTTTACCGAATGACCGCGTTATGAGCATAGTTAGAAGCGATATTGGAAGAGGCCCGATGAGTATAGTAACAAATCTTCAACCGGCTGTCAGCATGCTCTCAATAGGAGTTAGTATTGGAGATGATGTCTATAGAGTCGGCGGCTCCTTCGCAATTGGGAGAGATATTCTTACGGTTTCTACAGATGGTGCAGAGAAGTACGAACCAACAACTGGCTTTGAAACTCCGCTTAGATTTGAAGATATCAAGAAAAATCTTGTGACGATGAAGGAGTTAGCCCTTACCTCGGGTCGTAATGGCGGTCTAGGCGAATTGATAGAATTCATCGACCGTGACACAATAGATTGTTACGACGATAGAAAGCTCAACATCTTTGCCAGATACGCATTACCGCGTATCACGGAGCTTGTCGATGAAATTAAGAATGGAAGAGTTCGTAGGATTGGAAAGGTAGCCAAGACGCTGATAGGACTAGGGCCCGGTCTAACCCCCTCAGCTGACGACTTCCTCTCAGGTCTCATGATTAGTAGAATACTCTTCGCTTCATCTCTTCATCTAAAAAAAGGCGCAATATTCAATGTCAACAGAGAGATCATCAAAATAGTCCGCGGCAGAACAACCCCATTGAGTCAAGAAGATCTGCTCCAAGCTGCAGAAGGTAAGGGGAGCGAACTGATAACGATGCTGGTCGAGAAACTGTTTACGGGGGATCTAAGAGACGTCAGCAGTGCGACGATGCGAGTCATCGCAATTGGCGAAACTTCGGGGACAGACATTATTCTTGGTATCCTGCTAGGTGCTTGGTTGTCGCTCGATGAAGTCTATCAGAAGGCAGACGGCTAAAGATGGTTGTCAGAGTAATCATCAAGAAGGATACTTTCAGAGATTCGATTACGCTAATGAAGATTTCGAATCAGGTGTCTGGCATCAAAGGTGTTTCAAACGCCGGTGTCGTTATGGCTACGCCGCTTAACAAGAAACTTCTCAAAGATGTGGGATTCTCTGAAAAAGAGATTGAGAAAACGGATCAAAACGACTTGGTCGTTGCAATTGAAGCGGATGATCAATCTACTTTAGATAAAGCAGTGAAGGAGGCCGAGGAGCTGCTCTCCTCCAAAGAGTCCTCGGAAAAGACAAGATCCAATCCAAGGACACTCGATTCTGCGCTTGAACAGATGAAGGACGCGAACCTTGTTACCATTTCCGTACCAGGAAGGTTCGCAAAAAGAGAGGCCATGAAAGCACTTGAGAAGGGTCTTAACGTCTTTCTCTTCAGCAGTAACGTGTCACTTGACGACGAGCTTGAGTTGAAGAGGATGGCAATGGACAAAAATCTCTTGATGATGGGCCCAGACTGCGGGACGGCTATAATCAATGGGGTCGTCTTGGGTTTTGGGAATAAGGTGCGCCAAGGATATGTTGGGCTCGTGTCCGCTTCAGGTACGGGGTTGCAGGAGGTATCAACTCTCCTAAACGCTGAGGGTCTGGGGGTCTCTCAGGCCATAGGAACCGGAGGAAACGACCTATCAGAAAAAGTAGGTGGCATGATGATGATCGAAGGAATCAGACGTTTAGAACAGGACAAAAAGACACGGGTGATTATCATAATCTCAAAGCCTCCAAATCCCAAAACGACTCAACGAGTATTAGAAATGGCTACGCAATGCAAGAAACCGGTAATCGTGAACTTCCTCGGTGAGAGAGTCGACTTGAAAAAAGCACCAAATTGCACGAGCGCCACGACCCTTGAAGAAGCTGTTAGAATCGCGTCTAAATTAATCGGCAAGAAGAGTGCTACTCCAATTGCTGCACCAAATGAAGAAGAGATGCTCCAAACAGCAAGATCTGAATCGGAGAGGTTCTCGAGCATCCAGAAGTATGTAAGGGGCCTATTCTCAGGTGGAACCCTCTGCTATGAATCTCAATACATTTTGAAGCCCTTGGTTGGAGAGGTTTACTCCAATGCTCCTGTAAACCAAAAGTACAAGATTCAAGGTGATGGACCAAGCAAGGAACACACATGCATCGATATGGGTTCCTCTGAGTTCGTTGAAGGCAGACTTCATCCTATTATTGATTTCACTCTCAGGAAGAGAAGGATAATTGAGGAGGCAAAGAATCCTCAGACTGCAGTTATTCTTCTTGATGTAGTACTAGGATACGCTGCTCACCCTAATCCTGCCGGAGAACTTGTTCCGCTCATCATCCAAGCCAAGAATTCTGCGGTAGAGGCAGGAAGATTTCTTTCGCTAGTTGCATCGGTTGTGGGAACGGACAAAGATCCTCAAGACTTGCAAAAGCAGCTGGTCGAATTGAGGAAGGCTGGAGTGGTTATCATGCCAAGTAACGCGCAGGCTGCTAAAGTCGCCGCATTGATCGCATTGAGAGGTTCTACAAGGAGAGTCTGATTTATAGAATGACTAGCAAGCCTAAAAGAAGCAATCTGCTCGAATTAAAGCTTAAGGTAATCAATATCGGGATAGATACTTTCTCCGAAGCTTTGAAAGAGCAGGGAGTAGATGTTATTCATGTTGACTGGATACCCCCGGCAGGAGGCGATGAGAAGATGCTTGAGTTATTGGACAGACTGTCAAAGTGAGTTGGCAATATCTTGAAGATACTCGTAGCTTTGGGCGGAAATGCTATTCTTAAGCGGACCAGCAGTGGTACCGCAGATGAACAGCTAACAGACATACGAAGAGCAAGCAAACAGCTGGTTGAACTTCTTCTCGCAGGGCACATAATAGCTGTCACACATGGGAACGGACCACAAGTTGGAGACATACTTCTAAAAAATGAACTTGCTGGAGATACACTTCCGCCGATGCCTCTTGACGTTTGTGTAGCGGAGAGCCAGGGAATGATTGGGTACATGTTGCAGCAGGCATTATACAATGAAATGAAGTTGTCTGGACTGGAAATACCTGTAGCTACTGTCCTGACCCAGACTTTGGTCGACCAGAATGATCCAGCTTTCAAGAACCCTATGAAGCCGATTGGACCGTTCTACTCGGCGACCGAAGCTTCGAAGCTCAAGGAGGCGAAGGGATGGTCGATCGTCAACGACAGTGGGAGAGGATATAGAAGGGTTGTCCCTTCACCAAACCCGGTGTCAATAGTAGAAGAGAAAGTTATCAAAGAGATGTTCAATTCTGGAAACATCATCATATCAGTCGGAGGAGGCGGAATACCGGTTATTCGTGATCATAACAGCGGTAGTCTACATGGCGTCGAGGCAGTTATAGACAAGGATCTCTCAGCAGCTGTTCTGGCAACCACCTTAGGGGTGGACGCGCTTCTGCTCCTTACCGATGTAGATGGAGTATTCATGAACTATGGAGAATCCAATCAGAGGCTTTTGAGCAGAATGAATGTCGAAGAATGCATGCGATACCTGAGGCAGGGGGTATTCCCCGCTGGGAGCATGGGTCCTAAGGTTGAGGCCTCATTACGATTTGTAGTTTCAGGAGGAAAAACCGCGATAATAGCCTCGTTGGATCGCGCGAAGGAGGCAATCGAGGGAAAAACCGGAACCACAATAGTCAAATCATAATGCACTATTATTGCCTCTTGGGTCTGATAACTTGTCAGCAAGGGCTACAAACATATTCTACCGATGCAACTCTGGAAAATTTCAGATTCGAAATTTAAGTAGCCGCTGCAATACTTGGTTAGTATGCTAATGATTCCCATCATGATTGTTCTTAAAAGTCGCTATTATGATAAAACAGGTAGAGAGGATCCAAAAATTTATTCAAGGACGATAAACTTCAACATAATTCTCTAGAATACCTAAAATGTGGTGGATTCGGTTCTGGTAAAAGCTGAGATAGTAGAGTATAAAGCTGTCCTTCAACGTATCAACATAATCAGCAACAGTATTATGACTTGATACATCTGTATCATCCTTTAGCGTATTCCAGCTAACAGGATTCCCTGCTACTTGATATATTCTCCTTAGAATCTGTCTCAAATAAGTCTCCTTCTTATTCCATCGGACAAGATCTCCAAGTACGACATCCACGTATGTACGGTAGATACCTTCAGATATTTTGCCAGTTCGGAGATACTCGTCAGCTACCTTCGGTATTCCCCCCGTCATGAGATAACTTTTGAACAACAGTTCAATTTCTTTTGAGTACAGGGAAAGTTCTTTGATCTCTTCTGGAATCTTGCCCTGACTTAGCTCTTTCAGAATCTCCTTTCTACGAGTAGATTCAATTATTCCTAACATTAAAATTTTTATACGTTATGGACGTTTATTGTTCCTCGTGGCTCTGCCGACTTGTATAAATACCATCCATATACGAACAGGAAGAGCGCTGCAACTAACGTAGCTATTCCTAATGGGATATCAAAGGTTGTCTGAACGAAACTAAGAAAACCTAACAGAACTACAATTCCAAAAAATGCTAAAACAACTGCTAATCCACAGAGCAGTGGGCCGCCAATGTAACTTCCAAATCCCATATCTTTTCAATTTGTATCTTTATTTATTTAACTCTTTTTGATTGTTTATCGTCACACTTTAAGTTTTTGCATCGCTGTGTTGTGTTGCATGGTTTGACTTGTTTGTCTAGGTTTTTTGGTTTAGGTGTGTTTGTATTGGTTGTGTGGTTAGTCTCTTATGTCTGTTGGTTATGTCTGTTGGGCGGGATTGGTCTAGTTATTATGATGCGTTGGTTAGGAGAGGTGAGATTGGGCTTGACTCTTCTGTGCTCACGGAGTGGAGCGGTGAGCTGGCGAAGGCTAACGACGGCAAGGTTGGAGAGCCTTACCATTATCCTGAGTCGTTCTTCAGACTAGTCGCGTTTGTCAGGCTTCTCTTCCACTTGCCCTACAGGCAGACAGAGGGATTCATAACGTTCCTCTCAAAGCATGTTGATGGTCTAAATGTGCCAGACTACTCAACCATCAACAGAAGGATAAACAAGCTCAGTATTGATCTTGAAGACTCTCTGATCAAGTCAAATGAACCAGTAAGCATCGCTGTCGACGCGTCCGGAGTGAAGATTCACAACGGCGGCGACTGGATCCGCAAAGTGTGGAAAGTTAAGAAGGGCTACCTCAAGATCCACTTCGCCGTCAACGTGAAGACAAAGCAGGTTGTCGCAATGGACGTATCCGTGGAATAGTGGTAGATTCTGGGATATTAAAGACGCGAAAATTGAGAAGGAAAGATTAGAAAAACTAGGATTCAAAATAAAAAGGATGGACGATGGATAGATTATGATGATGCCCAAACGACACTCGATGATACATAATGAAAATATACTCTTGGAAGTATGATTAAGATATGTCAGAAGATAGAATACAGGCAGAACTAGAGTGCGTTCGCAATTTCTTGAGTAAGAATTTTCCTAACATCTTTAAACTTAGAGAAGGTGCGGTGGACCTTCAGATTACAAATGGTTTAGCGTTTCTCACAGTCTATTCGTGGCTGAGGGATTCTATCCTCGTCGATGAAGTTGAAGGAAAGCTAATTGAAAAACATCCAGTCAGAATTAATCAGGGGATTACGAATCGCTGGGCACGAGACGCCGCACATAGTCTTCCGTCGATTTGCCATAACGGCTTTTCACTTGATGACAGTGTTCTTGATCCTCCCAAATTCATAAAATTCTTTGCCCATATTAATGAAGTTGGTTACGCATCCAAACACTCTGCTCAGCAAAGACATACTGATCAGCTATCAAGAGCAGTCTCCGAAATAAAAGCCGAAGGAATATTACCCAGCGATGTGCTCTTTGTACCTTTCAACTGGTACACTAAAGCAGGATGGCAGCTATCAGAGGACATTTACGCCTACATGACGGGTTTACTTTTACGTGAATCAGGGTTCATAGTCTTTAGACAGTATCCTATAATGAACAATCTCCCTGACCTGGTTGCCTTCTCAGGAGAAGATCTGATGGAACTTCAATCCTATCTTTCAAATAAGACAGGAGGAT
>Ga0214473_10001204_pt1 | contig 35031 bp, 34 predicted proteins | sample RVTome_7_FD_203509 | JGI IMG/M metagenome (GOLD analysis project Ga0214473, IMG submission 203509) | Soil microbial communities from uranium-contaminated site in the Upper Colorado River Basin, Wyoming, United States - RVT98D197 | ecosystem: Environmental > Terrestrial > Soil > Contaminated >... | reverse complement strand
ACCGTGCCCCACGTGGTGGGCCTAACCGAGCGTCAGGGGAGGATACTCGTCGAGCGCAATCTGCTGGCCGTGGACACCCTCCTCAGCGGCTCCGACCCCGGCATGCCCCGCGGCCGCATAATAAAAATCGACCCGCCGGCCGGCACCTCGCTGGCCCGCGGCAGTAAAATAGTGCTTATGGTGAGCGAGGGCCTGCCGAAATCCAGGGTCCCCTCGCTGATCGACAAGACGATCGAAGAAGGGAAGGCGGCGCTCGAAGCGGCTGGCCTGAAGATGGGCCAGGTCTCGTTCCGCTTCGACCGCTTCCTCCCCTCGGGCAGGATCATCGACCAGAATCCCCTGGAAAGGACTCCGGTCGAGCGGGGAACGAACGTGGACGTGGTGGTGGCGACTTCCAGCCCCTGACTGCGGACCCGGACTGTCCGTCGCGAACTGCCTGCCTGTCGGGTTTCTTCCAGCCGGGCGATATTACCAATCTATTGATTTTTCCAGCTTATACGCTTAAATTATAAACTTTTGAATTTGTCCGGCGCAGAGTCCGGTAAAGCCGTAGTATCGGAGAATACCGAAGCATGTTTGATGAGCTCAGCGAAAATCTGGAAGGAATAATCCGCAGGCTCGGCGGGCGGGTCGTGCTCAACGAGGAATCGATCGAGGAAAGCCTGCGCGAAATCCGCCGCGTGCTGCTCGAGGCGGACGTTAACTACCGTCTGGTCCAGGATTTTCTCGGCCGGGTAAAGGAGAAGGCCGCCGGCCGCGAAGTGATCCGGAGCGTGAGTCCGGGCCAGATGATGGTCAAGATCGTTCACGACGAGCTGGTCGGGATGTTGGGCGGCTCTTCCCGGCCGCTGGAGACCAGCGCCGGCGGCGTCACCGTGATTATGCTTTGCGGACTGCAGGGCTCCGGTAAGACTACCACCGCCGGCAAGCTGGCCCGCCAGCTGGCGGCCCAAGGCCGCAAGCCCCTGCTGGTGGCGGCGGATGTCTACCGTCCAGCCGCTATCGAACAGCTCGCCACTCTCGGCCGCCAGCTCGGTATCGCCACTTTCACTCCGCGGGACACCGGCCGGCCCGTGGCGCAGATCGTCACCGATGCCCTGATCGATGCCAATCAGCGGCAGGCGGACACCGTACTGATCGACACCGCCGGCCGGCTGCAGATTGACGAAGAGATGATGCAGGAGCTGGCCGAGGTGAAGAGGGCGGTCAGCCCGCAGGAAATCCTGCTGGTGGTGGATGCGATGACCGGCCAGGAAGCGGTGAATATCGCCCGGGTTTTCCACGAACAGCTCGACCTGACCGGCCTGGTCCTGACCAAGCTCGACGGCGATGCGCGCGGCGGCGCGGCCCTGTCGATCTTCGGCGTCACCGGCGTGCCGATCAAGCTGATCGGCATGGGCGAGGGCCTGGATGCACTCGAAACTTTCCACCCGGAACGCATGGTGTCGCGCCTGCTGCAGATGGGCGACATCGTTTCGCTGGTGGAGAAGGCCGAGGAGAGGATCGACCGGGAGGAGGCCGACCGGCTGGAAAAAAAAGTGGCCAGCCGCGGCGACATGGACCTGGAGGATTTCCTCTCCACCCTCAAGCAGCTCCAGCGCCTGGGATCCATGGAGGGAATCCTGCGAATGATTCCCGGAGTGAGCGGCAAGCTGCTCAAAAACGTCGACGTCGACCCGAAAAAGTTCAAGCGGCTGGAAGCGATCATACTGTCTATGACACCCACTGAACGCCGCCAGCCCAGGCTCCTGAACGCCTCGCGGCGCCGGCGGATCGCCGCCGGCAGCGGTACCAGCGTGCAGGACGTGAACCTGCTGCTGAAACAATTCGACCAGATGCGGAAAATGATGAAGCAGATGGGCCTGTTCGGAGGACGCCGCGGTCAGGGCCTGCCCGGCAGGGGAATAAATCCGTTCAACTGAGATTCGAGAGATAAATAGAACCGCGAGGAGTGTGCCCCACGGTTCCCGACCCGCTCCCCGGGAGCGCTCGGGCGGCAGTGGAAGGCACGAATTCCAGTAATCTGTGGAGGATGCATGTCAGTAAAAATCAGGCTGCGCCGGATGGGTAAAAAGAAGAGCCCGTGTTACCGCCTGGCGGTCGTCGATTCGCGCGTCAAGCGGGACGGCCGGTTCATCGAGTTCGTCGGCTTCTACGACCCGATGACCAGTCCGCACACGGTCCAACTCAAGGAAGATCGCATCTTCGAATGGCTCGGCAACGGCGCTATCTACAGCGACACTGTCGGCAGTCTGCTCAAGCAGGCCGGGCTTCTGGAGCGCTGGCACCAGATTCGCAGTAAAAAAGAAGTCGAGGAAGAGACGGGTGCCAGGGCCGCGGCCCGCAAGCCGGCTGAAGAAAAGACCGGCCAGGCCGAATCCTGACAGCCGTCGTCAAAACGGAAGTTGTCGTGAGCCAAAGGAAGTATCTCGTTGTCGGCGAGGTGGTGAAGCCTCACGGTATCCGCGGCGAAGTCTCGGTCAAGCTGGCGACGGACAGGCCGGAGGTGAGGTTCGCTGTCGGAGCCAGGCTGCTGCTGGGGCTGGACGAGGAGAGCCTGGAGCCGGTCGAGGTGGCTGGGGCCAGGCCGTTCAAGAACGGCTACCTGGTGAAGTTCGAATCGGTCACCGACCGCAGCCAGGCCGAGGCGATCCGGGGCTGGCTGCTGTTTGTCGGCGTGGAAGACCTGCCGCCGGCGGAAGATGGCGCCTTCTACCACCACGAGCTCGTGGGCTTGCCGGTAATGGATGAAGGCGGCGCAGAGCTCGGCCGCATACACGGAGTGCAGAACTTGGGTCCCTACGACCTGCTGGAAGTGCGCCGCGGCGATGGCGGCAGCTTCTTTCTGCCGCTGGTAGACCGGTTCGTGATCGCGGTGGACCTGGAAGCGGGCCGGCTGCTGGTGAGGCTCCCCGACGGCTTGCTGGATGCCTGAGGCCATGCTGCAAATTGACATCATAACCCTGTTCCCGGATTATTTTAAAGGGGTGGTCGCCGCCGGCATCCTTGCCCGGGCGGCCCAGGCAGGCCTGGCCAGCTATCGCGCCGTGCACTTGCGCGATTTCGCCGTGGATAAGCACGGGACAGTCGACGACTACCCGTTCGGCGGGGGCGCGGGGATGGTGCTGCGGCCCGAGCCGGTGTTCGAGGCGGTCGAGTGGTGCAGGCAATCCGCCGCAGCCGAGACCGCAGCGGAAAACTCGAGAATAGTGCTCCTGTCCGCCCGCGGCGAAAAGCTCGACCAGCGACGGTGCGAGCGCTACTCCCTCTGCGACCGCCTGATCCTGATTTGCGGGCACTACAAGGACGTGGACGAGCGGGTGGCGCAGCATCTGGCGGATGAGGAAATCCGGGTGGGCGATTACGTGCTGAGCGGCGGCGAACCGGCGGCGGCCGTGCTGATCGATGCAGTGGTGAGGCTGTTGCCCGGAGTGCTCGGCGATTTCGACTCCGCCCTGGGGGATTCATTTTCCGAGGGCCTGCTCGGCGCTCCCCACTACACCCGGCCCCGGGAGTACCGGGGCTGGAGAGTGCCCGAGGTCCTGATCAGCGGGGACCACGAAAAAATCCGCCGCTGGCGGCAGGAACAGTCCGAAAAAATGACCCGCGAGCGGCGGCCCGATTTGCTTGAATAAATACGACAAATTAGATAGAATATATTGCAATTGATCTGATTATATTACTCCCGCCGGTTGAGGCGGTGGACAAGAGAGGAAACGATGAACAAGTTCGTGGACATTGAAGCACCGTATCTGAAAAAGGAAGGGGATATTCCCGATTTCGCTCCCGGGGATACGGTGCGCGTGCAGATCTGGGTGCGCGAGGGTAACAAGGAGCGGATTCAGAGCTTCGAGGGCGTGGTGCTGCAGCGCCGCGGCGGTGGGGTGAACGAGACTTTCACCGTGCGCAAGATTTCCAACGGAGTGGGTGTCGAGCGTATTTTCCCGCTCCATTCGCCCATCATCGAAAGCATCAACCTGGTGCGCAAGGGGCGCGTGCGCCGCGCCAAGCTCTTTTACCTGCGCGACCTCACCGGCAAGGCGGCCAGGATCAGGGAACGTAAATCCTGAGACGGTCCGCTACCGGCTCTCCCGGATTGACCGAAGGCGGCTGGCGTTTCTTGCCTGCCGCCTTTTTCTTTTGTAGGTTAAGATCACACGTTCAAAGCTCAAGGCATTTCATGGACCTCTCCGAACTCAGCGTGATCGCCATCAAGTCCCTGCTGGCGGAATATGACACCGTCCCCGAGGAGCTGCTCGGCTCCCTAACAGCCGACCCGCGCCAGCAGGTCCAGGCCCTGGCCGGCAGAATCCGGCGCGCTCGGGAGCAGGCAGCGGAAAGAGCGCAGACCCTGGAGCGGATGCTCGAGCGCGAGCGCCGCTTCCACGAGCGCGGCTGCCGGCTGGTGGCCGGAGTGGACGAAGTGGGCCGGGGTCCGTTGGCTGGGCCGGTGGTGGCCGCCGCCGTGATTTTCGAATCCGGCTGCGCTTACCCGGCGGCCCGCGATTCGAAGATCCTGCCGGCCCAGGCGCGGGAGGAGCTTTATCAGGAAATAAGTGAAAAGGCGCTGGCCGTGGGCCTGGGCCGGGCTGAACATGGGGAAATCGACCGGTTGAACATTCACAACGCGAGCCTGCTGGCCATGTACCGCGCCGTGCAGAACCTGACTACCGCTCCCCAGGCCCTGCTCGTGGACGGCCGGATGGTGCTGCGGCTCGACCTGCCCCAGGAAGCCGTGGTCGGCGGGGACGGCATTTGTCTTTCGGTCGCGGCCGCCTCGATCGTGGCCAAGGTCACCCGCGACCGGCTGATGTGCGAATTCGACCGGGTATATCCGGGTTACGGTTTCGCCCGGCATAAGGGCTACCCCACCGAAGACCACGTCCGGGCCCTGAGGGAGCTGGGCCCTTGCCCGATCCACCGCCGGAGTTTCGCCACCGTCGCCAGTCTGGGCAGCTTCGGCCGCGACGACTGGCCCGCTTTTTTCGACCAGCTCAACTGCGCCGCCTCGCTGGAGGAGCTGGAGACGGTGGCCAGCCTGATAAAGCCTCTGGCCGGCGGGTTCACTCCGGAGGAGCTGGCGAGCCTGCGGGCTCTCTACCGGCGCCGGCGGGACAGCCTGAAAAAAGGCCAGTTGCATCTGCTGTGACCGGGACGGAAGAATGACGAAAAAAACATTCCGCCTGCTGTTGGGGCCGCTCTTACTGCAGGCCGTTTTCGCCTGCCGGCTCGCCGCCGAATTGCCGGAGGTAGCCAGAACCGTAAACGAAGGCTGCGGGCAGTCTTTCAGTTTCGACGGGCAGGCCTATCGCGGCGATCTGAATAAGCTGCCGATCGGTGTGTTCGACTCCGGTATCGGCGGCCTCACCGTGCTTTCCACCCTCCTCACCCTCGACCTTTTCGACAACCACTCCGGCGCTGAAAGCCCGGACGGCGTACCCGACTTCGACCGGGAGCGGTTTGTCTACCTGGGCGACCAGGCCAACATGCCTTACGGCGACTACCCGGCCGCGGGCCGGACGGAGTTACTGCGGGAGCTGATAATCAAGGATGCCGTCTTTTTGCTGGGGACCCGCTATTGGCCCGGCCGGGAGGCTTCCTCTCCCCGCAGCGACAAGCCTCCGGTGAAGGCGATCGTGGTGGCCTGCAACACCGCCACCGCTTACGGGATCGAGGACCTGCGGGAGGCGGTCGAGTTGTGGGGAATACCGCTGTACGTGGTGGGAGTGGTGGAAGCTGGGGCGCGGGGAGCGCTCGAGGCGGTGGGGCAGTCCGGCAACGTGGCGGTGATGGCCACGGAAGGCACCTGCAGCAGCCTGGCTTACGTGCGGGCGGTGGAGCGCGCCTGGAGCGAAGCCGGCCTGGCCGCGCCAATGGTGATCCAGCAGGGCTGCCTGGGCCTGGCCGGCGCAATCGAGGGCCAGCGTGACTACATCAGTACGGCGGAATCCGGTCTTAACCCGGCTTACCACGGGCCCTCTCCCTCCAACTCTGCGGCGCGGATCGACACCCTGATTTTCGAGCGCTACGGGTTCGAGCCGGAGGGCCTGCTGGGCCTCAGCCTGGCGAGTGTCCAGCTCAACAGCGTGGATAACTACATCCGCTACCACACCACCACCCTGGTGGACCGCTACTCGTTCGAGAACGACGGCCGGCCGCTCGCCGTGGTCATCCTCGGCTGCACCCACTTCCCTTTTTTCAGCCGGAGCCTGGCCGCCGCTTTCGACCGCCTGCGTAACCTCGAAGTGGTGGAAGACTGCTGCCCGGAAAAACCCTACGCCGGGCTGATCGCGGCCGGCCTGGTTCTGGTCGATCCGGCCCGGAACACCGCGGTCGAGCTGTACCGCGAGCTGCGCCGCCGCGGGATCCTGTTGGCGGAAGGAGTGCGGTGCCTGATCGACACCGACGAGTTTTACATTTCGGTGACCAGTCCGGCCACCTCCCCGGAAAACCTCGACGCGGACGGCGGCTTCACTTACGAATTCAAATACGGCCGTCCGGCCGGCAACCCGGACCTGGAGGATGTGCGCCGCGTACCGCTGACTGCGGCGAGCCTGAAGGGGCAGGCGCGGGAGATGATCCGGGAAAAAATGCCGGTGGTCTGGCAGAGGCTGGTCGAGTTCAACCGCGGGAGCCCGCGGCTGACCAGGGTGCCGCGGATTCGGTGAAAGATAATTGAAAAGATTTTAGCTGTATTTTCTTCACGTCGCCAGGTCTGGCAAAGGAGAAAGAATAGGCATCTTCTCCCCTCTTGACACGTCAATAACGGTATGATATGTTATAAGTAGGTTGAGGGTAATGAAGGTTAGTTGCTAAATGACCTTCCGAATCCAAGGAGGGAAAATTGATAAACATAAAAGGTAAAAACTACAATACGGTTTCAGACGCCGCGAAATATTTTGGAGTATCTGTCAAAACTGTAAGAGATTATATAAAGAGAGGGATTATCCCGGAACCTCCTAAAATAAGCCAAGGATTAAGGAAAATTGATATTTACCCGGATGAATATATTAAGCAGGCACAATCAGTAATTAATAATAAAAACGATGAGGCTTTTAATAACTTATCATTGAATCAGGTGATGGATAAGAAGGTCTACATCACCGCTCAAGATTTAGAGACTAAAAAGATACTACGTCACGAATTATTTATTAATAAAATACCTTTTGACGATTACTTTAACCCCAGAGATTATAATACTTCGTACCGTATTTCAGAGAAGGCCTTTGAGTATCTTAAACAGAAAGGTTTGAAGATAGAGATTATAAAGGTTGAAAACATCGGAGAGTTGTCGCTGGAGGAAAGAAACAAAATTAAAAGGTATCACCACCAGCGAATGAAAGCAGAACGTGAAGAATTACTTAGGGAACTTAGAGAAAAATATGGAACACTTAAATGAAAGAGAAAGCTGAATCTATAAAAAGAGTTGAATTATCTATTCCGAGAAATGAAAATACCGCACAAAAATTAGATGAAATAAGGGAATATGTAATAAGGTATTTTCATGGAGCAACTCAGATTTTCTCCCAGTTAGGCGGTTTTTGGATTGATCCGTATGGGAATTTACTCGTTGAAGATATTGTGTTATTTATAATCTATTACCAGCCTGAAGAATATCCTGAGGCACAGGAAGTATTAAAATATATTGCCAAAATATTAGTTGAAACTGGCGAGGAAGAATCATGGGTCATCTATCAAGATGCAAAAAGAATAATATACTCAAATAAAGAATGATAAAAAGATATTTGAAGAAATCTACCTGAAATATTCAAACTGCTATTACCAAGGGAAACGAACTGCCTCGCAACGAAATGCGGGGCAGTCCTTTTTCACCTGACCACGCCCGCCCCCTTGTGGTGCTCGTCTACCTTGACGTGCTTCATCTTGCGCAGGTAGTCGGGCTGGAACCCGAGCCGGTCGGTGAGGTCGGTGAGAAGCTTGTACATACTGGGCACATACACCAGGGTCAGCAGAGTGGCGAAGCCCAGGCCGAAAATCACCGCCACTCCCATCGGGCTCCACCACTGGGAACTTTCGCTGCCGAGCTGAAATTCGAATTTGGTGAAATCGTAGCCCACGCCGGTAGTGAGCGGTATCAGGCCCAGGATAGTGGTTATGGCGGTGAGCATCACTGGCCGGAAACGCACCAGGCCCGCCTGGATCACCGCTTCATTTTTGGGGTAGCCGCGCATCCTGAGCTTCTGGGTGTAGTCCAGCAGCACGATCGCGTTTTTGACCACCACTCCCGCCAGCGAGATCACTCCTATACCGGTCATGATGACGCCGAAACTTGTCCCGGTGATCATCAGCCCCAGCAGCACGCCGATCAGCGACAGGATCACGCTGAACATGATAATGAACGGCAGAACCAGCGAGTTAAACTCGCTGATCAGTACGATGGCGATGAGGAAAAGGGCGACCACGAAGGCTTTCGAGAGAAACTTCTGGCTTTCCTCCTGCTCCTCGTTCTGGCCGGTAAATTCGGTCAGATAGCCGGTCGGCAGGTCGTAGCCAGCCAGTTTCTTCACGCAGTCCTGCAGGGCGGCGTTTTCGTTGCGTCCCTCCACCTTGGCGCTCACCGTTATCACCCGTCTCATATCCTTGTGCTGGATGGTGGACACTCCGCCGGTGGTTTCCACGCGGGCAATGGTGGACAGGGGTATCTGTTCGCCTTCGTAGACGACGTTGATGTTGCGCACGTCCTCGATACTCCGGCGGTTGCGCTGGGCAAAGCGCACGGTGATGTCGTATTCGTCCTCGCCCACGCGGTACTTGGCCGCCTCCGTGCCGTTGATCGCCGTGCGCACGGTGTTGGCGATGTCGAAAGTGGTGAGTCCGAGCAGGGCGGCTTTTTCGCGGTCTACGGTCACCTGGATTTCGGGCCGTTCAGCATCGTAGTCGTCCTTGATGTCCACTACGCCCGGCACGTCGCGGATGACGTCGCGGATTTCACGTGAGAGCCGGCCGAGCACCTGGTAGTCGTCGCCGGAGATTTCGATGTTGATCGGTGCGCCGGTAGGCGGGCCGTTTTCTTCCTGGTTAACTTCGAATTCGGCCCCGGTCAACTCCCGCAGGCTGTTTCTCAGCTCGTCCCTGCTCACCGGACTCGGACGGCTTCTGTCCTTCATGTCGACGAAATCGACCATGATCCGGCTCTTGTTGGTTTCACCGCCTCCGAAACTGAAGTTGATGTCCGCGCCCTGGTGACCCACGTTGGCCACCCGGTGCTTGACGTCCGGCAAACGTTCTATGAGTTCCTCAACCTGCCGGGCGAGATCGTCGCTGGTCTGAAGGTTAGTGCCGCTGGGAGCGGTTATGTCAACGTAAATCTTGCGGGGATCGGCCTCCGGGAAGAATTCCACGCCGTGTCCGAAAAATCCGTAAAGAATCGTGATTACTGCCAGCAGGGCCAGCGAAAGTCCGAGAGTCGACTTGGGACGATTCACCGCGTAACACAGTAGATAATAATAGCGCCGCATGACGGGTCCCAGTTTCTCCGGACGAGCCTCGATCTTGTGGATCGGACCGGTGATCTTCATTAGGCGGGAACAGACGGTCGGGTTGAACACCAGCGCCACGAACAGACTCGCAGTCAGAGTGATTATCACAGTCAGGGGCAGGTAATACATGAATTCGCCCACGATTCCCGGCCACATCATGAGGGGGAAGAAGGCGCAGAGGGTGGTAACCGTGCTGGAAGTCACCGCCATCCCCACTTCCCGGGTGGCTGTACCGGCCGCTTCAATCAGCTCGAGGCCTTCCTGGTGATGACGGTAAATGTTTTCCACGATCACGATCGCGTCGTCCACCACCATCCCCACCACCATGATCAGCGAAAACAGCACGACCATGTTGATCGACTGGTCCATCAGGTAGAAGACCAGGAAACCGAGTAACATGGACAGGGGCATGGAGATCGCCACCAGGAATGCGTTGCGTGCGCCCATCGCCACCATCAGTACGGCCACTACCAGCAACAGGCCGCTGATTACGCTGTTTTCCAGTTCGTCCACCATCTGCCGGATGTCTATCGACTGGTCGCCGGTGATCTGGATGCTGATTCCCGGCGGGAGCTTGAGTTCGAGCTTGTCGACCAGGCCCTTGACCCGGTCGGCGATTTCGAGCAGGTTGGTGCCGGTGCGCTTGGTAACCGATACGGACACCGTCTCCGCGCCGTCCAGCCGGCTGATCGTGTCGCGTTCCTTGAACGAATAAGCCACTTCGGCCAGGTCCCGGATGTAAACCGGCCCGCCCTTATCCGCCTTGATGACGATATCCTTCAGCCGCTCCGGCACCTTGAATTCGCCGGGCACCCGCACCAGGTATTTGGTATTGCCCAGGTCCAGGGTGCCGCCTGGGATGTTGAGGTGCTCGTTACGCACCGCATCGACCACGTCATTGACCGACAGGTCGTAATAGCGCAGGCGGTCCGGGTCGATGTTGACCTGCACCTCGCGGGTAAGCCCTCCGGTGACTGCGGCATCCAGCACGCCGGGCACGGTCTCGATTTCGTCCTCGAGCTCCTCGGCGATCTTTTTCAGCCCCACCAGGTCCATCTTGCCGGACACGTTGAGGATCATGATGGGCAGGTCGGAGAAGTTGATTTCGGTCAGGATCGGGTCCTCGGCATCCTGCGGCAGGTCCGGCTTGGCCAGGTCCACCTTCTCGCGCACCTTTTGCAGGGCGTTGTCGATATCGGTGCCGGCGACGAATTCCACGGTGATCGTGGTAAAGCCTTCCTGGCTGGTGGAGCGGATTTCCTTGACGTCCGAAAGCCCTTTCAGCTCACGCTCGATCGGCCGGGTTACCAGGTTTTCCATGTCTTCCGGTGACACGCCGAAGTAGGGCACCGAAACGACGATCAGCGGGATGGTGATGTCCGGAGCGGATTCCTTGGGCAAGGTGACGTAACTGTAGTAGCCCATGATGATGATGATGAACATCATCACGAATACGCTCACCCGGTTTTCGAGAGAAAAATCGGTTATTTTCATCGCAGGCTCAGTCCTTTTTGGCGGTTACTTTCACCTGCTGGCCATCCACCAGGTCCCGCTGGCCGGTCACCACCACTGTTTCTTCGGCCTGCAGGCCGCTGGCGATAAGCGCCTTGCCCTCCACGGTCACGCTGACGGTCACCGGGCGGCGATGAACGTTTTCACCCTCGAGGACGAAGACGTTCCGGCCGGATTCGGTTTCCACCAGTGCGGTCTGCGGCAGCACGAGCACGTTGCGGTGGACACTCTTAATGACACGGACTTTGGCGTGCATGCCGCCGCGGATCAGTCCGTGCACGTTGTCCAGCTCGAATTCGCAGGGAAAAGTCCGGCTGCCTGAGTTGGCCACCCCGGCAACGAAGGCCAGGCGTGCGTGGAAAACCGTATCCGGAAAGGCGTCAAACTGCAATTCGGCGGTGATTCCGGGGTTGACCGAGGCGACATCGAGTTCGGCCAGCTCGCATCTGATCTTGAGCCGGCTGCGATCGACGATGCGCAGAAGCTGGCCGCCCGGCGATACCATTTCGCCCTGGTCCACGTAGCGTTCATCCACATGGCCCTCGAAGGGAGCGGTGACGACCGCCCGTTCGAGCCGGCTGGTCGCGAGCTCGACCGCGGCCAGGGCGACGTCATGTTCGGTCTGGGCCTGCAGCCGCTGCATGGCGGAAATGCTCCCGCGCTCGTAAAGAGTCTTGGCCTTGTTCAGACCGGCTTCTCTGAGCTTGAGGTTGGCCTGAGCCTCGGCCAACTGAGCTTCGTACAAGTCGGCGCTGACCCGGGCCAGAATCTGGCCCTTGTGCACCATTTCCCCGCGCTCGGCCTTCAGTTCCTTGACCGTGCCGCCCAGCTCGCTGGCCAGCACCACGTCGTAAACCGCCTCGGTGTAGCCCGGCAGGGTCAGATATTCTTCCAGATCGCTCGTGCGGACCGTCATCACTTCCACGTTGGACAGCCGCGGCTGGGCGGCCGCCTTGGCGGCCGCATTCTGAGCCTCTCCCTCCGAACAGGCTCCGACTGCCAGGGGCACAGCCAGCACGAGGGTCAGGTAGGTTTTCCAGTTCATCGCGCTTCTCCACGGTCTGATTTGCTCGAAATGTGTTCTATTTATCATCATAGTTCGTCCACAATGGTTCCCATTACCAGTTTCAGATTCGCGATCTGCCGCAAAAGGTCGTAGCGTGAGCGCAGGTAATCGACCGTCGTCTCCAGGGTCCGGCGGTTGGCTTCCAACAGCTCGAAAAGGGTCACCAGCCCCTGGTCGTACTGGTCGCCGGTCACCCGCTCCTCCTCCTCGGCGCTCTCCAGTGACAGCTTCCGGGCCTGATAGACCTCCACCTGACTGGTGCAGGCGTCTATGGCCTGACGGGACTGGAGCCTGATCTGTTCGGCCAGCTTGTCCCTTTCGATTCTCTTGCGGGCCTGCTGCGAGCGGTACTGCATGACGATGCCGCGGTTTTTGAGACCATCGAACACCGGCACTTTGAATTCAAGGGCGAACCGCCAGGCTTCGAAGTTGCGGTCGAGCAGGTCGCCGGTGCGGATGGTGCTGTACCCGTAGTAGCCGTTCAAGTCGGCGCGGGGCCGGTAGTCAGCCTTAAAGACGTTGATTGTTTTGTCGTACATATCCTGCTGGATCTCCAGCCGGTGAAGATCGGGGCGGTTGTGCACCGCCACCGTCACCACGCTGTCCAGCGGCGGAGCGGTGAAGTCGCCGTGGGCTTCGATCCCCACCGCGTTGACCGCCTCGATAAGCTCGCGTCCCATCAGAAAGTTGAGCTGCTTCATGGCCTGGGTCAGGCGGTTTTCGGCTTCCAGAAGGTCGGGCCGGGTGGAGGCGAGCTGGCTTTCGGCGCGCAGGATGTCGAGCCGGGTGGCGTCCCCCACCTCGAATAAATCCTTGGTCTGCTGTAAAAACCGCTGCCGGGTCTCGATCGCTTTCTGGTACATGTCGATCGTTTCTTCGGCCAGCAAGACGTCGTAGAAGGCGCTGCTGACATCATAAGCCACCTGCTGGCGGGTGGTTTCCAGGCCCAGGTCGATATCCTGCATGCCCAGTGTGGCGACCTTGAGCGCATTGGAGACCTTGCCCCAGGTAAATAGCGGCTGCGAGAAACTGAGCGTGGTCTGGTAGTAAGTCTGCGGCTTCGGCAGGATCGCCTCGATGGGGATGGGGAAATCGCTCCCGCCGCCGCCGCGCAGCAGCTCCTGGCCGAACGTGCTGTTAAGAAAGCCGGGATCGCGCAGGCGATAGCCGGAGAGTATCAAATCGAGTTTGGGGAAAGCGTCCGAACGAGCCTCGATTACCTGGCCCCGGCGCTCCCGGATTTCTTCCTTCATACTCAGGACGTCCCGGTTGTGCTCCAGGGCGTAGCCGATCGCTTCGGCCAGGGTCAGGGCCCGGACCGGTCGCGCCGTCGCCAGGCTGGCCGAAACCAGGAACAGAAACGATAAGTAGTTTGCCGCCTTCACAGGATGCTCCCGTGGTCTCAGTTTGTTCTAACGCTTGACTGAATGCGCTTGTACTTCGCCGCCTTCCGGTTCCGCCGGCCTTGGCTTGCCGAATGCCCGACGGAAAATTTCGATTATCTGATCGGCCTTTTCTTCGAGGACTTCGTGGGGCTGCCGGTAGAGAGCGTAGCCCATGTCCAGAAACGGCATGATCACACCGTGGTGGAAGCGGTCCTCGACGCTCTGGATCACGAAGCCGGCGGCGTCCAGATCGATGTCCGCGCGGACTTCACCGCAGGCGATGCCACGCTGCAGCAGCAGGCGATAGTATTGAGTGGACAGCATGCCGAACTTGGCCAGCACCTCGCCCTTGAAATCCAGGTCTTCCTGGTAGAGCACGTTACAGAGGACCTGATGATGTACGGTAAACCGCTTCTGGAAGTCGTAAATTGAGACTAATAAGTCGCGTATAGTGTCGAATGCGTTCCAATCTTTCCGGCTGGCGAGGTAAGCGGTGGCGAAACCTTGGATGTCGTCCCGCAGGTTGTCCACCACCTGCATGAACAAGTCTTGTTTGCTGTTGAAATACCGATAGAGCGCGCCTTTGGCGATTCCAGCCGCCTCGGCCACCACGTCCATGCTGGTGCCGGTGTACCCTTTGTCGGCAAAGGCCTGGATCGCACAGGCGATTATCTTTTCCTGTTTTTCCGGATTGAGCTTGAAAAAAGTCGTCGTCGGCATGGCAGTATTCTCCAATAATTGCGACTAATGGGTCACATTATAGAGCGAAAATCTGCCTTTGTCAAGAGGAAAAAATTAAAAAAAAGGGCCTCAATTAAGGCTCGTATGAGCTAAAATGTTAAAATTGTTAGAGTTCTAAATTGAAGTGAGATAGATTGACACGCTTTTCCCGATACTCGCGAAAACGTGACTGACTGTAACCCGGTAGTCACATTTACGGTCGTTAGCCGCCAAAGGAATGCTGAAACTGCCGGAGTTGCCAGAGAACTTCAGATTTCTTTCCAAGTGGATAAGCCCTCTGCAATTGGGGAGACAAGGCCGACGTGGATAACATTGGCCGAGGGGTAAAGCGAAGGAAAAGGAAAGGGAAAGACAAAAGTGGGGAATGAAAGAAGCAGTATTCAAAAGCATTGAGAAAAACAAAGAAGAGGGAGAGCTGCACCGGTACTTCAAGGAACCGGGAGCGAAGAGAGGTTTTCGAGCTCGAGTACCGGGATGCCGTGCCGGGCGGCCAGGAGACGCTCCTGGAGGCCGTTGTAGCCCCAGCCGGCCAGATACGGCCGCACGCCGAGACCGGCGCAGTTCACCAGATGGGTCAGTTTGTCGTCGATAAAGGCGATTCGGTCGAAAGCGCAGCCGAAGTGTTCCCGCAGCAGGCTCAGGTGCTCCCGCTTCGATTCGCCGGCGCGCTTGTCCAGCACCCGTTCGGCCCCGAACAAGTCCGACAGGCCCCAATCGGCCAGCAGCTTCAGCACGGTTTCCCGGTCCTTGGAAGTGGCCACCGCCAGCTCGAACCGTCCGGCGAGCTCCCGCAGGGCCCGTTTCACTCCCGGATAAGGTTCGTTGAGCGCCAGCCAGCGGTCGGGTTCGGAGTCAGCCAGCCGGTAGCGTTCGACGTAGAAGAGCTCGTGGAAACGCTCGAGCAGGCCCCTGGCGAACGTGTCCCTGAAAGCGGTGAACTCCTCCTGGCTCGCGAAAGAGCGGCCCAGGCGCACCGCCTTCTGGATCACCAGATAATCCTCGGCCCGGTTGCCGAATGGGACGAGGGCCGAAAAGGCCTGCCAATGGGCCTGGTTGGAGGAGCGGAAACCGTGGATCGTGCCACAGGCGGGCAGGGAAGAATCCGCCGGCGCGAGAGCGGGGTCGAGGCGGCCGGAGATGCGCCAGGTGATGAGGTAGGCTTCGAGAAGGCTGTCGCTGATTACTCCATCGAAGTCGAGTGCCAGTACGGGCTTCATGTCGCCGGATGGTGTTCAGTTCCTGATTTCGCAAAGCTCCAGCTCGATCATGGCCATGGCGGCCGCTCCCACCATGCCGGCCTCGAAACCGAGCCTGGCGGGCACGATCGGAGCCTGCCGGACCTGCGTGTAGTATAAATAACGCTCGTAGGCTTGCTGGACCGGCCTGAAAAGGATGTCGCCGGCCAGGGCGATCCCGCCGCTGATTATCATCACTTCCGGATCGAAGACCATGGCGAAGTGGCTGAGGGCCATGCCGAGATAGTGGGCGCTGGACTCCATCACCGCAGCGCAGAGCGGATCGCCGGCCTTGGCCGCCTCGATTATCATCTTGGCGCTCAGGCCCTTGAGTCCCTTGCCGGCCAGTTCGGTCACCACGCTCCATCCGCCCGCGGCCAGGGCTTCCTTCACCTGGCCCACCAGTCCCTTGGCCGAGGCATAAGCTTCCAGGTGGCCCTCCTTGCCGCAGGCGCAGAGCCGGCCGCCTCTCTGTACCACCGCATGGCCGATCTCGCCGGCGCAGAAGTGAGCCCCGCGGTGAATCCGGCCGTTCAGCACCACGCCGCCGCCGATACCGGTGCCGAGAGTTACCACCAGGACGAACTTCTTCCCGGCGCCCGCCCCGAAAGTCGCTTCGCCGATCACCGCACACTTGGCGTCGTTGTCCACGAATGTGGGCAGCCCGAAGCGCTCGACTATCGGCCGCTTGATCTGCGTTCCGCTCCAGTCCGGGATGTTGGGCGCGCAGTGCACCACCAGGCCCTGGTTCGGATCGATGCAGCCGGGGGAACCCATCCCGATCCCGATCACCCGGTATTCTCCAGCAGCCGCCATCGACTGAGCGATACCATCGAGGATGTTCTCGATCACCCGCGGGGGACCGTTTTCGCCGCCGGTGGGCCGGTTGAAATGCCGGAGCAGCTCACCCTCGGGGGTCACCAGGCCGAACACGACGTTGGTGCCGCCCAGATCGATACCTACGGTGCAGACTTTTTCCGCCATCGCGGGTCACCGCCGGAACAATGCAAAGAAAGGGCCGGAGAAAAGAGAATCGCCGGCCGGCCGGAGACCTTAATCTATTTACCGTCCGGAAGGGTGTCAATGCCAAAGCCGGCGGGAGGAAGGCGATATTGGCTTTCAGCGGACTATGATAAGGAAGAAAGTCAGTGGACAGGAGGTCAGTACTGGCGGGGATAGGAGCCGAGCACCCGGACGAAGGCCATTTTCTTCAGCGCCTCGATCGCCTCGGCCACCCGCTCGTCGCTCTGGTGACCCTGCAGGTCCATGTAGAAGATGTAATCGCCCAGCCGGCCCTTGGAAGGCCGCGATTCGATCTTGCTCAGGTTGACGCCCCGGCTGGACAGGTGGCCCAGCATTTCGTGCAGCAGACCGGGATAGTCGACCTGGGGGTAAAGGGAAAGGCTGGTGCGGTCGTAACCCGAGGGTTTGGTGGAGTTCCTGGAAATGAACACGAAGCGGGTAACGTTGTAGCGGTTGTCCTGAATCCGGGAATGGACGGAGCGCAGTCCGTAAAGCTGGATCGCCAGCTCCGGCACGATTGCGCCCCAGCCTTTTTCGGCCGTGTCCCTCAGCATCTCGGCGCTCTTGCCGTTACTGCTGGTGTGGATCAGATGCGCCTCGGCGTAATTTGACCGGATGAACTTCTCGCACTGAGAGTAGGATTGCGGGTGGGCCAGGATGGTGGTGATCCGGTCGGTTTCCCCCTTGACCGCCAGGTGGTGGATAACCGGGTGAATCACTTCCCGCTCGATCTGCAGATCGCTTTCGGTGAGGGCATCGAGCGTTTCGCCTACCGTTCCGGATACCGAATTCTCCAGCGGCACCAGCCCCGCCGAATCCCGGTTTGCCGACACGTACTCGACTGCGTCACGGATCGTGCGCTGGAAGATTATTTCCGCCCGGGGTTCGAGCCTGGTTGCGGCTTCGTGGCTGAATGTGCCCTGCGGGCCGAGAGTGGCGATTTTCATCTTGAGCTGGCTTTCTCCTTTGACAGTCGACCGGCGCGATAAGGTCTTAAAATAGTCCCTTGGCGCAGCCGAGTCAATCCCGGCTGACGGGCGCCATAGAAGCGTAACTTCTGGAAACGGGTCACGGCCCAGGGACCCGGTAGGGAGGCTCCACGCTGTCGACGCCGACCGGCAGAACCGGGTTAGTGGGGGCCAGCCGGACCGCATCGCCGGTCGCAGCGGCGCCCGTATCCACGGCCCGCCGAAGGTCCACCATCCTGATCCCGACGTTTTCCGGCAGGTATTCGAAGACGTACTCGCGATATTTCCAGCGCAGCTCGCTGGGCCAGCCGGCAAGCCACTGCCTGCCGTCCCGCGAGCTGGTGATGCCGATGTTGCCCAGCGCCAGCAGCAGCTCCTGGAAGAAAGTCGAATAGAACAGATCGTTCAGTACGTAGCTCTTCCACTTCTGGTCATCCCGGAAGTTGATCCGCAGGATGTTCGGCTCGCGGAACTGCATGTCGATATCAGAGAAGAAGGCGGCCCATAGGCTGTCCTCGCGGCAGAGAGCACCGATTGCATAGGCCACGGCATAAGCGTTGGCCCGCCGGTATTCGGTCTGCTTGTCCGCCTCGGCCAGCACCTCCAGGATTACCTTGTCGGGAACCTGGTTGAAGCGCTCGACAAGCTGCATCGTGTAGCGGTTCAGTCCCAGCTTTTCCGCGATCTCGAAGAAGTCCTGAGGAATGGTGTCGGCCATCTCGACCGGCATCCGCAGAACGTAGTCTTTGCGTTCACGTTTGGGAACGGCGGATGCCGCCGTGTCGGTTGGGGCCGGCTGCTGAGCCAGAAGAGCAGCGGCGGCGAATATACCGGCCGCAAATAAGAGCAGGGTTTTGATGTGCAATGCCGTCCGCACTATAACCTCCCGGTACCGGCCCGGACCGACGTCAGGTCTTGAGGAACAGATTTTTCAGATCGTTGAGCCGTTTGGCGGAGATGCAGAGGTTCTTGGCCTTGTGCACGAGCTGGACTTCGAGCTTACGGATGTCGTCCTCGTACTTCTGCACCAGCCGCTGGCTTTCGGTGGTCGGCTCCTTGGCCATCTCCTTCTTTCTAACATATAACATTCCACGCTTGTTGTTCAACAGGAGGATCATGTTGACCAGTTCGCGTTCGGGGTCGAGCCTGTTTTCTGCCGAGCGGGTTTTGATGAACTGTTCGGAGAATTTCTTGAAGGCGAACTGGTCGAGGGAGCGGAATTCGTTTTCGATCTGCTCGAGAGCCTGGCGCAGGTTTTCCCAGACGTTGCCCAGATCAGCGGACTCCTTGGTCAGGAACGGCAGATCCTGTTGCTTCTCCTGGATTTTCCGCATTTCGTTGATTATGCGAGTCTTGTCTTCGTTGCTGAACGCCAGGCGGGTCTTGATTTCGCTGGTCAGTTTGGTGCGGTCGACTTCCAGGTCGAGGTTTTTGCCGCTGCCGGTCAGCAGGTCGATCTTGGCCTTGACCAGCCGCAGATTTTCGATCAGCTCGCGAAGCTCTTTGCGCCGGCGAACTACCCGCAGTTTGAGTTCGGCGACCAGCTCCTTGCTCTTCAAAACGTCCATTTCCGTGTCCTGGAGGGCACGTTCGGCATGGATATACCGCTGGTACGCCGCCTGCTCCTCGCCGGCCAGGCGCATGTAATTCACTTTGTATTCGGAAATTTTGCGCTCACGCTGGATCCGCAGCACCATCGCCCAGCCGAAAATCAGCAAGGCCATGGCTATGACGATCACCAGAAATATAATCAGAGGACCCATTATGCTTTCCGGATGGAATCAATCGCCGCAAGCGGGCGGGATACCCTCTTGCGCCGTCCAGGGGGAACCGGACATGTATTCGCAGATATGGTCAGGTTACAGAAATAATAGTCTCCGGGCCAGCTTAATTCAAGAAAATTAAACCGGTTTTTCCAGAATTATTTTTAAGCTCTGCCAAACCGTACTTCCGGGCGGACAGTATCGTGTCATATATAGAAATTCGGCCGGATTGACGTGTATCTTGACAGGAAATACAGGTGAAACGGCCGTCGGAGCTCCGGAACAAGACAATCCCGAGCGGCACGGTCGGTCTGGAGGCGGGGAATGACGATGCGCGGGTTCGTCGAAATCAGCAGGAAGGTCACGACGACGTCGCCCGTATATTAATAATGCGAAATCTGAAGTAATCAGTCAAGACAAACCGGAGGAGGTTCAATAATGCCGACTCCCGCTCCGCAAGAACACCTGAACTTATAAGTACCATACTTTACAAGAGATACGGCGAGCGCTGCCCCTTGGCTGCGGTCTTCGGGACAGCCCCGGCCGGGACAGAGGGCCGCCCCGGGCCGGAATCAAACGGTCTTGGGTGGAGCCTCGGGAATGCCGTCGCGCCGCTTCGCATCCGCCGGGGTGCGGGCCAGTCCGGCAGGCTCCTTGCCGCGGCCGAGCACCCGGTGTTTGAATAGCTCCCGCTTGAGCAGCTGGATCCCCAGCGAGGGGTCTACGCCCTTGGGGCAGGCCTCGCTGCAGGCGCCGGCGTAATGGCAGCGAAAGACCCCGTGCGGCCCGTCGACTGCTTCGAGCCTTTCGGTCAGCCCCTCGTCGCGGCTGTCGGCCACGTAACGATAGGCCGCGGCCAGAGCCTGCGGACCGGTGAACGCTTCATCCGTGGCGTTGGTCGGACAGGCGGACAGGCAGGCCCCGCATTTTATGCAGTAGGCGAACTGCAGGTAGCGCTCCAGCTCCTCGGGACTCTGACAGAACTCGCTGGTGGGCCGGTCCAGTTCCGCGCTGTCTTTGCGGATGAGGTAGGGCCTGATGCTTTCGTGCTTCTGCAGGAATTCCCGTAAGTCAGCCACCAGGTCGCGCAGTATCGGGTAGTTGGCCAGGGGCCGGACCTCGATCACGTCCGTGCCCAGCTCCGTCACCTGGGTCTGGCAGGTGAGCCTGGGGAAGCCGTTCACCATCATCGCGCAACTGCCGCAGATACCCATCCGGCAGCTTTTCCGGTAGGAAATGGTGGGGTCCTGGGTTTCCTTGAGCTTCATCACCGCATCCAGCACAGTCATGCCGTGTTCGAGCTGGAGCCGGTAGCTCTGCAGCCTCGGCGGCCGGCCGCTGTCCGGGTCGAAGCGCAGAAGCCTGAGCTCGATTTCCCGGCCTTCGTATTTTTTCTTCACGCTTGTATTTTCGGCAGCCATGTCGAGCGACCCCTTTCAGCCGACGAAACCGGCGATTATCGCATACGCGCCATAGAAGAAGAAGACCCATCCGCCCAGCACCAGCAGCACGTTGATCGTTTTGCGCGCCCCGGGTCCGACGAACGAGAGTTCGAAAACAATCGAGCGGAAGCCGTAAAGGCCGTGGTAGAGGGCCGCCGCCAGCAGAACCAGATAGACGACGAGGTAGAAACTCATGCCGGAGCGGCCGCTCACGCTGGCAAATGTCAGCACTTCGGAACGGGGGATACCGAACAGCTCGCCCACGTGCATCACTCCGAAGTGGACTCCCAGCACTACCAGCATCACCGCGCCGGCCAGCAGGTGGAACAGCCAGAGAGTCGATTCGCGCATTTTCTGCTTCCCCCTTGGCTCAGTGTTGGGCAATCACGAAGAATTCGTAAGCGCCGTAGCTCACCAACACGGTGGTGGCCGCCAGCATGAGATAGACCGCCCAGCGCTGCTTGAGGGCCGCGACGGTGAAGGGGTAGATCGGCCGGGCGGGCTTCGCCATCAGGAAGCCGAAATGGGTCAACAACAGCCTGATCCCGTTAAGGGCGTGGAACACCCCGCCCACGAAGACGAGGAATTCGCCGATCGGCAAGGGCCAGGTCATCACTCGCGCCATCACCGCCTCCCAGCTCTGCGGGTCGAGCTTTTGGCCGGTGACGAGGATGTGCATGGGCAGGTAGAGCAGTACGCCCAGGCCGGTGATCCGCTGCAGGGTATAGAGATAGCGTTCGGCACCGTACCTGCCGCCCCAGGCCCATCCCTGGACACCCAGGTTATTCTTACGGCTCTTGGGTTGGATTTCCGGGAACTTCATCGGTCAGCCTCCTAATATTTTCTTTCCACCGGCTTCCAGCTCGAAATGTCCACCTTGCAGTATTCGAGCCGGGGGCCGTCCTGAGTGCGGTAAGCCAGGGTATGTTTGAGCCAGTTTTCATCGTTGCGGGTGGTGAAGTCCAGCCGGGCGTGGCCCCCCCGCGATTCCGCGCGGGCCAGCGCCCCGGTGAAGGCGATTTCTGCCAGTTCGAGCATGAAGCCCAGTTCGAGCGTGTACATCAGGTCGATGTTGTAAGCCCGGGCCTTGTCACGTACCGAAATCCGGAGATAACGCTCCCTGAGCTCCTTGATTTTCTGCAGGCCGGTTTTCAGGCCCTCGCCGTTGCGGTAGACTCCCAGGTTTTCGTCCACGTTGCGGCGCATTTCCTGGCGTATCTTGTAGATCGTTTCGCTGCCGTCGCGTTTCAGCAGGTCGTCGTAGATTTCGGCGCGGGCCCGATTTACCGCATCGACAGGTTCTTTCAGCTCACCCCCGCCGTGCGAGACGAAGTCGGCGGCCCGTTCACCGGTGATCTTGCCCCAGACCAGGCATTCGGCGGTGGAGTTGGTGCCCAGGCGATTGGCGCCGTGCAGGCTCACACAGGCAGCTTCACCTGCTGCCCAGATTCCCTCGACCGGCGTCTTACCGTCGATGTCGGTGTGGACGCCGCCCATGGTGTAATGGAAGACCGGCCGGCAGGGGATCGGCTCGTAGACCGGGTCCACATCGACGAATTTCATCGACAGTTCGCGGATAAATCCCAGCCGCTCGTTGATCCTGTCGGCGCCCAGGTGGCGCAGGTCGAGGTGGACGTAGTCGAGGCCGTTGGGGCCGGTGAAGCCGTGGCCTTGCTTGATTTCGGTGATCATCGAGCGGGAGACGATATCCCGCGGGGCCAGCTCCATCATCTTGCCAGCGTATTTCTCCATGAAGCGCTCGCCCTTGTTGTTGATCAGATAGCCGCCCTCTCCCCGGCAGGCCTCGGTCATCAGGATACCGGTCGGAACCAGACCCGTGGGATGGAACTGGATGAATTCCAGGTCCTTGACCGGGATACCCGCCCGGTAGGCCAGGGCGATGCCGTCGCCGGTGACCGAATGCGAATAGGTGGTGAACCCGCTCAGGCGGCCGAGGCCCCCGGTGGCGATAATCAGCGCCCGGCCCAGCAGCACGTGGAAGCCGCCGGTGGCCAGGTCGATCGCGGTCAATCCCCGGAAACAGTTGTCCTGGACCAGGATCGAGGTGACGAACCATTCATCGTAGCGGGTGGTGTTCTGGTAACGTGTAAGATTATCATAGAGGCACTGCATCTCGAAGAAGCCGGTCTTGTCTGCGGCGTAGGTGGCGCGAGGGTAGCCGTGTCCGCCGAAAGGCCGCTGGTCGATCCGGCCGTCCGGCCGCCGGCTCCAGGGGATTCCCCAGTGTTCGAGCTGGCGGATTTCGTCCGGCATCGCCCGGACGAACCGGTAAACCACGTCCTGGTCGGCGAGAAAGTCGCTGCCCTTGACCGTGTCCCAGGCGTGCAGGTCGAGGCTGTCGCCTTCCTCCTCGCGCAGTACCGCGGCGGTTCCGCCTTCGGCCGCCACGGAATGGGAGCGCATGAGCTGTACCTTGCTTACCAGGCCGATATCCACTTTCCCGCCGGTGGCGATCGAGGCGCTCAGGGCGGCACGCAGCCCGGCCAGACCGGAACCGAGGATCAGAATATCGTGCGAGATGGTGTCCGACATCATTTGACTCCGGTGACGAGAGATTCGGTTGGATAAGTGAAGAGAGTTTTCGGATCGAGTTCGAGCGCCATGATTCTGTGCCTGATCTTCCAATGTGCCGATAAAGAGCCGGTCTGATAAAAGTCTGTCAGGCGACTTTGTAGCTAACGGTCAGAGCAGGAACAATGTTGCGGCATGTCATGATCCGGGCCTCTCCGGTAAGATGCGGCGAGCCTCTGGAAGAGCCGCCGGCCGGGCCGACCGCAGATGGGCTCCGGCTGCCGTTGCCAGCTGTTCGCTTTATCGGACACGAAGCGCGGACCACGCGAGATTGCAAGAGTCGTGAGAGGCAAAAACCCGGCGGTAAAAGTACCATGCGGCCACGGAGTAAGTCAAGCCTCTTGATGACCGCCGGCGGCAGGGTCAAAAAAGTTGACAAAAGCCCTGCTGCATGGTATTTTAATTCTGCAGCGGCAGGTGGGCCGGCCCAGCCGGTCCGGTGTCGGTGTATTCAGATTTTTCGCCCGCAACAATCGACGAGAATGAAATTCGAGTGAACTGGAGAGCTACCAAACACTCAGGATGCTGCGGTTCGGGTCTCTGACTGAGGATTCGGGCGATGCAGACAAGCGGAACAACCGGTCCGCTTTTTTTTGTAATTTTTTACTGGATTTGAATCTGCGAATTTATTAGTTTGACGCACTTCATAATCGATTATCGAGACGTGCAGGAGGCTCGTGAGTACTAAAAACGTCCGCGTAAACCAGCAGATCCGGATTTCCCCGATAAGGCTGATCGACAGCGACGGGGCGCAGGTTGGCGTGGTACCGCTCGAGGAAGCTCGCAAACTGGCCGAGGAGCGTGAACTCGATCTGGTGGAAGTGGCTCCCACCGCCCGGCCGCCGGTAGTCCGGATTATGGACTACGGCAAGTTCAAGTACCGGGAGAGCAAGAAGGCCAGGGACGCCAAAAAAAGGCAGCACGTTATCCAGATGAAGGAGATCAAGCTGCGCAGCAAGATCGACGAGCACGATCTCCAGTTCAAGCTCAGGCATGCGCGCAAGTTCCTCGAGAAGCACAACAAAGTCAAAGTCACGATGGTCTTCCGCGGCCGGGAGGTCGTCCACAAGGAACTGGGAGAGGAAGTGCTGAAGCGCTTCCAGGACGAAGTGGTCGATCTCGCCACCCAGGAAGGGGAGATCAAGATGGAAGGCCGCAACATGATCCTGCTGCTGTCTCCCAAAAATGCCTGAAAACCGACCGGGTTGCTGGTAACGTACTGCGGCAAGAAGCGCAAGGAGTAAAAGTGCCTAAAGTCAAGTCATTGAGAGCTGCGGCCAAGAGATTCAAGAAAACCGCCAACGGCAAGATCCGCCGGAAAAAAGCTTATCACAGCCATATCCTGACCAAAAAGAGCCCGAAGCGCAAGCGGTCGCTGCGCAAGGGCACCGTGATCAGCCGTGCCGACACACCGCGGGTCAGGAAGATGCTGCCATACTCCTGAGCGGCCGGAGGGCTGCGCAGGGACATCCGGGGAGTGCCCTAAAACGAGCCGGACCGAAAGAGGAATAAAATGCCACGGGTAAAAACCAACGTCGCCTCGCACAGGCGCAGGAAGAAAATTCTGAAAAGAGCCTCCGGTTACCGGGGCGGACGCAGCAAATTGCTCAGCTCCGCCCGGGAGACCGTGGATCGCGCACTCAGGTATTCCTACATCCACCGCAAACAGAAAAAGCGTGATTTCCGCGGGCTGTGGATCCTGAGGATCAACGCTGCCGCCCGGCAGTTCGGCCTCAGCTACAGCCGATTTATGGACGGCCTCAAAAAAGCCGGCGTCGAGGTGAACCGCAAGGTGCTTGCGGAGCTGGCGGTCCATGACCTCCAGGCTTTCGAAAAGCTGGTCAATACCGCCAAGGGAAACTGAAACGTAGCGGTTTCTTCACCCGGGACGCCGATAAGCGCGGCCGCTCCTGTTTGCGAAAGCTGAAATCCCCGATCAAACGACTCTACGGCCAGGGCGCCAAGGGTGCGAGCCCGCGCGGACAGGCGCCGGCGTGCTCGAAATCTGATCGGGGATTTTTCGTGTCCATTAGCTGCGAAGCGGTTGCTGAATGCCGAGCCGGTTCGCCGGCCGGCGGCAACGGAAGATGAAGAAGGAAATACACCGGATGTCCCCAGTCACGGAAAGCCTGGACCGGATTGCCGCGGAGGCTCCCGAGCGGATCGGGGGGGCGGCGGATCTGGACGAGCTGGAACGGCTGCGGCTCGAATTCCTCGGCCGCAAGGGCCGGTTGACCGAAATTCTCCACGGCCTGGTCCAGGTATCGGAAGACCAGCGGCCGCTGGTGGGCAAGCGGGCCAACCAGCTCAAAAACGAGATTGTCGGCCTGCTGGAGCGTCGCCGCGAGGCACTCGAGGGCGAGCGGCTCCGGACCGAACTCGCCGGCCACAGGCTGGATGTCACCCTGCCGGGTCGCCGGCCCTGGACCGGCACCGTCCACCCGCTCAGCCGGACCTTCGAGCGGATCAACCAGATTTTCTTCTCCATGGGCTTTTCGCTGGCCGAGGGGCCCGAGATCGAGGATGAGTTCCATAATTTCGATGCGCTGAACACTCCGCCGGATCATCCGGCCCGCGACGTGCAGGATACGATCTACCTGGAGGGCGGGCTGCTGCTGCGTTCGCACACCTCGCCGGTCCAGGTGCGCCACCTGCAGAGCCACCGGCCGCCGGTCAGGATCATCGCCCCGGGCCGGGTCTTCCGCCGGGATACTCCGGACGCCAGCCACAGCCCGGTGTTCCATCAGCTCGAAGGCCTCTACGTCGACGACCACGTCACTTTCGGCGACCTCAAGTACACGCTGGAAAAATTCGCCCTGCAGCTTTTCGGCCCCGGCGCCACCCTGCGTTTCCGGCCCTCGTTCTTCCCGTTCACGGAGCCCAGCGCGGAAGTTGACTGCCGCTGTGTGTTCTGCGCCGGCAAAGGCTGCGGCATCTGCAAACGGTCCGGCTGGATCGAGCTTTTGGGCTGCGGCATGGTGGACCCGAACGTTTTCACGGCGGTCGGCTACGACCCCGAGCGCTGGACCGGATTCGCCTTCGGCCTCGGTATCGACCGGATCTGCATGCTGGTGCATGGGATCAACGACATCCGGCTCTTTCTGGAATCCGATGTCGATTTTCTCTCTCAGTTCTGATAAGCGTACGAGCCTCAGATGAAGATCAGCTACAACTGGCTTAAATCCCTGATCGATTTCGACCTGACGCCCGCGGAGCTGGCCGAGCGGCTGACGCTGAACGGCCAGGCGGTGGAAGAGCTGCACCGGCTGGGCGCGGGCCTGGACGGCGTGGTGGTGGGTCGCGCCACCGCGATCAGGCCGCATCCCGGCGCCGACCGTCTGCGGCTGGTGAGCGTGGATTACGGGGAAGGCCGGTCTGTAGAAGTTGTGTGTGGGGCGCCCAACGCAGCCGAGGGCGGCACCTATCCGCTGGCCCTGGAGGGCGCCGTGCTGGCCGGGGGGTTCGAGATCAAGAGGGCGAAGATCCGCGGCGTGGAAAGCTGCGGTATGCTCTGTTCGGAGCGGGAGCTGGGGATCAGCGAGGATGCCTCCGGCCTGATGGAGCTGGACGGCGCTCTGGCTCCCGGTACGCCCCTGGCCGCCGCTCTGGGCCGGGAGGACTGGCTCCTGCTGCTCGACCTCGGCGCCAACCGCGGCGACATGTGGAGCCACCTGGGCGCGGCGCGTGAAGTCCAGGCGTTCGCCGGGACGAAGATCGTGTACCCCGAATCGAAGCCGGTGGAGACAGACCCGCCGGTCGAAAAACTTACCTCGGTGGAAATTCTCGATACCGAGGGCTGCCCGCGCTACCTGGCCCGGGTGATCACCGAGGTCAAAATCGGACCCTCCCCCCGCTGGCTGGTCGAGCGGCTGGAAGCCGTGGGCCAGCGCAGCATCAACAACGTGGTCGATGTGACCAACTTCATCCTGCTGGAGCTGGGACAGCCGCTGCACTCGTTCGACCTTGACAAGCTGGGCGGGAACCGGATCGTGGTGCGCAAGGCCGCCGCCGGCGAGAAGATCACCACCCTGGATGACGTAGTCCGCATGCTCGGCCCCGCCATGACCGTGATCGCCGATGAAACCAAGCCGGTGGCTGTGGCCGGGATAATGGGCGACAAGTACAGCGAAGTGGACCAGAATACCAGCCGCGTGCTGCTCGAATGCGCTTATTTCGACCCCGCCACCAACCGCCGCACGGCCCGGGCCCTGGGGATGTTCACCGAGGCGAGCCGGCGGTTCGAGCGGGGAGTGGACTACGGCCTGATGCCCTACACCGTGGACCGCGCCGCCCGGCTGATCGCGGAATTCTCCGGCGGAAAAGTGGCCCGTGGTGCGATCGACGTCTACCCGAAAAAAATAGAACAGAACCGGATCAGGCTCCGTGCTTCGCGGATCGAGCGGCTGCTCGACGTCCGGCTGGAGGAACGCGAAATTTTCCGGCTGCTGGAGAGTCTCGATTTCCGGATCGCCAAAGCGGGCAAGGGCGTATTCGAAGTGACGGTGCCCGCCTGCCGCAGCCTGGATGTGACCCGGGAAGTGGACTTGATCGAGGAACTGGCCCGGCTCTACGGCTACGACCGGATTCCCGAGCGCGCCAAGCTCGAGATCAGCCCGGAGGCTCCCGGCGGAGGAAATTATATCCGGGAAATGCAGATCAGGGCCAGGCTCGCCGGAATGGGCTTCCAGGAAGCGATGACCACTTCGTTCTCCGGGTCGGACCTGGTGGAGAAAGTTTACGGCGACCAGTTGTACGACCCGGTCAGGGTCGCCAGCCCGCTGTCGGCCGAGGAGGACGTGCTGCGGCCCGACCTGTTCATGTCCCTGCAGGCCTGCATCCGCAGAAACGTGAACCGCCGGAACCATGATCTGAGGCTTTTTGAAATGGGCGAGGCCTTCGCCAGGAAGCCCGGTGAGAAGGGCACCGGCGAGGTGCGCCGGCTGGCGCTGGCCGCCACCGGCGCGGTCGGTCCGGTGCACTGGGCCGGAACGGGCGGTAACTGGGACTTCTTCGGCCTGAAAGGGGTCTTCGAGGCCCTGGCGGAAGCGCTGCGGGTGAAGGGACTGAGGTACGAGCGGGACGACCACCCGCGCTATTCTCCGGCCGAGTGCGCCGCGATTCTGCTCGACGGCGGACGGATCGGCCATCTCGGGCTGGTTTCCCACGAAACAGGCCGGCTGCTCGATCTGCCGGAAAAAGTCTACTACCTCGAAGTGGACCTCGATCCGCTCGCGGCCGCCGCCGGCGAGGCGAAGTACCGGGAACTTTTCCCCTATCCCGGCATCCGGCGGGACATGTCGATATTGGTGGACCTGGAAATCCCGTGCCGGGAGCTGGTCGAGGAAATCCGCGCCGCCAGCCCGCTGGTGGAAGAGGTGAGCGTGTTCGACCTTTACCAGGGCGAGCACGTCCCGGCGGGAAAGCGCAGCCTGGCCCTTTCCGTGCTTTTCCAGAGCCGGGAGCGCACCCTCACCGACCAGGAAGCGGAAGCCGCTTTCGCCGGCATCGTCAACAGGCTGGTAAAGAAATTCGGCGTTCAGCAAAGATGACGACCACGGATCTGATTCCGGCCTTCGCCGCTCTTGATAACCTGTCGGCCGGCAGGTAGATTATCCTCCGGCACCTTACCAGCGGAGACCGCCATGAGCGATGCCCTTGAAAGGCTGGAGAACAGGATCAGGCAGCTTGGTGAGAGACTGGAGGCCCTGCGGGCGGAAAACGAAAATTTCCGCAGGCACGCGGGCGGCGGCGAGCAAAGCCTGAATTCGCAGCAGGCTTTGCACGAGATTGACTCGCTGAGGCGGGAAAAAAGACAGCTTCAGAAAAAAATCGAAAGGATCGATCAGGGCTTGAGCCGGCTGATCGAACAGATTGACCAGTTGCAGTCCTGAATGAAAACTCCGGCGAGCCGGGCCGGTTGGATTGAGTACGTTCCCGACTGTTTCGCTCCCGGCCTGTTGACTTGTAGTTTTGTTTGCTTTACATTTTAATGAAAGCGAATCTTACTTTTTCCAACTTATTAATTTTTATATAAATATAAGATTCAATTTGTTAATCACGTCAGGTTGCGAATAGAGCGCTATGGTCGATGACAATATAACTTCAACCAGAGTCACGATATTCGGGGAGACCTACAACATCAGGAGTCAGGCCGATCCGGAGTACACTTCGGCGGTTGCCGAACACGTCGACAACACGATGCAGATGATAAAGAAGCAGATCGGCATGCAGGATCCCCTGAAGATAGCGATTTTAGCGTCTATGTCGATAACCGATGAGCTTTTTCAGGCAAAGGAGAATTCGGCCCTAAAGAGCGCAGATATCGAGGAGAAGTGCAATTCACTGCTCGACATGGTGGACAGTTACCTGAACCGGCACCAGACCACGGAACCGTTGTCGCAGCGATCTCTGCGCTGAAATATCGATCAGGCAAGGGATTATTCCCCGTCTGTACGTGATTAACAAATTGATCCTACACTGAACCGATGGGAACCGTCTCTGCCGGCTGACCACATGCCCTCATTACGCAGGGACTTGGGAATCCGGCAGGAGGTAACCCTCCCTTATTGTTCAGGGGTCTTTTTGTCTCACGTATGACGGGGTTTTTTATTGGCCTCTGGAGGATGAATCGCCGGAAGAAGCCGCTCCGGCCCGGGCACTTTTAAAAAGGATTTTCCCGTTTAACGGTTATTCATAGATCACTTCCGGCCGAATTGCTCCGGGAGGAAGACCATCAACTATTTAAGTGATTCACTGGAGCCTAAATGTCTTCGATAATGAGCAGTTTCATACCTTTTATCGGTCTTCTGGCGTTGTCCGCGGGCTTTTTCTTCCTCGGATACTGGGCCAGCAAAAAGATCGCCCAGGGCAAGATGCGCGATTCCGAGTCCCTGGTGAAGAAAATGCTGACCGAAGCCGATAAGCAAGCGGAAACCATCCGCAAGTCCGCCGAGATCGAGAGCAAGGAAAAGTACTACCAGGCCCGGCTCAATTTCGAGCGTGAGACCGAGAGTAAGCGCAAGGAGCTGGAGCAGGTCCAGCGGACGATCCACGATCGGGAACTCAACCTGGACAAGAAACTGGAGATAGTGGATAAGAAGGAGAAGGAAGTGGCCCGCATGAGCGAAGAGGTGGCTGTGCGGGAACGGGTAGTAAAGAGCAAGGACGAGAAGCTGACCCAGCTTATCACCGAACAGAACGCCCGCCTGGAGCGTATCGCCGGGCTCAGCGCCGAGGAAGCCAAGCGCGAGCTGATCGAGAACCTCAAGGAGGAGGCGCGCGTCGAGGCCTCCCAGTTCGTGAAGGACATCCGGGAAAAAGCCAAGCGTGAGGCGGAAAAGGAGGCCAAGCAGATCATCACCCTCGCCATCCAGCGCTGCGCCGCCGACCACGTGGTCGAATCCACGGTCAGCGTGGTCAACCTGCCTTCCGATGAAATGAAGGGTCGGATAATCGGCCGGGAAGGCCGCAACATCCGCTCCTTCGAAATGGCCACCGGGATCGATGTCATAATCGACGATACTCCGGAGGCGGTGATCCTGTCCGGCTTCAGCCCGATCCGCCGCGAAATCGCCAGGCTGGCCATGGAGCGGCTGATCGCCGATGGCCGGATCCACCCGGGCCGGATCGAGGATGTGGTGGAAAAGTGCCGCAAGGAAGTGGAAGAGAAGATCCAACAGGCGGGCGAGGAGGCCTGCTACGAAACCGGCGTGCACGGCCTGCACAGCGAGATGGTGTCGCTCCTGGGACGGCTCAAGTTCCGCACCAGCTACGGCCAGAACAACCTGCAGCACGCCAAGGAAGTGGCTTTCCTCTGCGGCCTGATGGCGGCCGAGCTGGGGCTGGACGTCGAGATGTCCAAGCGCTGCGGCCTCCTGCACGACATCGGCAAGGCGGTGGATCACGAGGCGGAGGGAACCCACACTGAAATCGGCGTGGAGCTGGCGCGCAAGTACGGCGAGCCGGAGGAAGTGATCAACGCCATCGCCTCGCACCACAACGACGTCGAATGGACCTCGCTGATTTCGGTGCTCGTCCAGGCCGCCGACGCTCTTTCCGGAGCGCGTCCAGGCGCCCGCCGCGAAACGCTCGAAACCTACGTCAAGCGCCTCGAACAACTCGAACAGATCGCCGACGGATTCAAGGGCGTGCAGAAGGCTTACGCTATCCAGGCCGGCCGCGAAATCAGGGTGATGGTCCTGCCGGAAGAAGTGGATGACAGCCACAGCGAGGTCATGGCCGGCGAGATCGCCCGCAAGATCGAAAAGGAACTTGAGTACCCCGGCCAGATAAAAGTTCTGGTGATCCGGGAAACCAGGGCCACCGACTACGCCAAATAACGGCAGATCAGGAGAAAATCGTTGCGGATACTTTTCATTGCCGACATCCTCGGCGGACCGGGCCGCAAAGTGGTCGGCGCGCTGCTGCCGGAGCTGATCCGGGAAAAAAAGGCTGACTTCTGCCTGGTCAACGGTGAAAACGCCGCCGGCGGTTTCGGCCTCACCCCGGAACTGGCCGAGGAGCTTTTCGCCCTGGGCGTGGACGTCATTACCAGCGGCAACCACATCTGGGACCGCAAGGAAATTTTCCCGGTCCTCAACACCCGCCGCGATATCCTGCGTCCGGTCAATTACCCTCCCGACAACCCGGGCCGGGGCGTGGGAGTCTACGCCAGCCGGGACGGCGCCCCAGTGGGCGTGATCAACCTGCAGGGCCGGGTATTCATGAAGGAGATCGACTGCCCGTTCCGCAGCGTGCTCCCGGTGATCGACAAGCTGCACGAAGAGACGCGGGTGGTGATCGTGGATTTCCACGCCGAGGCGACCGCCGAAAAGATCGCCCTGGGCTGGTACCTCGACGGCCGGGTGAGCGCCGTGCTCGGCACCCACACTCACGTCCAGACCGCAGACGAGCGCATTCTGCCGGCCGGCACCGGCTTCATCACCGATGCCGGCATGACCGGCTCGATCGACGGCGTGATCGGTATCAAGAAAGAGCTCGCTATTCAGCGCTTCCTCACCCAGACCCCCAACCGCTTCCAGCCCGCCGACAGCAACCTCTGGATGATGGGCGTGCTGGTCGAGGTCGATTCCGTGACCGGCCGCACGCAGAGTATCGAAAGGTTTCAGTTACCCCACGACTCAAGCTCGAAGAGATAACAGTCCAGTCATCAATCCTGTACTCCAGCCGACCATTTCTTTTTATATTGACGGACGAATCCAGCCGTGCCTATTCGACCATTCGGAGGAATTTGTCAGATGTCCGCAAAAATTATCGATGGTAAGGCGGTTGCAGCCGGTATCAGGGAAGAGCTGAAAGAGCGCATTGCCGCGCTCGCCGCCCGGGGAGTGGTCCCGGGCCTGGCCACCGTGCTGGTTGGAGAAAATCCGGCCAGCAAATCATATGTCGGGATGAAGCAGAAGATGTGCGCGGAGCTGGGAATTCTATCGGTGCCGCACCATCTTCCGGCCCAGACGAGCCAGGAGGAACTGCTGAGGCTGGTCGATGAGTTGAACAACGACGAAAAGGTCCACGGGATTCTGGTCCAGCTGCCCCTGCCGGAACAGATCGACGAGAAAGCCGTTATCGAAGCGATCAGCCCGGAGAAAGACGCGGACGGGTTCCATCCGGTGAGCCTGGGCAGGTTGGTAATCGGCATGGAAGGCTTCCGGCCATGCACGCCGGCTGGAGTGCAGGAGCTATTGGTGCGCAGCGGCGTGAAGCTTTCCGGCAAGGAAGTGGTGATTGTCGGCCGCAGTAACATTGTCGGCAAGCCGCTGGCCAATATCCTGGTGCAGAAGGCGGATGGAGCGGACGCCACGGTCACTGTCGCCCACAGCCGCACGAAGGACCTGGCCGCCGTGGTCAGACGGGCCGACGTGCTGGTGGCCGCCATCGGCCGGGCGGAGATGATTCCCGGCGACTGGATCAAGCCGGGCGCGGTGGTAATCGACGTCGGCTCGAACCGGGTGGAAGATCCCGGCAGCAAAAATGGCTACAAGTGGGTGGGCGACGTCCACTTCGAGAGCGCCTGCCGGGTGGCCTCGCTGATCACTCCCGTGCCCGGCGGCGTGGGACCGATGACGATCGTGATGCTGATGACCAACACCGTTATCGCCGCCGAACGCACTCTGGCCCACAGGGAGAAATGAACTTTGGAATTCCGCGTTTACACTGTCAGCCAGCTCACCGCCGAAGTAAAATACCTGATCGAGGGATCGTTCCCGCCGGTGTGGGTCGAGGGGGAGGTCGGCAACTTCGTCCATCACGGCTCGGGCCACATGTACTTCTCGCTCAAGGATGAGGCGGCCACGCTGCGCTGCGTGTTCTTCAGGCAAAACAACCTCCGTCTTGCTTTCCGGCCGGAGAACGGCATGAAGGTGCTGGCGTTGGGCGAATTGACCGTGTACGAGCCGAGCGGCCAGTACCAGCTCAAGGTGGCCCAGCTCAGGCCGGCCGGTATCGGCGAACTGCAGCTCGCTTTCGAACAGCTCAAGGCCAGGCTCCAGGCCGAGGGTTTTTTCGACCCCGAACGCAAGCGGGCCATACCGGCTTTCCCCTCCGTGGTGGGCGTGGTCACCAGCCCCACCGGCGCGGTCATCCGCGACATCGTTTCCGTTATCGCCCGGCGCTGCCCATCGGTGCGGATCGTCCTGTTTCCGGTGCGGGTGCAGGGAGAGGGAGCGGCCGGGGAGATTGCCGAGGGGATCCGCGCTCTGGGCCGCTGGGGGGGAGCCGACGTCCTGATCGTCGGCCGCGGCGGCGGCTCGATGGAAGACCTCTGGGCGTTCAACGAGGAGGCGGTGGCCCGGGCCATTTTCGAATGTCCCACGCCGGTAATCAGCGCCGTGGGCCATGAAACCGATTTCACCATCGCCGACTTCGTCGCCGACCTGCGGGCGCCCACGCCCAGCGCCGCCGCCGAATTCGCCGTGCCGGACGCCGCCGAGCTGAAAGCGGGCCTGCGGGGGCTTTCCTCCCGCCTGCTGAGGGCCGGCCGGGAGCGAGTCGAGACGGCCTGGCAGGAGCTGGATGGCCTGGAGCGGGAGTTGAGTCCCCGGCGGCTGCAGGCCCGGTTGAACTATGGCCGGGAGCACACCGGCAGCCTGGCGCGGCTGTTGGCCGTATATGCCGGCGGCCGCCTTACCGGCGGAGCCGCCCGCTGGGAAAGCCTGCGCCGGCAGCTCGTGGCGCTGAATCCCGCCGGCGTGCTCGGCCGCGGCTTTGCCCTGGCGCGCACTCCGCAGGGTGAAATCATTCGCGACGCCGCCGGGGTGGAGGTGGGCGACCGGGTCGAGCTGACCCTGAGCCGCGGGGCGCTCGACTGCCGCGTCGAGGCCGCCCGGACCGCCGCTCTCCCCTTCGCCCTGCCCGGGCTCCCCGAATCTCTCAAGGCGCAAAAAAAAACGGTAAAGCTGAACGGAGAGGAAAATGGCAGGCAGCAAAGATAAAAATTTCGAGCAGCTCATGGCCCGGCTCGAAGAAATCGTGGCCCGGCTGGAGGACGAGCAGTTGCCACTGGAGGAATCGATCAGGCTTTTCACGGAGGGAGTGGAGCTGGCCCTGACTGCGCGGGGAAAGCTCGAGGACGGTGAAAAGAAAGTCCAAAAGCTGATCGAGAAGCTGGAGGGCGGCTTCGAGCTCGAAGACCTCGACAGCGACATCGAGGAATGAACCCGGGCGGTTCGAGATGGACGTCAAGGCTTACCTGAGCGAACAAAAGGGGTGGGTGGACGCTGCGCTGGCGGAGATAGTTTCCACCTGGCCCGCCACCGGACTGGCCGAGGCCATGGCCTACAGCCTGA
>Ga0214473_10001203_pt1 | contig 35031 bp, 28 predicted proteins | sample RVTome_7_FD_203509 | JGI IMG/M metagenome (GOLD analysis project Ga0214473, IMG submission 203509) | Soil microbial communities from uranium-contaminated site in the Upper Colorado River Basin, Wyoming, United States - RVT98D197 | ecosystem: Environmental > Terrestrial > Soil > Contaminated >... | reverse complement strand
TCTCACGCTGTCGGCGGGCATCGCGTTCGAGCAGACGTACAGCGGCATCGAGGGGGACAGCGCCAGCGCGGCCGAGATCTATGTCCTCATCTCCAATCTGGCCCAGGTGCCCATCCGCCAGGACATCGCTGTCACGGGCTCGGTCAACCAGTGGGGAGACATCCAGGCCATTGGCGGCGTCAATGAGAAGATCGAAGGATTCTTCGACGTCTGCCGGGTCATCGGTCTGACGGGCCGACAGGGAGTATGCATTCCCCAGAGCAATGTGAAGAACCTCATTCTCCGCAAGGACGTACGGCAGGCCATTGCCGACGGCGAGTTTCACATCTACCCGATCCGTAAAGCGGATGACGGTCTCGAACTTCTGACGGGCTTCAAGGCGGGATCGCCGGAAGAAGAGGGCACGATCCACTGGCGTGTGGACCAGCGTCTGAACCAGATGGTCGAAACGCTGCGAGGCTTGGCGGCAATGCGAGAGACGAGAGTCATGCCGGCAACACCAGACCAGCGGGAGCCGCCCGCTCCCCCGCCGCTGCCGGATGATCAGCCGTAGGCGGGTCAGACGGCCTGTCTGGCGGCCGCGAGGGTCTCGCGGCAGAACGCCGGCAGGTCCTCCGGACGACGGCTTGTAATCAGGTTTCCGTCCCCATCAATCCTGTGGAACCTTCAGGACAACATACTGACTGGCTTGGCCGTCGGTTATAAGTAGCAAAGCCCGGCCTTTGGAGGAAGCGGCGGCGACGGCATCTCTGAATTCCTGCACGTTGTTGACCGGCCGGCGGTTGACCTCCCGCACGACGTACCCGGCCCGGAGCCCTTTCTCCGCCGCCTCGGAGCCCGGCGCCACTCTCGTAATAATCACACCGGTCTGGTCCTTGAGCCGGTACTGTTCCGCCAGTTCCGGTGTAAGGTCCTGCACGGTCAGGCCGAGACGCTGGGACTGCTCCAGGGGACGCCTTTGCGGCTCCTGCTGATTCCGGAGTTCTTCCGCCGACGGCCGCTTGCCCATCTTCATCGTGAGCGTTTTGCGCTCTCCGTCGCGCAGCACCACCATTTCGACCTTCTCCTCCGGCTTGCGGGCCGCCACGAGATCGCGAAACTGCGATGCGGAATCGATGCTCGAGCCGCCGAATTCCAAGACGACATCGTCCCGCTCCATACCGGCCTCGGCGGCGGGCCCCCCTTTGGAGATCTGCGTGATGACGACTCCTTTGGCGTCCTTGAGGTCCATAGCTTCCGCCAACTCCGGCGTCAGGTCCTGCGGAAAGACGCCCAGATAGCCCCGCTCGACAGCGCCTGTCTTCATAAGCTGATTGGCGACGTCTCTGGCCGTGTTGATCGGAATAGCAAAACCGATACCGATGTTGCCGCCGCCCGGACCGAGGATTGCCGTATTGATCCCAACCACTTTTCCATCGAGATTGACCAGAGGCCCTCCCGAATTGCCCACGTTGATCGCGGCGTCCGTTTGAATGAAGTTCTCGTACGTGGCAATGTTGAGGCCGCTTCGGCCCTTGGCACTGACGATGCCCGCCGTGACCGTGTGGCTCAGACCCATGGGACTGCCGATGGCAACCACCCACTCCCCGACCTTCAGCGCCTCGGAGTCCCCCAGGACTACCGGTTTCAGATTGTCGGCATCGATTTTGATGACAGCCACATCGGATTCAGGATCGGTGCCGATGATCTTCGCCTCCAAGGTTCGGCCCTCCCCAAGGTCCACCATGACCTGATCGGCGCCGCCCACCACGTGATTGTTCGTGAGGATATGGCCCTCCTCGGAAATGATGAATCCCGAGGCCTGCGCCCTTTGGGTGTACTGTCGCTCAGGCGTGCGTTCCCGGGGAGTCCGGCGGAAGAAGAATTCGAAGAAGTCTTCTCGAGACGGGTCGAACGGCTCGTCCGATGGCGCCTGGTCAAGCCGCGCGCTCGGCGGGGAGACTTTGCGCTTCGCCACGATCCCGACGACTCCGGGCGAGGCCTTCTCGGCCACCGAGGCAAACGCATTACCCATTTGCCGCAGCACGGCGATGTTCTCCCGACCCTCTCCCGACACCGGCACGCACGCACTGACGATCAGACAAGCCAGGGACACAGCAGGAACCGTCCATGCCGGTCGCCGTTTCGAGAGCATCGCTTTCACATTCATTCGTCACATCCTTTCCATGATCGATGCCGCTTCGTCTCCACGCAAGCCCCTCATGACAGTAGTGAGACAACTGGAGGAAAGAAATAAGGAGATTTCCTAATTCGACTTGGAGAAATATCGGCGGGTTCGGCGTGCCGCACACGACAATCAGGTGCGGGCTATAATCCGAGTACAAAATTCCGCAAATTTTCGTAAGAATGTTGACAGTGACAGTTGACACAGCAAAGGCAAGGTGTTTAGGATGGATGACCGTAAAGGAGTGAAAGCCGCCCTCGCGGCATCAAGTGGAATGGAAACCGCAACAGAGGGGGACAGCAGAACATGGTTATTCGCGTAGTGCTTGCCGACGATCATGCGATTGTGCGTCACGGCCTGGGCAGGGCCCTTCAGCAGGAAGATGATATGGAAGTGGTCGGCCAGGCCCAGGACGGGCATACCACGGTGGAACTGGCAAGAGAGCTCACGCCGGATGTGGTGGTGATGGATATCAGTATGCCGGACCTGAACGGCATCGAAGCCACACGGGAAATCCGGCGAGAGACGCCCGGCGTCAAGGTCGTCGCTCTTTCGATGCACTCGGCGAAACGATACGTAACCGAGATGTTCAAGGCCGGGGCCGTCGGCTATCTCCTCAAGGACTGTGATTTCGACGAGCTGGCCAGGGCCATCCGCACCGTCGCCGAGGGAAAAACCTACGTGAGCCCCTCGATCAGCAACGTGGTCGTGGAAGACCTGGTGCACGGGGAGGAGAAACTGGAATCCAACGCTTTCTCCGTCCTGACCCAGCGCGAGCGTGAGGTCCTGCAACTTCTGGCGGAAGGCAAGACTACCAAGCAGATCGCCCTGCGGCTTCACATCAGTCCCAAGACTGTCGAGGCCCATCGTCTTCGCGTCATGAACAAGCTGGATATCGATAATGTCGCGCAACTGACGAAGTACGCCATCCAGGAAGGCCTCACGTCACCCGAGCCGTGACAGTTGGAAACCGGACTTCTGCAAAATGGAGGTTAGGCTTATTATTCAAGGAAATCGGCCTTGGGATTTCCTTGAATCGATGAGCAAGTATCATGCATCATTCCGTTATGATGCCTCGACAAGGGGATGGTGTGCAATGCACACCCTACTATTGCGTTGCTCGCAATGCCCAGGAAACCTTATGAGCGTCCACCGCAGGCCTTCCCCAGTCGTTTTGGAGAAGGAAAAACGAAAGACGGGTTTTTCCTTCCCCAAGTAAGCCTAACCTCCATTTTGCAGAAATCCAGTTAGAACCGTCGAGCCCCTGCCATATACGGGTCAAAACCGAGCCGGGGGCTCGCGCGGCGTACCCGGGGTGTCAACGACCTGCACCGTAGTTGCCTGCAGGCCCTTGTCGCCGATCCCCGCCGTATACCTGACGCCCATGCCAATCTTCAGACGCTCGAAGTGATTGTGCAGCACGCTGTTTCGGTGGAAATAGACCTCGTCCTGCGTATCGAAGGTTCTGAGGAATCCATATCCCTCCTCCGGAAACAGCCTGTGAACGATCGCCATGGCCTGCTGTTCGGGGTGGGTCTTCACTTCGCCCTGTTGCAGCTCGACCAGCTTCTGTAATCGCCGCACAGCCGCGCTGAAAGCGTCTCTGAGAACGACCTCCAGGGGATCATGCATGTCGCCCTCGCTGGGTTCCCGCCGCACGACCAACTCATGTCCCGGAGGAATGGTCATATCGATTCGCACGCGGTAGGGATTGCCGACACGTTGGTGCTCCTGCCGCTTTTCCACGGCGACGCGACAACTTGTGATATAGCTGCAAACACGTTCCAGCTTGCTCACTTTCGAGCGGATGAGGTTTTCGATTTCGGTAGTATTGACAATACCCTTGAAGGCTATCTCCAATGGGACCTGCATGATGTTCTCCATCTCACGCGACCTGAAGTTTCCGGCCACCTATAGCATGCAATCACTACTGTAACGCGGCCTGTTCGCCTGTGGATTAGGAAATCATCCACGTTCACAGCAATGATTTCCTTATGTGACAATGCCGCTGGGAATCGGGGCACGTGAGCAATACGACAGGTTCTTTTACGAGTCTCCCCTATTCTCAGGCCGGCACAGATGGGGTAAGGTCGGCCATGCATGCTCCCGCAGAGGGGAGCTGCCTTTGGAGAAAGGACATGCTGCGGAGCGCCAAGAGCCTGCGCGATTACCATATCCGCGCGACGGACGGGAACATAGGTCGCGTGAGCGATTTTCTGTTCGATGGCGAGGGATGGGTGATCCGGTACGCTGTTGTGGACACCAGCGAATGGCTTCCCAGCCGAAAGGTCCTGCTCATCCCGGATGTCCTCGGTCTGCCCAGCACGGAGGGCGAAATCCTGCCGGTTGCGCTGACGCGGGAGCAGGTGGAGAACAGTCCGGACATTGACACGGACAAGCCCGTATCCCGGCAACATGAGGCGGATTTGTTTGAGCACTACGGCTGGTCTCCCTACTGGGGCGCCGGCCGCAGCGGTCTGACACAACACGTGGCGAGAACGGAGGAAACATCGCCGCGGGGGGATCCCAACCTGAGGAGCATGCGGGAGGTCGCCGGCTATGCCATTCACGCCGGCGACGGACACATCGGACACGTGGAGGATTTCATCGTTGACGATGAAGAGTGGATCATCCGGTACATCGTAGTGGATACCAGGAATTGGCTTCCCGGCAGAAAAGTGCTCATCTCTCCCGAGTGGGTCAGCCGGATCGATTGGCGAACCAACGAAGTCTGGCTCGATCACTCAAGAGACGAGGTCAGGAAGAGCCCGCACTACGATCCCAATCAGCCCGTGAACCGCCAGTATGAGCTGCGCCTTTATGATTACTACGGCCGGCGTAAGTATTGGATGTAGTTGATGAATGACCGTCCTGCCCGCTCGTGAGGAGAACAGCAGCGTTGGTGATTCGTTAGGAGATAGACGATGACTACAGGCTTGAGCGCCATTGACCAGTCCTTGAATACCACGATCGAGTGGCTGAAGGACCTCCAGGAGGAGATGGGTCTCGACGATGAGCAGCGGGCATTTCGAGTCATGCGCGCCGTCCTGCACGCACTGAGGGACAGGTTGACCATCGAGGAAACGGCGCATTTTGCCGCACAGTTGCCCATGCTGCTGCAAGGCGTCTACTACCATGGCTGGACCCCCAGAGGCAAGCCGGAGAAGATACGAAGCCGGGACGAATTCCTGGATAAGGTCGCAGAGAATCTCATGCGAGAGCACGACCCGCGAGAGGCGGTGCGAGCCGTCTTCACCGTGCTGGAGAGAAGGATGCCTGACGGCGAGATCGAGGATATCAAGAGGATTCTCCCGCAGCCCATCCGCGAGTTGTGGCCGTGAGAGCAGTGCGATTCACCCGCCATATCATCGCACGATCAAGTCTTGACGCGAGACGCGAAACACGGTAAGCAAGGCGATGGTCTTCCGGGCACCTGTTGCTTTGCCGGCTTTTCGGCAGGCGGTGCAGGGACGAAAACCGCTCTGCGAAACCATGGCGGAGCGTGCGCCCGCATGGACAGGGTGTGTGTTTGATAAGCGAAAGGATTCAGGAATTTGCACATGACGGATCAGCGGCCGGCGACGCCTCTACGTAGAACGTCCATCGCCTATTTTTCCATGGAGATCGGTCTTCAGTCGGAAATGCCCACCTACAGCGGCGGCCTGGGCATCCTGGCGGGCGATGTTGTCCGCACGGCTGCCGATATGGAAGTGCCCCTGGTGGCGGTCACGCTTCTGCCTCGCAAGGGCTACCTCCATCAGAAGCTCGATGCCTCCGGCAACCAGATCGAATCCTCGGAATCCTGGAAGATCTCGGATCGGCTCAGGCCGCTTGATGCCCGGGTCACGGTAGTCATCGAACGACGGGAAGTCACAGTCCGGGCGTGGCGCTACGACGCCGTCGGCATGACCGGTTTCAAGGTCCCCGTGCTCTTTCTGGACACCGACCTGCCCGTGAATGACAAGAAGGACAGGGAGCTGAGCTACTACCTGTATGGCGGCGACAATTACTATCGGCTCTGCCAGGAGTACGTGCTGGGCGTGGGCGGTGTGCGAATGCTGCGGACCCTCGGGTACGAGCACATCGACCGCTTTCACATGAACGAGGGACACGCCGCGTTCCTGATCCTTCAACTGTTCAATGAAGAGCTGGAGCGGACGGGCGGGAAGAAGATCAAGCCGCAGCACATCGAAAGCGTCCGAAAGAAATGCGTGTTCACGACGCACACGCCGGTGCCGGCCGGCCACGACAAGTTCCCCATGTCCCTCGTGCGAAAAGTCATCGGCCCGCACAGGATCTGGCATATTGAGAATCAGCTTTCCGGCAATAGCGATACACTGAACATGACCTATCTCGCGCTGAATTTCAGCCACTACATCAACGGCGTCTCCAAGCAGCACGGCAAGACCTCCCAGGAGATGTTCAACTCCTATCGAATCGACGCCATAACCAACGGCGTCCACGCCGCCACATGGACGGCCCCACCGTTCCGGAAGCTGCTGGATCGGTACATCCCCGCCTGGCGAGAGGACAACCTCAGTATTCGGTATGCGCTGAGCGTGCCGCCGGAGGAAATCTGGGACGCGCACGCCAGGTGCAAGGCCAGGCTGATCAGCTACGTGGCGAAAGAGCAGAAGGCAAAGCTCGATCCGAGAGTCTTCACTATCGGCTTCGCCCGGCGAGCCACTGCTTACAAGCGGGCCGACCTTGTCTTCAGGGACGTGGAGCGGCTCAAACGCATTGCCGCTAACGCGGGAGCACTCCAGATCGTGTTTGCAGGCAAGGCACACCCGAAGGATGATCCCGGGAAGAAATTGATCAAGCACATATTCGATGCTAAGGAAGCGCTCGGCTCGGCCGTACGCATCGTTTATCTGCCCGACTACGAGATCGACGTGGCCCAGGTCCTCATTCCGGGCGTGGACCTGTGGCTCAATACCCCGCTGCCTCCCCATGAGGCCTCTGGGACAAGCGGCATGAAGGCCGCATTGAACGGCGTGCCGTCGCTGAGCATCCTCGACGGCTGGTGGATCGAAGGCTGTGTCGAGAATCTTACCGGCTGGGCCATCGGCAACCTGAGAAGAAGAGGCAAGAAAGACACGTCCGAGCAGGATGCGGCGGCGATGTACGACAAGCTGGAGAATACGATCATCCCCATGTTCTACAACGACCGCGAACAATACATCCGGATCATGCTCTTTGCCTTGGCGCTCAACGGCTCGTTCTTCAACACGCAACGAATGCTCCAGGAGTACCTGTTGAAGGCCTACATGCAATAGTCCGTTCTCAGAGGTCGCGACATGGACGTCTTTTCTGCGGCACTGCTGCTGTTTCTGGTCATCGATCCCATCGGGAATATCCCGCCGTTTCTGTCGATTCTCGAAAATGTGCCCGCGGAGAGACGCAGAAAGGTCCTCTCCAGGGAGCTTCTGATTGCGTTGGCGACGCTCATTCTGTTTCTCTTCTTCGGCAAATACATCCTGACGGCCCTGCAGATTTCGCAGGCGTCGCTCGGGGCGGCGGGCGGCATCATTCTGTTCCTGATTGCCTTGCGGATGATTTTCCCAGGCCCGAAAGGGGCGATGGTGGAGGAGGTGGACGGGGAGCCGTTCATCGTGCCGCTTGCCATTCCCTTGATTGCCGGTCCGGCCGCCATGGCCACCCTGATGCTGCTCATGGCCCGCGATCCCGCGGACTGGCCCCGGTGGCTGGGCGCCCTGCTGCTGGCGTGGAGTGCATCGAGCATGATCCTGCTGCTGGCCAGCCAACTGGCCCGATGGCTGGGAAAGAGAACGATTACGGCCATCGAGCGATTGATGGGACTGTTACTCACCGCCGTGGCCGTAGAGATGCTCATCAATGGCATCGGTCAAGCATATCGCACGGCCGTGCAGGGCCAGTGACACAGGATGATACACGCGCCGCTATATCCTCGTTACTGATCTCATCTCGTCTCACGACCCACTCTCACATCAGGTATACACGGTGTCAACCACCTTCGCCTCGATGCCAATGTTGTCGATTTCCTGCATCTCCCCAACGGATAGCTCCCATCCGTCGAGGTCGATATTCTCTTTGAGATGATTGAGGGAGCCGGCCTTCGGAATGACGATGGCGCCCCTGTGGAGCAACCAGCGAAGACTGATCTGGGCGGCCGACTTGCCGTGTCGCCGGCCGATTCTCGTAAGGACAGGATCACGCAGGACTGCCCCTTTGGCCAGCGGACAGTAGGCGGTCAGTGCGATGTTGTGCTCGCGGCAGAACTCCGGAATCTCCCGCCGGGGCCGGTATGGATGGTATTCCACCTGGTCATTGCAGATGGGGACATTGGAGGCGGCGATGGCCTCCCGCAGGCGCCCTACGTCGAAATTGCTCACCCCGACGCTCCTGACCGCGCGCTGCTGCACCAGGTACTCCATCCCCTCCATCGTGTATTCTATGGGGATCGCGTCATTGGGCCAGTGGATCAGGTAGAGGTCGAGGTAGCCGGTGCCCAAGTGGTCGAGAGATCTTCGGCATGCGTCGATGAGGTCGTTGGTGCTGAGGTGCGCGCTGCTGACCTTGGAGGTGATAAACAGGCCGCTCCTGTCGAAGCCCCGCATCGCCTTGCCGATCTCGTCTTCATTGCCGTATAACTCGGCCGTATCGATCAGCCGGTAACCCAATTGGATCGCCATGCGGACAATCCGCTCACACGTCGAGCCGCTGAGGAACCAGGTCCCAAGACCGAAAACCGGCATGGAGTAGCCGCTCAGCAGTCGGTAGGTCTGATTCAGCACACTTTCCATGAGTCGCCTGCTTTCTCAACCACAGACGTTTTCCAATCACCCCCTTCCTTCATACAACTGCCGGCACGGCAGCCGGGCAATAAGGCAATTCCTCATCCGCCTCTGCACAACGGCCTATTCCCACGCTTGCACCGACGTGCTATAAGCGGGAAACGGACCTGCCTTCGCGGAGAGCTATGGATGAATATAGAAGAACGAAAAAAGCGGATGCATCAGCTCGACGAGGGAATCCGCGTTTGCGTGAAATGTCCGCTGCATAAGAGCCGGACCATTGCCGTCCCAGGTGAAGGGCCCGTTCCCGCCGACGTGTTCCTTGTCGGCGAGGCGCCCGGGGCCAAAGAGGACCATCAGGGCCGGCCTTTCGTCGGCCCATCCGGGATGCTCCTTGAACGGCTGCTGGAGACGGCCGGACTGACCCGCAAGGACGTATATATCACATCCTGCGTCAAGTGCAGACCCCCGGGCAATCGGACTCCGCGCACGCTCGAACTGGATACCTGTCAGGAGAACTGGCTGAACCGCCAGATCGATCTGGTGGACCCGAAGATCGTTGTCCTGCTCGGGAAGGTGGCGATCTATCAGCTTCTTCGCGAAGAGGGAAGCCTCAGGGACCTTCACGGGCAAACCGTCGAGCGTGACAGGCGGCTGTACCTGACGACATACCATCCGGCGGCCGCGTTCAGGGTCCCGGAAACCAGAGAAACCATGAAGCAGGACATGGCCATCCTCAGGGAACTGCTAGTCGGAACATGACAAAGAAAATAGCTGTTACAGCCGTGCCGCGACGACCTCCTGCCTCAGATTCTCCACAATCCGCTCGAAGACCACCTCCGATTTGTTCCTGTCGCCAAATGGGCCCACGCGTATCTCCAGGAGCGTTTGCGATCCCCGCAGCGCCTCCAGGTCGACTGTGATGTGCTCGCGCTGGGCATCCAGCGTGGCGACTTCTCCTGCGACTCCGTCGTGATCCTGCCTCATCACGTTCAGATCAAGCTGATCGACCGCGTCGCTGGCCGCACGATACACCTCGTCGATCGGGTAATCAAGCTTCGCCTCCAGGGTATCCCATGCGTACTTCGCCCGCACGTCCGGCGCGGTCTCCACTGATGACCCACAGCCCTGGCACAGCAGGCATACGCCTAGAACAAGTCCGACAAACGTGATTGTGACCGCTCTCATCCTCGCACCCTTTCAGAACGTATGACTGGATTCCTTCCGGCTAGCCGCCGCTCACTGTGCTCGCTGGATGTCGATGATCCTGACCAGCGTGCCCCACATGTGCACCGAGACCCGCCCATACATTCTCTCATTTATCCGCACTGTGCGAGATGGGGAAATTGCCTATTCCCGCCCGGCGGAGTGCCTACGCCGGCAGCGACACCCCACGGGCAAACAGGATGTAGGCCGCGAATACGTCGCACACTTCCCCCTTTCCGGGGACTAAGGGGATTCCTTATTTCGGATAAGTGAACCGCTTATTAGACTGAGTTAGCCTTGCACATGCGTCCGTTCGTGATAATTTATGATACATCACCCAGGAGAGGGAAAACGGACCTCACGTGGTTTGGAGCTTCAGGCATGGCTGGAGAAAAGAGAGACAGACATTCCAGGGTCAAACCCAAATGGGAAAAGGCCCCCTGTTCGGTGGCGGGCGTGGGCGCCTCGGCCGGCGGGCTGGAGGCGCTGCAAGGGCTCTTTGCGCATGTACCGCCTGATCTGAATGCCGTTTTTGTCGTGGTTCAGCACCGGGCGGTGGATCGCACGGGCGTGATGAAGTCCCTGATAGAGAAGCATACGCAGCTTACCGTCGCGGACATCGAGGGCGGCATGAAGATCGAGCCGGGCACAGTGTACCTCGGCCCGGCCGATAAGGACGTCTCCATCCTGAATGGAGTCCTGTTTCTCGTCGAACCCCCGCCTCACGTCGGCGTGCACCTGCCCATCGACTCCTTCTTCCGCTCCCTGGCCCAGGATGAAGCCGACCGGGCCATCTGCATCGTCCTCTCGGGCACCGGCTCCGACGGCACGCTCGGACTCAAGGAAATCAAGGCCGCCGGCGGCTTGGTTATGGTCCAGGAGGAAACCCAGGCCAAGTACGACGCCATGCCCCGAAGCGCCATCGACACGGGCCTCGTCGATTTCGTCCTACCCGTCGAGAAGATGGGCGAGCAACTGGCCCGGTACCTCAGGCATCCGTTCCTGGCGAAACCGACGCCCCCGCACGTGGAGGAGAAGCACCTGGAGAGCCATTTCCAGAAGGTTTTCCTCCTGATCCGCGGCGAAACCGGCCACGACTTCTCCCATTACAAGCGCAACACGATCCAGCGAAGGATCGCCCGGCGGCTGGCCGTCCACCAGATCGAGAACCTCGATCAGTACGTCAGGTTCCTCCAGGAGAACCGGGACGAAGTCAGAATCCTGGCCGGGGAGCTGCTGATCACCGTGACGAATTTCTTCCGGGATCGTGAGGCATTCGAGAAGCTTCAGGAACAGGTAATCGCGCCTCTCGTCAACCAGAAGGCGCCGGATTCCTTCATTCGGGTCTGGGTGGCCGGCTGCGCTACGGGCGAAGAGGCATGCAGCATCGCGATAATGCTGTACGAGGAGATCACCCGGAGTGAGAAGCACTTCACCGTCCAGGTTTTCGCCACGGATATCGATGAAGAATCCATCGAGACGGGGCGTCACGGCCAGTATTCCAGGAGCATCGCCGGCGACGTCTCCCCGGCACGCCTCAAGCGGTTCTTCACCGAGGAGAACAACCACTACAAGGTCAAGAGCATGATCCGCGAGATGATCGTCTTCGCCAAGCACAATCTGACCAAGGACAGCCCGTTCTCCAAGCTCGACCTGCTCTGCTGCCGAAACGTCCTGATCTACATGGACTCGACCCTGCAGAAGAAGCTCATCCCCATGTTCCACTACACGCTGAATCCAGGCGGCTTCCTGTTCCTGGGCGAGAGCGAATCCGTCGGGGCGTTTTCCGATTTGTTCACCCCGGTCGAGCCCCGGCGCAAGATCTTCAAGCGCAAGCCCGTGGAACAGGGGGAAACACCTTCGGTCAATGTGCCCGCGCAGGAGAAAGACGGTCGCATCCGCGAGCTCGAGCAGGATCTGCAATCCACCAAGGAATACCTCCAGACCACCATTGAGGGCGAAGGTACGGGCCGAATCCTTTCAGCCTTCGAGGACGTCACCGGGCAACAGGACGGCGGCAGGCCCGAGTCCGGCGAGAACCAGCGAAAAGATGGATAACATGGTGAAGAAGAACAGATCATCCAAGGCATCCGAGGACCTGCGCGAGCAGGCGGAACGCAGGCTGGACGTCGAGACCATACCGCTGGACCGCATGTCCGAGGGCGACGTGGCGGCCCTGGTGCACGAGCTGCGCGTCCACCGGGTCGAGTTGAAGATGCAGAATGAGTCGCTGCGCCAGGCCCAGACCGATCTGGAGCAGTCGCGGACGAAGTACACGGACCTGTTCGACTTCGCCCCGGTCGGATACCTCGTCTTCGACCGTAATGGAATAGTGGTTGAAGTCAACCTCACGGCCGCCGGCATGCTGCAAATCGAGCGGGGCCGATTAGTCAACAGCTCGTTCGCCCAGCACCTCCAATCGTCAAGCGGAGATACGTGGCGATTCCACTATCAGGCAGTGTTCAAGTCCGGCCAGCCACAGGACTGCGATCTTGAGGTCAAGCGAAAAGACAAAACCCAGATGGTGGTGCGGCTTCACAGCCAGCCCGTGAAGAACGAGCGGGAAGAGGTCAGCCAGTGCCGCACCACGATGACGAACGTCACTGCCTTGGCGAAGGCGGAACGCCGGCTGAGGGATTCCGAGCGGCGGTTCCGCACGCTGGCCGAGAACTCCCCCGACATCATTGCCCGCATCAACGAGGAACTGCGCATCCTGTACATCAATAAGCCCATCGAGAGCGCCCTGGGCATCCCGCCCACGGAGTTCGTCGGGCACGCGCTCGACGAGCTTGGCCTGCCGGAGGACCTCGTCACCGCATGGAGTGGCACCATCCAGGCGGTTTTCAAGTCCGGCAAGGCAGGTCAGACCGAATTCAGCGCCAGCACGGCCAAGGGCGTCCGCCACTATAGTGCGATTCTGGTGCCGGAATTCGAAGAGAACGGGCCCATCGACACCGTCCTGGTCACCGTGCGCGATATTACCAAGCGAGTGGAAGCGGAAGAGCGGTACAGCACGATCATCCGCAATTCGCAGGAGGGTTTCTCCATTCTCGACCGCGCCGGCCGATACATCGAGGTCAATGACAGTTGCTGCCGGATGCTCGGCCATACCCGCGAGGAATTGCTGACAGCATCGCTGGCCGATGTCATCGAGCCTGAACTGCGGCAAATCATGATGCCGCATCTGGGCAAGGCGCTCAAGGAGGGTTACGCCCGCTTTTACGCGCGGCATCTGCGCCCGGATGGCCGGCGGGTCGATTGCGATGTCAGCGTCCAGAAGCTCAACGGGGACCGCGTCGCTGTCTTGGTCCACGACGTGACGGAGCAGCATAAGGCGGAAGAGGAACGATTGGAGAGCCTGCGGCGGCTCGAACTTGTCGCGGCCGCCACCGACGACGGCATCTGGGACGTGGACCTGGCCACGGAAACGCTCTGGCACAACGAGGCCTACACCACCACGTTCGGTTACGCACCGGACGAAGTGATCTCGCCGGACTGGTGGCGCGAGCGCATCCATCCGGAAGACAAGGAACAGGTCCTGTCCACGTTGGACGGCGTTCTCAAGGATGGGCAGGACCGGTGGATGGCTCGCTACCGCTTCCGGCGCAAGGACGGGTCGTACGCCTGGGTCATGGCCCGCGGCTACGTGGTCCGGGACGAACAGGGCAAGGCGGTGCGAATGACCGGCTCGATGACCGACCTGACGGAGAAACTCGAGCTGCACGATCAGTTGGAGGATGAGCGAAGGAAGCTCGAGACCGTTCTGACGGCTACCCCCGGCGGGATCGTGGTGGTGGATGAGCGGGCCCGGATCATGTACGCCAATCCCGCCGCCCAGGAAATCCTCAACCATCCTATCCCGTACGGAGAGGACGTCGAATCCCCCGCGCAACTCAAGCTGCACTACCCCGACGGCAGGCCATATGACCCCCGGCAGATGCCTCTGACGCGCTCGGCCCTGGATGGCGAGACGTACACGGAAGTCGAGATGCAGGTCGAGTGGCCGGACGGCCAAAGCCGCCGCATTCTGACCAACACCAGTCCGCTGCGAGATCACCAAGGCAATATCATCGGCGCCGTGGCCATCTTCTGGGACATTACAGAACTTAAGGCTGCTGAGCAGGCCCTGCGACAGGCGCGCGATGAGCTGGAGGCGCGGGTCCGCGAGCGAACGACCGAGCTCGATGAGACCGTGAGCACGCTCCAGCAGGAAGTCGCCGAGAAGGTCGAAGCCCAGACCCAGTTGACGCACCAGAACGACGTTCTGCAGAAGATCATCGGCAGTATCCCCGTGATGCTGTACTTCTACGACTCGCAGGGCAACGTGGCGATGATCAACAGCGAGTTCGAGCGTGTGCTCGGCTATTCGCTCAAAGACATCCAGAAGTCCGACCTCATGGAGCGTCTGTATCCCGACTCGGACCATCAGAAGGAGGCCCGGCAATATATGTTGTCCGGCGAGCCCGGCTGGCGAGATTTCCTCGTGCAGCGCAAGCGCGGCGGCAAGGTCCTCAGTTCCTGGGCCAATATCCGACTGGCCGACGACTCCTACATCGGGATCGGCATCGACATCCGCGAGCGGCAGCGGTTCGAGAAACGCCTGCGCGAGAGCCAGGAACGGTATCGCACGCTGGTCGAGCTGTCGCCCGACGCCATTACGGTCGAGCGGGATGGCACGATCCTGTTCGCCAATCCAACGGCGGCCAGGCTCTTTGGGGCGGACAAGACCGAGGACCTCGTTGGACGATCCGCCCTGGACATCATCCACCCGGACTATCGCCAGGAGACCCAGGAGCAGCACGCGGCTGTCCAGATACAGCGGGTGCCCCTGCAATCCGTGGAAAAGAAGATCGTGCGTCTCGATGGCAGCTCGCTGGACGTGGAGGCGTCGGCGATGCCGATCACGTTCGAGGGCGGTCCGGCCGCCCAGATCGTCATGCACGACATCACGGAGCGCAAGCGGGCCGAGGAGCGTCTGCGGCGCAGCGCCTGGCAACTGCAACAACAGGCGGAGCTGCTCAACCTTGCCCACGACACGATCATGGTGCACGATATGGACGGCCGCATCACGTTTTGGAATCGCGGCGCAGAGCAGACCTACGGCTGGACGAGGGAGGAAGCCCTCGGAAAGGTCAGCCACGAGCTGCTCAAGACCCGCTTCCCTCACAACCTCATGGAGATCACCGCTATGCTCCTGGGTCAGGGAAGGTGGGATGGCGAGCTGACGCACACCACCCGCAGCGATGAAGCCATCATCGTCTCCAGTCGCTGGGCGCTCCAACGCGATGAGAACGGCCAGCCCGCCGCCATTCTCGTGATCGACCGTGACATCACTCAGCAGAAGAAGGCGGAGCTGGCGACCAGTGAGGCAAGACGCTTTGCCGAGAGCGTTATCGATACCGTGCAGGAGGCGCTGCTCGTGCTCGACGCGAACCTGAAAGTGATCTCGGCCAATCACACATTCTACGATACGTTCCAGGTCACGCCCGAGGAAACACACGGCCGTTACGTATATGAAATCGGCCAAGGCCAGTGGAGTATCCCCGAGCTTCGCAGGCTCCTGGAGGACATCCTGCCCCACAACACGAGCTTCGAGGGTTTTGAGGTCGAGCACGATTTCGAGCACATCGGACGCCGCACCATGGTGCTGAACGCCCGTAGAATCTATGGTGAAACGCAGGAAACGCAAATGATTCTGCTGGCGATACAGGACATCACGATCCGCAAACAACAGGAGCGGGAGATCCACGAGCACCAGCGTCAGTTGGCCTCGTTGACGGAACAATTGCTGTTTGCGGAAGAGCGGGAGCGGCACCGGCTGGCCACCATGCTGCATGATTCCATCGGGCAGTCGCTGGCCTTCTCCCGACGAGAGCTTGGCGTGCTGCAGAAGCGTGTTCCGGCCGAAATGACCGAGGCCATCGAAGATGTCAAAGAGCAGATCGACGTGGCCATCCGTCAGACCCGCGATCTGACGTTCGAGCTGAGCCCCACGACGCTTCACGCATTCGGCCTGGAGGCGGCCATCGAGGAGCTGGGCGACCAGTTCGCACGGCATGAGGGATTCAAGTTTCGCTTCGAGGCGACCGAGGAGAAGCTGCCGCTGACCGAGCAGATCAAGACCCTTCTCTACCGGGCAGCAAGGGAATTGCTTATGAATATTGCGAAACACGCTGATGCGCACGATGTGTCCGTGCAGATCAATAGAACGGATAATAGCATCAGAATTCGCGTTGCCGATGATGGGCGGGGATTCGACGTTTCCGCGACGAAGGACGTTACGGGAGAACAACAAGGCTTTGGCATATTCAGTATTCGGGAACGGCTGACGAATGTCGGCGGTTCGTTCCATATTGCTTCCGAGCCGGGCAAAGGAACGGAGATCATATTGGTTGCACCGTTAGATGTCCCCAGGGATACGGAAAAGAGGAGTGGCACATCATGACTATACGGGTATTGCTTGCAGACGACCATGCCATCGTGCGCCATGGTCTGAGTCGATCCATCCAGCAGGAGGAAGACATGGAGGTGGTTGGCCAGGCCGGTACCGGGCTGACCGCCTTGGAGATGGCTCGCGAACTGATGCCCAACATCGTTCTCATGGACATCAGTATGCCTGACATGAACGGCATGGAGGCAACGCGCCTGATCCTCCGCGAGTCGCCCCAGTTGAAGGTGATCGCTTTGTCCATGCACTCGGCCAAGCGGTACGTGCGTGAGATGTTCCGGGCCGGCGCCACGGGCTATCTGCTCAAGGACTGCCATTTCGATGAGTTGATCGGCGCCATCCGCATGGTGGCGGAGGGGCAAACCTACGTGAGCCCGTCGATCAGCGAGGTGGTCGTGGAGGACTACGTCCGCGGCTCTCTCAAAGAGGAGGCCGACGCCTTTTCTGTCCTGACACAGCGGGAGCGAGAGGTCCTGCAGCTCATGTCGGAGGGCAACAGCACCAAGCAGATCGCCGCCAGGCTGTTCATCAGTCCCAAGACCGTGGAGGCCCACCGGCTGCGCATCATGCACAAGCTGGACATCGACAACGTGGCGCAACTCACGAAGTACGCGATTCAGGAGGGCCTGACGACACCTGAGCCGTGATTCCTGCCGAGCCAAATGGGGGGTTCGAGCTCCTGCCGCCGGCAGGAGAGGCACGAACATGTCTTATACTCATTCAGGCTCATCTCTCAGGCACAAAACTATGCTCTGGGTGGCAGCGTCAAGCGCAGCTTGGCGATGGCTCTTTCGCAAGGCCGGAAGACCATCGCCAAGACCTTCGGTCCTGACGCTGCCACCCGGCCATGCAATAAGCCGGTTGGGATAGGCTCTTACTTCAGGCCCCTTCCGAGGTTCGCTCGGGTCCCTGGGCCTGTTCGAGGCGTGCCGCGGCAAACGGCCAGTTGGCGATCTTCATGAAGTTGTCCACCCACGTCGCACGGTTGTTCTGGTATTGGAGATAGTAGGCGTGCTCCCACACGTCGCACACGAGCAGAGGGATGGTATTCCAGATCGTGAGGTTCTGGTGCTTGCCCGCCTGGAGGATCAGGAGCCTGTCGGCGATGGGCTCGTATACAAGCACTCCCCAGCCGCTGGCTTCGACGGCCTTGGTCGCGGCCGCGAACTGGCTTTGGGCATTCTGCACCGATCCGAAACTCTTCTCCAGGGCCCGCGCGAGATTCGACGGCATCGCCGGTTTGTCGGGGCTCATGGAATGCCAGAACAAGGTATGCAGCACGTGGCCGCTGCCATTGAACGCCAGCTTCTCGCTGAGGGCCTGAATGTAGGTATAGTCGTTGCCCTTGCGAGCCGCCTCGAGCTGTTCCAGCGCCGCGTTGAGTCCTTTCACGTACGTGTCGTGGTGCTTGTCGTGGTGGATTCGCAGCGTCTTCTCGTCATAGATGGGCTCCAAAGCGTTGTAGTCATAGGGCAGCGGCGGCAGGCGATACATGCCGTCCTTATGGGCCTGTTCGAAGATCTCGGAAGACGAGCCTGAGGGCACCTTGCGCCCCAGGACGGATTCCTCCACCGCTCCCATGCTCAGAAAGGCAAACGGGCCGAACTCGAGCAGGTCTCTACGTGAATGGTTTGTCCTCATGATCTATTCCCTTTCAAATTCATGTTGCGAGGTTGTTGCAGCACCGAGTCGAACCCTGAAAGTAAGGTGTGGCCGGACACCTGACAATGAGTGAAATGCTCAGAAGCATGTAGGAGAATTCCCTATTGCCGGCTCGTGCAAAACGCAGTCGGCGAGACCTCGCGGCTACGCAATTGAAGCCGCAACGGGCGACCCATCAGGGCTTTCCGGAGGCACAATGCGGAAACCCCTTAGCCGGGTCCCATGCCTGTACACAACGCCACTGCGTATAATCTTATAAGCAATCCAGTGTAAGCCGTGGTCCGCTTTGCGATGAGATGCGAGGGCCCTGGCTCCACAGGATGCGTTGGAAAAACAGGAAGTGCTCCAATCACGAAAGGAAGTGTGTTATGAAAATCAGCGAGATCATGACACCCAAGTTCGAAACGATCAATTCGACAAATACGCTGACAGATGCAGCCAGGAAAATGAAGGAGTTCAACGTAGGCTTCTTGCCCGTGCAAGAAGGGACCAGCCTTATCGGAGTCGTCACGGATCGGGATATCGTCATCCGGGCGCTGGCCGAGGAACGAGATCCGGATTCCACGCAGGTAAAAGAGATCATCAGCTCCGATATCGTGTACTGCTTCGAGGGCGACAACATCGAGGATGCCGTGAGGCTGATGGAGGAGAATCAGGTCAGACGTCTGATCGTTTGCCGGTCCGACCGAACGCCCGTCGGCATCGTCTCTCTCGGGGATATCGCTGTCAGGACAGGGGAAGAGTGCCTTTCCGGCGAGGCCCTGGAACAGATCAGCGAGCCGGCAGCACCCTCCAGGTAGATGGTCCTCGTGTACACGCCGGCAGCGGCTCTGCGTTCTGGCTGCACGTGGGTTCTTGAGTCAAATGAAGATCATAGAGTACTACAGGGCGTCGAACGTTCGATCGCGCATGATCGAGTTCCTCGGCGGGCACAGTCTGGACGACGCCACGTGCTTTTATATCGGTCGGTGCTGGGACACGATAAGGCCGGGATTCAACATGCGAAAGCCAGGCGACTTGGACGTGTTCCTGGAAAACGAGTGGGACGTGGCACGCTCGCTGTGGGATAGAAGCTGGCTCATGGTGGACCTGGATATCGAGTACACGAACTTTGAGTTTCAGGCCGAGCCGTTCCTTGACTATCAGCGCACGTTCGCTTTGCAGCAGCCGGTCCTCCACGCGATCCAGCGGGTATTGAGCAGCGTGGGGATACGGCCCTTGCACAGCGTCAGTGGGCGAGGTCATCATTTCGTGTGGAAGGTCCGGTGCACGAGTCCGGCACTCCAGCAGTTGGCGGAGATCGGCAGGCTTTCCCCTGCCTCGGAGCGTGTGTATGCCGCTCGACATCCGCCGGCGGATGAGCCCGTCGGTGTGCAGCTTGGCAAGGCATTCTCGGGATTGGGTCTGGTGATGGAGTACGTTGTCTACCGTGTCCTGGCCGAGTCGCAGCCGGCCTGTCCCATTCCCGTGTTTCCCGAGGCTGTGGACTTTGGCCCTCAGGAAAGGGGCAGGGAGATGATCTCCTTGGACATCAGTGAATACGGCGACCCTTTGCATACGCGAGGCGTGCGCATACCATTCAGTATTTACATCAAGCCATGGCAGCACCCGGAGATGCTCACGCCGGAGATTGAAGGGAAAGTGCCGCTCATGGTGATGGTTCCCAGCAATGGGTTGGACACGCATGAGGTTGCCGCCATCATGCGGAACCTGGACAAAGCCGCGGAATGGGCGTCCCACACAAGCTGTGTCATCCCCGACAGCTCCCACGGAATGGAGGCGTTGACCTCGCTGTACCTGCGTTCGGACGTTCGCCAATTTCACGATTGGTACTACTCCGCGGAGCCGCACCCACGCGAGGAGTGGCCGCTCACATACGACCGGACATCGATGATGGAAACCCCGCCCCATATCAGGCACATCCTGGAGAGGCCCAATGACCTGCTGCTCAAGCCGGGTCCTGTCCGGCAGCTCGTGGCCTTTCTCCTGGAGCAGGGCTGGCACCCCCGGCATATCGCCGGCCTCATCCGGTCCAAATACGAGCGGGATTATGGCTGGTTTAACCAGTGGTACATCTACGACGCCGGTATGCGGGCGGACTTCCACGCACGCGTGCTGGCGGGCATGATCAAGATGGGATACGACCGTATGGCGGACATTCCAGCCGCCGTACATGTGTAAACGAGCCTGCTGTCATCCGCGTGTGTGCCCACTTGGCCGCTGACGCGGGAACAGGTCGCAGGAGAAACAAACGATGGGCGATTGGCCTGTGGGAATCTCAACCGGATGCTTCTACTACATGAATTTCTTCGACTGTATCCAGCCGATTCGTCATGGCGGCTTCTCCATGATCGAGATCGCTTCGTCCAGGGGCCATCTCGATTATCACGACAAGCATGCGATGAGAAGGGCATCGCACACCCTGGAAAGGGAGGGCATCGAAGCCTATTCCTTCCATGCGCCGTTCCGCGAGGACATCGACGTCACCTCGCTCGATCCGGGCGCGCGTGCCCACGCGCGCAAGGAGATCTTCGCGGCGGCCGAGGCGGCGGCCATTCTCGGCGCCAGGCATTTCGTCTTTCACCCCGGCCCGGAGAAGAGTTACATGCCGGCGCCGGAGGAACGCTTCCTTCGCATGAATGGAGCAGCAGAAATCATCAACGAGGTCTGCGACCACTGTCGGGAGCTTGGCGTGGGCATTGCCTTGGAGAACATGCTGCCACACCTGTTCTTCGGCAATATGCGCGACATGCTGTGGATCATCGGCGCCATTGACAGTCCCATCGTCGGCACATGTCTGGATACGGGACATGCCTTCCTCGCCGGCGATATCTCCCGAATCATGTACAAGCTGTCCGGTCATCTGCAGTTCCTGCACGCCAACGACAACATGGGCCAGCTCGACGAGCATCTACCTCCAGGCAAAGGCAAAATCGACTGGAAGCAACTGCTGCACGAGCTGAATGAGATTGACTTCGAAGGCGCCTTCATCCTCGAGTTGATGGGCAATGCCCAGAAGAGCCCGGAGGAGGTCATGGCCGAAGCGAGACAGTCCCGCCGCTTTCTCAGGGATCTCTCGCGGCGGCTGACCCAGGCCGCCCCGCCGACCGTCCGCGGCGCCGCCAGAAATGTTGCCGAGTGATCGCTTTGCATCCTGGTTGGTCATATTCCGCTCAGTTTGCTTTTGCGCAGGTTCTCCCTTGAGCTGTGAGCAAACGGCGAACGGCAAAATAGGGAGGTTGCCAATTTCGCGCACCAGCCAAAGCACTATCATTCGACATACGTGCCATCGGAACGTGACTGAACAGGAACCTTGATATGGCTGCAGCCACCCGCGTGGACGAGATGATGAAAATGGACAGGATCGACCAGCGATCCGTCCGCGGCACAGTCGGGTACCGGCACTGCGTTCCGAGAAGGAGCGATCTCGATGTTTCCGACGGAAAAACCATTCGCGGACCGTCGCGAGGCGGCGCTGCAGCTCAGTGAGCGTCTCGCGGAGTACAGGGCGCGTCACCCTGTCATTCTCGGGATTCCCCGCGGCGGCATTGTCATCGCCGACACAATCGCGAATGAGTTGCAGACCGATTTGGATGTCGTTCTGACGCGTAAGCTTGGCGCTCCCGGAAATCCGGAACTGGCCATCGGAGCGGTCTCGGAACACGGCGAGACCCTGGTCGACATGAGGATTGCCCGATCCGTGGGCGCCGATGACGATTACATTCAGCGAGAGAAAGCGAGGCAGCTTGCGGAGATCGAGAGGCGCCGGGAACGATACCGAAGCGTGCTGCCGAAGGTCCCCTTGCAGAGGCGAACGGCCATCATTGTCGATGACGGCGTGGCCACCGGCGCCACCATGCGGGCATCCACTTGGGCCGCACGCGCGGAAGGCGCGGTGGAGGTGGCCGTCGCCGCGCCGGTGGGGGCGCCCGATGCGATGGAAATGCTTCGGGAGGAGGCCGACCAGGTCGTCTGCCTGCTGATACCCCAGTATCTGTACGCCATCGGCCAGTTCTACCTTGACTTTCGACAGGTGGATGACGAAGAGGTGATAAGCATCCTCAAAACACATGGTGAGAAACAAACCAGGACTATGGAGTCTCAAGTTTGACGCGGGAAGTGAGCGGACGGATCCTTTCAGATTTATGAGTGGAGTCCTGCAACCAGGATCGACAACATGCGCATGCAACTGCCGCAGAATCACGAGGTAATGATAGAGAGCCCGGAAGTAGCGCTCCGAGCGGTGCTGACCATTCCGGCGAACGCCCGGTCCATCGTGCTGTTTGCGCATGGCGCAGGCGGCAGTCGCCATAGTCCGCGCAATCAGTATGTCGCTCAGAAACTCCAGGACGCGGAGTTCGCGACCCTGCTCATGGACTTGCTCACGGAGGACGAGGAGAGAATCGACGCCTACACGGCGCGTCTTCGCTTTGACATCCCTTTGCTCGCTGGACGCCTCGAATCGGCGACCGGGTGGGTGCGGTCCCACGAGCCGACCAAGGACTTCGATATCGGGTACTTTGGCGTCGATACCGGAGCGGCGGCGGCGCTCGTGGCGGCCATCCAGAGGCCGGAAGCCATTCGTGCCATCGTCAGCCGAGGCGGAAGGCCCGACCTCGCGCTCAACGTCCTGCCGGAGGTCAAGCCCCCAGTCCTGTTCATCGTCGGCGCCAAAGACCAAATCGTTCTGGAGATCAACAAGGAAGCCGCCAAGAGACTGACGACGGAACACAACCTCGTCGTCATTCCCAGCGCCTCCCATCTCTTCGAAGAGCCTGGCAAGCTCGATATGGTGGCCCGACATACCCAACGATGGTTTGCCCGCTATATGAGGACACCCGACGATTCCCTGAAAGCCGGCGACAAACACAGTCACGTGGAATCGTACTTGTTTGGCTGAGCGCGACTCTTCCCCTTCCCTGTGGGCAAATCGCCCTCGCAGTTCCAATAACAACCGACAGGTGCAGAGGTCTTGTGCTGGAGCCATGCTTGGGTTATTCTAACCCACAGAAACAAGAAACAAGGACGAATCTGAAAGATACAGCAGTCCCCGCCCTCGCGGGGAAAGAACTGGAGAGGTGTGACCTATGAGTCCGGCTTTCATCACGTTTGTGGCGATGCTGAGTTTCACCGCCATCCAGGATCCCGCGGCATCCAATCCCGAGGGATCAACCACGGCGCCGGTGTCGGCCCCAATGCCCCGCGAAGCGATCGACCTGAAAGAGATCCCGTTCAAGATCGTCTACGAGACGTATCGCAAGACCGACGGAAGGGAAAACTGGGAGCTGTACATGATGAACGCCGACGGCTCCGAGGCCAAGAATCTCACGAACACGCCGGGTGTCGATGAGATGTACCCGCACGTCTCGCCGGACGGCACGAAGATCTGCTTTTCAGCCGATGAGATGGATAGAAAAGACAAGGTCCGCAACGTTTACTACATGAATCTCGATGGCAGTGACCGCGTCCGTGTCGCGACCAACGGGCGTGAGCCCTGCTGGTGCATCGACAGCAAGAGCATCGCATACCTCAAGGGCGAGTACACGCGCTATACCACCCGCGAGTATGCCACGGCGGAACTGATGTACTATCACCTCGAAGGGGATTGGCACAGCCCTCACCGCAACAAGGAATTGCACCATTTGTATGCCATTTGCTGGTCGCCGGACAGTAAATGGTTCCTGGCCGCTGTCCACGGCGGGATGGGCTATAGTGACACGATCCTCGCCTTCGATGCCTACGGCACGAGGACCTTCGATCTGGCGAAATGGGGAGTCAAGGGGTGCAGGCCGGACCTCAACTCCGATGGAACCAGGATGGTCTGGGGCGAGACGGACTGGAATCTGCGCACCGGGGACACCGACCTGCGATCCACCGAGCCAAAGGTCGCCAACGTCCGTGATATCCTCCGGTGCGCCCGGAACTTCAAGGTATATCACGTCGATATCTCGCCCGACAGCAAGTATATCGCCTTCAGCTACGGCCCATTCGACGGGGGCCAGCAAGTCGGCGGGATGGCCGAGGACTGGAATATCTGCGTGGGCGACCTGAACGGCAACTGGGTGCAGATCACCACCGACGGCAACCACGACAAGGAGCCCGACTGGGTGCCGCCCAGAGCGAGTGCGGAACGCGGAATGCGGAACATTGAGTAGAGGCCGGCACAATCTGAAGAGCCCCTGTGATAATCCGCCTGCTCCAGTTGCGCTGTTTCGGCCTTGACGCTGCAACCGGGCTTGGGGACAATGCAGGATAGGTGAGCGGCGATCACGCCGTGACGAATGAGCCTGCGTCAATGGGTAGATAAGGAGACAGAGCATGGCGAAGCGATTGTGTGTCGTTCTTTCTCTATCATTCATCTTGTGGGCCGCAGGGGACAGCGCCTTGGGACAGGAGACCCTCAGTCCCGGCATCGGCATAGACACGAAGAGCATCCCGTACAAAATCGTCTATGAGTCTCTCCGGGAAGCCAACGGCGCCAAGAACTGGGAACTCATCATGATCAACGCCGACGGCTCCAACCCGGTCAATCTCACCAAGACCCCCAACGTCAGTGAAATCTACCCGCACGCCTCGCCGGACGGGACGAAGATCTGTTTCGAGGGTGAAGAGGGTACAGGCGGAGAGAAGGTCCGAAGCGTCTTCTGCATGAACTTTGATGGCACTAACCGCGTGGAGGTCGCTCACAACGCCCGCCAGGCATGCTGGAGCCCGGACAGCCGGACTATCGCGTTCCTCAAGGCGGAATTTGACCGCTACACGATCGCGGACTACGCCACGAAGGGCGTTTACTTTTACGACCTCAAGAGCGGCCAGACCACGGAACACCCGAATTGTGCGAAGCTCCATCACCTGTACAACCTCTGCTGGTCGCCGGACGGCAAGTGGTTCACTGCGACCGTGCACGGCGGCATGGGCTTCAAGCACGCGGATCTCGCGTTCCCGGCAGAGGGGTCGGAGATCTTCGACCTCACCCCGTTCCACGTCACCGGGTGCCGTCCGGATTTCAGTCTGGACGGCAAGATGATCACGTGGGGCGCGACAGATTGGGACCTGTGCATCGCCTCGATCGATTGCAGTTCCGGCAAGCCGCAGGTGACCAACGTGCGGACCGTCGTCAAGTGCGACAAGGAACATGAGGTGTATCACAGCGATCTCTCGCCGGACGGCCGCTATCTTGCCTTCAGCTATGGATCCGAAGCCAATGAGATGGGCGGCGGCGAGGCGCCGGGCTGGAATATCTGCATCGGCGACCTGACGGGCAAATGGGTACAGATCACCTCTGACGGGAATCACAACAAGGAGCCCGACTGGGTACCGATTGCCACGGCCAAGCCTTGATGCTGGGCCGATTGGAGAAGTGACAGCCGATGAACACGAATACTCTTCCATTGAAGATCGTGGCTATCTATCTGTTCGCGGCGACCGTCTTGCCGGGCTGTCGGCGAGATGAGCAGGCAGTGCCGACCCCCGAGGTCGTGGTGACGAAGAGCGGCATCGAGATGATCGTCATTCCGGGCGGATCGTTCGAGATGGGCAGCAAGGGCACAGCGCCCGACGAGATGCCCGTACACAAGGTGTCGATCAGTCCCTTCTGGATGGACCATTACGAGGTGGTTCAGGAGGAATTCCGGAAATACCAGCTTCCCGACCCGTCCCATTTCAAAGGAGCGAAGCAGCCTCTGGACCAGATCAACTGGACCGATGCGGCTCTCTACTGTAACGAGCGATCGCGGGCCGAGGGCCTTGAGCCATGCTACGATGAGAAGACCTGGGAGTGTAACTTCATCGCCGGCGGATACCGCTTGCCCACGGAGGCTGAATGGGAATACGCCTGCCGGGCGGGCAGCGGCAGCCAATACAGCTTTGGCAACAGCGCGGGAGCGTTGAAGGACCATGCATGGTACACGCAGAATTCCTCGGGGACCACGCACCCGGTCGGCCAGAAGAAGCCGAATGTCTGGGGCCTGTACGACATGCACGGCAACGTCGCCGAGTGGTGCAACGACCGCTACTCGGAAACCTATTATCAGCAGAGCCCCGACGGGGATCCGAGAGGCCCCGCCGAAGGAAAGGAGCGGGCCCTTCGCGGCGGGGCGTGGAATTCCAGCCCCGAGAGCTGCCGGTCCGCGTATCGCGCCAGCGACCCTTCCATCGACGACACGTGTCTGGCCAACGATGCAATCGGATTTCGCTGTGTAAGGAATGCTCCAAGTGCCAACGTAATGGGGTCGCCGTGGCGAGGGCGTCCCGCCCTTGCGTCGCGAGACCATCCCTTCGGCAAGCTCAGTGCAGGCTTTGGCCTCGCCTTGTCCAGCCGCGACGCGCCCGTCACGCCGGAAGTACAAGGGCAAGATGCCCTCGCTACGAAGGAACAAGGGCGAGACGCCCTCGCCACGATGGTCGTGCCACAGCGGCAAGCCGATGGAGGTGAAATCGTGCAACCGCAGCCGAAATCGAAGACAGGATTTGTATACCACGAGCTTTACCTGGCGCATAAGACCACGCCGGGTCATCCGGAGGCGCCGCGACGACTTACGGCGATCGTAGAGAAGCTCAAGGCCAGCGGGCTGCACGCCCAGTTGAAGCACCTCACCCCGGAGGCGGCGCCACTCAACTGGATTCAAACGATCCACGCACCCGCCTACGTGGAGCGGGCCAGAAGCCGTTGTGCACAGGGTGAGGAGTACCTGGATTCGCCCGATGCCCCGATCTCCACGAAATCCTATGGGGCGGCGGTGATGGCCGTCGGCGGCGTGCTTTGTGCCGTGGACGCGGTCATGCGAGGCGACGTCAGGAACGCGTTTTGTGCCGTCCGCCCGCCGGGCCATCATGCGATGCGCGACAGGGCGATGGGTTTTTGCATCTTCAACAACGTGGCCATCGGCACGAGATACGTTCAGCAGAAGTACGGCTTGTCCAAGGTGCTCATCGTGGACTGGGATGTCCATCACGGCAACGGCACACAGGCCGCCTTCTATGAAGACCCGAGCGTGCTGTACTTCAGCGTGCACCAGTATCCTTTCTATCCCGGCACGGGCAACGAAGCCGAAAAGGGACGGGGCAAAGGCATGAATTGCACGATCAACGTGGCGCTTCCCGCAGGGGCGGGCGACGGCGAATACATCAACGCCTTCGAGCAGCGGTTGCGTCCGGCGGCCCTCACTTTTTCCCCTGATTTTGTCTTCATCTCCGCGGGCTTCGACGCCCACGAGGACGATACGCTCGGCGGCATGAGAGTCACCACGGACGGATACGGCAAGCTCAGTGGAATCGTCAAGGGAATCGCCGAGCAGTGCTGCAAGGGCCGCCTGGTCTCCGTGCTGGAGGGAGGCTATGGCCTGGATGGACTGGCGGCATCGGTGGAGGCGCACGTCCGCGTTCTGATGGACTGAAACAACCGAATGTTATTCCAGACCCTGCCATTCTTCATATTCTTCGCCGTCGCCTATCCCATCTACCTGCTCGTCAAGGGGACGCGACTGCGGCTCCCATGGATGCTCGTGATTTCCTACGCTTTCTACGCATGGCTCGGCTGGGCCTACCTGATCCCCCTGGCCTACGTGACCATCGTGGACTACCTCGTGACCAGGCAAATGGTCAAGAGCCACCGGCCGCGAGCGTGGCTGGCCCTGAGCATCGCCAATGACCTCGGGGTGCTTGTCTTCTTCAAGTATGCCGGCTTTATCGCCGACAACATCAATCTCCTGCTGCGCTCGCTGGGGGTATCCTATGTGATCCCGCCGGTGGATTTCCTGCTACCCGCGGGCCTGTCCTTCTATCTCCTGCAGTCCATCGGCTACACAATCGATGTCTATCGCGGCCAGGCGCAACGGGAGAACAGTTTTCTGGCGTATGCGACGTTCGTCTCGTTCTTTCCTCGCCTGCTGGCCGGGCCGATCGAGAGAGCGAATCACCTTCTGCCGCAGTTGCATGGCAATCCCCCCGTGAGGCTGCGAGACTTCACCGACGGCCTGTCGATTTTCGTCGTGGGTTACTTCAAAAAGGTCGCCCTGGCCGACTACCTGGCGCTGTATGTCGCCAAGGTCTACGTCGCTCCGGGCCAATTCCAAGCCCCCGCTTTGCTTCTGGCGACCTTTCTCTTCGCCTGGCAGATTTACTTCGATTTCAGCGGATACACGGACATGGCGCGGGGCGTGGCGAGGATGATGGGCATCCGCCTGATGCGAAACTTCGATAACCCGTACCTGGCCATGAGCATGGGCGATTTCTGGAAGCGCTGGCACATCAGCCTGTCCTCCTGGTTCCGCGATTACGTCTATATCCCCCTTGGCGGCAATCGCAAGGGCAAATTCGCCACATATAGAAACGTCTTCATCGCCATGGTGCTCTCGGGCCTGTGGCACGGGGCCGCATGGACCTTTGTTCTGTGGGGCGTCATTCACGCCCTGGGCAACTTCGCGACGCGAGAGCTGGAGCGAACGGGTTTCTACGTGCACAGGGTGCCCAGAATCGTCAAGCAACTATTCGTCTTCGTACTCGTGACGTTCGCGTGGATTTTCTTCCGGGCCCACAGCATCGGTGACGCCTGGACGATCGTCGGGAGGATATTCACCTCGGGTTCGGCAGATCCCTCCACCCCTCTTTGGGCGCTGGCGTTGATCGCCGCAGTATGGTGCTATCAATACCTGTTTGAGTCCCGGCTTCGATGGCTCCTCGACCTCGCGGTCGTGCGTGTATCCATAGTGATCTTCATGCTGGCCTATATGATTCTGACCGTGCCCGCGGAAGGACAGCCGTTCATCTACATGCAGTTCTGAGCCGGATGCAAATGAAAGAGAGAACAAACCCAGTGAGCCCGTCAGACATAGACGAAGTCGCAGCGTTCGACTGCTCGCATTATGTGCGGCTGTCCGGGCGTCAGTGGCTCATCGTGGCGGCCGTGCTGCTGGCATTGATCGGGTTGGGGCCGCGGGTCTGGGAACGCATCGAGGGATTCACTCCCGGCGGCGACTATCGCGTCCCCTATGAACTGAGCAATGACTATTGGCTCTACAACCGTCACTGCAACCATATGTGTGATCAGGGAAAGATCCTGGTTGTCGGAGACTCGGTCATCTGGGGACATTACGTCGAGCCCGATCAGACGCTTTCGCACTACTTGAACGAGCTTTCAGGAGGCGACAGGTTCGTCAATCTCGGGGCGGATGGCACCCATCCGGCGGCCCTGCAAGGACTGCTCAGATACTACGGAAGAGACATTTCCGCCCGGACCGTCCTCCTCCACTTCAATCCGCTCTGGATGAGTTCCGCCAAGCACGATCTGCAGACGACGAAGGAGTTCCGCTTCAATCACCCCGCACTGGTCCCGCAGTTCACTCCCAGGATTCCGTGCTACAGGGCCCCGCTGTCTGCGAGGATTCGCATTGCCATGCGGCGGGAAGCGCCATTCGCCAACTGGGTCTCGCACATGCGAGCCGCGTACTTTCAGAACATGGATTTGGCGGCGTGGACAATCGAGCATCCGTATGAATGTCCCGTGACGGCGATGACGCGAAACCTCCCTGAACCGCGAGCCCCCGAACGCCCGCCGCAGGCATCGCCAGCCCAGAAAGAGCCGAGGAAGCAGGATATGGCGTGGGTGGACCTCGAAGGCTCGCTGCAGTGGCGGTTCTTCCGGCAGGCGGTTCAAATGCTGCAGGAGCGAGGCAATGAGGTGTTCGTGCTTGTCGGGCCTTTCAACGAGCACATGCTCACGGACCAGAACAAGATCATTTACGGCAGGCTCAAAGACGGCATCGAGACCTGGATGCAGGGGAACCATGTCCCTTATCTCATCCCCTCCGTGCTGCCGCCCGAGTGTTATGTTGACGCCAGCCATCCTCCCGCCGAGGGATATGTGCTTCTGGCCAAAACACTGATGGAAAGTCCTTCGTTCAAAGCCCTGATACTGAAGTAGATACGAGGCACGACTCCCATGATGACACGACTGTCGAATCTCTGGCCCGCCATTGTCGCAGTTTGTCTGGCCATCCAGCCCGTCTTAGCCGCGAGTGACATAAGGCATCCGGTCCCTCGGGAGCACCCACGATTGCTGGGCTCGCGCGGTCATCTGCAGATGTTGGCAAAGGACCGGGCGGAAGCGTACCGCCGCACGGCGGCAATCGCACGCGGGCAGGGAGGCGACGACTACTCCAAGATGATCTCCATGTCGCTGGTCTGTGCCATCGAGCAGGACGCGACGCTCGGCAAAAGCACCGTGGACATGGCAATGAAGTACGTTCGGGGTCCCATCAAGGTCGGGCATGTCCCGTTCGCCCAGGACCTTGCGCTCTGCGGGATCGTGTACGATCTGTGTCATGAGTACTGGACCGCGGAGCAGCGAACGGAGTTCCACCAGTACCTCAACAAGACGGTCGATGAGAACCGCCAATCGGAAACGCACGTCTTCCACAACGGCTGGTACGGCTACAAGCACTGGGGCATCGGAGTGGCGTGCTACGCGAGCTACTACGAGAACGAGCGCTCCCCCGCCATTCTCAAGGAGATGGAGGAGGACTGGCACGCGCGGGCGGCCCCCGCTCTGAATCTGGCTGGCGCCGGCGGCGGCTGGGCGGAAGGCTACTACATCAATTACTGGCTCTATGAATGGCTGTTCTTCTGTGAGGTGGCCCGCACCTGCGAGGGGGCGGACTACTACGCGGACGCCATGCCGTTCTTTGCGAATCGCGCCGTCGCCTCCATGTTCGAGGCCTACCCGGGGATCGGCACGTACAACTCGCGAAGGCCCATTCCCATGGGCGATGGCGGCGGGCGGGTCTTCGGCGGCGACCGTGACAAGGTCCTGTCCGCCCGGCGGATCCTGGTGAACTACTTCCGCGACGATCCCAACCACCAGGCCGTCCACGCTTTCAACGAGACCACGCCCCGGTCGAGCGTGGGGACTTACGCTTACAAGGATTTCCTCTGGCGCGATCCCACAGTGCCGAAGGGCGATCTCAAGGACTTCAAGCTCTCGCACATCAGTGAAGGGCCTGGGTACGTGTACGCCCGGAGTTCCTGGGAGGAGGACGCCACGTACTTCTTCTTCAAATGCGGCGACCGCTTCACGGCCCACCAGCATCTCGACAACGGCCATTTTCTCATATACAAGCACGAGGAGCTGGCCGGCGACGGCGGCCATTATGATTCCTTCGGCTCCAGCCACGACGTGAACTACCACCTTCGCAGCATCGCCCACAGCACGATACTCGTTCACGATCCGTGCGAGGCCTGGCCGCAGATACGTGCAGGAGCAGTCTCCGGCAATGACGGCGGCCAATCACATTCCTGGCCGCATCACAATGGCGCGGTGCAAGACCCGGCGGGATGGGAAAAGGAGCGGAAACTCTACGACATTGCGGACATCCTGGCCTTCGAGGACCAAGGCACGTACCTGTATGTGGCGGGCGATTGCACGCGAGCGTACCGGCCTGACAAACTCGCGTGCTTTGCGCGCCAGATCGTATTCCTCCGGCCCGGCACATTCATCATTTTCGATCGGGTGGTTTCAAAAGACCCACGATTCAAGAAGACCTGGGTGCTGCAGGCTATGAAGCCTCCGACACGGGCGGGCGAGCACCTGGTGGTCACCAATGGAGATGGGCGGCTGTTCATCCACACCCTGTTGCCCGCGAATCCGCAGGTCAGAGTCGTCAGCGGCTCGGAATTGTACAATTGCGGCGGCAGAGCCTATCCCCCGGAACGAGATACGGGACCGGCCCCCGAGTGCCGCATCGAGGTCTCGCCCTCCAACGCGGCAACCACCGACTACTTCCTGCACGTCCTGACGGTCACAGACTCCGCTACGGCCTCTGCAACAGCGGCAACCGTAGAGATGGACGACGACCGCGTTGCGGTCGCTTCAGGTCCGACGAGAGTCACGCTCAAAACGAGCGAGCTCGCAGGTGAAATCCTGATCAACGGGTCGCGCCGCGCACTTACCAATAAGGCAAGCAGCGCACCCTGAGATGCTGAGGACATGACGGCGGGTTCCCGAGCAGGCTGCTCTCCTGTCAGGGCTGATCTCTCGTGAATGTCGAACGAATGCTACCGACTCGCGGATTCCCCTCGCAGCGGCGGCCCCTGTTTACTGGGGGACGACGTTGGTCGCGCACGGCCCCTTGCGACCCTGGCCGATCTCGAAGTCCACTTTCTGACCTTCGCGTAGCGTTGTCCGGCCTTCGGCCTTGATCTCCGAGTGATGCACGAACAGGTCCTCTCCCCCGTCATCCGGAGTAATGAACCCGTAGCCCTTCTGATCGTTGAACCATTTGACTGTACCGGTACTCACTGTTTGTGTCTCCTTAACTCACTCAATCAACTCTGTGTTGCTCTCACTGGCTTATCTAACCAGAGCAGGCCGCGCAGGTCAAGTAGAACGTCCTGCTATCGCAGTATTTTACAGGGCCGCGAGGCGGGAATTCAACAGGAAATCCCCGAGGAAAATATCTCCTCCGGCAGGCTGTAGCGTCAGCCGCAGGACTAGGTTTGCGGTTCCGAAGGGTTCTTCGAAGGTGTTTGGGGGGCCTCATCAAGCTGCTCACGCAACTTTTTGACCTCCTCGGCTCGTTGCGGGCGGGGACCCCACGGGTCAAAGGAAGTATCCGTTCTGCTCAGGGCGCGAATGATCTTCCAGGCGGCGATGCGAACCCCGAGATAATCGTGCTCGAGGGCGTCGAGCATCGCCGGCATGACGGCGAGCCCGCTTTTAAGCAGGGTATTGATCGCATTCTGGCGTATCTCGGGTTCTTTGTGGCCCAGGAGATCCGCCAGTTGAGCGGGGGCCTGGGGCGCAGTCTGCTGCGTCTGCCCCCCGCCGCCTGGCCCCTCCATCGGCCGGCCGGCCCGCGGGGCCTTTTTCGTACCGACACTTGTGTTCAGGTATGGCTGAGTATCCGCCAGGAGTTGAAGGAACGCCTTGGTATCGTGGTAGCCCAGCCAGTCGCCGATGATCTCGTTCTGCGTGTTGAGAACGACGATCCTCGGCATCGAGACGACACCGTAAGCCATGGCAACTTCATGGTTCTTGTCCACGTCGAGCTTCACGCAGACGAACTTCCTCAGTTGGGACATGACTGTCGGCTCGACGAGCACTTCCCGCTCCAATTTCCGGCACCAGCGACACCAGGACGCGGTGAAAAACAGCAGGACAGGTGATTTCTCCATCGCCGCCACTTTCGTGCCCACGTCGTAAGACTGCGACCATGCCACGCCGCCTTCCCGCTCGGCTGGGCGCGAACTCGTCTGCTCCTCGGCCGCCACGTGCGTGGACAGGATGAACAGGATGAATGCTGCGCAAATCTTAGTACTCCGACTACGGTAATCTGGTGGATACCGGGTGGCAGCGGCAAGCGGAGTCTTCGGAGCTTGCCGATGGTGTGCAGACGCAGACACGAGCCATCGGCAAGCTGGCGCTTGCCGCTGCCACCCATCACAGCCGATATTCTCTAAGCACCGGTTTAGGGTGGCCGAAGTATTAGTCTTTGCCATGAGTAATCTTCTCCCAATAGCGGCCCGAATCGAAATTGGGGCTGTTTTCCTTATCGTGACAGTCCGGACACCGCGGCGCCTTCATCAACACTTTCTTGCCGGCGACACTCTGGCCCGCCATAAGCTTGTTGTGATGGTCGCCCCGTCCGTGACAGGCCTCGCACGAAACGTTTCTCAGATGACCCGTCAATTCCTGGCTCACGTAGCCATCCGAGGCCATGTACCCCACGGTGTGGCATTTCAGACACCTCGGATTGTATTGGTGCCCCTGCTGTTCAAGCGACTCGAACGCATGCGCGTGCTTGGACGCCAGCCAGATTTGGAAGCCCGCCTTGTGACAGTCCCGGCAGCTTTCGGGCCCGACGTACCTGTCGGCAGTCTTGCTGCGGGCAGCCGAGATGGAGGAAAGGCCCTCTTCATCGTCCTTGACGGGCCGGAAATCCCGGGCCTTGAGCTGCTCCTTGTATTCCTCGACCAGGGCCGTGATCTGGGCATCCTTCTCCATGGATTCTTCCATCACGGTCATGCTCCCGGCGTACTGCCACGGTCCATTCTTCTGATAATGGATGTCCAGCCGCCCGACGTTCTTTCCCTTGTCCGTATTGAACACGATGGCGGATCGATTCTCCAGGATGGGGTCCGTAGTGCCCTGCCGGACCTTGCCGCCGACGATCACGTCGATCTCGAAGAACTGCGTCGCCAGGACCTGCATTTGCGGCTCATCCGCGAACACAAGCAGGATGATGAAATCCGCTTTCTGCTTGAGCTCGGGCAGGTACTTCGCAATGGCTTCCGTCGGCGCGGCCAGACGAAGCCCTGCGCCAACCTGGTCCGGCTCCACGCGGTCGTCCACCACCCCGATGATGCCGCAGCGGTATCCATTGGACAGCTCCGCCACGACATACGGCTCGACTACTGGGGCTCCATTGGGATCGAGCACGTTGGCCGAGACGAGCCGCCCGTAGTCCCGCTGAATGCGTCGCAGGCCCTCTATACCGAGGGAAAGCTCCCGGTCCCCAATGTTGACGGCATGGTAGCCCATGATCTCATAGCCCTTGAGGATATACTGCAGCTCAAGGACTTCCCATTCACGGGGCCCGGCGACGACATCGCCGGCATCGACGAGCAGAAAGTCCCTGGGGACGTTGTGAGCCAGGAACGCGCGGCGGCGGCTGATCCCCCCTGCCATGCCGCTTGCACAGCCGCACGGCTCCATGTGCCCCTGGGTGTCACACGTGTAAAAAATGGAGAACGTCTCGGGCGGCCGGGCGGCTGCCGAG
>Ga0214473_10001202_pt1 | contig 35040 bp, 18 predicted proteins | sample RVTome_7_FD_203509 | JGI IMG/M metagenome (GOLD analysis project Ga0214473, IMG submission 203509) | Soil microbial communities from uranium-contaminated site in the Upper Colorado River Basin, Wyoming, United States - RVT98D197 | ecosystem: Environmental > Terrestrial > Soil > Contaminated >... | reverse complement strand
AAATGACAAAAAAAGAGCAAGCATTACTTAACCGCTATGAGTTCTGGAAAAACTCTGAAGTGCAAGCAGATAGCAAGGAAGATGAAAAGTTACTAAGAAGCCTAACAAGAAATGTCGAAGGTGCTCAGGCTAGTTGTGGCACTGCTTGTAGTTGTCCCGGTGATTGTTGTACCGGCGCCGAAGGTTAAGCCTGGATTTTACGACCTAAGAAATGCGGAAAAAGATATATTTGATATCTGCGCTAATTATTATTGTTTCCCTTGGCTTTGCCGCGTGGCTCAAAACCTTAAAAGTGCAAGAGTTTAAACCTAATTTAAAAGGTTTGAGCATAAAAGGAATTGAAGTCACGGGCGATACCAGCCGTTACGATATCATTGATGGCAACATTCATAAAGATGGTAAACGAACCGGCCTTAAAATCGAACTCACAAGCAATCAACATTTCAACAACAAGGTTATCGGCCTTGGCTATTTATACCGGGTTATAAAAGAGGACCCGCTATTTGTCAGTCCCGAATTAGATACCAAAAAATTTAGGGCCTCCCTTGATTACCTGGCTGAAGAACATGACGGATTTATTAATCAGGTCGGTCTTAAACAGAACATCGTACCGCTGGATTTCTTAAAAACCCTTCCGAAAATTGCCGAAAAGCAATCTTCTTTTTTAAATAAACCGACCAGCACCAATGCCAACCAGCTGATAAAAAGTTACAAAGCGAGTCTATATTTTTACCGCAAAGAGCTGCGGAAACTTATTCAGAAAATTGAGAAATCCTTTCCTTATACAAATGAGCAAGATTTTGTAAACATCGCTTCTTCGGCCACTAACCGAATTATTCTTAACGACTTGAAACTAATGTTAAAGAATGCGAAAGCCCTGGAGGGGGCAATAGCTTTAAGAGAAAAAGCCCTTGACGGTAATTATGATCAACTTAAGAACCTTCCGGAGATTAAGGTTGATAACCAGGAACTTGAGAGATTAAAAAGACCGGCTTCATTTTTGAAACGCAGCGAGCTATATCTGTCATCCAGCCCTTCAAAGAAGCTCTACGGGCCCTATAAGATAACCACTTCGGCCTTTGGCGAAAGCAAAGTAGCTTATTTTTACACCCACCGCATATATGTACGCAACAAACCGATCTTTATGCCGAAATTAGCTACCGATAATTACTATCAAGCTTTGGTATCCCGTAATCCGGTAGAAAGAAAGCTGATTGATAAAGGATATTTATGGCACCCGGTAAGGGAAACCAACACTTACAGAAATAGCGACCTTGAATATCAAGCCGATTTGCTTGCCCTGGACCGGTTCATTAAGAACTTCCGCGGTAGGCCAGTTTTCAAGCAAATTGTCAAAAGCAACTATTTTGATTCACTAACAGATAAGCAAAAGAGTTTCATCAACTCCGCCGAAGAAGTGGAAAGCCGGTTTTTCTCTCTGAGATTAAACTCCGATAAAAATTTGAAACTCCTTGGTTTATATTACCTGCGAAGTTACGAACTACTGAAAGATAGCGGTTACTCGGAAACAAAAAATAAGCTTCAAGAAGAATTGTTGAAACGGTATCTTTTCATTAATAACAAAATGAGCGGCCTCGAGCTGATTTTTAACACTAATTTTTACTTTGATAACTTATTAGACAGAGCAAAGCTCGGACTTATTAATAAGAAATCTATTCCTTTTCTTTATACAATCCGCAATGTCTATCCGCTCTCTTTCTTCAACTTTTCTAAAGCCGTATGGCGCCTGAAACAAAAGCCGCGTTATGTTAAGGAAAGTACGACCTCGAAAGCAAAACATTACGCAACCCGCACAGAGCTATTAAAGAAATATAGCAAAGCGAAAATCCTTTCCTGGAATAAACTCACTGAAGAAGTAATGTTAGGCAAAGTCCAAGTTGGCAGAGAGATATTACCTACGGATTAGTAGATTGGTGAAACACAAAGATAAGAAGCTCTTAGAAGAAACCGTTGCAGCCAATGAAAAGAGCCTGATGAGCTTTCTTAACCTCTTGTTTTTGAGGTAAGGTTTTCCCTGCTTTGCCGGGATTATAACTTTCTACTTTTGCCTTGGCTCTTATTGTTTCCTTGTAGGTATTGGGATTATAGAAGGTCCTTTGATAGACAGAAAACAGCAGCATAAGTAATATGCCGATAGTCAAAACGTATCTTACGACCTTAGATTTAATCCGGTAGCTTAATCCACTGGCAATAGATGGGTTAGTTTGATACATTCCTTCCCTCCTCTACAAAAATTATAACACTAATATCAAGGGCTAAAAAGCCTTCTGGTTATATTATCGTCACTTTTAGTGCTAAACTTTAGACTTTTCAGCAAAAAACTTCTTTTTTTAAAAGAAGCCGTTACAGCCTACGTATAACGCCTGGTTAGGATTATTTACCTTTGCTTTAGCAACTTGTTTCTTCGGCGCTTTGTTTTCAGCTTTAGTTTTTACTTGGGTGATTTTGCGGTAACTTTTCGAGTGATTGACGTAAGTATTCTGCAGCGTAAAATAGGAAGAAAATAAGACAACAGCCACTATTGAAATTGCCGATAGGTATTTCTTTATGTTCATCTTTCCTCCTAATTAATTATACTACAAGCTTTTACTAATGTCTACCCAAAGTAAACGTTCGCCTACGCTTCTATCTTTATATCGACAACTTAAGCAATTATCTTTAGGCCGAGTACGAAAAAGAGAAGATAAGCAGTATAATATAGCAATGTTAAATATAAAAAACCTTTCCATCAGATACCGCTCAACAGGACAGCTCGCTGTAAAAGATGTATCCTTCGACTTAGGGGAAGGCCGGATACTGGCAATTTTAGGGCCAAGCGGCTGCGGAAAAACAACGATTCTCAATGCAATATCGGGCCTGCTTTCCCGTACCGAAGCTACCATGGAGGGAGAGATTGTTGTTGAGAACGAGGCGGGAAAACCCAAAATGACTACCGTTTTTCAAGAACCGAGGCTCTTGCCCTGGCGAACCGTACTGCAAAATGTCGCTTACGGCTTAGAGGCAAAAAAAGAAAGCAAGAATGAGGCTCGAGAAAAATCGAAAGGTGTAATTGCTTCCGTTCAGCTTCAAAAATTCGAGAACTATTACCCCTCTCAATTATCGCTGGGAATGCAACAGAGAGTTAATCTGGCCAGAGCTTTGGTTTGTAATCCGGATATATTGTTCCTGGATGAGCCCTTTTCAGCTTTGGATATTGAGACCAAGGCCAATGTCCAGGCGGTATTTAAGAAAATCCTGACTAAAAAAAAGGTTACGACTGTCTTTGTAACTCATAACATCAAGGAAGCTTCGGCCCTGGCTGACCAGATTATCGTTCTCTCCAAAGGGCCGGCCAGCGTTGAAAATATACTTGATAAAAAGAAGCTTAATGAAATCCCTAAAGAAGCGCTGAATTACTTCGAGTCTTTTGATGAATAAGGAAAGGTATGCAGAAGAACTTTAACGACAGGTTATTAAGCTTTTTATCAGTCATTATCTTTATATTGGCGTGGCAGATTATCGCCCGCTTAAAAATAGTCGACCCCGTTTTTATCGGACAGCCCCTGGAAATATTGAAAGAAAGCTTCAATTTTTTTGCCAGCGGTGAGATATACGAGCACATTGTCGCTAGCGGAGTGACTTTTATCCTGGGTTTTTCGGCGGCTATATTGTTCGGCGTTACCTTAGGCCTGCTTACCGGTATAAATAGGACTCTTTACAACATTGTTTCACCGTATATTTTCGCTATTCACTCCACCCCTATCGTAGCGCTTTTTCCCCTTATCATCATCTGGTTCGGTGTGGGGGTAAAAGCCAAGGTTGTAATAATTTTCCTGATGACGGTAGTGCCAATACTGGCCAATACAATAGACGGCGCCCGGTCGATGGATGCTTCTCTGATAAAGATGGCTAAATCATTCGAAGCCGGCAAGCTTTTTATTTTGAGGACAATCATTTTTCAAGCTTCCGTTCCTTATATCCTGTCCGGAATCAGAGTGGCAACTGGAAGAGCTATTATCGGCCTCATCATTTCCGAATTCTACGGCTACGGTAAAGGTATCGGCTACCTGGTATCTTTTTATGGCCAGACATTTCAAACGGATAAATTGATGGCGTTGGTAATGATGCTTATTATATTTAGTTTTTCCGTACTAAAAACCGTTAATATCACCGAGCATAGATTGCTCAAGTGGAAACAACCGGGCAGCGAACATATTTAATGCAAGAGAAGCAGCAAGTTATTGAGAACATTTTAAAAGAAAACGGTATTTCGCTGGTCGGCTTCGGAGACGTTTCGGACATCAAACCGCCCCTTACCGATAAGTATCCGGTGGCAATAGCGATAGCGATAAGTTATGAAAAAAAGCTTATCGACAGCCTTCCCGCTAATCCAATAGCCTTTTTTGAAAAACGAACTGAAGTTATTGCCCAGTTAAAAAAGGCTATTGGGGCAGCCGCGGAATTGTTAGGCAGTTGGGGTTTTAATTATTATGTGTCCGCTTACACAGGCAAAATTAGCGATCTGGCAAAGCTCACAAAGGACTTCTCTCACAAAGCGGCGGCCACCAGAGCCGGTTTGGGCTGGATAGGCAAGTCCTCGCTGTTGATTACGCCTCAATACGGGCCGAGGTTAAGGCTGGCCTCTATTCTTACCAATGCCCCGTTCAAGGTTGGCCGTCCTATCACAGAAGACCGCTGCGGTAAGTGCCGTTTGTGCACTGATGTTTGTCCCTCTAAAGCTATACAAAATGTTAATTGGAGAGCAGGAATAAGCCGGGAGAGCCTTTTTGACGCAGCTATTTGTTTCGAAAAAAGAGCTAATTTTTATAAGCAAGGAGATAAGTCTTACCGCTGCGGCGAATGCCTGCGAGTATGCCCCAAGTAATTAGCCCGCCTACCTCGACTTATCCCTGGTATTGCTGTATAATTAAGTTAAGTTTAAGCTTGTAACCAAGCTCTTTGACAGCTGCATACCGACAACAACAGCTAAGGCTCTTGTATTGCTTTGGCTGATAATATAAAAGCAAGAAAACCCTAAACAGGAGGAATTATGAAAAAAGTAGTAACTAGTATCATCCTGTTGTCACTGGTTTTTTTATCATTACCAGCCGTGCCAACAGCAACTGCAAAACCCCTGACTAACGTGAGGGTGGCTTATTTCGATTCAGCAGCATCATTTAACCTGCTTATCGAGATTGCCAGAAAACGGGGATATTTCCAAAAAAACGGCATCAAGATAGAAAAAGTAGTGACCAACAAAGCCACTACCCCGCTTCTAATCGGCAAGCAAGCTGATGTTTCCATTGGCCCGATAGCTTCAATTATGAGCTCTTATCTGAGCAATATCGACACCAGGTGGCTGGGAACTACCAGCACCTACAATCCTACTTTTCATGCTGTGAGCAAGTATTCCAAGAAAAAGATTAGCTCGGTAAAAAAAGTAGGCTTGGTAACAATGGCCGGTGCCGATAGAATCCTTATGGATATCGCTTTGGAAAAACTGGGCGTAGATTTGAACAGTGTTCAATACGTAGTAGCGCCCGAAGAGCCGGCCAGAACGGCTATGCTCGAGACCGGAGCCATAGACATAGCCTTTATTAACCTTCACTTAAACCGCAACCGGTTAAAGAAAAAAGGTTTTAACATATATAAACCGCGTACTTTGTTTTCCGGTTATTTCACGCCAGACGGAATTCACAGTACCAAATACGCGCTTGAACAAAACCCCAAAGGCATCAAAGGTTTTGTTAAGGGTATCTTTCTGGCCCTTCGTTATACTAAAACGCACCCGAAAGCAACAAAGGCCTTCTTGAAGTCAAGATGGGGCAAAAAATACGGCATAACCAAGGCAGTAGCTGCCAATTTTTATGCCGAGATTATTGCTTCCAGAAAAAGGACAACTTATATACCGGGCGGCGATACGACCAGATTGTATAACTCGGTTAAAAAGATATCGAAACCGAAAAATCCTAATAGAGATCAAACAGATTTCGTTTTTAAGGATTACGCCAAATTAGCTATTAAGCAAAAGGGCGGCAAATAACCTACGATAGGTTATTTTAAGCAATGATTTACCCGGGGACACTCCTTCTCAAAGGAGTGTCCCCTAATAAATCGTTAGCGTGACATTACGGGAGATAATCTGTGGAGAAATCTTCATTAAGAGTTGTTTACTTAAAGAAAACGATTTCATCAAATACTCTTATCGATGTTGCCGAAGAGCAGAATTATTTTGAAAAAAACGGCGTCAAAATAGAAAAAGTGCTGGCTAAACAAGCTCATCTACCGCTTTTGCTTGCCAAACAAGCCGATATTTCGGCTATATTGATAACTTCGGCGTTGGGCGCCTTTCTTGACAACCATAATGTCAAATGGCTGGCAAGCACGAATAACTATAATCCCACCTTCTTTTTTGTAAGCCGCTTCCCGAAAGAGGAGATAAAATCGGTAAAGAAAGCGGGCATCGTAAATAAATACGGTGGCGATCATCTTCTTATGCAAACTATTCTGCTTAATATGGGCGCCGATATCAGCGGGATCGATTACGTAGAAGAGATTGAAGAAACAGACAGAGCAAAGTTGCTGGCAGAGGGAAAAATTGACCTTGCTTTCATTAATTATAAGAAAAACCGTGAAGAGCCGCTTGCCAAAGGCTGCGTCAGCATTGAACCCCGTGAATTGTTTAAGGATTTATCTATTCCCCATGGAATAGTGAGCACTCAAGATGCCCTCAAACAAAAAGGTGAAGACGTAAAAGGTTTTGTTAAGAGTATCTACCAGGCGATTCAATATTGCGATACAAACGAAGAGGAGATTATCGCTTTGTTTAAAGAAAGATACGGCCTGGAAGAGCAAACAGCTGCTTCGCTCTACAAAGAGATTATTGATTCGAGGGCTGGCTATAATTATGTTCCCAACCAAGACATTTCCAAGTTGGTTGAACTTATCATACGCATAACAAAACCGGCTAACCCCCACCGAAACCTAAGGGATTTTGCTTTCAAAGATTATGCCCGGGAAGCTCTTACATAAAAAGGACCTTAGATGAAGAAAAAAGCCATAATATTATTTGTCCTCTTATTGTCGATAACTTTATTGCTGTCGGCTTGCCTGCCAAAATCGAAAAATAAAACCAAAATTACAAAACAAAAAACAAAAGAAAGCGAAACAGATGCCAGGACGTTAAGAGTGGCCTATATGAGAGCGCCGACACTTAACCCCCTTATCGATATCGCTGAGCAGAAAGGCTACTTCAGGCAAAACGGTGTAAAAATTCGCAAAATAAGGGCTCAGGGAGCAATTGGGCTCCTTACCAAAAGAAAAGCTGACGTCGCGCTATTGTCTTTAGTCCCGGCTCTTAGTGCCTTTCTTGATAATAAAGATGTGAGATTTATCGCAGCCATTAGCAATTCTAGTTCTATGTTTCTCAACACGAGCCGCTTTCCCGTAAGCCGCTTTCCCAAAGATAAGATTGCAGAAGTAAAAAAAGTAGGAATTGCTAAGTTGACAAAGAATGAGCGCCTGATTATCCAGATGCTTCTCAACGACATGGGGCTTAACGTTAAACTCATCAAAATTGAAGAATCATTGCAGGAGTCGGATAGAGCCAAAATGCTTACCGAGGCCAAAGTAGATATGGTCTTTATAGGTTCAAAGAAGACCCGCGATGCATTACAATCAAAAGGTAATTATGCTGTCTTCGATGCCAAAGAAATGCTTAAGGATTACTATATGCCCAGCGGAATAGTCAGTACAAAATTTGCCCTAAGGAAAAAGCCTCAAGCGGCAAAAGCTTTCGTTAAAGCTCTTTACCAGGCATATAAGTACATTAATGATAATGCAGATGAGCTCATTTCAATTCTTGAGAATAAATTTCATTTATCCACGCCGGCGGCAAATTTTATGTACAAAAATCTCTTAGAAGCCGGGGCCGGGCACGATTATGTGCCGAACGGCAATCCGGCTAAATTAGCTGCGTCACTGGCAAGCATAACAAGACTGGAAAATCCCCAAAGAGATCTGAGTAAATTCATCATTAAAAAATATGCCGAGGAGGCCGTTAAATAATGTCTTTTACAAAGAGAAAGCGGGTAATCGTAGGCGTCATTCTATTTGCCTTATTGGCAGCTTTCCTCCTCAAACTAAAATGGGCCAAAGACGAGAAAATTACTTTAAGAGTATCCTATATGCAAAAAGCAATTACGCTTGATTCTCTTACCGATATCGCCGAAAAAAAGGGCTTCTTTGAGAAAAACAACGTTATTATAAAAAAGGTGCCCTCCGTAAAAGTCCTCGAGCCGCTACTCATCAAAAAAAATGCCGATGTCGCCCTGACGACGGGGATTCCGGCAATGAAAGGCTTCCTTGATGATCATAAAATAAAAGTGATAGCCATAGTTAACAATTACAACCCCTTGTTTTTTTCCACAAGCCGCTTTCCTGTAAGCCGTTACCCCAAAAAAGCGATTAAGATGGTCCGAAACGTAGGTATTTCCATTCATACTTCAGTAACTGTTCCCCGGCATATGGTAGAGCGCCTGCTCTTTAGCATACTTTTAAAAAATATGGGAGTAGACATAAAACAAGTCTCTATCATTGAAATTCCCCAAGAATCGGCCAGAGCGGCCGCTCTTCTTCGGGGAGAGTTAGACCTGGCCTTTTTTGACACCGAGAAAATCCGCGACCAGCTGGAAGAGATGGATACCTTCACTTTTCTCGATGCCCATGAATTGTTCAAGGATTTTTATGTGCCTAATGAAATAGTTATTACCGATGAAGCTCTTAAGAAAAAACCGGAAGCGGCTAAGCGTTTTGTTAAAAGTATTTATCAAGCCATTAAATATGTGGATAAAAACAAGGAAGAGATTATTACCTATTTTGAGAAGCAACATAACCTGCCTAGAAAGGACGCCGATATTTTGTATAAATCTCTTATCGAGTCGCGGGCTAATCTGGATTACGTACCTAGCGAGGAAAATATGGCTGACTTTATCGAAGCCGCCATCGACCAAACAACACCGAAAAACCCTGACCGGGATATCAATCAATTCTTTTTTAAAGATTTTGCCGAAGCGGCAATAAAATAGAAGGCGCGATTTATGAAAAGGCCAATCTTATTATTAACCTTTCTGCTATTTACCATCTTATTATTTTCAGCCTGCCAGCAAAAATCACAGCCGAAGAAAACGAGAAGCAATAAAGAAATCGGCCAAGAAACCCTGCTGAAAGTGGCAATCTCCAAAAAAGCGCTTACCCTTACTTCCTTGATGGCAATTGCCGGCGAACAAGGATATTTCAAGCAGAACGGCCTAAGAATTGAAAAGGTACCGGTTGGAACTGTTCAGTCCTTAATCAATAAACAAGCCGATGTCGCTATGACGGCGGCAATTCCGGCCTTGAGTAATTTCCTGAATAATAAAAATGTAAAATTCTTGGCTGCCATCGAGAACTTTGACTCTGCTTTTGACGCTTCAAACCGCTTTCTGGTAAGCCGCTTTCCTAAAAAAGAGCTGAAGTCGATAAAAGTAATCGGCATTCAGAAAAAAGCCTTAAATGACCGCCTTCTTATCAAAATACTGCTGAAAAAAATAGGGGTAGATAATAGGCAAGTCCGCTATATCGAAGTTCCTTCGGAGGCCGATAGAGTGGTAATGCTTGCAAAGGCGGAAATAGATTTGGCTTTTTTAGGCTCGGCTAAAACTGTTAGCCGCTTGAAATCTGAAGAAGGGTTTACCCTGTTTGACTCTCACCGGCTATTCAAAGGCTACAATAGCCCGAACGGAATAATCAGCACCGGATACGCAATTGAACAAAAGCCCGAGGCCATAAAGGGTTTCGTTAAAGCAATCTACAAAGCTCTCCAGTATACCGGTGAAAATAAAGAGGCCACTATCGCTTATTTTCAGAAGAACGGATTATCAAAGACAAAAGCCGCTTCTCTTTATGAGGATATTAACAACTCGAATACCGGCTTGGACTACGTTCCGGGGAAAAATATCTCCCAAATAATTCAATCGATATTAATAACAGCCAGGCACTTCAACCCCCAAAGAAACCCCGAAGAATTTATTTTTAAGGATTATGCCGCTGAAGCGGTTGATCCCAGAAAAGAAATAAACCGGATATAGACTTGCCTCAAGTAAGGTGACTAATAATACTCCTGGCCTTAGCTTCACCATCTGGCCAATTTCCGATAAACTCCACTGCCAGGGGAGCGAAGATTTTATTATCGATAAAATAATCGAGGGTTTTATCAGCGGTTAAAAAGAGATTTTGATTCAGGTTATCTTTAATCAAATCAACTAAAAAAGGCGAAGCGTTTTGTTTGGCGACAACTTTAAGAACGAGTTTTGGCATCAACCTTTCGTTAATTACTTCTTCGTAAACATGCATTTGAAAACCGGGCTCCAGAAAATCCCGCACCGCATCCAGGGAATTTTCAATAGCTTGAACGTGAAGCACGACTCCATGAAACCGTAAAAAGTCATGGTGGGGACGGCCTCCCAGTCTGAGGACAACTTTTTCGCCGCAGGGACAATCTTGAGCCTCCAGCAATCCGACATCATCAAGACGGTAGCGGATGAAGGGGAAGGCTCTGGGAACATCGGTATCGGTAACAACTATGTTGCCCGGCTCACCAGGGCGCTCGGAGAGTATTTCCAGAAGAGCGGCGGTATGAACATGGTAAAGGCTCGGAGACTCATCTGCCAGGTAATTACACCGGTAACCGATAATGCTAAGTTCTGAATTAGTGTAGTTGCTATCGATTAAAGCATTCGGCAGCTTTGATTTAATCAAGGCCAACCGCTGACTGGAGCAGAGTTCTCCCGTCATGTATACAAGTTTGATTGTTTTAAGATCGAAGCCGATTTTTTCCAATTCGTGGATAAAGAAAGTGAGTACCGTGGGCGTGGAACTGATGGCGTCGATGTCCAACTCTTTGGCCAACTTAGCACTCAACGGAAGACTTCTGATATCGCCGGGCACGGCCATAATATTTTTCTTAGGAACAGCAAGCTGCTTCAAAAAGGGGCTTGAGAGCAAGTGCCTTAAGATCATAATAGTGTTTACACCAAGCTCAGACAGCTTTTCCGCGTTATAAGTTCTTAAATATTTGGTCTTGTCGGTTCGGTAACTAAAAGCCGAGTGGGGCATTACCAGCGGCTTATCCTGGTCGGTTGTGCCTGATGAAAAGGCATAATGCACAATATCTTCCCGCCGGACAAAAATACGGTCCTTTAAGGGCGTAGCTAATAATTCACTTTTGTGAAGCAGGGGAAGCTTTTGGAAGTCTTCATACGTCTTAATTGCCTGGGGAGAAAAATCAAGCTCTTTGTATTTCTGGCGGTAAAAATCCGAATATTTATTATTAATAGCAAAATCTAGTACTTCTCGCACCCTTTGCAGGTACTCGGCTTCAAAAGTTTCTTTGTCCATAGCACTTAAAGTATAATATAAAACATGACAAGGTTGAAAAGAAAATACTTCCTCTTAGCACTAGCCTTAATGCCTGTTATTGTCTATTTGGCCTCTGTCCTTTACCTGAATCAGCTCAAGAAACCCCTTATGGGGTTTTCTATCAAAGGGTTACAAGTCGGGGAGAATTCGCCGAAATATGACGTTATTGACGGCGATATATATCAACAAGGCAAACCGGTTAGTTTTATTACAGGTCCCCGGCTTTATAAGAAAGTCATTTCTCTTGCTTACTTCTACAAAGTAACCAAAGAAGAACCTCTTTTTACCAGCCCGGGCATGGATTACCAAAAGTTTGCCGCCTCTATCGAAGTGCTGGCCGATTATCACAATGAATTACTAAAAAAACTAAAGTTAAAAGATAATGTGGTTCCTTTAAATTTCCTCAAAAGCATCCCTAAAGTAGCGGCATCCCACTCTCTTTTTATTAAGAAACCTACCGCCCGAAATGCTGCCAAACTGATTTCCAGCTATGAATCAGCTCAAAAAAATTACAGAGCGGATCTAGCGGGCCTTATAAAAAAAGTCGAACAATTTTTTCCCTACGAAAACGAGCAAGAATTTGTAAGCCTAGGCTCTGCAACGAGCAACAAAACGATTCTTGACGATTGGCGCCTGATGCTCAAAAACGCCGGCGCATTAAAAAAAGAAATAAATTACCGTCAAGGCATCCTGGCTAATGGCACATACTCAGACAAAACCAGAGCTATTAAGCTTAAGAATCTAAAAAAATATCCTGAGGATGTTCCTCTTTTAAAAACCGAGGAGCTGGTTGTACAAGAAGAATTCCAGGACAAGCTAAGGGGCCCCTACATTGTTGAAACAGCAGCTTTAAAAAGGAAAGTCAGCCCCGAGTACTATTATGTTTACGATGTTTATTACCGCAACCGGATGGTCTTTATGACCAAACTGGCCACGGATAATTTTTACGAACGGATAACTCCTATCACTTCCGTTGAAAAAAATCTCATCAAAGAAGGTTATAAGTGGAAACCTAACTGGGACGGTAATACTTACCACTTTACCGATAATGAATGGCAAGTTAAATTGCTGACGCTGGATAACTTCCTGCGCCGCTACGGGAAAATAAATATATTCAACAAGATTTCAAAAAGAGAATATTTTAGGAAGCTGGATAATAAAACCAGGCAATTTATAGAAAAAGCGGCTAAGGTGGAGGACGAATTCTTTGTCCAGAAAATGCCCTCTGAGACAAACCTGGGTTACCTCGCGGATTACTGGCAAAGGGCTTATGAATTGCTTAAGAGCGAGGGCTCTTATTCAAACCGGCTAAATGCCGACAAGGAACAACTGCTGCAAAGATATTTATCCGTGAATAGCAGATTGCTCGGGCTCGAGTCGATATTCAAAAGCACTCTGTATCTCGACAACCTCTTGATTAGAGCCCAACTGGGAACACTAGACAAACGGATAGGGAGTTTCCTTTATGCTATGCGCAACGGCTATTCGCTATCTTTCCTAAGTTTTTCTCCCAACATATGGCGCTTGCCCAAGAGGCCTAAGTTCATGAAAAAAACAGGCTATTTTCCCAGGAAGTCCACCTATACCAGCTATACCAAGTTAAGAAAAAAGTACTCTGCCAAAGAGATAATATCATGGCGCCAGCATAATGAGTTGAAACTGCTGAACATGTTTCGGCTGGCAAAAGCGAAGAACGAACTCAAAGCCTCTCTTTTTGAGACCGTTGAGAGAGGAGGCGCTGCCGCTAATGAATAAGCCTGATAGAGTTAAATGAAAATAGTTGTTATCGCTGCCAGCAGAGAAAATGTTCCGGAACGCGTTGCCCCTCTTGGTGCTTACATAGTAGCCGACAGGCTGGAAAGGTCGGGGCACAACGTGCTCTTCCTTGATTTGGCTTTTTATGGTTCAAGTGAACAGCCTGTAAAAGAAGCTATCGATAAACAAAAGCCCGACCTAATTGCCGTTTCCATCAGAAATATCAATATTCAAACTTTCCCGATGTCTGCACTTGCCCTGCCTTTAATTAAAAGTGTAGTTGATAACTGTAAGAAGTTTTCGGACGCCAAGATAATTATTGGCGGCTCCGGTTTCTCTATTATGCCCAAACAAGTTTTTGAGGCTCTCGATGTTGATTATGGCCTGGTTGGCGAAGCCGAGGAGGCAATTAAATACTTTGCCGCAAATTTCAATAACCAGAAATTATTTACTACACCCGGACTTGTTTATAGAAACAATGAAGGCAAAATAATTTTTAACAAGCCCGCATTAATTGATGATATTAACTATGCTCCTGCAAAGCGCTTTAACATTAGCGGCTATCCTTCTATAAACATTCAAACAAAAAGAGGTTGTGTGTTCAGGTGCAATTACTGCTCCTATCCGGTACTGGAGGGTAGAACGATAAGAAAAAGAGGGGCCGCATCCGTTGTCGACGAGATAGAAGCCTTGAGTGAACAAAAGAAAGATTTCTATTTCGTAGATAACGTTTTTAATTTTCCGATGGAGCATGCCACCGAAATCTGCGAAGAAATAATAAAGCGGAAATTAAAAATCCGGTGGTGCTGTGAAATTCATCCCAGGTATTTGGATAAGAGTCTTGCTTTGCTCATGTCAAAAGCCGGCTGTAAATCAGTGAACATAGGCGTTGACAGCTTGAGCGAAAGAATAGTTCAGGAAATAAAGAAAGATTTTACTTTGGATGAGGTCGATAAATGTAATAAATACCTAGTTGATAGCGGAATTGAGCCGAGGTATTTTGTTATGTTCGGCCACCTTGGAGATACTAAAGACACAACTGCCGAAACTTTTAGCAATATCAAGCGGCTGGGGTTAAAGAAAGGACGCATAATGACCGGCGTTAGAATCTATCCCGGAACTGATTTGGCCTCAATTCTCATAGAGAAAGGCTTAGTCCAAAGCATCGGGCTGCAGCCAGCTTATTGCTTTTTTGGAGAAAATCAAAAGGAAATGCTTAAATACGTTCGTTCCTTCGCCGAACAATACCCGACTTGGACCTTCCCCGGCTTGGAGTGCAAAAATCTCGAAATGGAAAAGTATCTGGGTTTGGATGACTGGAATACCGCTGATAGTTCAACCAGAAGCGAGACGATAATTTACTAGGAATCGAAAACAAACTGTTAAGTAAGGTGGCTTATAATATTCTTGGCTTTTGCTTTACCATCCGGCCAAGCGTCAATGAGCTCGACTTCAAGCGGGGCAAATATTTTATTCTCTACGAAATAATCAAGCGTTTTATCAGCCGTTAAGAAAAGATTCTGGCTTACGTTTTCTTTGAGTAAATTCAGCAAGAAAGGAGAGGCAGCTTCTTTGGCAACAACTTTAAAGACCAGTCTGGGCGTTAATTTCTCATTTATTAATTCTTCATAAACGTGCATTTGAAAACCGGGTTCCAAAAAATTACGGACAGCGTCGAGCGAATTCTCGATAGCTTGGGTATGGAGAACTACTCCGTGAAACCGTAAAAAGTCGTAACGGCTTCGGCCGCCTAACTTAAGCATTATCTCTTCCCCGCAAGCGCACTTTTGCCTTTCGATTAAGCCGATATCACCCAGCCGGTAACGGATAAAGGGAAAGGCTCTGGGAGTCTCGGTGTCGGTAACAACAATATTTCCGGGTTGGTTAGCCTCTTCACTTTCACTAAGTATTTCCAAGAAAGCAGCGGTGTGCACGTGAAATAAATTCGGGGGCTCATCCGCTAGGTGACTACAACGATAACCGACAATACTAAGTTCGGAAACCGTGTAGTTAATATCTATATAAGCTTTTGGCATTTTTGATTTTATTAAAGCCAAGCGCTGGCTTGAACAAAGCTCTCCGGTCATATAAACAAACTTAATTAGATTAAAATCAAAGCCCACTTTTTCCAGCTCCTGAAGAAAAAAAGTAAGAACCGTAGGCGTTGTGCTGATGCAATTAATACCCAGTTCTTTGGCCAGCTTTGCGCTTAAGGGAAGATTTCTGATATCGCCGGGTACCGATAGTATGCCTTTTTTAGGAACGGTCAGCTGTTTAATAAAGGGGCTTGAAAGAGGGTGCCTTAAGACCATTATGATATCTACGCCAAGCTTCGCGATTCTTTCCGGGCTAAACATCCTTAAAGGCGTCTTGGCGGTCTTATAGGTAAAAGCATGGTGAGGCATTATCAGGGGTTTATTCTGATCAGTGGTGCCGGCTGAAAAAGCATAATGTACCACATCCTTCCGGGGAACAAAAATGCGGTCTTTTAAGGGAGTAGCTAATATCTCGCTCCTGGACAATAAGGGTATTTTCTGAAAATCTTCATAGGACCGGATGGCTTGGAGCTCAAAACCGTGTTCCTTATATTTTGAGCGATAGAAGCCCGAATAGTCGTTGTTAACAGCAAAATCTAGTACTTTTTGCACCTTTTGCAGATACTCGAGCGTGAAAGTTTCTTTGTACATATTACTTAAAGTATAATATAAAACATGAAAAGGTTGAATAAATACTACCTCTTAGCACTAGTATTAATACCCGTAGTTGTTTACTTGGCTTCTATCCTTTACCTCAATAATCTTAAGAGGCCCCTTATGGGAATTTCTATCAAAGGTTTACAGGTCGAGGGGGATTCGGACAAATATAACGTTATTGACGGAGAGGTCTATCGGGATGATAAGCCTCTCAGTTTCCTAAGAAATCCTTCGCTTTATAAAAAGATTAGCTCCTTGGCTTATTTCTATAAAGTAACTAAAGAAGACCCGCTTTTTACAAGCCCTGATGTGGAATATCAGAAGTTTGCCGCCTCAATTGAAGTACTTGCCGATTACCACAATCTGTTACTAAAAAAATTAAAACTGAAAGATAATATTATTCCCTTAAATTTCCTACAGAGCCTGCCCAAAGTAGCAGAGGCTCACTCTCAATTTATTAATAAGCCTACTGTAAGAAACGCCGGCAAATTGATTTCGGAATACAAAACCGTCCAAGCTAATTATAAGAATGATATGACCAAATTGATTAATAAATCTCAGGAATATTTCAGCAGCAAGGAAGAAAAGGAATTTATTGTTCTGGGCTCGGCAACCAGTAGCAGGACCATCTTTGCCGATTGGCGGCTTATTCTGAGAAATGCGGCAGAGCTTAAAAAAGAAATAGATTATCGTCAAAATATTTTGGCCAACGGAGAATACCGGGATAGTAAGCCTATTAGCCCCAAGAAGCTAAAGAAATATGACACCAATAAAGTAAGTTTCTTAAATAAGAATGAGCTAATCGTCCATCCGCAATACATGAACACATTAAGGGGCCCCTACATCGTGGAAACAGCTATTTTCAAGAAGAAAGTCAGCCCCGAGTATTACTACGTCTACGACCTTAATTATCGTAACCGGATGATATTGATGGCTAAGTTAGCTACGGATAATTTCTACGAGAGACTAGTAGCCACAACGCCTGTTGAAAAAGCCCTTATTGATAGGGGTTATAAGTGGCGGCCTAACTGGGACGGTAATACTTACCACTTTACCGATAACGAATGGCAAATTAAATTACTAAACCTGGATAGTTTTTGGCGGCGGTATAGAGGAGACAATATTTTTAAAGAGATAGCAAAAAGAGCTTATTTTGAAAAGGTAGACAACGAAACCAAGCGATTTGTCGAGAAAGCAGCCAAAGTAGAAGAGGATTTCTTTTCCCAGAAAATACCGTCGGAAACTAATCTTAACCGTCTAAAAGATTATTACCGGTGGGCTTATGAATTGCTTAAGAGCGAAGGATCTCATTCAAGCCGGCTAAATGCCGACAAAGAACAGTTGCTCAACAGATATTTGACAGCGAACAGCAAGTTGTTCGGACTTGATTCAATATTTAAGAGTACTTTATATCTTGATAACCTGGTAGTTAGAGCCGGCCTGGGGGCGTTAAGCAAGCAGATGGAGGGCTACCTTTATGCTCTGCGCAGCAGTTACTCACTTACTTATCTAAGTTTTTCGCCTACTATATGGCGCTTATCTCAAAGACCAAAATTTATAAAGAAGAAAGGCTACGTGCCCGAACATTCTGTCTTTGCCTCCTATACCCAATTAAGGAAACAGTATAGCGTAGAAGAGCTCTTGTCTTGGCGCAAGCTTACTGAGCAAAAATTATTAGAGCAAATTGAGTTAACCAAAGCAAAGAAAGACCTACAAAAATCCGTCGTAGCCAATCAATAAAGTTATTCCAGAGACTCTCCGTTACTTAGAAGAATCCGTTACAGCCAACATATAAAGCTTGGTTGGCGTTTTGCTTTTTGGCTACTTGAACTTTTTGCCCAGCTTGCTTGCTTCTCTCAATTCTGGTCTTAGCTTTTATAGTTACCGGTTTTTTAGCGGCTAGAGTGCTTCCGACACTAAAGTAAACACTCGCCGACGTAACCATAGCAACAATCGCTACCGTAAGAAGTTTTTTCAAGCGCATTTCTCTACCTCCTTTCCTTAAAATTGTTTCGGATAACTCGGATGACATTGCATATTCGAGCAAGTTTGGACTGTAAAATCAACCCGCCCGTGCTTATGACAATCCAAACAGTTCGAGTTTTCAAATGTCTGCCGTGGAGCGGCTGGAGTGGCTCCCGCCCACGATGCACCGTGACCGTTATATTGTTCATGGCAACTCAGGCAAGCTCTATGCAGATTATCAACCGGCCGCCCGCTGCCATAAAAATTCGTTGATGCCTGGTGGCAAGTGAAACAAGCTGCCCTAATCTGCGAATCATTCTGCACTGAGACACTTTGACCGTTAATAGTCTCATTTAGATGGTATTTATTGCCCGAGCCGTGAGGATCGTGGCAAGTTTGACACGGAAGGGCTTCAAAATCCTTAGAGTATGGAGCTGCAAGTTGCGGGTCAACACCGGCGCCGTAACCGTGAGCATCCGTGATATAGGCAATGCCGATATTTATATTAGGCGGCGTCGTTATGCCGGCCGGCGGACTATTGTCATGACACTTATTGCAAAAGCCTACATAATTTGGAACACTTTCCTCGGCTCTGGTCACATCAAACGCATCAACGTAGACATTAATACCGTCTGATAACGGATTGCGGTTGCCGGTGACTTCAATTGTCAACGTGTGGCTTCCCGCACTCAAGTCATCGGAAGTAAATACCTCTGCTCCATAAAGGGATGTAGGCTGATACAAATCGACATCTTTTACAGCCGCGCCATCTATATAAACTCTGGCAACTCCTTGAGTGCTGCCGACAAAACCTATCCATTTAACCTTTGTACCTTGGAACGTGAAAGTGGCCGTTGACGTCCCGGCGGCTGAATAAATAGCCGAGCCGCCGCTAAATTGAGCATCGCTGGCGTTTACCCATGAGCCGGTATAAGTAACAGAAGAATTATCCTGCTGAATCGTATTAATATTTTGGCTGAGAACAAGTTTCGGCGCTTCGAAAAGCTGTCCTTGGTTGTCAGGATCAGCCGCTTTGTTCTGGCGGTTATTCAAGTGCTGGTTATGGCAGCTGTTACATTTTATGTTCTGACTGGAACCACTGATAACATCGTGTTTAGCCGAGCTATCAGTAGAAGCATTGAGTCTGGCAAGAATATTAATACCCTTTTCAGAATTAGCCGGGTTAGAATGGCATTGTAAGCATAATTTATATCCGGTAATACCTAGATCGTAAGCCTGGCCATCCTCATTACTCTGAACCGCCCGTGGCGTCACCGTAGTGCCGGAGCTAGGAATATCTACAGCTATGGAGCCATCAGCGATGTAGAAAGCTTGCAGCCCGCTGCCGTTAGAGCCGTGGGGCTGGTGGCATTTGATACACGACAGTTTGTCTGTACCGTTAACCTTCTCGCCATGAGCCGAATCCTTGTAAGCTGTCTTATCCCAGCCACCGAATAAGCCGCTGGGAACTGCATATGGGAAGACTATATTATAAGGTACAAATTGCGTTGCTGTTACTGTCCTCAGTGGAGGCGAAGATTTATGGCAAGCCAGGCAGAATTCCGTTACCGAGCCGCTCCATTGTTTCAAAGTGTTCGCCGGATCAACCAACCGTTTAACATCGGTAAAGCTGTTTCCTGTCTGAGGAACTTCAATCGGTTCGCCGGAATTGTAACGGTCAGCTATCTCGGTACCTGTAAGGGCCCGGTTGTAGACAGCAACCTCGTCAATGAGCCCGGAGAAATAGTTTGAGAAACTCGTGCCACCGCTACTCGGCTGAGCTCCTATTGTTAAGGGTTCATTTGTGGTTGTAATCGTTCCTGTATAGGATACAGAAGTCCCTTCAATGCCGTTTTTGAAGATTCTTACCGTCAAACCATCAAATGTCCCTACTATGTGATACCAATTTGAAGTGGTCATTCCAGCGGTAGAAACAGATGCGGTTCTGTACGCGCCACCACTATAAACACTGAACTTTAACGTAGAGTTGGTGTCTAAGAATAATTCATATGCTCCCGTTTCCGTCTTTGCAGCTATATTCCGGTAAGTGGAAGGTGTCAGGGTATTAAATTTAACCCATGCCTCAACAGTAACAGCTTTTGTTAAATCAAACGGGTTATCGCTTGCCTTCACATAATCATCAGTGCCGTCAAAACTCAAGGCATTGCCATATTTACCGGCGGTCCAGACCGGGCCGGCGTTGTGGCTGTATCTATAAATGGAATCTTCACCTGCACCGTTGTTACGCAATCCACCCAGCCAAACCTTCTTATTTATCCAGTCATACTGGCCGTTTATTGCTTGGGTAGTTCCCTGGTTTATAGTCGCATCGCTACCGTCTATTGAAAGATCGTCTAGGCTATAAGCGCGTAATCTCGCACCATTAAGGTTTGTCCACTCTATAGCGTAAAGATAATTGCCATCAGCTACGATGCCGTCCACATAAAAAGAGGTAGTGGTATTAGTTAGTGTCCGCAACAAATTGCCTGAGCCGTCAAAAATCTTTAACTTTGCACCTTCATAGGCAGTACCGGTTGAGCTATAAGCAAAGTTGTAAATATATGTTCCGTCAGTGGTAACTAAAATGTTGCCGGAGGATGAGGATAAATCCGCGCCTGTGGTTCTATCCATCAAGGGAGCACTTAAAGATAAATAACTTACAGCCCCGGTATTAACATTTACCCTTTGAACATTGCTCCCGTTTGAAGTAACGCCATTGTAAACATAGCCGTTTAAATAAAACATTGATAAAGAAGGACTAACAGTAGCCAAGGCTCCGTAGTCGGCGCCGGCTGTAGTGCCGCCGTAGCCGGTGCCTAGCTTATTAATCACATTATCTTCACCATCGTAAGTAGACCAAGACTTGCCGTAAATATAGGTGCCGTCCGTTGCCAAAACTCCTACTGCCTGCGAACCTGCAGGAGCAATAGAAGCTTCCGGAGCCCCGCTAAATCTACTACTAACTAAAGCACCACTGCTTCCGCCAGAGGCATCCGCAGCAGTTGTGCCACCGGCTTCATTAAGTGGCCAGTAGCCAACAAGGTCATCCGGAGCTTGTCCTCTTTCGCTTACGTGTGGATTATGACAGCTTGAGCACTCGACTTTGGCTCCAATTAAGCCGCTCTTCGTGATACCGCTGATAGCGTGGTTTGAGCTCCTGTCAAACTGGGCCTTGATGTTCCAACCGTTAACACTATTGGCCGACTCGTCATGGCAGTCAAGACACAGTTTTTCCTCGGCATTCTTAGTCATCCACTCAACCGGCCCTAAGCCCATGTAATTGGAAGCTCCGTGAGGCTGATGGCACTTGGTACACTTAACGCCTGTATCGGCCGGATTCTCCAAAGTATCGTGAGCGGCCTTTTCCTTGAAAGCGACTCTTATATTAAAGCTTGAACCGCTGCCGTCATGGCAAGTGTAGCAAACCTCTTCGCCGGCTTTTCTGAATAGCTTTATGTCGGCTTCGGCCTTGTGTACCTTGTGGCAGCTCTGGCAGAGGTCGGAGTAAACGGAATAATCCTTATGAGGAGAAGTATCCGGACCGGTTTCACTCTCTTTTGTCGGTATCGTAACCTTATCATTCTTCACGAATACCGAGATAGCGCTCTCATTGTCAGCCGGGTCTACGACTGTTACTTGATAGTAATAGGTCTCGCCACGGTTGATTTCTTTAGTGTCTAAGTATGGATTTTCGGCAGTAGGAGTAGTAGTTACATTATCGGCAATCTTCTCGGCACTGCTTAGATTGGCAGCCGTTATTCTCTGGCTGTAACGGTATACGTTGTAGTGATCGACCGCACCGGAAGGTGCTTTCCAGGTTAAGTCAACCGCTTTCAACGGATAGGCTTTAGCGGCCGCATTAAGTTCTGTAGGCGTTAGAGCGTTGGCATCTACCTTAAAGTCAGTTTGAGCTTTTACTGAAGGCGGATTACCGTCCAGGTTAGAGCCGAAACTGCTCCAAGTAGATTCGCCATTGCTGCCTACAAACCTGGCCCGCCAATGATAAGCCGTTGCTACATCAAGAGAGCCTACAGTGGCCGTGCTTATCTCACCGCTTACGGCTGAGCCGTCTGCCAAATTCTGGCCGTTAAAAGCCTCGTCTATCTTCTTAACTTCAAACTGAGCCTTCTCAACGGAAGGATTAGTTATTGAAGCTACTCTCAGTTTAACACTGGTTCCGCTAGTCGAACCGCCTACGGCAATCGGTGCGTCGTCACTTCTAAGCTGCGACACAGCACTGGCTGCCGGTGGATCAATACTCGTGTAGCTGAGATTAACGCTATATAGAACCGGTTTATAGAACTGGTTGTTGGTTATCTTAAACCTGATTTCCGCATACTTCGATGTGGCAACTGTCTGCGGAATGGCTTTATTTTTGAAGTCAAACCAGGAAGTAGACTGGCCGCCGGAACCTATCCATTGAGACCAAGTGCTTCCATCATCAGATGTTCTTATCTGGAATAATATGCCGCCGGCATCGTAGTCGGCATTCCAGTCAAGACCTAACCACTTAACCTTCGACGGAGCTTTGGCCTGCAAGCCGGCGCCGGCTATGCCGCCTGAATCGCTGAAATCGCCTAAAGTTCCATCATTATTAGAGCCTTCGATTCTAACTGAGCCCGGAACGGCAGCAGTATTTAATCTGTTTCTAGCAGTAACCTGCTTGGTTGTCAGAATATTTTGCTCGAAGTCTTCCTGGCTGGTCCAGACAAAGCCTTTTTGAGACGGGATAGTAGCCTTGTCGTTAACAACCAGCGTGCTTACTTTGCTCTCGGTTCCGTAGTTATTTACGGATGTTACCTGATAATAGTAGGTATCGCCATAATCACCGGAGCTATCAACGTAGCTTGTTTGGTTAACTCCGTCAGCAATTAAGACGGCCGACTCTAAGTTTTCATCAGTTATCGCAGCATTGGCCCTATAAACTTTGTAGTAGTTGATATCTCCGGCCTGCGGTGCCTCCCAAGCAATGTTAACATTCTTACTCGGGTAAGCTTCTTCGGACACATCCAAGAAAGACGGCCTGAAGTCAAGTAAATCGGCATCGGTAGAAACAATCTCAACCTGGCCGCTATTGCTAGACAGGCTCCGGTTTCCTTCATAGTCGACTGCGGTTACACTGACGTAGTAAGTCCTGTCTTTATCCAGGGCAAGGCCATGAGTATATGATGGATTAGCCGTGAATTGGTCATCCAAAATATCGTTTGTGCCCGGAAGCGAGCCTACATCCACGTAATATCCGCTAATACCGCCCATGCCTTTTTCTGAACGGCTCCAATTCCACGTCGGTTTAGTATTCGTAGTCGGGCTAGTTGTCACCGGTGTGCCCGGCTGAGTCGGCATAGCATCTATTCTGAAGTCAATAGCGGCTGGATTACCGTCACTATTGTTGCCGAAATATACCCAGCTAGTTGCCTGCCCGTTGTTATCAACCAATCTGGCCCGCCAGTGATAATCTTCCCGGACATCCAGATTTTCCACCACTGCCCGGCTGTTCTGGCCGATAACAACCGTGTTGCCGTTAACCAGATTGCTGCCGTTAAAAGCTTCATCTATAGGCTTGACTTCAAACTGGGCATAAGCAGTAATTGAGCCGTCAAAAGCTTTGGTGCTCCGGTATTCAAGAAGTACTTTGTTAGTACTTAAAGTACTGCCAACCGGTATAGCCGCGTTGTCGCCATCAGCCCTTAATTGAGCCAATTCCTGGCTTGGCTTGATGACTTTGTAGTATAAAGTAACATCGTTCAGAGTAGGTGTGTTAGTGCCGTTGGAACTAAGCTTAATCCTGATTTCAGCGTAACGCCGGTACGCGAAACTGTCAGGAATAGTTTTGCTGGATGTATTATCAAACCAAGTCGAGGTAGTATCGTCTGGTCCTTTGTAAGTAGCCGAAGACAGACCGGCTTTAGTATCAGCCGTCCTAATCTGGAATTGAATGTTTTGCCCCGAAGCCAGAGCCGCGGATGTAAACTCGATTCTTGACCATTTGGCAATAACTTCTGCGGGAATAGCGGCTCTTAAACCATTGGTTGAATTGCCGATGGAGCCGGTCGTGAAATAAGTAGCTAGACTGGCGCTTCTTACTCCAGGATTACCTGCTGCTCCACCATTTGTACCAAGACCACCGTTGCCGGCATCAACCAGAGGATTACCGGATAAGCTCGTCGAAGTAATTGCTACCCGGCCACCGGCACCACCGCCGCCGCCGCCGCCGTAATAAACACCGCTGGAATTGCCGCGGCCGCCGTTACCGCCGTAAGCGGAAATGTACTGGCCGCCGGTAATATTATTGGGCGATAATATGTTAATAGAGCCGCCAGCTCCAGCTCCAGCTCCGCTATTACCGGAGCCGCTGACCGCATCAGCACCGTTAGCTCCATTAGCCGTTATCTGGCCATTGTTGCCGCCGGCAATACTAATATTAGTAGCGTTTATCTTTATTGAGCCGCCGCCGGCGCCGCCGCCGCCATTATTACCGGCTCCGCCGCCAGAACCAAAGGCCGGAAAATCTGCATAAGCGCTGCCGGCTGAGCCACCGATATTATAACTACTATAACTGCCGCCGGTACCGCCGGTACCGCCATAGCCGGCACCGCCGCCGCCGCCGCGGAAGTAATCATAATGGCCAACCTCGGGAATCCATTCAATTGGGTTGCCTTTTTCATCGTACGTCCAATAGCCTTCACTATCAACAACGTATACATCGCGAGCACCACCGGCTCCGCCGGTACCAGTACCGCTGCCTGCGGCGTAACCTTTGCTGTTAGCCGAAATAAGTCCGCCTGATTGTATGTTCAGTGTTTGCTTAACCTTGAATTCCAACCTTAGTTCGTTGTTGGTAGTCAACAAACCGTTTGCACCGGAGATAGTTAAGTTGTTTAAGTTGGGCACGGCTCCGGTGGCCGGGTTGTAAGTGCCGGCACCTTTATTGAGACCTTTATTTGTACCTCTTGAAGTAATAGCTCCGGGAACATTATCATTTTCATACAAGTCTTTTATATTAACCGTACCGGTAATCGGGCCAGCGCCGTCTGTATCGCCTATTGTAGAATCGCCGTCATTTCCGGTACCAACATCAATATTCGCAGCAAGCTTCAAGTCTCCTGGGAAATTAACGCTGTCAATATTTTCCCTGGTAGTCGCATCGCCTGTAGTTGAAGCATTGCTCTCAAAGTCCGTCTTAGTCGTCCAAGTCGTTTTGCCGTAACCGGGAATAGTTACATTGTCATTTACTATTTGAGTAGAGACGCCGCCCTCTGTTCCGGAAATAACCGCCGTAACCTGATAGTAATAAGTATCGCCTGAGACCTTTGTCTGGTCATTGTCTGCAAATGAGGTCAAGGTAATGTTGTTGCCTATTAATTGAGCCTGAGCCTTGTTGGCATCGGTAATCTTCTCTGAATAGCGATATACTTTGTAACTTTGAGCCGGATTAATCGGTGCCTGCCAATTAATATTTACATTCTTTTCCGTCAAACTGCCTGAGGCCAGGCTAACATTTAAGGCGGTCGGCGTATTTTGTTGCATTGGTATCGATGAAACTACCTGAACCTGACCTTCGACACTAGGCTCACTCATATAGCCGGCGTTATCAACCGCTACTATCCGGGCATAATAATTCCCGTTAGCCAAATCACTGCTATGAGTAAAAGAATTCGTTGTTACTAAAGTACCGTTTACCTTATCGCTTAAGCCCGGAGCACTTCCTACGTAAACATAATAGCCTTTTATGCCGGCCACACCGTCAAAAGAAGGCGTCCAGGTCCAAGTAGGCGTTCTGTCGGTTGTCGGCGTTGGCGTAATCGGCGCTTGCGGTGCTAACATGCTTGTTAATCTTGTATAGAAGTCAATACCGGCGAAAGTAGAAGGCGGATTACCATCAGAATTACCGCCAAAATTAGTCCAACCGCTCCTTAGCCCGTTGTTCCCGACAAGTCTGGCCCGCCAATGATATGCTTCCAACGTATTTAAATCATCAAGTTCTGCCCAGCTGGTCTGGCCTACTAAATCGCTATTGCCGTTAACAAGGCTCGTGCCGTCAAAAGCTTCATCTATCGGTTTGACCTCAAACTCGGCATAATCACTAATTGAGCCGGCAACAGCCTGCATATCCCTGTACTCAAGCCTTATTTTATTATTTGCCAGCATGCCGCCAACCAGTATGGTTGCGTTGTCGCCGCCGACTCTTAATTGAGCCAGCTGGCCCTGTGGAGTCATCTCGGCATACCCTAATTGAATGTCTTTTATAACCGGCGTTTCACCAATGTTGGATGTAATTTTAACCTTGACATCGGCGTAACGGCGGTAAGCAATACTGGTTGGTGTGGTGATATCTGGATCAGCGTTCGTTACTTCAAACCAGGTATTTGAAGTACCGTCAGGGCCGACATAGGTAGCGTCGCCTAAATCTTCCAAGAGATCAGCTGTCTTCATTTGAAATTGTACTGTCTTCATTTGAACTTGTATTTTCTGGTTATAAGTCAATGGTTCAAAGTTAAATTTGATTTCCGACCATCTGGCAATAACATCAGTTGGAATAGAAGCTCTTAAGCCGACATCCGAAGATGACCCGCCGATTTGCGCTTCGCTATTATATAGAACAGCGTTATTTCGATACGTACCAACACCACCGACAGAGCCCTTGAAGCTACCGCTTCCGGTTTCGCCACCTTTGGCAACCCCTTCTCCGCTTAAAGGAGTTAAACCCGGAGCATCGACGATTATCCGGCCGCCGCCGCCGCCGCCGCCGGCTCCGCGCAGAGTTGAGCCTGTACCACCGTTACCGCCTTTGGCAGAGACATTGCCGATATTACCAAAACTATTAGGAGTAGCAATAAGGACGGAACCACCGCTTCCGCCGCCGGCCCCTGCATTCAAAACGCCTCCCGGGCCGCCATCAGCGCTAATGGCTCCCGTTCCTTCCAAGTTAACGCGGTTAGCCGTAATCTTGATGGAACCGCCACCTTTACCGCCGTAACTGCCGCCGCCGTCAGACCCGAAGGGCGCCAGAGGCAGCATATTTAACCTGCTATATTTACTTCCGCCTTCACCGCCTATATCGGAACCGCCTTTGCCGCCTTTGCCGCCAAAGCCGCCGCCGCCGCCGCCGCCGTACACATAATAAGTAGAACCGACGGCACTGTTTGCCACACTGGCGGCACCACTCGTATTAGCACTTGTTTCAGCACTGGCAGCTGCACTGGCAGCTGCATCACTAGCGGCTGCACTGTTAGCAGCACTAGCAGCGGCACTGCCGTTATCGCTTCCCAGGGAAACGGGGATGGTTAAGACGTTTCCGCCCGTTGAAACATTTCCAATACTTTTCACGCCACCTTCATAGCCGGGACCGATCCCGCCACTACCGGTTGCATTAGCATTAATACTACCGCCATCATTTATAGTCAGTTGCTCTTTAACAAAGAATTCCAGCTGAACACCGACACTAGTAGTCAGAAAACCGGTTCCTTGAACAGTTAAATTATTGAAATTAGGAACTGCCCCGGTTGCCGGATTGTAAGTTCCAGCTCCTTTATTAAGGCCCTTGCCGGCGCCACGCCAAGTCGTCACTCCGGTAACGGAATCATTTTCATACAAAGCTTTGATATTTACATTTAACCCAGTTATGGTTGCATTTCCATCGGCGCCTGTACCGGTATCTATAATCTGGGTAGTAGCAACTTTCAAATCACCCGGTGAACTACTGGTGTCGGTATTTGTTCTGGTCGTTGCCTGATTAGTGGTCGAGGCATTATTTTCAAAATCCTCCTGATTTGTCCAGATAATCGGATTAGTCAAAGGTAAGGTAACGGGAGAGCTCGGATAAGGCTCAAGTAATTCAACAATCCTGACTTCTCCTTCCGTGCTTACCGGACCCTCATTTCCGGCTTTATCGACTGCTTTTACCCTGGCGTAATATGAACCCAGGGCTAAAGCGCTTTGATGAGTAAAGAGATTCTTGCTTACAAATACGCCGTTAGCGATATCATTTCCGCCGGAGGCGCTTCCTACATAAACCTTATATCCCTTAATACCGGATAAACTGTCAGTTGCTTTATTCCAACGCCAGCTGGGAGTGGTATCAGAAGTCGGTGACAAAGCCTCGGGCGTGCCGGCAGAGCCGGGCACTTGATTATCCAAGTAGAAATCAGCTTCGCTTTCATCATTATCGCCAAAGGAATACCAGCTGGAATACAGGCCGTTTGAATCGATCGTCCGGGCCCGCCAGTGATAAGCTTTGTTTTGAATTAAACTTAATATTGTAACTTTACTGCTTCCGCCGATTACCGAAAAATTACCGTTGAAGGTACCGCTTCCGTTAAAGGCGGTACCTGTTTCTTTGACTTCGAACTGAGCTCTTAAGCTAGTGGAATCCCCTAAAGGCCTTAAGTTGGCTATTTCAAGAGCTGCACTACCATTACTGGTTCCCTCGCCGACAGCAATTTCCGTATCGGTTGAGTTGTACTGCATCAATTCCTGACCAAAAACGGGAATGTACGTGTAGCTGGCGGAAGTATAAGAGCCTGCTGCCCCGGCTACTGCCCCAATACCGCCGTTTCCACCAGAAACAACCGGAGTACCGCTCCTTAACGGAGCAACCACTCTTATCCGGCCGCCGCCGCCGCCGCCGCCGCCGGATGAGGTAGGCACAGGGCTTGTAGGACTTATATATATGCCCCAATCAAACCAGGTTGTACCCGTTTCACCATTTCCGCCGCTAGCCGAAACCCTTTCAAGGTTAGCAATATTATTTGGCGTAGCCAGGTAGACACTACCGCCGCTACCGCCGCCGTCGGCCACTGATGTACCGGCGGAACCATTAGCCGAAATATTTCCGTTAAGCGCAAAGGTATTGGCCGTGATAACAATAGAGCCGCCGCCGTCACTGCCACTCGAGCCGGCTGCGCCGCCGCCGCCGGAACCAAAGGCCGGTAAAGTTGAATATGTGCTGCCGCCGCCGCCGCCATAGCCGCCAGCGCCGCCTTGACCTCCGGCGCCGCCATAGCCGGCACCGCCGCCGCCGGTATAGATTAAGAACTTGGCTCCTTGTCCGGTTGTCCCTTCGTATTTGCCGCCAGAATTACCTTTGCCGGGGCCGGTTCCGCCAAAATAACCTTTTGCATTAACCGTAATTAAACCGCTAGCATTTAGATTCAAGGTACCGCTAACTTTAAACTTTAACTGAATCTGATTATCAGTTGTTAGTATTGCACCGGAAGCAACAGTTAAATTCTGGAAGTTTGGTACGGCTCCGGTGGCCGGATTGTAAGTACCGGCACCTTTATATAGACCTTTATTAGCGCCTCTGTAAGTCGTAACTCCCGCTGCAGCGTCTTTTTCGTACAAATCTTTAATGTTTACAGAGCCGGTGATTGTAGCATTACCATCGGTGCCTGTGCCGGTATCGCTTTCTTCGGGAGGAGCCAGGGAAACATCGCCGGGCGTTAAAGTACTATCACTATAAACGGCGAAGTCGGCTGCGCTTTCCGCATTTGCCCCAAAGGTTTGCCAGGTATAACTGCCATTGTCGTCCATGACTTTTACCCGCCAGTGATAACTATCCTCATTCAAAGCAACAAAGGCTCTGCTGGTTTGCCCGGGGTTCACAATAGTGCCGCTAACTAAATTATTACCGTCAAAGGACTGGTTAACAGGCTTGACTTCGAAGATAGCCTGGAGAGTGTTTGAGTCCGAAACTCCCTCTAAATTAGAAACCTCAAACAAAATAGCATTCTTGTATGTGGAGCCGCCGACTGCTATTACCTGTTCGCTGTCGCCTTCTTTTTGAGCCATTTGGGCCTGGCTAGGCTGCGGTATTGCTTCATAATTTACATTTAAAGAATTTAAAATCGGGCCCTCGGTAGCATTGCTTTGCAGTTTTACTCTGACCTGAAGGTACCTTGCCTGCAGAGCGCTGGACGGCAGATTCTTTATCTGGCTGCCACCATATGTTTGGCCAAAGAAGTTATTGTTCCAGTCAACAGCTTGTCCATTAGGACCTAGCCAGGTAGCTGATGACAAGCCGGCTTGGGTATCAGCTGCTCTTACCGCAAATTTAATAGCCTGGCCGCCTTCCAAAGGCATAGCCGACCAATCAAGACTCATCCACCAGGGAGCTGATTGTACCGCCGCATCGGCTGTCAATACTAAGTTAGGAATACAAGGCCAGCCGGTGCGGGTATAGTTGAAACGGCCTTGTGATGCCTGATTAACCATATCCAAATTGAAATCGGGATAGCTTGCCGGCATTAAGTCGGTGATAACCGCCGCCGGTCCTAATTGGCCTTCTGCAACCGGGTGAATGTGAACCGAGTAATGGTCATCCGGTACCATATTTTGAGTCCAAGAATAGTTCCCGGCAGCTCCTCCCGTAACTTCGGCCAATAGTGTAGCAGAGCTGCATGTTCCCAGCGGGTCATCGGGATTATGGGCGCCTTCGTAAATTTTAAAACTGCTTGTCGTAACATTTGAAGACCATTGCCACTTGGCAGTAGTAATTGTGGGATGGTCGAGTTTTAGGTTATAAGGTTTCGGGTCAAATATTGTACCGCTTCCACCACCCAAATTACCGCTTCCGCCACTGGCAGAAATAGTTCCGCTAAAATTCTTAACACTGTAATCAAGAAGTATCCGGCCGCCACTGCCGCCGCCTCCCCGCCAAGTAGCACTAGGAGCGCTTCCGCCGTTAGCTCTTATGGCGCCTGTGCCGTTAAACGTATCGGTTTTAATCCAGATGCTGCCGCCGCTGCCGCCGCCGGCACTAGCTGTTTCGGTGTGGCTATCGTCAACCCAATAGGGATCGCCTACGGGATTGCCCTTTTCATCATAGTCTTGCTGCCAGTAACCGCTCGTAACCCACCAGCTGAATGAACCGCTATCAAGGCCGTTAGTTAGCAATTGGCCGTTTATTGTAGTAGTATTCTCCGCTCTAAGTTTTAAAGCACCGCCGCCTTTGCCGCCATTCGCACTACCATTTGAACTAGTAGCAGTGCCGCCGCCGCTTCCCAAATCAACCGGACCGCTGACATTGCCATAAGAGCTTCCGCCGGCCGCCTGTGCACCGGTTCCACCGGCTCCACCATGGCCGGCACCGCCGGCACCTTGGCCGTCTGCTCCCTTGCCGGGGCCGGTAGCTTCAACATAACCCAAGCCGTTGGCATCTATATTAGAGCCGGTATCTACTGTTATATTGCCGCCGGCATTAATAGTCGCTCCCCGGCCGTCTGAACCGGTTGAATTGTAACCCCTAGCCGTAAAAGTTGAGTTGTTGGTAACTGAGAGGTTACCAGTCAGATTAATTGTTGTATTTCCATTGACTGAGGCATTGGCGTTTACGGTTAAATTCCTTAAGTTAATAATTGAACCACTACCAATATTCAACCGCTGGTAGCCTGTTATATCAGAGGTCGGAGCGTTGATGGTGGAGCCCGTTCCGGTTGTCAGTAAGCCGCCCGTAACACTTAGCGTACCGCCTATGTTGGCATTGTTTCCGGTTGTCAGATTTCCCGCCGTAATGTTTATAGGATTGCCGTAGCTAAAGGTGCCGACGTTAAAGAGGCCGCCGCCGACCGTCAAGCTGGGACTATTCAAAGCCAGGTTGGAATTACCATTAAAGGTAGCGCCGGTGTTCAAGGTAAGAGAAGAAGCCGTTAAGCTTGAGCCACTTCCTACCGTTAATGCACCGCCGCTCATAGTCAAGCTTGTAGAAGCCCCAACCGAAGAGCCGGCGCCGAAGGTAGCACTGCCGCCGACATAAGGACTAATTAAATTAGTAATCGTCTGAGCCCCGCCTATATTAAGAGTACCGCTACTCATCGAAAGCGAAGGAATTGTATTGGCAGCAGTATTGGAAGTCGCGTTAAAAGTACCGCCGTTCATCGTAATTGCGGTGTTGTTTAGAGCCAGATTATTGTTAACAGTTATGGTTTCAGAAGAGCCATTTAAAGTGATGCCGTTTGTGACACTTAATGTGGAAGTTCCGCTGCCGGTCGTTCCTAAATTAATTACATTGTTGCCTGAAGAGCCAAGCACTAAACTGCCGGCATTAATAGTAGGACTGCCGGCTATAGTAAGATTTGTATTGTTATTTACCAAAGTTAATGTGCCGGCTGCTGTCATATTAGTGCTGCCCGGCAAAGTTAAGGTATAAGCACCTGCCAGGGTCAGATTGTTTTGATAGAAAACAAGCCCGGCTTGGGTATTAGCAAGATTGCGGCCCATGCTAACCGTTAAATCAGGATAAGTCGTACCGGCAGTATTGGTGGTGCCCGCTTCGAAATCAGTATTAGCCGGGCTTCCGTCACCAGAGCCGTCACCCGAAGGATTGTCACCATAGGCCTTCCAGGGCCCGGGATTTCCACCACTGTCTTTAAGCCTGGACCGCCAGTGGTAAGCGCCGCTTAGCCCGCTGACCGTCACAGTCGCTCTATATATATCATCAGAAGTTGTAACCGCGGAGCCGCTTGTTATAGTAGTGCCATTAAAAGCCGTGCCGACCGGTTTCACCTCAACCTCCGGAGTAAACGTATTAGAACCGGCGCTTGGAGATATATACCAGAACGAGAGCTTTACCGAAGTCTCACTTGTTTTTTCGCCGGTTTTCATGGGGGTGCCGGTACCTGTGGCTTGGTTGGAGAATCCTCTTACAACAGGCACAGACTTTTCATATATAGAACCGGTGCCGCCACTGTTTTGGCCGCTGCCGCCACTGGCGGTCAATGCGCCGCCCCAATTACTCTTGTCACTGTATTCATAAGCAATGCGTCCGCCGCCGCCGCCGCCACTGTTTCCGCTGGTCGTACCAGTAATACCGTTTCCGCCGTTAGCCCGTACAACGCCAGAGCCTATCAACCTATCGGTCTTCAGCTGAATGCTGCCGGCGGCGCCGCCACCCGAGCCGGCAGTTGAGGTACGAGTTTCCCAATGGCTAGTATCAACCCAGTGCTGGCCTATAACATTACCTTTTGCATCATAATCGTTTTCCCAGTAGCCACTAGTAACCCATTGCTGCCAATTCCAGGTGTAAGTAGTACCATTATTACCATTAGCCAGTATCTGGCCGTTGATAGTAAGGGTGTCTTCAGCTTGAAGATTAATAGCGCCGCCGCCTGAGCCGCCGGCAGCCGTATTGTAATTACCGCCACCGCTTCCCAGGTCGATTGGATTACTGCTGCTGCCATAGGCACTTCCGCCGGTTCCACCAGCGCCGGCTCCACCAGCTGCGCCATAACCAGCTCCACCGGCTCCTTGCCCGTCTGTTCCCTGACCGAGGCCGGTAGTTGCCGCGTAACCATAACCGGTGGCATTGATAGTTGAGCCAGATTGAACCTCGATGTCCTTAGCATTAATAGTTACGCCTTTGCCGCTAGAGGAGCCATAACCTTTAGGTATTATTTGGGAACTGCCCGTCAGTAAAACCTTTTTCGTTCCGCCGGCGTAATTAACATCAATTACCGCTCCATCAGTCGTATCGTTAGCCTGGATGTTTAAGACTCCGCCGTCGGTAACAGTGATTGATTTATAGGCATTTGCGCCTTGGTGGTCGCCGGTGATTGTGTAGCTCATGGCGCTAACAATCAAATCGCCGCCAGGCACATCTCCACTAACAAAAATTGAGGGGTCGATGGTTATTGGATAACTGAGGCCCTTAAGGGCAGGTAGTGAAATTGAAAGCTTGTCCCTAGAGAGAGCATAGCTTAACTGTACTACCTTGCCTGCGGCATCAGTCAGATGTGGCTTCGGTGATGTGGCTATCACCCTCGACCCCTCAATATATGATAAAGAACCGTCTCCCATTTGCTTGACGGTTAAATTGGTTTTAAGCGATTCGGTGAAAGAATTCGGATGGCCGGGCTTTGTCAAAATATAATTCTGTTTCAGGCCTTGCGGTGTTATTACCCGTTCGAGGTTCGTGTTCTTGTAAACATCATTATATATGACTTTGCTTTTAGAAATTTTGGTGGCTGATGAGTGGCTGGTGGCTGGATTAAACGAGATAGAGTCTGAGCCTACACTAAAGGTTAAGGGTTTCTCTACTTGTTTAGAGAAAGAAACGTTATAGGGGAGTTTAGTGGCTGATAAACTGTCCCCGTTAACCTGCAGTTTAGTATCGATATCATGCCATTTACCGGCGGCATCTTTATACCATTTAACTTTAGGATAAGTCTTAGTGAAGGTTTTTCCTGAGGGCAGTCGGTAAGTGGCTGAAACAGCTGTTCTGGAGATAATAACGGGCTTAGGCTTAAGAACTTTGGCAAAATAAAAAGTAGCAGCCAGCGCTAAGCCAGACACTACTAGCACTATCAAGATTAATGACACTCTGCGGTTGCCAAGCCGCACGCCTAATCCAGCCACATCTTATCCTTTTAGCCACATTCAGCTACCGTATGAAATAGCCACTCACTTACGGTAGAACGAATTAACATTATATCACTAAAAGCGACTAATTGAAAACCCTTCTGACAAGCCAATCTAAGCGTTACTCATCGCCGGAAAAGCCAAATAGCGCTTTTATGATATTATCGGCACAATAAGCCAAAATCTTGAACAATCCCAAGAAAATTATCCAAGCCCTTAATAAAATTATACCACCAAAAGTACTCGGTTACAAGGAGTGGTTAACGCCAATCAGAAGATTTTTTGGCAAAGATGATGCCGAGATTACCTTTGGCTAAATAAACTTTATTTTCGTCAGGAAGACGGGCATAGAAACTCATTCCGTCCAGGCCTTGCTTGCCTATTATATAAGTGTTGCGCGTGTTCTTAGTTGAAAAGGTAACTTTTTTGCCACTCTTATCATCTATCTGCAAAGAAGCCATTTTTGCGTTTTTTGTAGCGGCCAGCTGCTCTACCTCGGATTCTTTCAAGCCTTTAAAAAGTTCATCGATAGCATTTTTATCAACCTTTTTATTATTTAGTAACCATCTATCGCCTTTTTTGATAAGGACGTAATTTTGTGATTGGCTTTTTACTTCAATGCGGTTAGTGTTCTTCTTGGTTATTTGTTTGAAATCAAAGCCAGCGGGTTTGGTCGGCTCAAAAGAGCGGTTTTGCTGCCAGCGCAAGAGCCCGTATAAAGCCATCATGACTACCAAAGCTATGGCTAAATTACGGATTGTTTTTTCATTCATGAGTAGACCTCGCCGGAAAGTTTTCTCCGTCTGTTCATCCTCCA